>Ga0181533_1005634_pt1 | contig 11883 bp, 7 predicted proteins | sample PEATcosm2014_Bin_45_FD_119772 | JGI IMG/M metagenome (GOLD analysis project Ga0181533, IMG submission 119772) | Peatland microbial communities from MTU Mesocosm Facility, Houghton, MI, USA - PEATcosm2014_Bin11_60_metaG | ecosystem: Environmental > Terrestrial > Soil > Wetlands > Peat | place...
CGATGAATCAACGGGTTTCCCGAGCAATACGCGCACATGCGCCCCCGCGCGCGAGCCGGTCACTGGCGTGCCATCCGACCGCCGCTCAAGCCGGAATGGTGATGCCGTTTAACGTTTGCGGGGGCAGGCGTCAGAGCTTATTGCAGCAATACGCGCGCGTGTCAGCGCAGATTGTAAAGGGCTTGGATGGGCTGAGCAAACGGAAGCACACTCGCAGGAGAATGAACGATTATCCTATGGTGTTATGTGTTGCCGATTCGTTCGCAGTTCATCGCAAGAGGTTCTCGCCGACTGGTTTGGAGTTGAGCTTGAGGATATGCCTTGGTTTGCGCCCAGCTTCAACGTTGCTCCGCAAAGCGTCCAGCCAATTGTGCGACTGAGCCGTGATACCGGCGGGCGGGAGTTTGCGCTCATGCGATGGGGGCTGGTGCCATTTTGGGCGAAGGATGCGAAATTAGGTTACTCCACGTTCAATGCGCGCGCGGGAGAGGCCGCCACCAAGCCCGCTTTCCGGGAGGCGCTCAAAAAACGGCGCTGTCTGGTGCCCGCCGATGCGTTTTATGAGTGGCAACATTTGGATGCAAAGGCGAAACAGCCATTTGCCATTGCGCTCAAGGGTGGGGAGCCGTATGCCTTCGCGGGTCTGTGGGAACGTTGGCAGCCGAAGGAAGGCGAGCCGCTTGAAAGTTTCACGATTCTAACCACCGATCCAAACGCTCTGATGGAACCAATCCACAACCGGATGCCGGTGATTCTGGAGCCACGCGACTATACCCGTTGGCTTGAGCCGGGCGATTCAACCAGGCCGCCTGTGGATTTGCTTCGCCCCTACCCAGCCGAGAATATGCTGGCTTGGCCGGTCGGTCAGCGTGTCGGAAATGTGCGGAACAATGATCCTGAATTGCTTGAGCAAACGACCGCGACTTCGGTTTCTGACAGCAATACGCGCGGGCGTGCATGAGCGTGGTTTGCGACAGGCTAGGACGGGTTGGGCTGGGGGTATCCCATCTTCCTTGTCTCAATCCAGCGCATTGCAGGTCAGGGAATCGCTTTTGCGGTGGCCGTGACCCGAATCACAGACTAAGCTCCCATGGCGGGATACCGTCGATCCCCAGCAACACCTTTTCCCAGTTCTGCCCGAAAGCCTCTCACCCATCGAGGGGCTTTCTCGTAGGCGCACTCTAAAGGTACGCCACACCGTTGCCGCGCCTTGCTTGTTTAGCCACCAGATGATTGGGCCTGCCCAGGACCACCTCAGACGGCAGATAGCGGCGCTGTTCCCCGCACAGAGGGCAGGAAACAACGACAGATTGGAAGGGAAATTCCTTTAAGCCGGTAGGCACGTCGCGGCGACACCGCTTGCACTCCACAACGAACCTCTTCGGATTGGGTACTCCCTGGAACATGGACTCCAGTATAGGCGAATATAAGGCGAATTTATCCACAAGGGAAATTGAGCGCAACCCGGATGGAAGCCAAGCGCCTAACCCCCGGAGCCGGAATGGTGAAGGGAACCACTGACAACCCGTATTCTTGCCCGGATTTTGTACCGGGGTAAATACCGGGGACCCCCGACAGTATCTGGTGAACAGTACGCGCATGTGAGCGCCCGCACGCGATTGATTGCAAGGGAATTAAAGACAATTCTGCGGTATCCCATAAAAAGGGAGTTGGGTGAGCAAAATACACGCTTCGCACACGCGCGCGGGAATGACAGATCTGGAGGCCCCGGCGAGCCGTTTGCGGAACAATACGCGCGCAGGTGCGCTCGCGCGTGAGGATGACCCGTCCGGCGGCTCACCAGCGGTATTTGCAGAGTAATACGCGCACATGCGCCCCCGCGCGCGACCCTGTTACTGGTGTCTTTGCATCCCCTGGTGTGGGATTTTCGACTGTAGCGACTGTAGCGGATAATGTAGCGGGTACGGGTATAAATGGGCTTAGACCGGCTTAGAGGGGAATTTTCTAAGCTGCTGAAAATATAAGGGCATACAAGCGCATTGAATTTGAGCGAATATGCCCTGTCTAAGATTATGAGTCCCCTGCTCTAACCGTTGAGCTACAGGCCCTGGCCCGGAGATCATTGTAGGGCCTGGGCGGTGTTGCGCCAAAATCAGCGGCGCGGAGGTAGTAGAGTAAGCGCATGAAATCTCCCCAATTCAATGCACGTATCGCCGGCCGAATGGCGGCAGCGGGAATCTTTCTTTCTCTCTGCGGTCCTGCTGGAACGTTGCCGGTCCAGCAGCCTGCGTCAGCACAAAAGGCCGACTCGGTGCTCATCCTGAAGAAGGACCATGTGCTGGAGCTGCTAGCCGGGGGCAAGATGATCCGCACCTACAAAGTGGCGTTGGGTCGGGGCGGCCTTGCGCCCAAGGAACGGGAGGGTGACGGGCGTACGCCGGAGGGACATTACGTGATCGACGCGCGCAACGCGGATAGTCATTATCATCGGGCTCTGCACGTCCCCTATCCCAACGCCGAAGACCGCATGCGGGCGGCAAAGCTGGGCGTCTCGCCCGGAGGAGCCATCATGATTCACGGCCTCCCCAACGGCATGGAGTGGGTGGGCGCGGTGCACCGGCTCTACGATTGGACGCTGGGCTGCATCGCCGTCACCGATGACGAGATCGACGAGATATGGAAGCTGGTTCCGGTAGGCACACCGGTCGAGATTCGGCCGTAGCGCAAGCCGCGCTTCGGCTACGTGCTCCACCGCAAGCGGCAGCAGTTGGCAACATAAAAAGCCTTTGCGAGCGAATAGCGAGCCGCTGGCCCTACCGCGGTGGCGCAGGTGGTCTGCGAAAATGGACTGAATGTTATCCCTGCAAAATGCCGGTAAGCGGTTTGGGCCGCGGGTCTTGTTTCTTGAAGCCAATTGGCTCATCCGAAACAAGGAAAGAACCGCGCTGGTGGGGGCCAACGGCGCCGGCAAATCCACGCTGATGAAGGTGCTGGCCGGCCTGGAGACGCTGGACTACGGCCAGTTGCAGCAGACCCGCGGCATGAGCATCGGCTACCTGCCGCAGGAGGGGCTGGAGCTCACCGGCAGGACGGTTTTCGAGGAGTGCCTCAGCGTCTTCGACGAACTGCGCGAGATGGAGCGGGAGATCGAGCGGCTCAGCGGGCAGTTGGCCGAGCTGGACCACGCCGGACCGGAGTATGAGTCGGCCGCGGAGCGTTTTTCCATGCTCCAGGAGCGCTTTCACGCCCTCGACGGCTACGCGCTGGACGCGCAAGTGGGTGGCGTGCTGACTGGCCTCGGCTTCGGCAAGGAGGATTGGACGCGGCAGACCGATGAGTTCTCGGGCGGCTGGCAGATGCGCATCGCGCTGGCCAAGCTGCTGCTGGCCAAACCGAATCTTCTCCTTCTGGACGAGCCCACCAACCACCTGGACCTGGAAACCCGCAACTGGCTCGAAGACTATCTCAGGAGTTATCCCTTCGGCTATGTACTTATCTCCCACGACCGTTACTTCCTCGATGTGACCATCGACCGGATCGCGGAGATATGGAACAAGCGGCTGACTATCTATCAGGGCAATTACACCAGATATCTCGAGCAGAAAGACGAACGGCGTGCGCAGTTGGAAGCGGCTTACCGCAACCAGCGCGAGCAGATCGAGCATCTGCAGGCCTTCATCAACCGCTTCCGTTATAAGGTCTCCAAGGCCAAGCAGGTTCAGAGCCGCGTTAAAGAGCTGGAAAAGATCGAGCGCATCGAGATTCCCGAAGAGGAGCCGGCGATTCACTTCAAGTTTCCCCAGCCGCAACCCTCGGGACGCATGGTGGCGGAGGCTGAGGGACTCTCGAAGAGCTATGGCCCCAAGCTGGTGCTCAACCATGTGCGCTTCAGAATCGACCGCGGCGACCGCGTGGCCCTGGTGGGCGTCAACGGCGCGGGCAAGTCCACGCTGATCCGCCTGCTGACCGGCATGGAAGCGCCCACGGCCGGCTCTGTGCGCTTGGGCCACAATGTGGTCTGCGAGTACTTTGCGCAGGACCAGTACAAGGCGCTGGACGGCGAAGCGCGCATGCTCGACGACATCAGCCGCGCCGCCATCAAAGTGCCCGAGGGCGCGTTGCGGTCGCTGCTGGGTTGTTTTCTTTTCAGCGGCGACGATGTCTTCAAGCCGCTGGGCGTGCTCTCGGGCGGCGAGCGCAACCGCTTTGCCCTGGCGCGGATTCTGGTTTCGCCGTCGAATTTTTTGCTTCTCGACGAGCCCACCAACCACCTGGATATGCGCGCCAAGGACGTGCTGCTGGAGGCGCTGGCCGCCTTCAGCGGCACCGTGGTCTTCGTCTCCCACGACCGCTACTTCATCGACCGGCTGGCCACGCGCGTCCTCGAAGTGGAGGGCGGCGCGGTCACCAGCCACGAAGGCAATTACGAGGACTATCTGCGCTGGAAGTTGGCCCAGGCTGCCGCCTCTCAACATGACTGTCATCCTGAGCGCAGCGAAGGACCTGCGGTTCGGGCTTCGTTTCAATCCACATCGAATCCCACTCTATCCGCAACGATTCCCAGCCCTGAAGAATTCCCTATAAGCAACCGCCCCCGCCGCCTGAATCCCATCCGGCAGAAGCAGATGGAGGAGCGCTGCACGTTTCTTGAAGAAGAAGTCCCGCGCATCGAGGCCGCAATCGCCCACACCGAGGAGCAGTTGGGCGTCTACGTCTCCGCCGCCGAAACACAGCGGCTCTCCGCGCTGGCCGGTGATCTGCGCGGCCAGCTTGACGCCCTCACCGCCGAGTGGGAAGAGCTGATGGGGCAGTTGGAAAGGGCGTGATTCAACTGTGGGCCGCCCGTCGGTCCTTCGGCTTCGCTCAGGACAGGCCTTCGGCACAGCGGCGAAATGCACCCAGCAGATTGTGCACTCCCGTGTCTCTGGATCGAGACCTTTAGGCAGGCTCTGGGGTACCCGGCTCTCCCGCCCGGCTGAGCCAGACAATGGACACCCGCCAGAGCAGGAGAGAAGATCCCGTGTGGAACCCGGCCTTGCGGCCAGCCCCACACGGGATCGGTTGTTGGCTCATAAACGCTTGTTCAGGAATGCCGTTCTAGTTGCAGGGCAGTCCGTTGAGGGTGAATGCGGTTGGGTTGGTGTTCGCGCCCGTGTAGGTGCCATTGAATCCGACGGCGCCGGTCAAGGTTGAGCCCGCTGGAATAGACTCCCACGAGGCTATGCTTGACATCGATACTTTCTCGCCGGTCTGCGATTCGTTGACATTCCACGCGTAGTTGATCTTCTGATTCCCAGGGAATGTCCATCCCAAAGTCCAGGGATAGATGGCCGTCTTGCCGGTGTTTTGGATGTTGATGTCCACCGTCAATCCATTGGTGACGCCGGGGATCGCGTTGGTAACGGTATACGTGACATGGCAATTGCCGGACGCGCTGCTCTGGGTGGTTGCGCTGGCGTATGGAGATTGAGGCGAAGCCCCGCTCGCATCGACGGCCACGACCGTAAAGGTGTAGATGGTGTTGGGTTTGAGGCCGGTGACCTGGTAGCTGGTTCCTGTCAATCCACTGGCGATCACAGCGAGCACATTGGTCGGCGGGTAAGCTGCGTACACGCTGTAGGTCACGGAAGCGCCATTTGGCGGCGGAACCGCGTTCCAACTGAGATTGATCTGCGAGCTCGAGACGGCGGTAGCCGTCAGACCCTTAGGCGTGCTGGGAGTGCTCGCTTTCGGTAAAGGCGGCGGCGCGCAGGAAAGCACCAGGTTGAGGTTGTTGATCGGAGTGTTCACAACGTCCTGCACCGGAGAAGTGACGGTGGCGCAACCAAGCATCCCGGCGCTCACTTCGTAATAACCCGGCTTCACGTCCCATCCGTAGGCTCCGTATTGGCTCGTAGGCATCGCGTTGAGTGTGTTGTCGTCGGGGTTCATGATGTCGTTGGTCAACCCTAAGTTGTGATTGGGCACGGGCTCGAACGGCCCGCTTGCGGAGTTGGAAGGCGAGTAAAGGAGCGTAGCAGTGGCGCCCGAAGCCGGGGTCTTGCCGTCCGAATAAAACACTTGCCCGCTCGGATCGATGAAGAGTGTAAGGGGTGCCGGATTGGATTCGCAGCTCGACGTGAAATTGATGGTCGCCTGCCCATGGATGGGGTACTGTGCTGGCAGCTCGTATGTGAAAAGCCCCGTCGAGGTGTCTAACACCATGTTGTAGGGCCCCTCAGTTTCGTTTTGGCCGGTCGCAAAGTTCATCCCGGTGATGGTAAATGTCACTGAATCGTTAGCACCTGGTTGATAGGTTGCTTCGCAGCCTGTGTAATCGACCCAGAATGGTGCGTTCCAGAATACGACTGGCTTCTGGTAACCAGCGCTGAGGCCGGACTGCACGGCGGTCGAGGTTGTGTAAGCGTGGGCTTGAAACGAATCCGTCTGCAGCCCTGAGCCGCCTTTCCAAGTCTCAAAACCGGTCTGGACGGACATGAGATACCAATCCGGGCTGAGGCATGCTTGTGCTTGACTACCGGGAACGGGGTTCACCTGCTGGTTACCCATGGATGTGTCAGGACATGCAAGGGCGCCAATGCTGCCGGCGCCCGGCGCTCCGATAACCCTGCTCGTATCGGATGTGCTCCCTCCATCGTTCACAGCCGTCGTGGTCCTATTCAACCAAAGGCCGTCGTCGATTCCCAGGATGTAATCCGTAAAGACCTTGGCGTCCAGGTTCATTGCATTGTTCCGGTAGCCGGCCTGTGCTACAAAGGAGACAACATTCCATTCGATGCCGCAGGTCGCGCCCGGAAGAGTCGTGCATTTATATGGTTCATAGCCCGGCGCGGTTGCATACCCCGTTCCCTTTACGACTGTACTGCCGGTATAACCGAAGTAGGGATTGTTCAGCCGGGAGGTCCACACGTCATAAATCACGCCATTGATTTCCACCGTTTCGCGCGGCCAGCCGCTCGGTTGGGCGTACCCCGTATTTGCGTTGGCTGGTGGCTGGTTCGGTGCTGAAAATGGTGCATCGATGTAGCTGCTGTTGCTGTTCATCCAAACCATGATCTCGAGACCATCGTCCTGGCCGCGGACACTGCCGTAAGGAGCAATTCCTATGTCAGTTTGGCCAGTCTTGTCGAACCAGATGTCGTACGAGGCGTCCCAGATCTGCGAGCCATCTTTTGCGCCGGGGTTCCAAGCCGGGCTGCCAGCCGGGTTATTAGTGTTGAACTCGATGTTCCAGGTGGATGGAATACTGGTAACGGCGGAAAGCTGTTGGGGGAAAACGTTCCAGTCCGGCGACGTAGGCTTAGAAGTCGCGGTCAACGTTGCCGAGCCCGTCGTGCAACTGTTGTTGTCCCACTGACAGCCCTTGAACTCCAACATGTATCTGGTGGGTCCGCCGTCCGTGATGCTGCCGCTGTATGGGTTGTTCCCATACCACGGGAAGCTGCCTGTGTTACCTTGGGCCCAGGTTGCCTCCTCCGCGATTGCGACCGGGGGGGCCGGGTCATAAGTGATCGTAAACTGCCCAGGGTTGCCGGTGTTGTAGTAGAACAACTCGCACGAGTCGCCGGAGGAGTATCCGATGCTCGAAGTGGACGTGGTGGAATTCCAGAAGTCGTTGTAGATGGCATACACATCAGAAGGATCTGAGGCGTCAAAAGATGTGGTCAGCCCTTGGTTGCCTAATTCCCCACCATTGGGAGTCCCGGAGTTTGAATGTGTCAGAATAGGATTGCCTGACCACCCGAGAGCACCGGTAGGATATCCTGACGGCAGCGTTGCCGAGCCGTCTCCTATGCACCACATGACTCCGCCGTCGCTTGGATTGGCCGGATTTGTTGAGGTGTTTGATAATGCCGTGTTTACTGGCAATGTTATTTGCGAGGAGGCCGACTGAACGGCCAGCAAGCCCAGCGCGATGAGCGGCAGGGCTAACGATAGGGGAGTAAACTTTGTCATCTTCTTTCACTTTCTCCTTCGGGTTGAACTTCAGGATGAGTTGTGTAGACAGGAATTGCCCGATCTGCTGTTTCTGAATGGGCCATTCCGGCCGGGGGACTTCTGGGATTTGGATCGAGCCGCAGCCTAGAGCGCGAGGAGCAATGGGAAGATATGGTTTTAGCTCCTCATCCGGCATTGCGCGCGGCAAAGGGAAAATGCCTCATAATTCTCAAGACTGTTCCCAAGGGCATAGCTATCTTGGTTCCGCTCTAAGGTGGGATCCTGCCGAGACAACTAACCTAAAAGACACCGGGATTAAACCGCTGGCAAAGCAGCACATGCATTTTTAAGGCCACTTCTCGCCTAAAATTGCATTCGTGCAACTGCAGCATGCAGGTGAAATGTTTGAACTTGTAGCACAAAGATAAAACGTTTGAGCTGAAAGAAGTCAAGTTACGTTTGGACACTGCACTAAAGTAATGCGCCACTCAGATCGTTGCCGATCCTGCAGGCCGATGTTCTTTAGCTGGAATCTCCTTTTTCGATCCTGAATCCCCTGCAATTAGATCGCTCGTGAGGTAGATTGCAAGGCCAAGAAAAGGTTTGGGGTTACGCCGAAAATGCCAGCGTTCGCGGCAGAAAAGCCGGGCAATTCGCTGCCGTCCTTGCCTAGCCCGCCTCATAGAGAGCGCTCGTCGTTAATCTGTCCGACACTTGTCCCTCATCTCACCTTCCGTCATTGGAATTCTGCTCGGCGCCGCCAGCAGGTCAGTGTGCCGGAAGCGGTAACGGCTAGATCCTTCGCAACATCGCCGAGAACCGTGTTTGTGTCAGGAAAGGAACGCGGAAAGGATGGGGTGCCCGGTACACACAGTTCTACAGAGGTATTCAGGTCACTCTCAGGGCTAGAAGAAGCACCCGCAGGTCCTTCGACATCGCTGCGCTCTGCTCAGGATGACAGCTCTGTGAGTCCGGAGTTTCCTGCGCAATTGATGGGGCGATCTTTATTGTCCATCGTGCATAATCAAGAAACGATGGCTCTTTTGTGGAATCCCGAGGGCTGATGATGCAGCTCGACGGACGGGCCGCGCTTCCTGATTTGGCACCCGCCTGAAGTTCCCCTTGCCACAAACCGGGTTCCGGTACTATGCTTTATTCATGCGTCGATGTCGCTAACACCGCCCCGGTGTCTGTTGCGACGCAGAGGTGCGCTCGGTTCAAGAGCACTCTTCCCCGTCAAATCACTCGAATCTTTCCCTACAGAACAGAACCGTCTGGGATCGCGTCCCGGAAAAAGGAGATCATCATGGCGCGCATTGCCGCGAATGTAACTGAAATCATCGGCCGCACCCCGCTGGTGCGGCTGAACAAAGTGGCGGCCGGGTTGCCCGCTACCGTTGTAGCCAAGCTGGAGAGCCAGAACCCCGTTTCGAGCGTAAAAGACCGCATCGGCTTCGCAATGATCGACGCCGCCGAGAAGGCCGGCAAGATCAAGCCCGGCGAGACCGTGCTCATCGAACCCACCAGCGGCAACACCGGCATCGCCCTGGCCTTTGTCGCCGCCGTCAAGGGCTACCGGCTCATCCTGACCATGCCGGAGACCATGAGCCTGGAGCGCCGTACGGTGATCCTGGCCTTCGGCGCCGAGATCGTGCTCACTCCCGGCCCCAACGGCATGAAGGGCGCCATCGCCAAGGCCGCGGAGATTTTGGCCAAGACGCCGAACGGATATATCCTGCAGCAGTTCGACAACCCCGCCAACCCCGCCATCCACTACGCCACCACCGGCCCGGAGATATGGAACGACACCGACGGCAAAGTGGACATTCTTATCAGTGGCGTGGGCACCGGCGGCACCATTACCGGCGTGGCCAAGTACATCAAGCCCCGGAAGCCGGAGTTCAAGGCCATCGCCGTCGAGCCCACCGACAGCCCGGTGCTTTCCGGCGGCAAGCCCGGACCGCACAAGATTCAGGGCCTCGGCGCGGGCTTTGTGCCCGGCGTGCTCGACACCAAGCTCGTCGACGAGGTCGTCCAGGTGACCAACGACGAGTCGATCGCGGCGGCCCGGCGGCTGCCGCTGGAGGAAGGCTTGTTTGTGGGCATCAGCTCGGGAGCGGCGCTGGCCGCGGCGCTCAAAGTAGCCGCGCGGCCGGAGAACGCGGGCAAGCTGATCGTGGTTGTGCTGCCCGACTTCGGCGAGCGCTATCTCTCCAGCATTCTCTTCGAGCCGCTGCGCCAGCAGGCCCTGGCCCTGCCGGTGGAGGCGATTGCGGTGTAATCTGTTGTTTCATCGCCGGGCGCCGTACTAATGCTCCGTGCCCCATCCTTGCCGCGTTTTTGTTTTTGCGGCAAGGGTGGGATACCGCAACCTTCGACGGGCTTCATTGACCCGAAGATTTTTTCATCTCATGACCCTGTTTGCCCGCATCCGCGAAGACATCGACTCCGTGCTGGAGCGCGACCCGGCCGCGCGCTCGCCGCTGGAGGTCTTTCTCTGCTATCCCGGCCTCTGGGCCGTCTGGATTCACCGCGTCTCCCACGCCCTCTGGCGCGCCAAGCTGCGGCTGGCGGCGCGATTGCTCTCCCAGGTCGGCCGCTTCTTCACTGGCGTGGATATTCATCCCGGCGCGCAGTTGGGCCGGCGGCTGTTCATTGACCACGCAACTGGCGTGGTCATCGGCGAAACCTCCATCGTGGGCGACGACGTGACCATGTACCAGGGCGTAACTCTGGGCGGCACCGGCAAGGGTCACGGCAAGCGCCACCCCACCATTTGCGACGCCGTCTTCATCGGCAACAACGCCAACTTGCTGGGCAACGTCACCATCGGCGAGAACTCGCGCGTAGGCGCCGGCTCCGTGGTGCTCGATGACGTGCCCCCCAACTCGACCGTCGTGGGCGTTCCGGCGCACATCGTCTATCGCAACGGCGAGCGCGTGCTGATTACCGATCCCCACGACATCAAGGACCCGCTCTCCGACGCGCTGATTGCCCTCTCAGCCCGCGTCGAGGAGATGGAAAAGCAGCTCGGCGGCAAGCCGCGGCCAGCCGAACCCTTCGCCACCGAGGAGGCCGAGCGCGCCGCCTACCGCAAGAGACTGGCGCGCATGCGCGAGTACGTCTCCATGGGCGAAGGCATCTAGTCCTCACCGGCCTATGCTCGGGCTTCGGCTACCGCGGACGGCTTTAATCCCTTGAATAGAAGCCAGAAGCTCAGAGCTATATCGAAGAGACCCATGGGCGAATCGAACCACCCCAGGCCGACGATCTTGTCGAAGTAGGGATTGATGAAGAGTGCGAAGGAGCATACTGCGGCAAATGCTGACGAGATGACGCCGAAGGCAGCCAGCGCGCGAGGGATATAGCGGGACTTGAACCACAGGCAGGCGCAGACTGTGGATGCCAATCCCCAAAACAGCAAGCCAACGTAATAGATATCAAAACCCATTTTGAAATAGAACATCGCCCAGGCCTGAAGCCGCTCCGCATCAAATACCCGCAGGTAATCCGCGCCTTTGAGGAGCAGCAAGGCGTGAAAATAGTTGAGCGACATGAACAGCCAGGTGAAGGCATACACGACCCACCAGAAGGCCGCCAGCAGGGCCAGGCCCTTGTTGACCGGCTTGAGGACCACGTAGAGCGCGGTGAGCAGCACGAAGATGCCAGCACAGTAAAGGATATTCAAGGCGACGCCGGTGCGAAAGAATTGTTCGTGCCCCAGGATATTGCGGGCGGTCTCCGCGACATTCTCGGTGATCAGGCGCCAGAGGATTCCGTAATGGACGTAAACCACAGTCGCGAAGGTGATCAGGTAAGCAAAAGCCACGACTTTTGCAGCCGTTCGTTGCGATTTGTCGATAGAGCTGGTGGTCATTTCATTGCCTCCAATGGAGCTGGAATGGGCGAGTCAGCCATGCGTGCAGGAATTCTCGACCCGATTATGGTAAACGGATGAGGAGAAAGAATATTGTATCGGCCTGA
>Ga0181533_1005640_pt1 | contig 11876 bp, 10 predicted proteins | sample PEATcosm2014_Bin_45_FD_119772 | JGI IMG/M metagenome (GOLD analysis project Ga0181533, IMG submission 119772) | Peatland microbial communities from MTU Mesocosm Facility, Houghton, MI, USA - PEATcosm2014_Bin11_60_metaG | ecosystem: Environmental > Terrestrial > Soil > Wetlands > Peat | place...
GCGGCGGGTCTACGACGAGCAGCAGCGGCGGATCCTCCAGTAGAGGCGGATCCACCACGACCAGCGGCGGCACGACCAGTGGTGGCGGTTCGAGCAGCAGCGGCGGCACGACCAGTGGTGGCGGTTCGAGCAGCAGCGGCGGCACGACGAGCGCTGGCGGTTCGACCAGTGTCGGTGGCGCAACCGGCACGTGCGCCGCTGGCCCAAACGTGATCTCCGATTTCGAGTCGGATACCGGCAGCATGATCCAGCAGGGCACTCCCAAGCGGACCGGCTATTGGTACGTGTACTTCCCTGGCTCGGCCACCTCCATGACCCCAGCGAGTGGAATGAGCCAGACCCCGGCGCTCAATAATGGGAACCCCATCGCGGTGGCGTCGGACCCTGACGGCGGCACCTGCAGCAAGTACGCGTTGCACACAACAGGTTCCGGCTTTGGCACCGCTCCCAACAACTACGCCGGGGTTGGTGCTGACTTCTTGCCCGACGTCCCATACGATCAGATGAGCAAGCCCTATGATGTCAGTGCGTACACCGGCATCAGTCTCAAGATAAGGTCGGGTACCGGCACTCCACCGGCCGTGTTCTTCGAGCTTCTGACCAAAGAAAACCAGCCTTCAACCGCGGGCGGCACAGCGACCGCCACCACGGTCGATCTCTACAACACCCGCGGTCAGCTGCTGAACGACGCCTGGACGCCGGGCGGAATCACGAACACCTATCAGACAATAACCGTGCCTTTCGGAACACTGGTGCCCCGGTGGGTTCCCGCTGCTGGCGGCTCGAACGCCTGTCCAACTAGCGGAACCCCCAAGTGCCAGGCTCAGCCTTTCGTTCCGACGGACGTCCTTGGCATCCAAATTTCGATGTACGGCGACCCCGGCTTCCCCACGCCAGCGGGATCGACGGCAGGAACCTATGACCTGTGGATCGACGACGTGGCGTTCACGACAGACGACTCAGGACTCCAGTCGCGAACCGGCTTCCCCTTGACCACTGGGGTTGGCGTGGGTGGCTGCCTCAGTCCCCAAGGGCCTAGCGCATCTGCCAAGTATCTGGTGCCCGCCTACAACCAGTGGAAGGCGAACTTCGTAAAGGGAGCAAAGGTCATTCGTCCCGAGAACCAAAACGACACGGTTTCCGAGGGCATCGCATACGGCATGATGATTGCCGTCGCCATGAACGACCAGACCCTATTCGACAGCCTTTATGGCACATGGAAAGCAAACGCCACCGCTGGTACCCTGATGACCTGGTGTCTTGGCAGCGGCGGTGGCAGCACCGGAACAGCTTGCGCCACTTCTGGCGGATCGGCCACTGACGCCGATGAAGATGCGGCCTACGCGCTCTTGATGGCCGGAAGGGCCTGGGGCGGAAGCTACAATGCGGAAGCGGTGACCATGATAGGAGACATCTGGAGCCATGATATTGACGGCGGCGGCACCAACCTTCCCAAGGGCGGGAGCAACTACGGCAGTCCAGCGAGCAATATCACCAACGCCTCGTACTTCGCTCCGTCGTTCTACAAGGAATTCGCCGCAGTGGATAGCGGCCATAACTGGGCTGGGGTGATTACCGCAGTGTACAGCGTCATCAACGGAACTATTGCCGGAAGCAACGGGCTTATCCCGGCCTGGTGCAGCAGCACCTGCACCACAGCCGGCTCCAACGGTGCGGCGACTGACGGTGACTACCAATACGACTCGCACCGCATACCAATGCGCATTGGTATTGACTACTGTTACAATGCCACAGCTGGCGCCAAGACCTATACGACCAAAAACACCGCCTTCTTTGCCGCCCAAGCCGCCAACGGGATTGGTTTCGTCCAAGACATGTACACGCCCAGCGGTGGCGCTGTGTCGGGCACTGCGCCCAACTCAGCCTCGATCCTTGGCACGGCGGCAGTGGGCGCGATGGCCAGCGGCAACCAGGCGTTCCTCAATACGGCCTACCAGGCCGTGTTCGATACCATCACCCGCGCGACCATGGCTCCGGTCGATGCATCCGGGAAGACGCCATACTCGTATTTCAATGGGACGGTTGGCTTGCTGACCGCTCTTATCATGACCGGCGCTTTCCCGCACTAGAGCCATTCCTCAAGAATCCTGTCCGCGATACCGATGCTCACCCATCTTTCCGAGAGAGGTCTTGGGATGACGACCAAGTACGCGCTGTTCGTATTGCCCATACCGTTGGCTTTGTTTGCTTGTTCCAAGACCAATTCGTCGGCCGATTCAGCGGTGTCGCTTGATTCTCCGTCAGCGGCACCGGCTGAATCTGGGCCAGGGCCGGACATGGCGGAGCCGGATGCCGCCGTCTACACCTGCATCACTATCGCGGACGATCTGATCGCGGACTTCACGGTGGACAACAGCCTCAATCAGGTCGACGGCCGCCAGGGTGGGTTCTACGTCTACGGTGACGGCAGTACGAAGGGGCAATTCGATCCGCCCAGTGTGGCATGTCAAGCCTACCCCATTGACACGACCACAGGGAATCCCAACTGCTCTGGCCCGGGTTCGTTCCACGTCAAGGCCAGCAACTGGGGCGTCTGGGGGGCGGCGCTGGGGGCAGACTTTGTTCCGAAGATCATAGCTGATGCGGGGGATTGCGACACGGGCGTCAAAGGAACGTACGACGCTTCAAAGTACAGGGGCATCTCGTTTTGGGCCAAGGCGACTGCTCCGCTTACCGGGGTCCAGGTCAGCTTCCCCGATGTCTACACCGATGGTAGTGCCTCGTTCGCTGGCCTTCCCGGCGGCGCTGGCCTTGACTTCACAAGCTGCGTGTACTCCGCCGGAGCCATGGACCAAGGGCAGTCCGTCAATTGCAGTCCCTACCTGGTCAAGTTCGGGGCTTCCGGCCCCTACCAGGACTATAAGATTGATACCACCTGGAGACGATTTGATGTCTTCTTCGCTGACACTTATCAGGACCCGTACAATCCAGGGTTTCACACTGCTGCAAACACATTGGACACAAGCCACCTGACCTCGATGGCGATCCAGGTGAACGCCATCTACGTCAATGGCGCTCCTACGCCGAACGACTTCGAGATCTGGGTCGACGACGTCTATTTCATCAGGTAGCCAGGTCGTTGGCCTGGATGCGCGGGACTTCGGCGCGCATTCTTGCCCGCGGGGCGTTGAGTTCTCTGGGGCACCGGCCTTACCTCGAATGGCTTCGGTGGGCGGGACGCCCTGGAATTCGGGAGAAGTCTGCCTTGGGAACCTCGCGTGACGAACGCCTCTGTGTACTCCGCTCTCCCCTCCGCGTCCTGCGCAGGCGTCTGTTATCCAGACGCCTGCGCTCATCAGTCCGAAGGCTGCGTTCTTATAGTGGCGGCACTGCGTTCCTGACCAGATCCAGGAAGTACTGCTGGAACCACACGCCGGCCTGTGGCGCGTTGGGGGCGCTTTCATTGGACCCGCATTCCGGATCGTAGCGGGGCTGTGATGGGTCGGACACGCCATCCGATTCTCCCGGCGGCTTGACCCAGAAGAAAGCATCGATGAACGGCTCGGGTGCCGCCCGCGGCCGCTCGCCCAAACCGGCGCCCTTGATGTTGCACCAGTGGCCCCACACCTTGCGGATCTGCCCCTTGCCATTGCGCGAGGTATCGACAATGAAGCCCTTGTTCTTCACGCCGTGGTCGCTCAGCCCAACCGCTAGTTTCTTCACGTAGACGAGTTCGTTGTAGCAAGGATCGCTGGATTCCATGGCCATGCCGTCCCGGTTGTACAGGTGGGTGTAGTTGGCGACGTTGGTGGCGAACCCGCGAATCATGTCGACGCCGCCGGCCATCTTGAGCACCTTCTTGTAGACCTTGATCAGGCTCTCGCGGTGCCCGTCCCATCCCAGCCAGCCCGCGTGGGCCGCATCAAGGTAGATGCTCACGTTGGGCAAGGCGAGGGTCTTGATGGCGTAGGCCGTCGATTCGACGTACACGTCTTTCGCCTCGGCGCACTTCGGGAGGTTCATGTTGGTGACCAGATTACCCAGCGAATCTGGCTCAAGAATGACCACGATGGGCAGGTCGGGATGGGCCTTGAAGTGCCCCGCTATGACGTCGATGAACTCGGTCCGGTAGCGGGCGGCGCCGTTCTCCGAAACCTTCAGCTCTCCAGCCGAGGAATTGGCGGCACAGTCGCGGTTGGGCAGGTCGTAGACCACGAACAACGACAGCGTGGGCTTGCCACTGGCTTGCTGCTGCTTCTTCGCCTCGTCGAGCCATCCGGGAACATTCGCGACGTGCGCAATGGAGTCAAGCCACAGTCCCGAGGGGTACTGCTTGACCTTGCGAATGGCCTCTGCGTCCGAGGGAAACGCCTTGGCGGTTGCCTCGACGTTGTCGACATACTCGGGGTTGAGGAAGAAGTTGACGTCCAGGAAGGGGTTGCGGCGCGAGGCCTCGGCCCGGCCCGGGTCGGCTCCGCTCGGCGCCGGGGCGGAGCCGCTCTTGCCCATGCTGGCGCAGGCCGAGAAAGCAAGCGAGACTGACAAGATTGCAAGAATGCGCTGGTGACTCATGGAGATCTCCTGTCGACGAAGGAACGGCACCTCATGGTGCCTCTGGTAGACCGATAGCAAGTCTCTGTCAACTGCACCCAGGCGTTGTCGTACTCGCCTGGGAACTGCGTGCAACTATTACACGCAACTGGCCTACGGGGGGAAGGACCGTTTGAGCGTGCGATGTGCTGCCATGACGCGAAGTGCGCAGGCGAAACCGAGCAATCGTGGCCGGTCAGTGCAGCCACGCCGCCACCGTCGGATAGTCCCCCTCATTGAGAGAGCCGTTGTGAATGCAACGGACTCGGCCGTCGGGCGCGGCCAGTACGTGGATGGGAATCGGCGCGGCGGCGTCGAACAGAAAGGCGCTGGCCCAGCCCTTGAAGTCAGCCGGGCTGGAAATCCGCAGCGAGGGGGCCGGGGCGACGGCCGGATGCGCGGCAAGGAACCTCGCCAGTTCGTCCGCATCTTCGTCGAGGGAAAGGAACCATACATCAATCGCTACACCGTCCTGCTTGAGCCGGTCGCGCCAGTCGAGAAGCACCGGCATTTCGCGTAGGCAGGGCTTGCACCATGTAGCCCACAGATTGAGCCATGTCCAGCGCCCGGTCGCCAACGCACTCAAGGGCTTGCGCGCGGGCGTGGCCGGCGGCAGTACCAGGCGGGCTCCTGTACCTGCGGCGAACTCCAGGTCGCACCACGCTGCGGGCGGCGCCTTGGACGTCGGCGCGGCCTTGACCGCCTGGTAGCGGGTGTTGGGCGCAGGCGCTTTGTCCGCGGCCGGGCAGGCGACCAGCCCAACGACGAGCAGCAAGAACAAGAGTCGGTTCACAACCGGCAATCGATCCATGCGATGAAGGCCGAACGGTTGAGTTCGGCGGTTGTGCACGCACCCACGGTGCGCGAGTGTTTCCACTGACAGAACTCCTGATCAAGTTGGGCGAACTCTTCGCCCAGCCACAGCAGGCCCACCTCCTGTTCGAGTTCGGGATCGTTGAACTTGCCCTTGATGTGTTCCAGCACGGCGTCGGCGCGATGGCGAGACAGTTCGCGATTGTGCTCGACCGATCCTTCGGGCGAGGCGCGCGACACCACCAGGAAATAGGACGCTCCCCGCTGGTCGGCGAAGGTCTTTTCCAGCAGCTCCATGGCCGCCGGATCGAGGTCCGCCCTGTCCAGGTCGAACTGGATGATGGCGGCGCGTTCGGCCAGCGGCGTGAACAGCGAGTTGAAGTCGCCACCCGACATGGCGGCCACCTGGCGCGCCTGCAAGGGCTGGCAGCCGCGCGAACCGCCACCCTGGATAAGCCCGCACGAGGTGAGCACGCGGCGGAGGATCTGCTTGAGGTTTCCGCTGCAGTAGCCCTCGTTGGCTGCACTGGCCGTGGCCACGTCGGAAACCTTGCCCAGCGACTCGGTCAGGCGCGTGGCCGAGGCCCGCGTCCAGACCGTGGCAGGGAGCGCCACCGCCATCAGGGTGCCGAGAGCGAGGAGAAAGTGCAGCTTGTCGAGTCTCATGGCCGCACCTCCCCGCGCGCGCCCGTGGCATTTTCCAGGGTTCGGGCCAGCACGAAGTCGAGGCCCAGATCGGTGTCCTCGTCGGGGATCTTGCGGTTGCGCACGAAGAGTTGCGGCGTCAACACGGGCAGCGAGTTGGACACCACCCAGCGTAGGCTGCGGTTCAGTCGGGTGCGCACCAGGGGCTGGCCCAGGCACGTGGCCAGCTCGGGAAACTCTTGCTTCAGGCGGGAGAACACCTCTCCCTGGCCGTGCGCGCCCGTGGCCAGCAGCTCGGGCTGGTGGGCAAAGGCCCACGCCAGAATGTCGCCCGACTTGTCGCCCGCGCACAGCACGGCCTCGCTGACCGCGCACGAGCCCGGGTGAAGCGACTCGTTGACCATCCAGTTGCACTCCTTGTCGAGCGGAAAGAGCACGGTCTGCAGGACGAGATCGCGGCCCAGATCGCTGGCAGCCAGGCGCTGCGAGAACGCCTTGCACGCGGGGCAAAGCGGATCGAGGACCTCGATGGCCGGCACGCTGCCCGCGCCCTTGGACTTGAGCATGACGCCATAGCGGTCCTCGGGGTGGCGAAGCTCGTTCTTGCGAGCGAGCGTGTCGGGATAGGCAGGCTTTTGCACCATGTACAGCATCACCGGGATGAGAACCAGGGCGCAGCCTTCCAGAAAATAGAGCAGCCATTGACCGGCATTCGAGCCCGCGCCGGCGTCCGCCCGGGGTGCGCCCAAGTGTGCCCAGATGGCTGCGCCGAGCACGCCCAGCGATGCGCCGTAGATGCCCGCGCAGACCGTGCATACCGTGCCCAGTTCCACCTTCGAGATCCAGAAATAGACCGCGGAAGTCGCCACCGGAAGCAGAGCCGCCACGATGAGAAACCCGGTCTCGTTGCGGCCCACGCACCGACGCAGGGACAGATCCAGGCCACGGAAGAAAAGAAATGCGAATACCCCCAGCGCGGGCAGCGCGATGGGAATTCCGCCCCAGGTCAGGCTGCGGAACACCGAAGAATAGGGGCTCATGAGAACCGCGTGGCAACCCGAGGTTCCGCTGGCATCACGGGGGCCCAGGCCTGGCACGATGGAGCAGGTGATGGCGTGCACCTGGCGGTCGAGGTGTGCCACGAAGTCGTAGGTCGACACCGCGGAGAACACCACGCCCAGCAAGGCAAAGATCGCAAATGCAACCAGGGCCGCGCGAGGCGCGCCAACGGCTCGTCCCCTCTCTTGCGCGAAGGATTGTGGATTCACGACCCGGCACCATAGCATCGTCGGCAAGCGACGCATGTTTCTTGCGAAGCTCTACGCTCCATCTCCCTCGCGCAGCCGGTCCAGGATGAGGCCGAAGAACCCCACGCCGTCCTCGCCACGAAAGTGCCAGCCCAGGTGGCCGCGGCACCCGCCACACAAGGCAAGACGCCAGGCGAACCCCGGAAACCAGGGATACTCGTGGCTGGCCGGGCCCACCGTCACACAGCCGACCGCCTCGGCGAAGCACCCTATGTGATAGAGGAAGCCGGCCGGGTTCATGAAGCGATGCTCGTGGGTGCCCTGCACGGCCATGCGGTGGCGGGCCGTGGTCACCACGAAGCCGCAGGCACGGCACAGGATGGCTGGTTCAGTTTTCGGGCCGGCGGCCGATTTGGGGCGGTCGTCGGGCTTTTCGGCGCCGTGCGGCCGCGGCTGCTCTTCGCGAAGATCCATCTCCAGGCACTGCATGTGGAACAGCCCACTATCGGTGACCTCCAAGTTGCGGTAAAGTCACGCCCACTAACACGGGAGGACATCGTGAGACACACAAGCAAACTCTTAGGAATGGTTCTGGTTGGTGCTCTTTTCGCCGTGGGCTGCGGCCCATCCGAACTTGAGCTGAAGGCTCAGAAGGATTTGAAGGAGCAACAGGATGCGAACGCCAAGCTGAAGGCGGAGAACGGTGACCTGAGCAAGAAGCTGGCGGAAGCCACCGCGGCGGCCGACAAATTCAAGGCATGGGGCACTGGCACCCAGGCTGACAAGGAAGCCTTGCAGAAGAAGTTGGCCGAGCTGGAGAAGGCCAAGGCAGCGTCCGAGGCCCGCGAAGCCATGTTCCGGAGCCTGGCCGAGAAGCTGCACGCCATGGTCGACGCCGGCCAGATCAAGGTTGCGGTTCGCAACGGCCGCATGTTGCTGGTTCTGCCCAACGACATCCTCTTTGATTCCGGCAAGGTCGAGTTGAAGGACGAAGGCAAGACCGCCATCGCCAACGTGGCCAAGGTGCTGGCCGGTATGGCTGACCGCCACTTCTTGGTGGCCGGCCACACCGACAACGTGCCCATCAAGACCAAGAAGTTCCGCTCCAACTGGGAGCTGTCCACCCAGCGCGCGGTCGAGGTCACCCGCTTGCTCGTCGAGGGCGGCATGAAGCCGAGCCAGCTCGGCGCTGCGGGCTATGCGGACTTCGACCCGGCTGCTTCCAATGACACGCCTGATGGCCAGAAGCAGAATCGCCGCATCGAGATCGTGGTCGAGCCGAACCTGTCCGAGCTGCCCAACCTGGATAACTTGGGTGGCAAGCCGGCCGCCAAGTAGCACTTTCGGGCATAGGCGTTTGCCGGCGTGCCCGCATTCTGGGAGTTTCGTCTGGTGTAGCGGCGACCTGCGGTCGCCCCTACGTGGTCAGACCCCCGATGTTCAAGAAGCGTGATGTAGCCATACACTTCGTGGGGATCGGGGGTATTGGCATGTCGGGGATAGCCGAGGTGCTGCTCAACCTCGGCTACCACGTGTCCGGGTCGGATCAGCGCGCCAGCGACGCGACCCTGCGGCTGCAGGCCCTGGGCGGCAAAATCCAGATCGGGCATCGCGCGGAGCAGGTCCGCGGCGCCGACGTGGTGGTGATTTCCAGCGCGGTCAAGTCCGACAATCCCGAGGTGATGGCGGCGCGCCGGCGCGACATTCCCGTGATCCCGCGCGCCGAGATGTTGGGCGAGCTGATGCGGGTGAAGGACGGCGTCGCGGTGGCCGGCTCGCACGGCAAGACCAGCACCACCACCATGGTCGCCACCATCCTGGCCCACGCCGGCCTCGACCCGACCGCGATCATCGGCGGCAAGGCCACGGTATTCGGGTCCAACGCGCGCCTGGGCCAGGGCGAGGTGCTGGTAGCCGAGGCGGACGAGTCGGACGGTTCGTTTCGCCACCTGATTCCCATGGTCGCGGTCATCACCAACATCGATCGCGAGCACATGGATCACTACGGGACCGAGGCGGCCTTGCGCGAGGCCTTCCTCGAATTCGCCAACAAGGTTCCGTTCTACGGTTTGGTGGTCCTGTGCGCCGACAATCCGGTGGCGGCCGGGCTGGCGGCGGATCTGCAGAAGCGCCACGTGACCTACGGGCTTTCCGCGGGCGACTATCGCGGCGAGATCCTGTCCGCCGACGCGCAAGGCACGCGCCTGCGGGTGGCCGTGCGTGGCAAGGCCCGCGGCGAGGTGTGGGTGCGCATGCCGGGCATCCACTACGCGCAGAATGCGCTGGCTGCGCTGTGCGTGTCCGACGTGTTTGAAGTACCGTTCATAGTCTACTGCGAGGCCCTGGCATCATTCGCAGGCGTGGACCGGCGCTTCAGCGTGCGTGGCGAGGCGGGTGGGGTTCTTGTCATCGACGATTACGGGCACCACCCGACCGAGATCTCCGCAACCCTGGGCGCCGCGCGCCTGTTCGGCCGGCGCTTGCTGGTCGCTTTCCAGCCCCACCGTTTCACGCGCACGCGCGACCTGCTCAAGGATTTTGCGCCAGCACTGAGAGGTGCTGACGAGATTGTGCTCACCGACATCTACCCAGCCGGCGAGGCGCCCATCGAAGGCATCACCATCGAGCGGCTGCTGGCCACATTCCCCGCCGGGAGCGCCGTGACCTATCTGGCGCGCAAGGGCCTGGCTGACAGTCTCTTGCCACGCCTGCGCTCCGGCGATCTCCTGCTGACCCTGGGCGCGGGCGACATCACTCAAGTGGGAAGCGAGATCTTGGGGCGTCTGGGCAAAGCCTAGAGTTGCGGAAGTCTAGACGAGGCTGCAACGGGAAAGTGGACTTCGGCCCGTACTTGCGTAGTCTCCAACGCAAAGAGGCGACTCGATGGCCATCAAGAGTGTGTCACTGCATGAGTTCGGCGTCTTTACGGATCTCAAGCTGGATTTCTGCGATGGCATCAACGTCCTGATCGGAGCCAACGGAACGGGGAAAACCCACCTCCTCAAGGTGCTCTACGCGCTTCATGCGTTTGTCGAACGTGCGGAAGCACCTGACTCGTGGGAAGGGAAACTGAATCGCGTCTTTCGTCCCGACCACATTGGAAGACTCGTTCATCGCAGAGTCGGGGTTCATTCGGCGAAGGTCGCTTGTGTGATCGGGGGAGGCCACATCGACTTCTCGATCACCACCAGGGGGAAATTCGAAGCGGTCCTCCGCGCCGCCACCATCGGGGCACCGTGCCTATTCATCCCCAGCCGGGAGGTGTTGTCCACCTACGAAGGCTTTGCGTCGCTCTACAAGAACCGCGAGGTGGCGTTCGATGAAACCTACTATGACCTTTGCGTAGCATTGGGGCTTCCAGCGTTGCGCGGGCCAAGGGGAGAGAAGGCGGCCAAACTCATCAAGCCCATCGAAAGTGCCCTCGGAGGCAAGGTTGTGCTTGAGGGTCAGCGCTTCTACGTCAAGGGACGCGATGGGGATTTCGAGGCCCACCTTGTCTCGGAAGGATTCCGAAAGATCGCGATGCTGGCCAGGCTCATCACGAACGGTGCGCTGGCGCAGAAGGGTGTTCTTTTTTGGGACGAACCTGAGGCGAACCTCAATCCACAACTCGCTCGGGTGTTGATCGACTTCCTCTCGCACCTCGCTCAACAGCAAGTCCAGATCTTCCTAGCAACGCACGACACGCTGGTGGCCCAGCGTCTCTCGCTGATAAGCGAGTACGGTTCGAAGCCAAGCGTTCGGTTCATCGGTCTTTTTCGCGATGAGGGGGGCGAGATCCACGCGGATTCCGGAGCGGCGCTGTCCGACCTTCAGCACAATCCGCTCCTTGAAGAGTTCACGCGTTTTCATGAGGACGAAAGCAAGTACTTCGCAGACTCGATCAAGGGCAAGGTGCGTACTTGAACGCCTTCGATGAGGGGCGTCTCCGGTTCGAGTTCGGCTCCGCGTGGGATGTCCGAAAATGGGATGGGGAACGCGCCTACCGAGAAGGCATCGAGAAGCTCAGCGGAAGCAAGGCCTTGGATTTCGTCGGAAAGCTTGACCGGTCGCTGTTTCTGATCGAAGTCAAGGACTTTCGCGACTACCGCATTGAGAACAAGAAGAGACTGATGCATGGCGAGCTTGCCATCGAGGTGGCTCAGAAGGTCCGCGACACGCTAGCGGGGATTGTCGGTGTCAGCGGCGAGGGAAGGACCGACTGCGCAAATTGGAAGCCCTTTCTCGATGCGGCCGTGAGCCAGACTGTCCGAGTGGTTCTTTGGCTGGAACACGACCCCCCTTCCGGAAAGCCCAAGGGTACCGTCGATCAAATGAACAACACTCTCAAACAGCACCTGGAACGGAACCTGCGTTGGCTGAGGCCCCACGTTTTCGTTGCCTCGCTGGCCGACAAGGCTTCGTTGCAAGACCTGCACGTTCGGAACCTTTAGCCACTGGATGGCCAGCGAAGATCGCGCGATGCTTTCGCCCGGCTGAGCCCACGACGCACAGATTCCTAACCCCTGTGCTCACCTGAGTGGAAATAGTTCTTGCCTTGATGGGTAGCCCATGATCTCTTGGGCGCATGGCAGAACCGTACTCGACCGAACTGAGGAACCGTGTGGTCCGAGCCTACGA
>Ga0181533_1005644_pt1 | contig 11871 bp, 15 predicted proteins | sample PEATcosm2014_Bin_45_FD_119772 | JGI IMG/M metagenome (GOLD analysis project Ga0181533, IMG submission 119772) | Peatland microbial communities from MTU Mesocosm Facility, Houghton, MI, USA - PEATcosm2014_Bin11_60_metaG | ecosystem: Environmental > Terrestrial > Soil > Wetlands > Peat | place...
GGGGGTGCCCTCCTCAATGGCGTTCAGAGATGCTTCAGCAACATCATTCTGAAGCCGCCGTTGCAGGAGGGCAACCCTGCCGTTCACCCATCACCTCAAAAACCTGTTTTGGACACAAGTGTCGCGACATGCCCCAGTATAGGCCCAAATATTCCTCAAAAATAATACATTATAGAATCTTTTCATGCGGTCAAAGACCTAGGAGCCAGGAGACAGGAGCTAGGAGCCAGAAGTTAGGAGCTAGATCCTGAATCCTAAATCCTAGATCCTACCTGCCGGCTGTCGGCTGTGAGCTGTTAGTCACGTGAGGCGTTTCGAGTGGCCTCGAATCCAAGAGGCAAACTCTTCCTCTTTCATCTCACCGGCAGCGAGCGCCAACACGGCGCGCGTCGCGTCCACCTGACTCACGGCTAAGCGGAACCCATTCAGCTCCAGGAACAGGCCGGCGGCCAGAAAGGCGGCTCGCTTGTTGCCATCCACGAAGGGGTGATCGCGGACGAATCCCGCCGCATAAGCCGCGGCGAGACGGGCGAGGTCGGGACTCACTTCGTAGGTAAAGATCTGGCGTGGGCGGGCCAGCGCGGATTCGACGAGCCCCTCGTCCACCGCCCCTGCACGCCCACCGTGCTCGGCAAGGCTCTCACCGTGGAGGAGGACGATGGCCCGGCGGTCGATCCAGTGAGGCTCTTTCATTTCGCCAGGGCGCGAAACGTGTCACGGTACTTCGCCATGAACTCCCGGCCCAGCTTGAGTTGCTTCTCAACTTCGGGGTCGTACGGCGTCAGCAGGTATCCATCCGGCGTTTCGATGGCGAAAAGCGAGTCGTCCTCTTTGACTCTCAGACGAACGAGCATTTCCTTGGGAACGATCACCCCCGTGGATGTCCCCACGGGCCGCAACTTCAGTTTCACGGGCCAACCTCCATTCTCATAAATATTATAATACGACGTAGGAGGCCGGACCACAAGGGCCAAGATCGGGACGCTGGGGGACGGGATTCGGGGCGGCAAATTGCCGATTGCCGATTGTCGATTTGCGATTTGTGATTGGCGATTTGCGATTTTCGAGTTTCGAGTTTCCAATTTCGAATTTCAAGTTTCGGTCCTTGGCTTTTCCTCTAGCCACTACCACTGCTCTCAGCACCCGTCACTTGTCACTTGTCACTGCTTTCGTCACTCGTCACTGCTTTTATCGACGTGCGCTTGCCGCTGGGGTGTCGACCGTGAAAAGGCCCACGGGCAGGCGGCGGTTACGGTGCTACCCCTTTATGGCTTGAAAAACCGTAATGCTGAAGTGGAGGTCTGCCGATAACGTAATCGATGCCGGACCAACTAGAGCTAGGATGCTTGGAAATCGCTCACTCGATGGCCACCCTGCCCATTTCGCGCAAGGCGGAAACGCTTGGGTGCGACCCGCTTCCTTTGCGGGCTGGTTCAACTCTGGTACAATCTGGCTTGATGCAGGCCACGCTTACTACGACCACTTCAACATTATGGTGCGGAGATTCCAGGGAAATGGACTGGATTCCCTCGGGATCTGTCCATCTCGTCCTTACCTCTCCTCCTTATTGGACACTTAAGGAGTACCCTCACCACAGAAGCCAGCTTGGCCGCATCGAGGATTATGATGCTTTTCACGATGAGCTCGACAAAGTGTGGAAGCATGCTTTTCGCGTTTTAGTCCCCGGAGGCCGCTTGGTCTGCGTCGTGGGAGATGTTTGCCTGTCACGCCGCCGCCACGGCAAGCACTCCGTCATGCCCCTGCATGCGGACATTGTCGTGAGGGCTCGAAAGATCGGCTTCGATAACCTAAGCCCTATTTTTTGGTACAAAATCTCGAACGCCAACTACGAGGTTGAGAACGGTTCCAGCTTCCTGGGCAAGCCCTACGAGCCAAACGCCATTATCAAGAACGACGTGGAATTTATCCTGATGCTTCGAAGGCCTGGGGGCTATCGCCAACCCACTGACGAACAGCGCGAAGCTTCCAAGCTGACGAAGGAAGAATACCAGCAATGGTTTCAACAGGTCTGGAATGGCCTGATGGGGGAATCTACGAAGTATCACCCCGCGCCGTTTCCTGAGGAATTAGCTCACCGTCTGGTGAGGATGTTTTCCTTTGTTGGCGATACGGTTCTTGACCCCTTTATGGGCACAGGAACCACCCTGTTAGCCGCTGCCAAATGCGGTCGGAACAGTATTGGAGTTGAGATCGACGCTTCCTACGTGAAAATGGCCAAAGCAAGGCTCGAGAAGGAACTGAGTACTCTCTTCGATCAGGAGCGGCCTTCCATCATCGTCCGCTGAATCGCCGTCCGTACAGGCTTCCAATCCTTTCAATAAAACTCTCGTAATGGATGCTGCCTCCGGTCTGAGGGGCCAGTGATCCCTTTACGAGTTTTGCTGCCGACTCCCCGTCGTAATCCACCACAATGACCGCCAGGGCTTCCGGCTGGTCGCTCGGGTCGCCAGGCTCATTCCTCAGTGGGATTCTGCGGAAGATATTGATCGTGTCCGTCACGATCTTATCCATATCGAATTTCGGCCTCTCCAATCCCTTGGCAAACTCGTCGGGGTTCTCATACTTTGGCGAGACGTTGACCACCACGATTGCGCCGGCAACGCACTCGCGCCGATGATTGTGCATGTGATTTGAATACGCGATGATGTCCCCGTATCTGTTCTTTCTGGCCTTTCCGTGAGCGGTCATGATTGTCTTGTTTTCCACCGAGATGCATACAGAAACGAGGGGAAGCTTGAGCTTTTCAAACAGAACAAGATCCACCGTCCTGACGGCGCTAGCCGTGTTGACTTCGGAATTTTTCTTGGGTGTTAGGACCTCGGACTCGATTGCGGTTCGGACCGCCGGACATGAGGCAACCAGGTCGGCGACCACGAACTCCGATAGAGCGTTAGAGTTTTGTTGGGCTCTTGGATTAAAGCCAATGTTCTGGTTCATCCAGCGGACATAGGATTCGGGGGCTCGCATGGTTCGCGCATGTTATCACGTGGTAGGTCAGCGGGGTAGGGTAGGAATTTTAGCTGAGATAAGTACCGAGATTCCTAGTTCAGCTTTTCGAGCGTCGCCACCAATTTTACTTCGGACCCTGCAAGCACGGTAATTTCTCTGGTCCAGTCCTTGTAGCCAGCCATCGAGACTTTTATAACGTGCTTTCCTTCCGATAGTTTCAGCACAGCAATGGCATTGCCTACAAAGGAACTGTCGACATACACGTCGGCACCGTCGGGATTGGAGTTCACAGTGATTGTACCTGTCGCTGGCACTTGAGTCTGCGCCGCAGAACCGGGCGGCGGAGCCTTTACCGGTTCGGTTGGCGTTGCTTCAGGTGTCGTTTGTTCCGGCTTTGAGACTTTCTTCATGATCTTCGTTTCATGCTCGCTGCCGTCTTCGCCCTTGATATAGAGGTGGTCTTTTTCGACAGCGAACTGGACCGGGCCATTGACGGTGAGTGTGGCGGGTTTGGACCATCTCCACTTAATATGCTCCCGGCAAACGTATATGTACTCCCCCCCGTCAATGGTGTAGGTCTCGTACACCCTATATACCGCGGTCGAACTGCCATTCGCGTTTCCATAGGTGGTGTTTCCGTTAGTGGTAGCAGAACCGTTAGCAGAACCAACTTCACCCGCATATACGGAGCTGCGGTTTGTGTCGAGGACCTTGCCTGTTTGCCATTGTCTCTCTTTTTCTTTTGCAGAAACGGACATGATGCAAAGAAGGCAACTCAACACGAAAGGCGTGATTCTCAGGTGGCGCATCGCGTGCCTCCGATCCAATACACAGCCGCTGGCTGGCATGAGAGCGCAGTTCCAGCCTTTAGCGCGCCATATTAGCTCTGGTCACGCCCACCTACAAACTCTATTTTGCGCTGGAGCGGTTGCAATTCTTAGCCAGCAGCACCCATCCGGCGCGAAGCTGTTTGAGAGTGATCGGCCCCCCCGACTTCGTTAGTGTGCGTACCCCGAGGAGCTGCGCCCTGCACCAGCCAGTCAACTGAGATTTGACACGAGAGTTCGATTCGCATAGTCCCAAAGCGAGAGGGATAACAAAAGGGGTGATCTTCTGCTTCTCTCTCGCCTTGGCTTGGTTTGTACTCAATCCTCAGCGCCGCGCTTTGACGACGCAATACTCGCCAGGATTGGCGGGGTAGCAGTCGCCTTTGGCACGGTTATTTTGCCACTGTAGCGGCTGCAGATTGGTGAGATAATCGGAACCGCCTTCTGCTACTGGGACAATGTGATCTATCTCCCATCCGTTGCCGTTTTCAGTTGTAACTCCGTAAAGGTGCCAGTCGATGATGGCCCCACAACGATCCAGTCGCCGGGAATTGGGGTTGACCCCAGGGATTGCGTGGGCTTTGTTCCATACGGCCCGGACCGTTGCGTCATCGAACTGCCCGCCCCGCTGAGAAGTGTTCGCTTTCCGAGTTGTAGTTGGCATAATCGCTCCACATTCTCCACAACGCTAGGGGGTTGGGGTTCCCGCCTGCCCTTTGAGTTTCGTGGGGTGTTGCAGTGGAGTCCAAGCTAGGGTAAGCTCGGAGGTGCTGTTGCTGCAAAACCGCAATTGGCCAGCAGGCTAATTGCCAATCGAGGCCCCAGGCTTCTACCCTGGGGCCTCGAGCACGAGTGAATTACTGAGTTAAAGGTCCAGGTAGCTTGTACCCTGTTTCAGCTACCCTTTTCGTGTAGGCACCCCACCAGTTGGCCGGCACACGGCCTTTCTCCCGAAGTTTGCTGATCACCCGATGAGGATCAAGAATTAACACATATCCGAACCGCCGGCTCCCGTTTGGGGCCACCTCCACGAAACCTAGGTCCTTTAACGCGTCCATGCGTTCCCGCCAACTGCGAATGTTCCTTCCTGGTGAGTCGAATCCGGAGGCGAAAGCAAAGCTCTCCTCATCTGACACTTCGACAAAGGATTCATCGAATGCTCGGCACCAAAGGTCGAAGTAGACTTGCGAAGCGTTTTTCCCCTTTGCACTGAGAGCATCGATCAACCTCATTATGAGTGGAAGCGTCCTTGGAATCGTACAGAATCCCTTTGCCTTTTTGCGATCCCACAACTGTGAAGAAACTCCTGGCCACAAGTCTTCCCGCAGATGAATTCGTCGTGCGGCGTTTGGATTGAGCCGAACGGTCTGTGGGATAACTTGGAAATCGGTGGTCGCCATAGGTAAACCTCCAAAACGCCAATACTGCCAGAATCTTGGCGTTTAAGCGCCCATTATCTCACCGAGCAAGCGGTGGATAACTGAATGTGATTGTGAACCTAAAACTTCGGATTGTCAAGAGCATAGAGCTGCAATTGCGGCTGTCGTACCCGCTTTTTTTACGTCGTGAGATTGCACCTTTGAGCACATGGATAACAAGGAGAACATTGGAGCACAAGGATAACAGAGGGGTCGACATATAACTCATTTATAATCAGCAATTGTATCGCGCAAAAAAGCCAAATTGCTTACATGATCTAGCAACGACCGGCCTTGGCAATAGCCCTCGGGGGCAAATCCTGCACCATTACACATCCCTGCTTACCGTAAGTAAGGTCAAGGGGTCCTAGCAACAAAGGCGCCGACGGCTCAGCAACTAATGCGGTCCTGTAGACAGAGTAGGTCCTCAGTCTCCCGCACCCGCCAGCGCGCGTCGATTCGATTCACCATTGCCTCACCACAGCATCGCCCGGAGATTGACCGCATGTCGAAGGGCAGTGGCTAGTGGTTAGTGCCTACTGCTAAAAGCAGTGACGAGTGGCGAGTGATGGGTGACGAGTGGTGAGTAAAAAGACAGGAAAGGTGCGGTATACTGATTGCATGGCCACGATCGACATTGCGACTCTCAGCTTGGAAGAACGGCTGCGGCTCCTGGATGAGCTTTGGGAGAGCCTGTCCCGAACGCCCGAGGCAATCCCCATGACCCCTGCCCAGCGCGAGGAGTTGGACCGGCGGTTGGATGAACTGGACCGCGAGGGCCCCATCGGCATCCCTTGGGAAGAGGTGACTCGCCGGATTCGGGGGCGCAGCCAGTGATGAAGGTTCTCGTCCGGACCGCAGCCGCGGCTGATATTGAGGAGGCGTATTTGTGGTATCAACGGCAGCGGGCGGGGCTGGGCGAGGAGTTTCTGGCGGCCGTGGACGCTATCCTGCGTGACATCGCCACCCATCCAAAAGCCCACCCGGTGATTCATCGAGAGACAAGGCGAGCGCTTCTCCGCCGGTTTCCCTACGCCATCTTCTATCGCCTCTACGGGGAAACGATCATCGTTATTGCGTGCATGCACGGACGGCGCGATCCCATCCGCTGGAAGAGTCGCACCTGAGGCCTCCGTTACTTTTTGACGGAGACATGGAAGAGCAGTGGTTAGTGGCTAGTGGAAAAACCAAAGATCGAAACTCGAAAATCGCGAATCACCCATCGCCAATCGCTAATCGACAATCGAAAATCGTCAATCGACAATCTGCCGCCCCGTGTTCCGTATTCCGGATCCCTAACCCCGAATCCCTAACCCCTAATCCATATAGGCCGCTGGACACGAATTTAATTCTCAATGCCGCGGGCGTTTATTAGCAGGCCGTACTATGCTATGGTGCAAGGTTCTCTCATTGCGTAAGATACATACTTCCGTTTCGAGTTTCGATTTTCGATTTTCCAGTTTCCAGTTTCCAGTTTCGAATTTCTAGTTTCGACTTAAGGTGGTTCCCGAGTTTATTCATTGGACAAGGTAATTTCAGAAACTCCATTTCGGCGTGTGGCGATTGTCGGCTTGGGCCTGCTGGGCGGATCGTGGGGGCTGGCTTTGAAAAAGGCGGGCTTTACGGGCCGCATTGTGGGTTCCGCCCGGCGCGCCGAGACGCGCGACCAGGCTCTCAGCGAGGGCGCGGTTGACGAGGGATTCACCGATGTGACCGAGGCCGTGCACGGGGCCGATCTGGTGATCCTGGCGACGCCGGTCGCGGTGATTCTCGACCACCTCGTACGCCTGCAACCGCACTTGTCGCCACGGGCGCTCATCACCGATGTCGGCAGCACCAAGCGGCGGATCTGCGAGCGGGCGGCGGAGCTCTATGCCCAGCGGCCACTGTTTCTGGGCGGGCACCCGATGGCGGGCAAAGAGCGCTCAGGGCTTGAGAACGCTGACGCACGGCTTTTTGAAAACGCCCGTTACGTGCTGACCCCGCTCAAGCCGGAACATCTCGACGACGCCCGCGTGCAGGCGTTTCGCGTGCTTGTGGCGGCCGTCGGGGCGCGTCCGCTCACGAGCGATGCGGCGACCCACGACTTGGCCGTCGCCTATCTTTCCCATCTCCCCCAATTGCTCTCTTCGGGCCTGGCCAGCCTGATTGAGGAGAAACACACAGCCAAGGACGTGTCTCTGGAACTGGCGGCCTCGGGTTTCCGCGATCTGACGCGCCTGGCCGACAGCCCCTACTCGGTCTGGCGCGACATTTGCTTGACCAACACCGAGAATATCCAAATGGCGTTGGACGCGCTGATTCAGAAATTGGAGTCCATCAAGGTCCACCTGGGTGACCGCGAACTGGAGCGCGAGTTTCTTGCCGCCCACCGCCTTCGCGACAAGCTGCGCGAGATGAGCTGATGCGGCGTGCGAAGCACCTTGGACTGCGGCGGCTCGACGCCGCTTTGGAATGACGTGGAGCGGTTAAGACAAAAGCGGCGTCGAGCCGCCGCAGTCCAAGGTGCTTCGCACTGCGATTTACGCACTAGACCAAGTTCCCCCGCGGAAATGAAAAATGAAGGAAGGATTCAAACGCCATGCTGATTTCGAGAGTGCTGATTGCGGTTTTAGCTTTAGCGATCTTGCCCGTCGACCAAGCGAGCTACCGCGCGCAGATTGAGAAATGGCGGCAGCAGCGGGAAGAGAGCCTGAAAGCGGAAAATGGGTGGCTCACGGTGGCAGGGCTCTTCTGGCTGAAAGAGGGCGAAAGCACCATGGGCACGGGCGCGGGAAATAGTTTTGTTCTCCCGCCAGGTTCCGCTCCGGAAAAAGTGGGAACGTTTAATTTCCAGGGCGGCAAAACGGTTTTTCAAGCGGCGCCTGGCGTCACGGTGACCGTGAATGGCAAGCCGGTGACCAGCGCCGCGCTCGCCGCGGACTCGGCAGGATCGCCCGACGTCTTGCGCATACGTAATCTTTCCATGTTTATCATCCAACGCGGGAGCCGTTTCGGAGTTCGTTTGAAGGACAAGGACAGCGAAGCGCGCCGCAAGTTCGCGGGCACCCACTGGTTTCCGGTCACGGAGGAGTATCGGGTGACGGCGAAGTTCGTGCCTTACAATCCACCTAAAAAGATTGCCGTTCCCAATATTCTCGGTGATGTGGACCAGGAAGACAGTCCAGGCTACGTGGAGTTCACGCTCAAGGGGCGGCAGTTTCGGCTCGATCCTGTGAGCGAAGGCGATGGCCTCTTCTTCATTTTCAAGGATCTGACCGCGGGTAAGGAAACTTATCCGCCCGGGCGATTTCTATACGCGGGATTGCCGCAAAATGGCGAAGTGGTCCTGGATTTTAATCAAGCAGTAAATCCGCCCTGCGCCTTCACGCCTTATGCCACCTGCCCGCTTCCACCTGCGCAGAATCATCTGCCTGTCCGCATTGAAGCGGGAGAGTTGCGCTATGGGCATTGAAGAAGGTGATTGCCAGCCCGCGAAGCGAGCGCGGTCATTTAGCCCACGGCGCAGCCGTGGGAAAATAGAAAGATGGAATGATTTTTGAGCCCCGGCTGGGGCGACATCTGGTTGGGGTTCGAGTGAGCGCCCATCCCAGCCAGCAAACTGGCTGGGGCAAAAGCGGTAGCAAGCTGCCGCACTCCAAAGCTTCGCACGCGCCAACAGGCGGCAAGATTGCCTTACGGAGTGACAGGCGCTAAGCTGCTGTAACACACGTGACGGGTTCTTCTGGGAAAGTGCCCGCACGGCGCGGAGCCGTCAGGCGCAACCGCGTTCGGGAGGAGGCGCGCTTGGAAATCAACAACATCGTCATTGTCAGCCTCATCTCACCTAAAGAAAAAATGTGGGGACAACTTCTGCTGCTGAAGTCGAAGGGTGTCACGGTGCGGGGAATCGAACTCGAGGCCTTTGACGACTTTATCCGCCAGGTCATTCAGCAGGAGGAAACGGCGGTCGGATTGAACACCGTTTTCTTCCCCATGCATCGGGTGGAGCGCATCATTGTCGACGAGCCCAGCGGTTCAATCCCTTCGCTCTCGCAGCGATTCCACGCCAAAGTCGGCCTGACCATTCAGGAGTATCTCGGGATCGACGCCCCGCGGATTTGAGTTCAGGGCGGTGGGCGCCGTCTACCTCCGGCAATGGATCTGGAACTCGGCTTTATCCGAGCGCATGTTGCCGCTTCCGATCTGTGCCCAGCCGTTAAAGTTCGTGCCCGGCGCACCCACCCTCCAGGTGAAATGAACTGCTTTGGATCCTGCCGCCGCGAAGTGGAGCGTTTGTTGCCCTTCGCCTCCCGAGCCATCGGACCGGGTAATACCGTAGATGACGGTATTGGGTCCATCAACTCTGATGAAACCATTGAAATTGATCGTAACCGGGCAAGCCCCATGCCAATTATCCGGCGCTGCATGTATGCGCATTTCCGTCACCCGCCCATGTTGAGCCGAATTGCCCACTTGAGGGGGCGTGAACACCAGGTAGGCGCTCACCATAAGCAACGTCAAGAGAATCCTGCTGCTGTGTGATGACATAGTGGAATCCCTCCGGGATTGGATTTGATATTTAATTTTAATTACCTCCGGCCCTGTCCGACTACCCTCGGACGGCCAGATGGTTCGGTGGAAGAAAGCAACCCTGCTCTTGCCTGCCCTCTTGCGGTGACGACTTCGAGCAGAGGAGCCGTTGAATCCAAGACATGACTGCCAGGACGAACATCGAGTCGAATGATACTCGGTGCCAAGGTGCATTGCAAGCGGCACCCTGCCCATCCAAACCTGTGGGAAGAAATCCGCGATAGGAGTTGAGATATAGCAGCGTTCTTGGGTGGGTTCTTGGTTGTGATAGTATTGAAAATCTCCTGAGGGAGGGCGTTGCGACTTCCCCTGCTGCGATCCGTGAATCGTAAAACTTCTCTCGGCGTTTAGCCAGATCGTTCTCCCACCGGCGGAAACACCTCGGCGGAGCGTTTGAGATTAGAAGCGACTTGCGAGAGTTTGCCATGAACTGTGCGGAGATTCTCCATCTGCTTGCATCTCGCCCTGACCCCCACGCGGTGGAGGGAATGGCGCGGTACGGGATTGTGGCGAAGCAGGTTTACGGTGGGTGGTCGACTCCGGCGCTGAAGAAGTTGGCGCGCGAAATCGGCCGCAACCACGTCCTGGCGCAGGAATTGTGGGCTGCGGAAATTTACGAGGCGCGCGCCCTGGCCACGCTGATCGAGGAGCCGGAAAAGGTGACCCAGCGTCAAATGAACCGATGGGGGAAAGACTTTGACAGTTGGGCGGTGTGCGACGGCGCCTGCATCAACGTTTTTCGTTACACGCGGTTTGCTCATCACAAATGCATGGAGTGGAGTGCGCGGCCGGAAGAGTTCGTCAAAAGGGCGGCGTTTGCTCTGATGGCAGGCTTGGCGGTGGCCGACAAAGCCGCGAGCGACGGTGCCTTCCTTAAGTTCCTGCCCCTGATCAAACGCGCAGCGGTGGACGAGAGAAACATGGTGAAGAAAGGTGTGAACTGGGCGCTGCGACAAATCGGAAAACGGAACGTGCGGCTGAACCAAGCCGCCCTCGCTGCGTGCCGCGAGATCCACCGCCTGGATTCGCGCGCCGCCCGCTGGATTGCCTCCGACGCTCGGCGCGAGCTCCAAAGCCCTGCCGTGCAACAAAGACTGAAGATGCAAAGTGCGACCGGCAAACGTAGAGGCCGCCTTTAGGCGGGCATAAGGGCCCCGGATTGACAGTTTTCATCCGGAGCCGCTATATTAACTGAGAAGTTATGGCCACCCGACTCTTAACACCCTCGAATCAGATCACGCTTCTGCGCTTAGTGTTTGTGCCGGTGTTCGCGATCCTGGTTCTGGACCGGCACTATCGCGCGGCGCTCGCGGTGCTGATGGCGGCGGCCCTCTCCGATGCTCTGGATGGCACAGTCGCTCGCCTGTTGAAGCAGGAGAGCACGCTGGGTGTGGCGCTCGATCCGATTGCCGACAAGATCCTTATGACCACCGCGTATATCACCCTCGCTCTTCGCGGTGCGTTGCCCTGGTGGCTGACGATTATCGTGCTGAGCCGGGATGTGGCCATCGTCATGACCGCGGCATTGATCTCCCTGGTGGCTGGGTACCGGCCCTTCTATCCCTCCCTGCTGGGAAAAGCTTCCACCGCAGCACAGATGGCGACCATCTTTCTGGCGGTGTGCCGCCGGGCTCGGGTCCCCTACATCACCACGGATGTGGTTACCTTTTTCGTTTACCTTGCTGCCGCTCTGACGCTGGCCTCGGGTGTCCATTATGTGTTTCTGCTGCGCCAGCGCTACGGGCGCCGCGAGGTCGAGGATCCCGCTGAATCCCAAACCTGAAGAGCAGTCGAAGAGTCGAATATTGAAACTTACCTTTATTTTTTGCCCCCCTTTTTCTTAGAGCCCGACCGCAATGCAACGAACTTAACTGGTTTAATTTCAATGATTTGGATTTTTGGGTGGGTCATGACCCATGTCGCTAACTGCCGAACTTTCGCAGGTGCGCACTTTTCTGCGGGAAAGTTGATCTCTCATTCGGTCTAAGCCCTTATCAGTCAGTGCTGCGTTTTCTGAATGGCGTTGTAGTGCCGACCTACCCTCTTTACAAGCCCTCCAGGAAGCTGTCAGGATGCGCGCTGAC
>Ga0181533_1005645_pt1 | contig 11871 bp, 9 predicted proteins | sample PEATcosm2014_Bin_45_FD_119772 | JGI IMG/M metagenome (GOLD analysis project Ga0181533, IMG submission 119772) | Peatland microbial communities from MTU Mesocosm Facility, Houghton, MI, USA - PEATcosm2014_Bin11_60_metaG | ecosystem: Environmental > Terrestrial > Soil > Wetlands > Peat | place...
CTCAAATTAATTACTTTAAAGCCCGCAATTTACGTCTACTATTTAGTTTTCAAAGATCAAGCCAAACTCATCGGCAGAATTGGCAATTTATCCTATCGCAACTTCCCTGTCAAGTGCTTTTTTTCACGCCTTCGTTTTTTCTAGTCTAACCCCACCATCTCCCCTGTCAAGAACCTCCGCTTATTGTATATATACCAAAAACTGTCTTGGGGTTATCGTCAATTCTTTACAAATCTCACCCGTGCAAAGCGCCTCTTTCCAACCTGAATGATATGCTCGCCGCTGCAAGTGATCTCCAGGTTTTCGTCGGAAATCTTCTCGCCATTAACCTTTACCCCTCCCTGTAGGATGGCGCGGCGCCCTTCGCTGTTGGACTTTACCAGGTCGGTCTGGGCCAGGATCTTATACAGAAGCGCCTTTTCCTCCTCAACAGCAAATATGATCTCCGGCATCTCCTCGGGGGTCTGGTTGTCCCGGAACCTCTTTACAAAGTTCTCTTCAGCCTGGGCAGCGGCAGGCACCCCATGATAGCGAGCAACCATTTCTCTCCCCAGTTGCTTCTTGGCCTCCATGGGATGAACAGAGCCATTTTTGATCCCGGCCCTTAACCTGTCGAGATCAGTGAGCGGCATGTCGCTCAGGAGCTCATAATAACGGATCATAAGATCGTCTGAAACGGACATGATCTTGCCGAAGATCTCGTCGGCGGGCTCATTGATTCCGATGTAATTCCCCAGCGATTTTGACATCTTGTTAATACCGTCCAATCCCTCAAGAAGCGGCATAGTAATGACAGTCTGGGGCGCTTGGCCCCATTCCCTCTGCAATTCGCGGCCGACAAGCAGATTGAATTTCTGATCGGTTCCCCCCAGTTCCACATCTGCATGAAGTGCTACGGAATCATATCCCTGGATAAGAGGATAGAGGAATTCATGGATGCTTATGGGTAGCTGATTGGCAAACCGATTACTGAAGTCTTCCCTCTCCAGCATGCGCGCCACGGTATATTTTGCTGCAAGTCCGATCATATCGGACGCTGTCAGCTTGGCGAGCCATTCCGAATTAAAAACCACTTTGGTCTTTCCCGGATCAAGTATCTTGAACACCTGTTCCTTGTAGGTTTCGGCATTTTTCAGGACATCTTCCCGAGTGAGCGGCTTTCTGGTCTCGCTCTTGCCGGTCGGATCGCCGATCATTCCTGTAAAGTCACCGATGAGGAAGTATATTTCATGCCCCAGTTGCTGGAATTGGCGCATTTTATGGAGCAATACCGTATGCCCGAGATGGAGATCCGGAGCAGTCGGATCGAAGCCGGCCTTTATTTTAAGCGGGATGCCGGATTTAGCTGATTTTTCAAGTTTTTCATGGAGCTCCTTTTCGAGCAAAATCTCCAGAGAACCCCGTTTGATGACAGCCATTTGCTCCGAAACCGTCATACTTCATCCTCCTGCATGTAATAAAAATCACAACCACACCGTATATTATTCACAGCCGATATTGATGCGTTCGATACTTAATGCCTTTCCGCTTTGCTCATCAACTGTTGCCGTCACGCCATTCAGACGCAGATTGTTTTTTGCAACTTCGAACTTCACCGGCAACTGGCTCAAAAACTTTGTGATAGCCTCTTCTTTTTTGACTCCGATAACCGAATCAAAGCTGCCGGTCATTCCCGCGTCCGTAATATATGCGGTCCCGCCGGGGAGTATCCGTTCGTCAGCGGTCTGGATATGGGTATGGGTACCGATCATTGCACTGACCCGTCCATCCAGGTACCACCCCAGTGAAGTTTTTTCTGAAGTTGCCTCAGCGTGGAAATCGACAAGAATAATAGCGGTTTCCGCTCGCAAACGGTCAATCTCCCGGTCAGCAGTCCGGAAAGGGCAATCCAGATTATTCATGAAAACCCGCCCTTCCAGGTTAAGCACCGCTACCTTGGTCCCTCCGGCAGTAGTATAGATCGCACTCCCATGCCCGGGGGTGCCTTCAGGGTAATTTGCAGGGCGAAGCATTTTCCCCTCACGATTGATAAAATCCAGGGAGTCTTTCTTGTCCCATATATGATTGCCGGAGGTCAGTACGTCAATGCCACATTTGTAAAGGTCGTTTGCCGTTTCCTCGGTAATGCCGAATCCTCCGGCGGCATTTTCACCATTGGCTATAACCAGATCCACCATATATCGATCCACAAGCTTGTGCAGCTCGCGCGAAACTGCCTGTCTGCCCGGTTTCCCAACAATATCACCGATGAATAGCAGTTTAACGGGCATATTCTATGGCCCTGGTTTCTCTAATCACATTTACCTTGATCTGACCCGGATAGGTCATTTCAGATTCTATCTTCTTTGCTACATCCTTGGCCAGCATCACAGCCCTTTCGTCACTGACCTCGTCACTGGAAACCATGACCCGTATTTCCCGCCCCGCCTGAATTGCAAAGGAGTTGGTCACGCCACCAAACGAAACGGCTATTCGCTCCAGATCTTCAAGGCGTTTTACGTAGGTTTCCATCATTTCACGCCGCGCGCCAGGACGGGCGCCCGACAGGGCATCTGCGGCCTGAACCAGAACGGCAAGAACCGAATTCGGTTTTTCATCTTCGTGGTGAGCCATTATCGCATGGATTATCTTGGGCGATTCTCCATACTTTCTGGCAAGATCAGCTCCGATGACGGCATGGGAACCCTCAACTTCATGGTCTACCGCCTTCCCCAGGTCATGGAGAAGACCTGCTCGCTTGGCCTGTTTGACATTGATGTTCAGTTCGGCCGCCATAATACCACAGAGAAAAGCCACTTCCAGAGAGTGTAGATAAACATTCTGGCTGTACGAGGTGCGATAACGCAAACGACCGATCAACTTCAGGACCTCTGGATGAATTCCATGAACGCCAAGGTCGAAAGCTGCCTGCTCACCCGCTTCTTTCATTGCCAGTTCCACCTCTTCGGTAGCCTTGGCAACAACTTCCTCGATCCGCCCCGGGTGTATACGGCCGTCAGCAATCAATTTTTCCAGTGAGATTTTGGCCACTTCACGTCGGACAGGGTTAAAGCCCGACAATATGACCGCCTCCGGTGTATCGTCAATTATCAGGTCAATGCCGGTTGCCGCCTCTAACGCGCGGATATTGCGCCCTTCACGGCCTATGATGCGGCCTTTCATTTCATCGGAAGGGAGAGCCACAACGGATACGGTCCGTTCAGCCACATACTCGCCTGCATAACGCTGGATGGCCAGGGCGATTATCTCTTTTGATTTCTTGTCTGAAGTCTCCCGCGCCTCCTCTTCTATGGCCTTTATTCGCTTGGCCGCATCCAGCTTGGCCTCATTTTCCATGCTCTCCATCAGGAGCTTTTTCGCATCTTCGGAAGACATGCCAGAAATATTTTCCAGTTTTTTCATTTCATCCGAAATGAGCTGGTTAAGTTTATCTTCCTTCTGAGTAAGGTTTTGCTCCTTGGCGGAGAATCCTTGCTCTTTTTTAGCAAAATCGGCATCACGCTGGTCATACAGGTTCATCTTTTTATCCAGATTTTCTTCCTTCTGCTGCAACCGTTTTTCCAGGGACTGCAGATCGCGGCGCTTATCCTTGGTTTCCCGCTCGAATTCGGCTTTGGCCTGATAAACTACATCCTTGGCCTGTAAAGAAGCCTCCTTGCCGATCGTCTCAGCCTGGCGTTTGGCATCTTCCAAAACCTTAACTGCTTGTTCTTCCGCTGAGGTTATTCTAGATTCGGTTAATTTCTTTCGCAGCAGATTTCCGGCAAAAAATCCTGCTACTGCGGCAATTACGCTTAATAGTATAGCAATTTCAATTTGCAACGCCGTATACCTCCTCTCTCTATATACTTAATAACGAAGGTTTATTGTCCTCCGTTCGGTTATGATCATATCCATCTTCACATCATGGGGCTCTTCCGCTATTTCGCCAACCAACTGGAAATCGTAGCAGAAACCTACCATCTTTCCTTTCCCTTCCAGTTGATGGAGAGATTTATCGTAGTAGCCCTTGCCGTAACCTATCCTTCTCCCGCAGACATCAAAGGTAACACCGGGGACTACGATAAGATCGGCTTCCTCGGGAGAATGGACCGGACACGTTTCATCCGGCTCCAAAATGTTAAAAGCGCCTCTCCGCAAAACAGAGGGACTGGTAATTCTCCGGAATTCCAAACCTTTGTGACAAACAGCAGGGAAGAGCACTATCTTGGTTGAAGCCAGCGCCACTTGCATCACCTCCGCCGTATCGACTTCGTTATGAATCGGTGCATATAGCGCCACAACCCTTGCTTCCGCAAATTCCCCGGTCATAATGAACGCCTGCTGAACAAGAGTGCTCGCAGATTTCACTTCCGTAACGGGAAGAGACCTGCGTCTGGCAAGCATCGATTGCCTGAGACTCCGTTTGGGCATAAAGCCTCGAAGAGAAACGCTGCTAGATCCCCATGCCCTGATGCTACACCATGGGAGTGATCAGTGCTGAGCAAAAAACACGGCTGACTTGGGTAAGGGTCACTGGAGGGGGATTGGTGAAGGGAAAAAGAGCCTGGAAGAGTGCCAGGTAGGACCGTTCAAAATAGCTAACAGCACACTTATTTAAATTAAGCGGCTAACCACTTCGTAAATAAATATGTGTTAGCAGCCTACCTTATTTGTGAAACGGGGGTAAAATGAATCAAATTGAATCTACCCCGGGAAAATGCGGCAAACTTCTCAACTCGGAATCCGTCCTGTTTATATAAAAATCTCCCTGAAGAGACCTTGACCTTCTACTTCATATTTCTTTCCAATTCATAAAGAATCCGGGAAATCCTCTCACTCCCTTGTTGTCTGTATGAATCATTTTCCCTGGTAAGCGCCAGATAAGATTCAGCTATATTCATCAAAGCAAGAATTGCAATAATTTGTGGGTCTGTCGTCTTTACCGATTCTGCGACCTCTGCAAGTTTCTCGTTAACAAACGCCTCAACCTCTTGAACCGATGCGGCAGGCGACATGCTTCTGACCTGCAACTCTCGGCCCAACACCCTGACATGGTGTGTAAAATCCAATGGGACTAAATCCCTTCCAGTTTCTTAAGAATCAGATCTATACGGGACTTGAATCCATCCCGCTCCTCTGATAGCCGACAATTCTCTTCCCTTAAAGATCGATTTTCCAGTTTCAGGGTGTTGTATCCGGCCAAAAGAGTTGCGATCCGTTCTTCCAACGTATCTAATAATTCCGTATCCATAGTTAGCCTAATGTCGTTAAATTTTATGCCATACACCCGCAAAAGTCAAGGTTATTATTGGAAAAGCGCTTCAACAAACTGGCCTGGATTAAATTCACGCAGGTCATCAACACTTTCTCCAACACCGATGAAACGGACCGGTATTTTAAATTCATTGCTTATTGCCACCACAATCCCCCCCTTTGCGGTGCCATCAAGCTTTGTCAATGCTATCCCGGAGACATCGGCGCTTTCCTTGAATAACTTAGCCTGGGAAATGGCGTTCTGGCCGGTCGCCGCATCCAGAATAAGTAGGGTCTCATGGGGCGCCCCTGGGATTTCCCTACCCAGAATCCGGCGGATTTTCTTCATCTCCTCCATGAGATTGACCTTTGTATGCAGTCTTCCGGCGGTATCGACAATGAGGATGTCACTCTTCCTTGCAATCGAAGCCTTGCATGCGTCAAAAACCACAGCGGAAGGATCTGCTCCCTCCTTATGGCGAATCACATCCGCCCCTGCCCGTTTGCCCCAAATTTCGAGCTGTTCGGCAGCCGCGGCGCGGAAAGTATCTCCAGCCGCCAGAAGGACCTTTTTTCTTTCAGCAATAAACCTGCTGGCCAGTTTGCCGATTGTGGTCGTTTTGCCCACCCCGTTTACGCCAATAACCAGAATAACATAAGGAGATGCCAGAGAAGTGTCCAGAGATGCCGACTGCCACGACAGTCGCGCCAGAATCTCCTCCTTCAGGGCCTTTTTCAATGCATCGGCATCTTGCAATTCATTCCTTTTAAGCCGTTGTTCAAGCGTCCTAATCAACTCAACCGTGGTGGAAACACCGATATCGGCCGTGATAAGTATCTCTTCCAACTCTTCGAGAGTATCGGCGTCAATCTGCTTTTTCCCCAACACCAGCGCGTCTATCCGGCCGATCAGGTTTGCATGGGTCTTGCTCAATCCTTTTTTGAGCCGTTCAAAAAAACCGGGACGGGTATCCTGATTCGTCTCCACTGCAACGATATTGCTTGCTGTTTCATGAAAATCCACTGCCGTTTCCGGAACCGCGGTTTTTACGGTTGTTTTGACTTCAGAAGCGGTTGTTTCACTGTCCGGGACAGCGGTTTTGGCATCGGACGGAGTCACTGCTCCTGATATTTTCTCCATCAGACCCCGGAAAAAACCTTTCTTCTCTTCCACCATCTAGTAAATCTCCTTCTCCAGCATTTTGACCGACTCCCTGAACCGATAGAGCGCCGGGCCGATCATGGCTTCCCTTGCCAGGGTCATGACTAGTGAATATTCGGGCCCCACTACGCCAATAATGGCTGACAGTTTACCAGTAGTAATAACGACATCCCGCAGTTCTCCAGCCGCCAGATCCACATGGAGATCCTTCATCCAGTTAAGTATGATGCCTTTATGGGCGCCTAGAAGCTTTAGCTCATACTCGTCATAAATGCAATAATGCTCCACTGCTTCACCTTCCCAGTCAGCCAGGACCGCTCCGCTGGCATTGGGGATATCTTCAACAAGTTTCGTGAGGATGGCTTTGAATGGCACTCAACAGCTCCTTTTAAATGCGGGGACAAGAGGCTAGGGTTAGGGGACTGGAAAAATCGAAAGCATTTACCAGCCCCCAATCCCTAACCCCCAGCCTCTTTCACCGATACTTTTAATTCAACTTCACAGATACAAGCTTGGAGACTCCCGGTTCCTCCATGGTCACTCCGAAAAGGGTGTCCGCCACCGCCATGGTCGTCTTGTTGTGGGTGATCAGAATAAACTGAGATACGGCGCTCATCTCCCGGACAATTTCATTAAACCTGCCGATATTGGCATCGTCCAGTGGCGCATCGACCTCATCAAGAAGACAGAACGGTGAAGGCTTAATGAGGAAGATGGAAAATATCAGGGCCACGGCTGTTAGTGCCTTTTCTCCTCCCGACAGCAGAGCAACGTTCTGCAATTTCTTCCCCGGTGGCTGGACGACGATATCGATCCCGGTCTCCAACAGGTCATTCTCATCAGTCAACCTGAGTTCGGCGTTCCCACCACAGAAAAGCCTGGGGAATACCTCCCGGAACTTGGCGTTGACCATCTGAAAAGTCTCCAGAAACCTCTTCCTGGTTGTCCTGTTGATGCGTTGGATTGCCTGTTGTAAAGACTTAAGCGACTCATCCAGGTCATCGCGCTGAGCGCAGAGAAAGTTGTAGCGTTCTTCCAGCTGGCTATACTCGTCAATAGCCATGAGGTTCACTTCTCCCATCTCGTCGATAAGTTTCTGCAGTTCGCCCTGCCTTTTTCGTTTCGCCGTTTCGTCGAAGGAAACATTGCCATATATGGGAATAATGGTAGCCATATCCACCCGGAATCTCTCCGCAAGCGAGTTCTCCAGGTGATCGAGCTTAATGGCCAATTCGGAAAGTTTCAGGCTTTGTTCAGTGTTCTTCTTTCTGGCTTCTTCGCAATCGGCGCGCTGTGATCTGAGACCCCTATCTTCTTCCTGGACGGCCCTCTCTTCACTTTCATAAAGCTCCCTTTTGCCGGCAAAGGCCGCCTCCGCATTAACCAAACTCAGCATAAGCGATTTCAATTCTTTTTCGTTCTGTTCAATGACAATGCTGATGTCCGATATTTCGCTGTTTCCCTTCTCCAGTTCCGCCACACAGTCGTTGATTCGCCCGTGCAATTCGTTCACCAGTTCTCCTACCCTTGTTTCAGCGCGCCGGCTCGATTCGCCTTTCTCCTTAAGGGCCGCCGCCCTCACTTTCGTAGCGGTGACCGTGTCCCGCATCTCGTCCAGCTCCCGCCGTTTGATTGCCAGGGTTTCCCGCAGAGAAGTAACTTCAATTTCGAGTGCGGTTTTCCGCTCTTCTCCTCCGCTCCGTTTTATGCTGGAATCGGCCATTTCCCGTTCCAGAATCTCCTTTTCCTCCCGGAACTGGTCATCTTCCATCCGTTTGAGGGCCAGGCGTTCCACAATCCGCTGACCCCCTTCCCGGCCACGAAACAGGTCCTTCTCCATGTTGGCCGTGTCCAGATCGCACTGGTGCACTTTTTGTCGAAGTTGCTGCCGTTCTTCTTCGACAACGGCGATCTCCTCCTGCAATGATGCACGGCCCGCCACCAGCTTCCCAACCATTTCTGTAACTATCGCAACTTCATGGGAAAGCTCCCTGATTTCTCTCTTTTTGTGGATAACGCCCTGTTGATTCGCTTCCATTGAACCGCCATGGACAATCCCGGCGCTATGGATCAACTCGCCAAAGGGAGTGACAAAAGTAAGTTCCGGGAATTCTCCGGCAAGCCTGAAGGCGGAATGGAGGTCTTCGGTAAGATAAACGCCGGACAGTAGGGGCTCGACAAACCGGTGGAAATCCGGGGCAATGTTTACTTTCGCCAGGAGTTTGACCGCGCCGGAAGGGGCCGGAGAAGGGCGGGCCGCTATGTTTTGGGTAATAAAGCTGCATCGCCCACCTGAACTCTCCTTCAGGAAACCGATTGCCTCCATAATATCATCATTACCTTTGCTCATAACATATTGAAGCCTTTCACCCAGTACAGCCTCCACGGCAGTTTCGTATTTCTCATCGGTTTCCACAGCATCGGCCACCATGCCCTGAAAGCGTCCCCGAAAACGATCGGCAAGCAAAAGGGTGCGAATACCCCGGCCGTAACCGGCAAATTGGGCTTCCAGTTCCTGGAGAGAATAAAGTCGTGAGGATTTAGCGCTCAACTCATCGCGCTTTCCCTGAAGTTCCCGTTCTCTCTCCGAAAGCGCATTTTTCAAACCTTCATCCCTCGCCATCATGGATCCCAATCTCCCGGAAATTTCTTCCCTGTCCGTGAAAAGCTTCAGAAGGCCCATCTCCAGTTCCTCGTTGTGCTTTTTCGATTCGGCCAGTTGTTCCTCCAGTTGGGTTTCTTCCCTGCAGTTACGTTCGAAACGTTCCGCCATCCCCTCCAACTTTTTTGCGACGCCTGAAAAATGGTTATTAAACTGCGCTATTTCAGAAAGAAGCGTGAATAGATCCTGGCGTTTTTCTTCCTGTTCCCGAGCGAGTTCCGCCTCATCTCGTCCCTTCTCTTCGAGACGGGCCTCCTCCCGGGCCAGACTTTCTTCTTCTTCCGCCAACTCAACGCTAAAAAGCCCCCGATGTTCCTCAAGGGTTTTCAATTCCGCTTCGCAATCCGCCAACCGGTGCTTGAGGTTTATCAATTCTTCCCCGAAACGAGCCCGTTGACGTTCAAGATTTAGGAGTTCCTTTCTCTGGAATTCCAGGCGATTCTCCATAGCCTGGCTGTCACCCTTCAACCGGAATATCTCTTCCTGGGCCGTGGTCAGGCCTTTTTCCCGCTCCAGAAGGGCAATTCGCTTCTCTTCCAGGCGGAGTTCCCCCTCTCCCAGCAGACCGGACAACTCCGCTACTTGCCGGTTGAACCGGTCAAGCTCAGCAGTTGCCTGTTCTTTCTCCTTTTCCAGGGCAATGAAGTTTCTGGCCGTAAAAAGGAATTCTATTTCTTTCAGTTCTTCCCTGTATTCCCTGAATTTTTCCGCCTTCTTCGCCTGGCGTTGCAGCGCGTTCAATTGCCGCCTGATTTCAGCGATTATATCGCCGATCCGAAGCAGATTCTGGTGTGTTACCTCGATCTTCTTCAGAGCAACCTGTTTGCGGGTTTTGAACTTAGTCACCCCGGCTGCCTCCTCGATAAGAAAGCGCCGCTCTTCAGGCTTCGAAAGGAGGATCATCCCTATTTTACCCTGTTCTATGATGGAGTATGCCTTGGCGCCCACGCCCGTATCCATGAACAGTTCGGCAATATCCAATAACCGGCAGGGTGTCTTGTTGAGCAGGTATTCACTCTCCCCGTCGCGGTAGAGGCGGCGTGTCACCTGTATCTCGCTGTAATTGAGGTACTTTGCCGGTACCCGTCCGTCTTCAGTGGCAAAGATCAGGGATACCTCCGCCATTCCCAACTGTTTGCGGGATTCACTGCCGCCGAAAATGACATCCTCCATCTGCCGCCCCCGCAGGTTCTTTGCGGACTGCTCCCCCATAACCCAGCGGATTGCGTCGACGATATTGGATTTGCCGCATCCATTCGGGCCGACTATGGCAGTTATCCCCGGGGGAAAGTCGAGCGAAACTTTGTCGATGAAAGATTTGAATCCTATTATGTCAATACGTTTGATTTTCATATAAATGATGTCATTTATAATTAATTTCAGATGATCACAAGGAGGCGAGGAAAAGGCCCCGATAGTATGTGAGGGGACTGACTCCTAGACAACACCGTGTGCGCCGAAATATGTTGTCGCGTATAAACCGTGGTATAGTATCAGAGAGGGTGTTTTCTTGTAAAGCCAAAGATGCGTGGCCAATCCCCGGTTCTATTCAAGTGAATTTATTACGCCATCATAATTCAGATGATTGCAAGGCGACGAGGAGAAAACGACGGAAGCGTTGTTTTTCTATGTTGAGGAGTTTTTGACTAGCCAACGCAGTCAATGCTGGATTCTGGCGTAGTTTATCAACGGAGACTTGCGGCTTGCAATCGAAAATAGTATAGTGCCGCAAATAATATCTCACCGGTTATCTCCAAAATAATGAAACCTGTATACAAAAAATTATATTTTTTAATTGTGCTGACAGTACTCATCCTCTTGGGGGGCGGGGCCACTTTTATCTTCAACAAATTATTGCATCTCGACAGTTATAAGGGAGAGATCCTTGCCGAGGTGCAAAAAGCCCTTAACCGGCAGGTTATCTACGAAACAGGAGCTTTTTATTTCCGCTTTGGCCCGGAATTTATATTTACCAATGTTGTCGTCAAAGAAAAAGGGGGCGCAACGAATTTCATCAGCGCCAATCGTCTTACCTTCAAACTTGCGTTACTGCCGCTTCTGGAAAAAAAACTGATCTTACGTAATATTGAACTGGAAAAACCGGTGATCAACATATCCCGTGACCAGAACGGTGTTTTTAATTTCAGTGACATGCTGGAATCAAAAACTGAAAAAACAGAAGAAATCCAGATCCAGTTAAGTGGTATCCGAATCAGGAAGGGTGAGATCCATTTCCGGGACATGGCCGTTGCGCCCCAGGGTCTCGACACCATCCTGAAGGAAACCGATCTTTCGATTAATCATCTGGGCTGGGGGAAAAAAAGCGATTTCAAGCTCGCCGCCGCCATCGTTGAGGAAGGGAAACGAGGCGAGTTAGCCCTGACCGGTTCGGCAAAGGTGGCCGCAAAGGATAAACCTATAAAAGATACCGTGCTTAATGCCACAATTTCGGCCAAAAAACTCGACGCATCGCATTTTTGGCCCTACTACAGCCGTTATGTCCCATTCAGGCAGATTCTGGGTTTTTTGTTCATGGAGAGTTCCTTCAAGGGAAAACTGACGGATTTCTCCTCCAAGGGAAAAGTCAGGATCACCGGACTCCGCTTTGATTATACCCAAATATTTCATTCTATCCTTACCCCCAAAGACCTCAATTTCAATTATGAGATGGCGTTGAATCCCGTCGATATCAATGTCAAATCACTAAATTTGACGGTTGATGGCCTAAATGTCAAGGGGAGCTGCGCCCTTCGTGATATCAATACCAGCGATCTCCGCATCACCGCACAGGCCAAAATGTCCACCTTCAACC
>Ga0181533_1005646_pt1 | contig 11869 bp, 11 predicted proteins | sample PEATcosm2014_Bin_45_FD_119772 | JGI IMG/M metagenome (GOLD analysis project Ga0181533, IMG submission 119772) | Peatland microbial communities from MTU Mesocosm Facility, Houghton, MI, USA - PEATcosm2014_Bin11_60_metaG | ecosystem: Environmental > Terrestrial > Soil > Wetlands > Peat | place...
GAGGGGCCGGGCATCGATGTCCGGCCCCTGGGAGGAGAGGGCGCCCGGGTTTCATTCGGGGAGGGCGTCCTCGACTGCTTTAGAACAGAAACATGGCCCCGACCGATAGGGTGTCCTGCGTCTTGTATCGGCCTGCGTCGAAGGCATACTGATCAGACCAGTCGTGCCTGTACTCAGGTCTCAGGATGAGGTTCTTTGCCACCTTGAACTCGGTGGTGAAAGTCCCCTCTTTGAGTGTCCGTCCGACCCCGTTCGGTAGTGTCGGCATAGTCGTATTCGATGTCAGTGCAGAGTATGTACGGACCCCCTCCGGGTCGTTGAACCACTCACCCCGCAGCGCCGTGGCGAACCACTCGTTAAAGCTATACTTGGCATATCCGGCTACGCCGTACCATCTCGCGTCGCGGGGACCGACGGTCGTGAGTACGCCCTGCTCGGTCGCCCAATCCGTGTTCAGGACGAAGGTCAGGTTTTTGGTCGCATTCAGCGTGCCCACCCAGTCGAAGAGGAAGCGGTTATTGCTACTGTTGGAATCCCCTTCCGGCCCGTACAGGAAGTTAAAGGCCATGTTGAAGGGCTGGACGGGCGTCACGCCGAAAGAAAGTCCCACGGTCTTGCCGGTGTTGTTGTCGGTCGTCCTATCCCAGGCGTTGACCAGATAAAATGCGGCATTGAAGGCGTCGCAGAAGGCATAGTAGGTCTTTACGCCCGTAAGGGTGAAAGGCACTGCATAATTGAAGAGAAACGATCGGGAATAGTTGAAGTTGTCGATCGCTTCGATCACCTCTGCCGTCTCCGGGGCGACGAATTTACCGAAAGAGAACTGCAGGCCCTTGCCTAGAGGGGCGTTGTACGTGACGAAGGCCTGGGTCAGATCGAAAGGGGTCGTGTCGGTGACCCCGGTACTCGTCTGCGGTGAGAGGGTTTGGGGACCGAGACCCGCCGAATGGATGAACTTCGCCGTCTCGCCGAAGGAAAATTTGAAGTTGTAGCCGAGACCTCCCACGTCCGCGTCCTTCTGGAACCGGATCTGGGCGAGGTCGAGCATGAAGCTGTTCGCCTCGTGGTCGAAGATACGCAGATCGTTCTCCTGGGAGCTGGGGTTCCGGGTATTATAGACGTACCCGCCCTGAAAATACATACTGAAGCCGAGGGCTGCCCTCAGCTCGTCAACGGTCATGCTCCCGACCGTCTTTGGGGCGGCAGGGGCCGTCGCAGGGGCGGCAGGGGCCGGGGCTGCCGTTGCGGGGGCCGGGCTTACGGTCTGCCCCTGCGCCGGCTGCCCCTGGTCGTCGGCATAAGCGGCAAAACAGCACAAGGAAAGGATCATAAAACCAGCGATAACACCTAGAACAGTTTTCATCACAATGCCTCCATGTGTAATGCGCGCAGGGGACAAAGAGTGTGTGACCCCTTGTAATAATCGTTTTCTACGGCGCCTGTCCTCGTCATTTGGGTGTTCCGTACCGCCGCGCGAGTTCCAGATTCACCTCAAGCACGTTCACCATCTTCTCACCCGCGAGTCCAAACCACGGCGCCGAAGCGTTCTCCTGCACTATCCGCTCGATCTCCTTTCGCACTGTCGCCTGATCGCGCTTCAAATCGGCCGCCCATTTCGAGGCCACCCGGTCCAACTGATATTCCGCGTTCTGAAGCGTGATATGAGGGTCGAGCCCGGAGCCCGACGTGGTGACCATGTCGCCGGGGAGGTCCTGCAGGTCAGCCCCGGGATGCTCCTGTCGCCACATGTCGAAAAAGACCGACTGAACGTCCGAGCCCTCTTTGACGGGTTCGATTGTCGTCACGTCCTTGCCGTCAGCTCCTTTGTGGGTAACGGCGGAGGGGAACCGCCCCGGGTTCTCCTTGGAGAAGTTTTCAAAGAAGACGACGGCCAGATCGGGTGCCTTGGGCTGCGGGGTGGCGGGGTTCTCCTTAATCCACTTGGCTACCGGGGCGGCGTGCGTCTTCGCCCAATTGTCCACATACGCGCCGTGCGTCGGGTCCGCCTTGACCCAGCCCTGGGCAAGGGAGTTGTGCAGGTCCGCCCATTGAGCCACGATGTGGGGACTGCCCTGGAACATATCCTTCTGGAACCAGCTCTCGACATCCGGCGCCGCCGGTTGACCGGCCCTGGGACCGCTTCGATACGTGACAATCGGACCGAGGGAGCGGGCGACCCGGTCGCGCAGGGCGTAGTTGGAGGGCGCGAGCGTCGACGAGGCGGAAGCAGACGCATCGTAAGACGGCGCCGAAGGGCGGGGCTGAAAGTATTCGTCCTTGGTAAAGGGCTGTGCGATCAGGCGCGACCCCACCACGGCGCCGCCAGGGGCCCGCACCAGGCTGCCGTTGGCCTGTGAGGGAAAGAAGACCTGACCGACCACCCATAAGGCCAGCGGATACAGACAGCAGCAGATAATCACGGCGAAGAACAACAGCCAGATACTTTTCGCAAGGTATCGTCCCATGTGTATGCCTCCTTGATTCATCAGCTCACCAGGTGGAAGCCCACCATGATGAGGTCGATCAGCTTGATGCCGATAAAGGGTAGAACGACGCCCCCCAGCCCCCACACGAAGAGGTTCCTGCGCAGCAGCGCGTCTGCGCCGAGGGCCCGGTAAGCGACCCCTTTAAGGGCGACGGGGATGAGCAGGGGGATGATGATCGCGTTGAAGATGACCGCCGACAGAATGGCCGAGGTCGGTGAATGGAGATGCATGATGTTGATCGTATTCAGCCAGGGCAGGGTCCCGGCAAAAAGCGCCGGGATAATCGCAAAGTATTTCGCCACGTCATTGGCGATCGAGAAGGTCGTGAGCGACCCCCGGGTGATCAGAAGCTGCTTGCCGATTTCCACCACCTCGATCAGCTTGGTGGGGTCGCTGTCCAGATCGACCATATTGGCTGCTTCCTTGGCAGCCTGCGTCCCGGCGTTCATGGCCAGGGCCACGTCGGCCTGGGCCAGGGCCGGAGCATCGTTCGTGCCGTCGCCCATCATGGCCACCAGCTTCCCGTCGGCCTGCTCCTTTTTGATGTAGGCGAGCTTCGATTCCGGGGTAACTTCGGCGATGAAGTCATCGACCCCTGCCCGTGTGGCGATGGTCGCCGCCGTGAGGGGGTTGTCTCCGGTGATCATGATGGTCCGCAGCCCCATCTTCCGGAGGCGCTCGAAGCGTTCAGTCATGTGGGGCTTCAAAATGTCCTCAAGGACGACCACGCCCGCGATGCGGGCGCCATCTGCGACGACCAGGGGGGTCGCGCCTTTGGATGCGACGGTACTTACCAGCTCGCTCAAGCCCTCAGGCACGCTGCCCTTCTTATTCCCGACAAATTGGGTGATCGCGTCCGGCGCTCCTTTCCGCAGGCACCGGCCGTCCGGAAGATCGACGCCGCTCATGCGCGTCTGCGCGGTAAAGGGCACAGTCTGTGAGTCCGGCGGCACGCTGACGGGGCTTCCGCTCTGCTTCTCGAATAACCTCACGATGCTCTTCCCCTCGGGCGTCTCGTCGGCGGCGGACGCCAGGGCAGCCAGCCCCGCCAGGTCGGCAGCCGAATACGTGCCGACCGGCAGGAACTCCGTCGCGCTCCGGTTGCCCATCGTGATCGTGCCTGTCTTATCCAGGAGCACGACATCGATGTCCCCGGCCAGCTCCACCGCCTTCCCGCTCTTGGCAATGATGTTGGCCTGCAGGGCGCGATCCATGCCCGCGATGCCGATGGCGGCAAGCAGCGCGCCGATGGTGGTGGGGATGAGGCAGACCAAAAGCGCAATAAGGGTCGGCACGTCGGTGCCGAGGGACTTTAAGGGCTCCTGGATGCCCAGGTAGCCCATCATGTACTGCTCCGCATTCCAGGCCATGGGCCAGAGCGGAATCACCACGATCACAAAGGCCAGGGTGAAGGCCGAGAGCAGGAGCGTAAGGGCTATCTCGTTCGGACTTCTCTGGCGGATCGCGCCCTCGACAAGGGCGATCATCCGGTCGAGGAACGATTCACCGCTGCCGCTGGTGATCTCGACCACGATCCGGTCGGAGAGCACGGCGGTACCCCCGGTCACACCCGACCGGTCGCCGCCGAAGGCCCTGATTACCGGCGCAGACTCGCCGGTAATCGCGGACTCATCGACGGAAGCGATGCCTTTGATGATCTCCCCGTCGCCGGGGATCACTTGCCCCGCCTCCACGACGACCCGGTCGCCCGGCTTCAAATCCGCCGATGAAACTTCCTCAATGGCGCCCGCCTTATTCAGACGATAGGCCACCGTCTCGTGGCGCGCCAGTCTCAGCGATTGGGCCTGGGCCTTGCCGCGGGCCTCGGCAAGGGCGGTCGCAAAGTTTGCGAAGAGCACGGTCAGGAAAAGCCACACGTCGAGGTTGATAAAATAGCTTATCGGCACCTGGCTCGCGGCTTTCCCCAATGCTGCCTGCAGGATAAACAACAGGGTCAGGAAGGCGCCCACCTCTACCACGAACATCACCGGGTTCTTCCATTGGACGTCCGGCCGCAGCATGATGAATGCCTGTTTCAGCGCCCGCACCGTTGTTTCCTTCTCCAGCAATGCTTTCGCCTTCTTCCGGCGCTCCGCCGGCTGTTTCGCGGATAGAATGACCTTATGTGCGGTCTCTGTAGTACTGCTTGCGTTATTCATGTCCCACTCCTTTGAGCACTCTATTCATTTTGAAACTTCTCATAAGCACGTCAATAGTTTCCCTTACGCGTCAGCCCCCGAACGGGATGGGACCCAGGTATTCCGCCAGCGGTCCCAGTGCGGCGACCGGCAGGAAGAGGAGGGCCCCGATGATGAGAATCGTCCCGAGCAAGAGGATGCCAAAGGTCACAGTGTCGGTGCGGAGCGTCCCCAGGCCAAAGGGACTCGATTTCTTCGCGCCGAGATATGCCGCCATGGCGACCGGCGCGACAATCGGAAGATAGCGGCCGAAGAGCATCACCAAGCCGCATGCGATATCCCACGCGATGGCGGTCGGCGCGGGGTTCGGGTTGTTCGCGAAGCCGTAGACCACCCCCAGGCCGTCGAAGGCCGAGCCGTTATTCGCGGAGGCCGAAGAGAACTGGTAGAGCATTTGTGACAAACCATGGGCGCCGGGATTGCTCACGGCCTGGAGTCCCCAGGCCGTCGCGGCAAAGAGCCCTGTGGGTAAAAGGATGAGGAACGGATGGACAAGGAGGGTGACGATCGCGAGCTTTACCTCGCGGGCCCCGATCTTTTTCCCCAGGTACTCGGGCGTCCTCCCCACCATCATGCCGGCCACGAAGATGCCGATGATCACGTAGATCAGCATGTTGATCATGCCCACGCCTTTGCCGCCGAAGATGCAGTTGAGCCACATGCCGATCATGGGCGAGAGTCCGGCCATCGGGTGGAGGCTGTCGGCTTCCGCGTTCACCGCACCGCAGGTCACGTCCGTGGTAACCGCCGCGAAGGTGGCGCCCGCCGAGGTCCCGAAGCGCATCTCTTTGCCCTCCAGGTTGCCCAGGTGCTGGTCCACCGGCAGGCCCGCGACCACGGGCAGGTTCACCGCCAGTTTACCGCCCGGCGCCGTGGCGCTGGGGATCTGGTACGTTCGGGCCACGGGCTGAGCGGTCAGTCCGGGGTTCGGTTTGAGCGTGTCATAGTAGACCGACATGAAGATGGTGCCGGCCATCAACAGCAACATGACCGAAAAGATGACGAGGGCATGCCGCCTCCGGCTGAGCATGCGGCCGAACATTATGACGAGGGCGAAGGGGAACATCATCATGGACAGGCAGTTCACGAAATTTGTCAGTCCCGTAGGATTCTCGAAGGGGTGGGCGGAGTTCATGCCGAAGAACCCGCCCCCGTTGGTCCCGAGCATCTTCATGGACTCGAAGGCTGCCACCGGCCCGACCACGATGGTCTGCTGCTTCGCCTCGCCCTTGTCCGTCGTGCCCATCGCCGCAGGCTCGAGGGTGGAGACCTGATACGAGCTCTTGAAGGTCATCGGGCTGCCCTGCACCATAAAGATGAAAGCGATCACAAAGGCGATGGGGACGAACATGTAGACCAGTATCCGCCACATGTCGAGGAAATAGTTGCCGACCTTGGAATCGCCGCGCAAGGCCCGGATGATCGCCACCAATGCGGAGAATCCGATGGCGGCCGATATGAAGAGCATGGCGATGCAGAAGAAAATCTGGCTGAAGTTCGACAGGTGCACGTCCCCGGCCCAGTGCTGGAGGTCGGTGTTCGTCATGAACGAGGTCACGGCCTGAAAGATGGTGGTGGGGAAGAGCGTCCCCTTGCCGTCGGGATTCAAGGGCATCCACTTCTGGAGCGCCAGCACCACATAGCCGTACACGAACAGCAGGGCATTGAAGATCAACAGGGCGCCGGCATATTGCTTCCAGTCCTGGGGTCCGCTGTCCAGGCGCTTTTCGAACCAGCGGAAGACCGGCAAGGGCCGGTATTTTCCGTCCATGATCCACGCAAGGTAGCGACCTAACGGGAAGGCGATGACGGTCGCGGTGAGGAGAAGCAAAAAGGGAAGAAACCAGGTTTGTATAAACATTATTTTACTCCTTTCGGTATCTTCTGATATCTCGTGTCAGCCCCTTTCTTAGAACCATTCCGGTCGTACAAGGGCCACGATCAGGTACACGAACAAAAAAACCGCTACAGCCGCTGTCACATAGATCATCTTCATCACCTCATTGGTTATATGTGCTCACACCCTTCCAGGAACAGGTAACAGAGCCCCATCGCTGCGAGGCCCAAGAGAAACATCGCCAGAAACCACATTGTAAGGCTCATCGGAATCCCTCCTCAAACGTCAACGTTACATGCGTGCTTTTTGCTCACAATGGTAAATTAACCATCTGCTTCGTCAATTGTGCATAAAAGGATCGGTCAAAAGCATAAAAATAACGTCAGGAAGCGGCCGGCCCTTTCCACGCGTTAATTCATGCCGCCGAACCTGTACCCCACGCCCGACTCCGTCACAATGTAGCGCGGACGGTTCGGGTCCTCTTCGATTTTGCGGCGGAGCTGGGCGATGTAGACGCGAAGGTAGTGGACGTCCTCCTGTTGAGACCCCGGTATCGCAGCCAGGAGCTGCCGGTGCGTGACTATCCTGCCGGCATGGAGGACCAGGAATCTGAGGATCTCGTACTCTGTCGGCGTCAGCTTCACCTCGTTTTCGCCAATCGCTACACGATGGCGTGCCAGGTCTACCGTCAGATTGCCGACGGTAACCACAGGCTCGTCGTCCGAGGCGTCCGCGTAACGGAGGGCAACCCTGATGCGGGCCAGCAGCTCGCCCATAGAGAACGGCTTCGTCACGTAACCGTCCGCGCCCGCGTCCAGCGCCGCAATCTTGTCATCTTCATGCTCGCGCACCGTGAGCACGATTATGGGGACCTTCGTCCACTCGCGGAGGCGCCGTATGACCTCGATCCCATCCAGGTCCGGCAACCCCAGGTCAAGGATAATCACATCGGGATGAAAGAGCTGCGTCTGGCTCAGGCCATCACAGCCCGAAGGGGCCTCCCGGACGTCGTAGCCATTGCAGGACAGGGCCGTTTTTAACATGCGGCGCATCTGCAGTTCGTCATCGACGACAAGTATGCGAACGTCTTCAGGCGGCATAGCCTTCTCCTTCTTCGACGACCTCTTATCACTTATTGTACGAGCCTCTGCGTCAATTGTGCGTCAAGATACGGCTCCAAGCAGTAAAAAAAGCGTCAATGAAGCGCACGATGCGGAAAGACCCGGGCAATTCGGCTAAAGTCCGATTGTTTTTGCAAAAAGGTCTGGAATCATAGTAGAGTAGGGGGATGGAATCACGCATCCTCCTCATCTACTCCGATGAACTGGCGAGCGCCGAGTATTCTGCGTCTCATCCCTTCAGGCCCGTCAGGGCGAAGCTCTTCCTGGAGCTTTTGCACCGGTATTATAACCTTCGGGAAGACCACTTCAGGATCGAGAGGCCCGAGCCGCTCGATGAAGAAATCCTTTATCTGTTTCACAGCAGGCCGTATATCGAGCTGCTCAAGAAAGCCGGCAGGGGTGAGTTTGAGGCGGAGATGCTCCGGGCGGGCCTGGGCAATGACGAGAACCCTATTTTCAAGGGCATGTTCGACCTTGCGCTCACCATTGCCGGGGGCACACACGTTGGGGCCATGGCGCTCGTGAAGGGGGAGGCCGACACCGTCTTCGACCCCATAAGCGGCCTCCACCATGCGAGAAGAGACCATGCCTCGGGTTTTTGCTACGTGAACGACGTCGCGTGCGCGATTGCCGATCTCGTGAGGAAGGGGTTGAGGGTCGCCTCCGTCGATATAGACGTGCATCATGGCGACGGCGTCCAGGATGCCTTTTATGCGACCGACCGGGTGCTGACAATTTCGCTCCATGAATCGGCCGCAACGCTTTTCCCCGGGACAGGGTTTGAAACGGAGATAGGCGCAGGCGCGGGAAAGGGTTATAACGTCAACCTGCCCTTTCGTGCCGGAACAGACGATGAAATCTATCTCTCCGCCTTCGAGGCGGTGGTCCCTCCTTTGCTTCAGTGGTTCCGGCCTGAGATCGTCTTTGCCCAGATCGGGGCGGATGCCCACCGGGAAGACCATCTGGCGCACCTCAACCTCACGAGCAACGGTTACACACAGGTGGTTTCGCGGATCAAGGCGCTCTCCTCCCGGATGCTGGCAATGGGCGGAGGGGGTTACAACGTCTACAGGACAGCGGCGCTCTGGGCCGCTGCATGGTCCAGCCTGTCGGGTATCCAGCCTGAGGACAAGTTTACCGGCCTTGTGGGGGGCATGATGTATGGGCCGGAGGCAATGGCGGGGAGTCTCGAAGAGGCGCCGTTCGTGCTGGAAGGGCGGGAAAAGGAGCTATGCGCGGCGGAGGCGGCCCGCGTGGTCCGGTATATCGGAGAGACCGTGTTCCCCATCCACGGCATCTAGCCGCCACGCCGCCGAACCGCAGTACGTTTTTCTCCCGGCCGCCCGGCCCGGCCTGCCGGAGCGAGGAAACGTGAAAGTCATATCGGGCGGACAGACAGGGGTAGACAGGGCGGCACTGGATGCGGCAATCGAACTCGGCCTTGATTACGGAGGATCGGTACCGAAGGAAAGGAGGGCCGAAGACGGCCCGATAGACGAGAAATACGGGAAACTGACAGAACTCGGTTCACTCGACTATAGGGTCAGGACGCAGAGGAACGTCACGGACTCCGATGCCACGCTTATCATCACCCGGGGACGGCTTTCCGGCGGCACTATGTTGACGGCAAAACTTGCGTCCACTCAACACAAGCTCTACCTCGTCGTTGATTTGAAAAAGATGGACGAAGCCCGGACCCTTGGCGAGGCGACCGTATGGCTCAACCGGGTGCGGCCGCGGGTGCTCAATGTCGCCGGGCCCCGGGAATCGGAAGTGCCGGGAATTTATGGGACCGCATACAGGTTCCTTCGCCTGCTATTGTCAAAGGAGTGCCGATGAGGCAAGCAAGGACGGCGATGGCTCAAGCTTTTCGCGAAAAAGCCGACCAAGCTTTTTAGCGGCTCAGGCTTCCATGAGTAAGTGTAATCAGCAGAGAGTGAGATTCGCGACGAGACCTATGCCGCCGATGGCCGCCGCTGAAGACCACTTGATATGTATGCATACTTCTGGCATACTTATGCATATTATGCTGTGAGGTGACACCATGAGAACAACTCTGAATATTGATGATAGTTTGATCGACAGGGCATCCAGAATGACAGGGATTAAAGAGAAGACTGCACTGGTGAAGCTCGGGCTGGAGGCACTTATCGCAAGAGAGAGTGGAAAGAGGCTTGCCAAACTCGGAGGGACGGAGAAGCAGTTAAAACCAATACGGAGGAGGGGCGCTCCGTAGAATGGTCCTTGTTGACACATCTGTCTGGGTCTCTCATTTACGGGAGACTCACGCCGGACTCGTGGATCTGCTCAACGATGGAGAAGTTGCCTGTCATCTATTTATCGTAGGCGAACTTGCATGTGGAAATCTTAAGAACAGAACGAGCATACTTGCGCTTCTGGAAGCTCTGCCAATGGGTTTTCCGGTAGAGCATAAAGAAGTACTTGCGTTCATAGAAGGCCGCGGCCTCATGGGAAAAGGGTTGGGTTACATTGACGTTCATCTCCTTGCTTCTGCTGTTTTAACGGGACTTCCCATCTGGACATTCGATAAGAGGCTGGAGCAGGTTGCCGATATGCTCCATCACAGGTATCAACAGAAGAGCAGATAACAAATAGCCGAGGGCGTGCGGGTGAGAGAAAGGGCTTGTCCCGGTCTACCACCGGTGTCCATAATGGCCCCTTCCAGCGTAATAACCATGGTACCCGTAGCCGGGATAGTACCGCGGTCCGGGCGTCACGCTCCTCAATGTGGTTTCAGCTCGGATGTACAGTTCGGGCAACGGGTTGCCATGACAGGGATCGTTGAGAAGCAGTACGTGCACTCCTTGGTTGTCGGCACGGCAGGTGGAACAGCTTCCGCGCGTTTCAGCTTGTTCATGGTCCGGATGAGAAGAAATACGGAGAACGCAACAACAATGAAGCTGATGATGTGGTTGACGAAGAGGCCGAAGTTGATGGAGACTGCGCCCGCCGATTTCGCCGCAGCCAGAGAGGCGTAAGGGCCGGCCACCTTGCCTTCTTTAAGAACCATGAAGATGTTGGAAAAATCTACGTTCCCGAGCAACAGACCGATTGGCGGCATGATAAGGTCCTGCACGAGGGAATTGACAATGGTGCCGAAGGCTGCTCCAATGATTATCCCTACGGCCATATCGAGTACATTGCCTCGCATCGCAAATTCTTTGAATTCCCTGAACATCCTTGGCTCCTCCTCAAACAAGATAGTTGTTTATTCCTTCAATGTGAAGTCGACACGGCTCGACCTTGAGGGCGGCTGATTTTGTTGCCACAGGTTCACCCCGGGTTAAGGCTCCATATGTCTATTGTACTACCGTTTCCAAATAATCAACACCTCTTCTCGAGAGTCATCGAAGGGGGCAACATCCCTGGGGGTCGCCCTTTTAGCGCCGTCCGGTCCCTGATATCCGTCTCTCATAGGTAATCACAAAAATGAGTGTTTTCAGGCTAAAAATGTTATGATTAAGGATAATCGGCGCAGGGCATGAGGAAGCGAAGGTTGTGTTGCTTTGCCGCGTAATTCCAGGTTGTATTGGCGAGGAATCAGGCTCTTGAGCGGCTCCGGCGAGGTGACATTCCAAAAAAAGGGATGAACGGCAGCTCTGACCATAGGGATGAATAAGGAGGTCTCTCATGTTTATTCTCTGTATAGCAGTCCTTGTTATAGCAGCCGTTGTCATTTTTTCCGTTCAAAATGCAGCACCGGTCTCTGTTGCGTTTCTTATGTGGAAATTCGGCGCGTCTCTTGCCGTCATAGTCTTTCTTGCGTTTGTGATCGGCATCGTTGCCACTCTCCTTTTTAGCCTCGCCCTCCGCTTGAAAAGTGCGGCCCGGCGAAGGGCGCAGAAAGCGGAATCGCTGAAGACAGGCCACGATACCTCCCCGGAGTTGTAAAGCAGCGGCTTGCCTCCGATTGCTGCTTCGCGGTGTTCTGCCGAATAGTTTTCTCCGGAAACTCATACTGCGGTTTCCTCCGTGCTTGCGGGTTGTCGGATTCATCTTGTACGCGATCCTGACAGTCGTTTCAAAAAGCTCAAAGCTCTCTATTCTCCGGGCTGACTATCGTGGTTATGGAAAGATAGGGGGAAAAAGAGCGTCCCCAAGGGGATTTGAACCCCTGTCGCCGGCTTGAAAGGCCGGTGTCCTGGGCCAGGCTAGACGATGGGGACAATGGGCCGTGCAAGATTCGAACTTGCGACTCTCTGCTTA
>Ga0181533_1005651_pt1 | contig 11860 bp, 11 predicted proteins | sample PEATcosm2014_Bin_45_FD_119772 | JGI IMG/M metagenome (GOLD analysis project Ga0181533, IMG submission 119772) | Peatland microbial communities from MTU Mesocosm Facility, Houghton, MI, USA - PEATcosm2014_Bin11_60_metaG | ecosystem: Environmental > Terrestrial > Soil > Wetlands > Peat | place...
GCCGTCGTGGTGACCGTCCCGGCGCTCGCTGTCGCGGTGAGTGTCTGCCAGGCGCCCGGCTCGATCCAGAGCCAGGTGGCCACGCCGACAAGCTGCTCTGAGCCGGCCGGAGGTGCCATCTTGATCGTCGCTGTTCCGAGCGGCAGCTGTTGGATGGTTTGGTCGGCCACCACCACCGGATCGACTTGACCCGCGCCCGCAACGGGCTGCGCATTGGTGACCCAGATCGGCGGCATCGGGTTGATCGTCCCTGGGCCGGCGCAGGTTGGGATCACCCACTGGCCCGGCGTCGGCCCGCCCGCACCGAGCAGCTGCGTCCCACTCGACCCGAGGACCTGGTAGGTGCAGTCGTAGGGCTGGTTGGGGTCCGGCTTGCCCGGTGGCGGGTCGCTGCCAGTCTGCTTTGCCCAACTCGAGCCCGCAGGCGGGGTCCAGTAGGTCCCTCCGGCCTGCACCGTGAGCTGTCCCCCGTTCGCCGTCGCCCCAGCCGAGCCGTTCTGCCCGTCAGGATCGCCTGCCCAGGCCCGGGCCGGGCCGATCAGCACGCACACCGAGGCCACTACGAAAGCGGCGGGGATCACGAGCCGGGCGCGCATGTCCCCTCCGTCACTGTCTGCTTGTAGACCTTCCACGTCGAGCCCGACAGCACCAAGGTGGCGCGCACCCCGTCGTTCTCCGGGGGCGTCACCGGCGGCACCGGCTTGCCAGTGGTCGCGTAGAGGAGCTCGGCCCTGCTGTAGGCGCAGTCGACCACAGTTGCCGTCGTGGCCGACAAGGCCGTGATCTTCGGATGCAACGTAGTCGTGCCTCGGGCCACCATCCCTGCTCTCTTGTCGGCGAAGAGGTTGGCCTTGACGCTCTGCAGCTGGGGGTCGACCATCGTCGCTGCCAGCTCCGGGTCGCTCGGGTTTGCCGTCCTGAGAGCGTGCTCGAACGCCGCCCATGAGGCGCGGTAGGCGCTCAGCACGGTGACAGACGTTGGGACGAGGGTCGTGGAGGTTACCGGGATACTCGTCGTCGTTGTGGACTTGGCTCGCGTCGTCGTTGGGTGCGATCCGTCAGAGGAACCGCTTCCGCCGCAAGACGCCATCACCACTCCGGCCGCGACCCCGCATGCGACCAACGCCGCGCGTCGTCGCCATGGCGGCTTTTGCCGAGCTCGCCTTCGACGGTCCATCTGCCGCCGGGCGGCTCTGTCCGGTGCTGGTTTCACTGCGCTCCCCCCTTCACTGTCTGGCCCCGGTGGCGGCCCGGGCGCTCTCCTACGCCCTTACGGGATCTCCTCTGAACGAACGCCTCGTGTTTGGAAGCTTGCAGGAGACGCGCATCACTGTGGCGGTGCGTTGCAGTGATCCTTGACTCGTCCCGAACCCGGCGACTGTCCGCATCCTCGACTCCCCCCCGAGAGAAGCTTCGAAGCCGTGAGGGTAGGTCGGCGATGCGGTCGCGTCCATCGGTTAAAGGGGTGTCGTTACTACTAGTAATATTGATGCCAGTGGCAGTGTCAATACCAGGTCCATCCATATGACCGAGAACGCGCGGACGACAGTCTCCGGTGCCGTGACCTCCAGGCGTGCCGAGCTGGCGACGTTTCTTCGGGTCCGCCGTGGCGAACTCAAGCCCGAGGACGTCGGGCTGCGGGTCCCGCTGGGGCGGCGCAACACGCCGGGACTGCGCCGGGAAGAGGTCGCCCAGATCTCGGGCGTAGGGGTGACCTGGTACACGTGGCTCGAACAGGGCAGGTCGATCACTGCCAGCGCCCACGTCATCGACGCGTTAGCCCGTGGGCTCCGCCTCGACCAAGAGAACCACCGCCATCTTCGCCACCTCGCCGGTCTTCCCACTCCCGAGCCCGACCAGATGCCTGAAGGTGCCACCCCCGAGCTCACCCGGTTGCTCGCCGCGTTGGTGCCCGCACCGGCCTGCCTCCTCGGCAAGAGGTTCGACTTTGTGGCATGGAACGAGAGTTTCGCGGCGCTGTGGGACCCAGGTGGACTTCCCGAGGATCGCCGCAACCTCATGTGGCTGACCTTCGCCGACCCCGTTCATCGACGGAGGTGGGTCGACTGGGACGACCGAAGTCGCATCCTGCTCGCGCAGTTTCGAGCCGCCGCCGGGCGGCATGCCGGAGACGCCCGCTTCAACGAACTCATCGAAGCGCTTCGTGCAGCCAGTCCAGAGTTCCGAGCGTTGTGGCCTCGCTACTTGGTGAAACAGTCCATCACCGGCCCCATCGCCATCCGCCACCCAACCGCGGGGGTCATCAAGCTCGACGTCATCGAGCTAGGTGTCAGCGCGCATCCGTCACTCACCCTGGTCGTCCAGATTCCCGTAAGAGCTGTGGACCGAAAGAAACTCGCCACCCTTCTGTGAACCATGGAGTTGCAGTGCCACGAGCACTGCAACCGACACCGCCCTGCAGCGCATCCTGACCACCACGCGCCGCGGACCCTCAGAGTCGCGCCGCATCGAACGGACGATTCCGACCTAGAGCGCATACAACGAACCGAGATCCTCGGCGGCCTCCGTCACGAACACCGGCGAACCGCGTAAAACAGGGTGGATGGGTTTCGGGCACACACGCGCAACTGCGAGCGATATGCCAGCCTGCGTCGACTTTCGAGTTCGCTCGGTCTCCGATCAGATCCGGTGCTCTGACCATGTACGCCTCGACTCCTACAGAAAACCCTCTGCGATCTCATCGACGACTTGCTGGGGCTCGCGGAGGCAGCGCCAAGCGGGAACCCGTAGGATCTCCCACCCGAGTCCTCGAAGCACCCGGTCGCGCGCGATGTCGTGTCGTCGAGATCGCCCCCGCACGTCCTTGTGCTGGTCGCCGTCTACCTCGATGTTGATCTGTCTTTTCCCCAGCACGATCGCGATGTCGAGCACGTAGCCTTCTTCGTTCCACTTCAGCAGCGGAGCAAAGCCAGCGATATGGAGCGCCTCCACGAGGCGCTGCTCCGCTTCGCTGTCGATCCTCCACGCCGCTGAAGGGGGTTCGAGACCTTCGAGCGCCGCTCGTCGTAGCGACTCGATCGTGTGCACTTGTAGCTCGGCCGCGGCAGTCGGATGACCGACGACGATGAATGCTCTTTGTGCGCGGCTCGCGGCAACGTTGACTAGGTTCCGCTCCCGCTCGACCCATTGAGCAGTTCGTCGGGATATGCCGGGAGCTACGACGGTCGAGAATACGACCACCTCACGTTCGTTGCCTTGAAGCCTGTGCGCCGTTCCAGACGTGAAGTCGGCAGCTCCGAGCGCGTCACTCCCGAAGCGACGGATCGCCTCGCTCTCGATCCACCCGGCTTGCGCCGCGAAGGGGCTGACGACTCCGATCGAGGCATCCTCCTTGAGCAGCTCTTGAAGACAGTCCAGGACCACGTCAGCCTCGGCGAGATTGCGTACGCTCCCGAACCGACCTCGCTCGGCGAGTCCTTCAACATCGATCCACACGAGGCCCCTTTGACCCTTACCGAAAGCCGTGACGTCGGTCAGCACGTCCAGGCTGTTGTTATAGAACGCCTCGTTGAACCAGCGCGCGATCACGGGATGGCACCGGTAGTGCTCATTGAGAAGACGCACCTGCTCATCGCCTACGACACGAGCGAAAGCCGTGAACGCGGACCCGGTGCCAACGTCCTGTCGGGCCTCCCGGAGTTCCTCGCGGAGAAATCCGTGCGCTTTGGCGAGCCTGTCCAGGCGCCGGTCGTCGATCGACACGATCGGGTTCAGTTGGTTCGGATCCCCGACAACGGCGAGGCGTTTGGCACGGTAGGCCGCAGGCAACACCGCGGCGAGGCCGCACTGACTCGCCTCGTCGACGATAACGAGGTCGAACAGGCCGGGAGTCAGCGGAAAGTTGGGCTTGATCGCCAGTGTCGTGCACGCCCAGCCCTGTGCTCCACGCATGGCCGCGGCAAGAAGATGCGGCAATCCTGGCCCAGCTCCTCGAGCGGTGGCCACCTGAGAGATCGTGCCGGCATGGCGGACCAGTAGGGTGCGAGCCACGGCAGCGGTCGCTCGACAGCTCGCCTCTTCCCACCTCGTGCTGACTCGTGAGAGCGCCTCCTCGTCATCACCTGTTCGGTCAGTGATCTCGCGGACTTGCCTCGACATGTCCAGGAACTCGACCTCAGCCTGTGTCCATGCAATGAGGTCGTCGATCGTCGCAGACGATGTTGCTCGCGCGAGTTGAAGAAGCCGCCGCCGCCGTCGATCGCCGAAAAACCTGGCGCGGCGAGCCCTCAGCGCGCTCGTGAGGATTTGGCTGGGAGACTTTGGAGGGTCGGGGGGTTTCGCGCTGGCCCACGTACGTCGAGCGCCGTCCTCTGCAGTGATGCATACTGCCGTCAGCGCCGCCTCGAGGGAACGCTTCGCGGCGATATTTGCCAGAAGTTCTTGGCGTTCTTTCGCCGCGATCGTTAGGTCGCGCCTCGAGCTCGCTTCATCCGCGATGGAGGTCCGCGCGTCGCTTAGGAGCGAACCCACGACCACTGGAAGCTCGTCGCGGAATGACTTGTTACCGGTTCGAATGAGCAGCGACCTCGTGACGTTCCTCGCCCGATCGACCGCTACGTCAACAGCGGCGTTGTTCGTCGAGGTGAGGAGCACAGAGTCTCCGTCGAGCCACGCGTTTGAGACCGCAGCGACCACGACTTGGCTCTTTCCGGTCCCTGGGGGTCCCGTGATGACGGTGAGAGGCGCGGTCCGAAGCTCTTCTATAACCCGCTCTTGTGCCTCATTGAGAACAACCGGCGCAGCGGGAGACGACCTTCGAACGGTCGCGTGGAACGTCGGAACGACTCCCACGAGGTGCGCGGCAGCAGTCTCCCGCCAATCTGAACGGTGCTCAAGCTCGGTGAGCTCTTCGAGCAAGGCCCTTGTGATGACAGAGCTCTCAACGTGGACTACGGCTGCGGCATTGAAGACACCGGTGCGGTTCTCGATCTCTCGATCTAGTTTCGCCGGATCGAGCGGCGCGGACTCGGAGTCGATGAGTCTGGCCACTTCCGTGACGAACTGTGACATCGCCACGGCATCACCAAAGGGTATGCCCCCAGCGACATGCGCCGCGAGTTCGGATGCCGTGGCCGAATCGAGCAGGTTGCCTCCGAGTAGACCAGGGTTTAGGTAGGGCTCGTCGTCGATCGCAACGACCTCGGGTGGATCTCCGCTCGGCATGTCGAGGTCGGTCACGAGTAGTGGCACGACCTGCAGCTCGCCCCGACGATCAGGCAGGAGGGCGAGCGGCCAGCCGTATCGCAGTGCGCGACCAGGCGACAGTGTCGCGTACTGCCTCGCCAACCCTTCACCGACCACGATGGTGTCGGCTGTGCCGCAGATGAGAGATTCCTCATCGAGATCAAGGAGCGACCAGCGCGTCGCGTCCTCGTACCGAACTAACTCCCCGGCCGCCTCTGCGGTTACGCAGTCTCGAAGGTATGCGACGAGGCGCTGCCAACGATCCTGTGCCGGGTCGTCCGTGGTCGGTCGAGCGTCCTTCGCCGCCTCGGGGTGCGACGGTGGACTTGTTGAGCGCCTCGAGGGACCACACTTGAGGCACACAAGCTCTTTCGTCGACGGGGACCACCAGGCCGATCTACCAACGGCGAGGTAAACGCCGCAGCTCCGGCAGGGAGCGGGGAACTTGACGCTGTTCAACCATCGGAGCTTGCCATCCGCGGCCACCGCCAGATCATTACGCGACGCTGTATCACGGTGCTCGGGCTTGCGGATTTCCGGTTTCGGCGGGTCCTCGAAGGGCACGGTGAAGGTTCTCTGGCTTGCGGGTTACGGCAAGGACACATAGGGGTCCCTTCCTCCACCTCGGACTCAGCCGGGACAAATTACCGAAACCCGCAGCGTGTTGCAGGGGTGGCGGTGCGCCACCCCTGCGTAGCGTGCATAACGCAGTTTTGATAACCCACCGAGAAATTCACCCGATAAACCTGTGGATAACCGCGACTAGCCAATACAAACCCGCAGGTCAGCGGAGTGGGCATGCGCACGAGGGTGCGGAAATCCGAATTATCTAGTGGCGGGGGCTACACTGATTCGTCGATCTTCGGACCTTCATTGTAGCGAAAGTGCTGGTAGACGGACCGTGCATATGCAGCCACCAGGGCAGCCGCCTACTCACCACCGTCACGGTGGCGATCAGGGTCCCGAGAAACTCGAACCCCTCCGATCAGTACCGGGGAGCGATTTCATCGTGACAGTACGGTGCCTCGGTCGGAGTAGGTCGATTCGCTTCTTCACCTACGGCTTGGTCTGCACTCGAACAAGCTCCGCTCGACCGTTCGTCCATTGCAGACGGCGCACTCTGTGGGATACGCCGAACGTTTCGGCGAACGCCCTTACATAGCGGAGGTGCCGGCGAGGATCGAATTTAGATCCGAGGACCAAGGCTACGATGACCCCCTTTGTGATGGGCACGCGCCACGGTTCCGGTGAGCCGTCCATGACAAAGAATCGGTACTCGGCCTCGTGTGCCCAATCTGCGTGTTTCGTGAGGAGACTCTCTTCGAAGTTCTTGAGCAGGGTCGTGCCGGCACCCGACTGAAGTAGGTCTCGAACGTCGAAGAAACCGAGTGACTGATCATGCTCGATCGGCCGGTAGTTGACAGAGCCGTAGCCCCATTCGCAACGAGCGCCTGTCGATGCTTCGACCGCCTGCTCCAGCAGTTCATGATCCAGGACCAAGCAGACGCCTCGTCCGAGGTCGCCGTACTGCGCCCACATCCTTGGGTGTGCATAACCCCGACTCGCGGCCAACCGTCGTGGGACGGAGTAGTCGGCGTGGTCCGGATCAACATCAGCAAGGTCGGGCAGCACATCCATGGAGTAAGCCCCGACCTTTACCTCGCGGCGGACGTTGTTGATCTCGGTCGACCAATCTCTTGCCTTGAAGAGAGCGTCTTCCTCGGGAGTGATTTGGAGCGGCTCGCCTGGCACCCCCATTAGTCCCATCCCGAATGCGTTGGATTCCAAGGCCTCCTGGGGGTCGTTCATCTCGCCGAGAGGCCCGAATCGAAGCGACCGATTCTTCCGGATCTTGGGCAACGTCCACGCACGCGTGTAGTGGTAGAGGTACTCGTCGGGCTCGGGAGGGTTATGTTCACCGAAGACAGGCTCGTCGCAGATGAGGGAGCTCACGTCACCTTCGGGGTAGGGGTGCGGCGCCGATAGTTTCTCCCGCAAGGTTTGGATCTCCTGCCAAGCTGGGAGGTGTTTGTCCATTACTTCGCGAATCTGTTCGATCGCCGCTCCGCTCAGTGCCGCTTCTTCCTCACGAACAGCACGGCCAAGTCGGCCCTCCATGGCGAGGATCTGCATACGGGTTGCCATCCGTTCATGGACTGACATGCTCGTCGCCTTCTCGTAGGTCACAGCCTGCGTCCTTCCATTCGCTGCTCTGTCCATGACGCAAAGACGGCAGGAATCCCCTTGCCCGATTCTGGTCCCTCCGAGGCGCCCACCGGCTCATCCTTGGACCAGCGAGAGAAACAGCTCGTCGACGATTTCTCCGAGGATCCGTTCGGTCGGGGAACGAGGGTGAGGAAGCACTCGTGGCCGAACAGATCGGTTGGAAGCACGGCGATCCTCGGGCTAGTAATCCGGCAGAAGTGGTGGGTGGTTGAAGTACACGCCCTCCGGTAGCTCTCTCGTCTCTCGCACCGCCCACTGGTACGCCCCTTGATGGGATGTGAGGCCCCCACGAATGGCCTGTGTAAGCCGCTTGAAGGAGGTCTCAGCCCCGATCCCTGGGCAGTAGTACAAGGGCAAATCGCGTAAAGGCAGCTCCGGGGCACCAAGTGCGAGCAGGCCGACTTCATACCCTTGGATGTAGGCAGCGTTCCAATAGTCTCGTGCCTTCATGGCCAGCCGCCGAACTTTGTTGTAGCCCGCGGCCCGTTGGAGAAGATAGTGATGTCGGCGGTCGTCACCCGTTCGCCGTGCCGCAGCAGTGTGATCGATCGCGTTCGCCAGTCCATCCTGGTAGGCGTGATTGAATATCGCCAACGGAAACCGCCACGGCGGTAGATTCTCATCGACTCGCGTCCTGGCTAGTCGCAATCTTTGATCAATGACCCAAGCCCGATCGTAGATGGAGAGCGGCACCAGACATCCGGCTTCGACAAGCGCACGGTCGAGTAGTTCAACGAAGTACGCCGCCGACGTGTGGATGACCTCAGCGCCCGGAAGCGGGGCCACGAAGGTCGGGTTCGGGTGGACAAAGTACGTCGGTCGGGCTGCAGTATTGAGGTCATCACGAAGCGCTTCAATCACCTGTTTAATGTCATCGTCTCGTAGCGAGTACCCAACGAAGACAACGGAATGGGTAGTCATCAGATGTCGAGCTGCCGTCCCGAGTGCACCTGATCGGAGTGCATCGAGCGACCGGTCGTATTCGTCGCGGGTGGCAACCACTGACCCGGGATTCAACACTGAGCCATGGACCTTAAGGACTTTGCGTTGTTGAAGGTCCCAATAATCGAAATCGGATCCCTGAACGAGCGGGATTGCTCCGGTCTGCGTCTCGAAGTAATCGTCCCAATTTGTGGTGACGATCTCGCTAAAGAACGGTATTTGCCCAACGGCACGGTGAAACCGGGTCGCTCTGCGATGGAAAAACGGATGACTATCGATATAGCGCAGACGGCGAACAAAGGCCGTAAGTAGATCGGCGCGTGAAAAGCGGGAGACGAAAGCGGACATGAGGTCCGGGAAGGGCATCTCGTCATCCCCGTCGCCCAGCTCTGATCGGATCTCATCGTAGAAGGTGTGCCCTAACACGTTGTGGGCCTCAGTACTGGCGCCTGACCCAACAAACAGCAGCACCTTGCCCGCATGGGTATCTTCGATCAAGCGGTCGGGCAGCGGGACGTCAACGTCCGCACCACACTCATCGCAGCGATGCTCCTCGCCGATTGACCTGTCAGCCATCAGGCTCACTGTACGGCCGCTGCGGCATGGGCGAAGGGCGTTGGTCCACTCGATCGGCTGGCGCGATGGCTGGCGGTTCATGCCCGATCGGTGGGTCAGCCCCTGGCGGCGGGGGCGGCAGACCCGGAACGACCAAGAGGTCGTCCACGACACATGGCTGCGGAGGCTGTTTCGGCAGACGGCGACGATGCCACTGGACGCCTCGATGATGTTTTCCACACCTCGGCGGTTGGCCACAGCTCTCCGCGAAACTGCCGAAAGCGCGGACACGCGGTGCGCAGCCTGGTGAGTATGGGTCTCGTCCGGGTGTGCTCGGCTCCTGGTCAGGCTCGTCAGTCCTTGGCCCTTCGATGATCGATCCCTATGGCACACAGCACTGATAAACTAAGCACTATCTACTGATCGCCACCTTCCACTTCCGCGGATGACGAGGTTCAGAGACATGTCTGACCGAAGCGGCATCGAATGGACCGAAGCGACGTGGAACCCCACCACAGGATGCGATCGGACGTCTCCCGGATGCGATCACTGTTATGCGCTCACGCTTGCGAGACGACTGAAAGCGATGGGCAACGCCAAATACTCTCGGGACGGAGATCCGCGGACTTCTGGACCAGGCTTCGGGTTAACGACACATCCTGACCAACTCGAGCTCCCGCGGCGATGGAAGACACCTCGGACTATCTTCGTCAACTCGATGAGCGACTTGTTCCACCCAGATGTACCGGACTCGTTCATCGCGGATGTCTTCTCGGTGATCTCTGAGACGCCGCAACACACGTACCAGCTACTCACCAAACGTTCGCAGCGGATGAGGCGTCTCCTTGACGACTGGAGATTGCCGACCAACCTGTGGCTAGGAGTTTCGATCGAGAGCAACCGATACGCGTTTCGAGCTGATCATCTTCGTGAGACGCCGGCCAAAGTCAAGTTTGTATCAGCCGAGCCCCTTCTCGGGCCACTGAACGAGCTCGATCTTGACGGAATTGATTGGGTCATTGCCGGCGGAGAGTCGGGACGTGGCGCTCGGCCGATGCACCCAAGCTGGGCCGCTTCGCTCCGGGATCGCTGTAACGAGAAGGGCGTGTCGTTCTTCTTCAAGCAGTGGGGGGCATGGGCGCCAGTGGACGAGGGCACTCGGTTAGCTGTCGCCGTACCGGAGTCCTCGCATACGGACGATCTCAGGAGCCAAGTAGTGCACATGAGACAGGTGGGCAAGAGCGTGGCAGGCCGCCGATTGGACGGTCGCACATGGGACGACATGCCAGCGCGGGTCAGCTCCTGAGAAAGCGGACGACCGTCCCTGGCGGGAATTGACCCCTTCTCCGCTTCGGCTTGGCCGAAACCACTTCTAGAAGCCCTTCGGCCTCCATTGGCTTGAGCGTTTTCGAGTTCCAATGGTCTGGTGAGTATGGCGTGTCAAGAATTGTGAACCTTTCGATCTCTTCGACACGCACCGGATGGCTGCCGAATCTTTCAACGAGCGCCTCGCGAAGCGGCGAAAGGTCAAGAAGTTGGCTCGGATCGAAAAGCATCTGGACGCCAGCAAGTCGGTCGGAAAAAGACGAGCCTGCGCCCGGATCGACCTTCCACATCGCGCGCTTCATCGCTGCGACGCCCGCAACGTGGCGGGTGCCATGGATCAGGTAGTACGCCGTGTGCCCGTCGGATCGGTCCATCCTGAAGCTACGGACGTAGTCAAAGCCAGCCACCAGCTTTAGCTGGCGTTCGTACAGACCAACTAGGAACTCGACGCCTCCGTTCTCCGAGTTGTGGACCTGCAGGTAGTCCCTGCAACCGAATAAGTCGTCAAGGTGTGACGAGATGATCTTGACCGTCGCGAATCGATTGATGTGATCCGTCATCAGGTTCATGAACACTTCGCATCCCTTGGAACTAAGGAGGTCTCGGATCGTCGTCATCGGAATACCCGAAAAGCCAAATGGATCAATGAACGCGAACGTCGGAGCCAATCGCCGCACGTTGCCGTCCGGCCCTTTGAGTACCGCCGCTACGACTTTGGCGAACTCATCTTTGACGGGCTTGACCACCACGTTTGAAGGCAAGGTTCCGAGGCTGGCAATGGTTTCTTCAAGGCTGGCAAAGTTGCTCGCATCCTTCTCGACGAAGAGAAAGACAAACTCACGATCTGCTCGCAGTACCCATTCAGGTTGGTGAAGAAGGGTCTGAAGCGCGATTACCGGAGAGCCAGGCGACCCGTCCGCATTCACTCCGGGTCCAGCAAATCCGTCGATGAAGATGATTCGCCTGTATGCCGAGGAGAGTTTGGGAAACCAGGCAGTCAAGTACTCCCGAAGCAATGCGTGCTTGGCAAGAGTGTGCGGCTCTGGTTGGCTCAAGGTTCCAGCGCTCTTAGCCGTCACCCCCTCAATGATAGGTAGCCACGGTCACGGCCCTTGAACGGCCCGCCCCGGATCGACGCGCACGAAGATGTGTCCAGGCTCGGCGACCACCGCCCCGCGCATTTCGGCGGGCATGTTGTGAAGGCCACCTGAAGCGGTCATCCTTCCCGCCGCGCCGTCGGACCCAGTCCACCAAAGGTCCAGAACATCTGGCAACGGCCAGCCAAGGTCAGACCAGGAACCAGTCAGGGTGGACGGCGTGCTGGAGGAGCTGTGCAACGAGAGCATGCGGGGACGATGGAAGCAGGACGACCACCTTGTGTCGTGCTCGTGTCATTGACACGTACAGCACGCGCGAGGGTTCCTCGTACGGTTCACCCCCGCGGCCATACCAGTCGTTAGAGGTATGGCTGAGCACGATGGCATCTGCCTCACGACCCTTAGTTTGGTGGAAGTTCATCAGCTGAACCTGACCGGTGTCACCGGAGTCCAGCTCGACAAAGCTCTCGTCGCGTATTCGAGCGACCGACGCTGCCACTTGGTTCAAA
>Ga0181533_1005655_pt1 | contig 11855 bp, 3 predicted proteins | sample PEATcosm2014_Bin_45_FD_119772 | JGI IMG/M metagenome (GOLD analysis project Ga0181533, IMG submission 119772) | Peatland microbial communities from MTU Mesocosm Facility, Houghton, MI, USA - PEATcosm2014_Bin11_60_metaG | ecosystem: Environmental > Terrestrial > Soil > Wetlands > Peat | place...
ATATTCGGGCTGTTGGAGATGGAGCCGTCCAGGGACAAGGCGGTATTGTAGCCCAGCGCCAGGATGCCGTTGCTGATGGTGGTCGAACCGTGGTACACGTTTTGACCGGTGAGCAACATCCGGCCCGCCCCTGTTTTGATCAACCCGGTGCTGGAAGTGGTTTCGCCGCCGGCGTCCGCCAGGGGCACCTCAACCGTCAGGTCCGGACCAGACGAGCCGGTGGAGGCCACGTTGAATGTGGTATTGCCCGCGGTCTCAGCCACGCCCAGATTCAGGCCGCTGAAGGCAGAGCCAGTGGTGTTGGTGATGAACGAGGGGCTGGTACCGCCGACCGTGACCGGGCTTCTGGCTAACTCAAAAGCCATGTACTCCAAACTGTCGCCCGAATTGGGAATCAGTGTTCCGCCGTTGAGGGTCAGAGGGCCAAGAACCGAGTTGCCGAAGGTAATTTGCAACACGGCGCCCTGACCGATGACGATAGCCAGCGTGGGGGTGGAGCCGCCGCTGCCCAGTTCATTGGCGCCTGTGGAATCAAAAGAAAGCCACGCGTTGTTGGAGAGGATTATGGAGTTGGTGCTTTGAGTAGTGCCCAAGCCCGAGGAAGTTGGGTTGGCATTGTTGTCCGCGATCTGGACCGACACCAGCGTGTTGGAGATGGTCACGTTGCCCGTGAAGGTGTTCAACGCGTCCAAGACCACGATGTTCCCGTTATTGGTGCCGCCACCCGCGATGTTGATCGCCCCGGCACCGGAGATGACACCCGAGAAAGTCTGGGAGAGTCCAGATGAATTCATCCCGCCAAAATAATTAAATGTGCCGTTATTGGCGATGGCGCTGGTATAGGCGGACGAGGAGAGCAGGCCCCCCGGCCCGACGGTCAGTGTGGCGCCGTTGCTGATGGTGGTACCTCCAATGGAGCCGTTGTACAAAATGCCGTTGGTCGGGACGACCACCATGCCGGCACTGATGATGGTGTTGCCGGTATAGGTGTTTTGTCCATAGAGCGTATTGGTGCCGGGGCCTGTTTTGGTGAAGCTCCCGCCGTCGGTGATGTTATTGGATATTATCGTGTTGTATCCGCCGTCGGCCACCGTGAGCAAAAAGCCGGGGCTGGAGCCTGTGTCAATTACATTATCTGCGGACCCCGCCAAAAAGACCAGGTTGTTGCTCAGCGCGCTAAAAGTCACCGGCGCGGCAAGGACGATGGGCAGGACGAGCGTTTGCGTGGCGGGCGAGTTGTTGGTCACTCCGCCGCTCAGGTTCAAAGTGTCGCCCGAACCGGCGTTAAGGGTGAAAGCGGCGGCGTTGGTGTAGAAAGTCACTCCGACCAGAGGATTGTACGTGTTATCCATCAGCGGCGACCTGTTGACCGTCCCGGCAAAGATCACGCTGTCCCCGGCGAGGCTGGGGGTAAAAAGGCCGAGCCAATTGGCCGAATCGCTCCAATTGGGAGTGGGCGTCCCGCCCCCGGTCCAAATCTTTCCGGGCAGAACAGTCAGCGGAATGGCCGCCACACCCGACTCGTTATTGCCGTCAACAATCGTCGCCGTCAGGCTATAAGCGCCTGAAAGATTGTTATTGGGGATAATAATCGTGTTGGTCCAAACATTGGCGGTGGAACTAAGGATCAGATTTGTCGTCGTTCCGCCCAGCGCCCCCAAACTCAGCACCACGCTCTTGATAAAGCTGGAGCCTCCGGGGGTGACCGTGACAGTGACAAGCCCGGATTGCCCCTGATACAAGATTGAGGGACTGATCGAACCGACCCCTGTAGGCGGCAGGCTGCTGGCGTTGTAATAATGGAGCACAACCTGGCTGGAGTTGGCCAGAATGGAGAAGTTGGCGTAATTGGCCGGCTGCACGTCCCAAACCGGCGTGCTCAAAGGGCTGCCGGTGATGCCGCCCGGCGCGCTGAAGAGCACGTAGTCGGCGCTGGTGTCCAAAGTCGCCCCGGCGCTTGGCGCTTTGATATGAATGGGGTTGCCACTGAGCGTCAAGCCCCCGTTGACGAGGATCAGGTCGTTGGCTTGATTGTGGACGGTGCCGAGATCAAAATAGGCCGCCACGCCCGCGCCCAACGTGAGGTTATTGTTAAACGTGTTGGTGCCATAGGTGCCGTTCAACCCCGCATAAAGCGAGGAGCCTGAGCCGAGAATGATGGAGCCGTTGATCGTGCCGCTGCCCTGCAGGGTCTGGCTGGTCAGCGTGAAGGAACTCAGCGCCGACACGTCAAAAGTCGCGTTATTGGACACGGTAATGATCGGGCTGGTCAAGGTGGTCACCACGGGGGCGGTCGAGGCGGTCAACGCCAGGGTGGCGCCGTTGCTCACGGTGGTCCAGCCGGTCCAGTTGTTGGTCCCGTTCAAGATAAGCGTGCCGCCACCGGTTATGATGATATTTCCCGTGCCGGAAATGCCTCCAGCCAGCGTTATGGTCTGCGGAACTCCGTTCGGATCGGCCGTCTGAAAGATCGGCGTGTTGGACACAGTAATGGGCACCGTCCCCGTCCAATCGGTCAAAGCCCCCAACAGGCCGCCTGAGAAAGTGACCAGGTTGAGGTTGCCGCTGGTGGCTGATGAGACCGTCGCCAACCCGCCGCTGCCCAGGTAGAGGTCTCCATTGGTCATGGTGAGCACATTGGTTTCCGCGTTTGCCGCCTGGCCGAACCCGATGACCCCTGCCTCGATCGTTCCGCCCCGGAGCAGAAGCACGGCGTCACTGGCGACCGTGTTGCCCAGGGAGATGCCGGTATCCGTGTCGGGAACGAGCAGTGTGCCGTTGACAACATCCACCACGCAATAGCGCCCGGTGGTGTCGCCGATGACCAAGGTGCCGCCATTGGTGAGGTTCAAGATGCCGCCGTTGGCCACAGTCACGAAGGCGCTGGAAGCCTGGCCATTGCCGACGTTGATCTCCCCGGTAAAATTTGCCGTTCCGCCATTGACATAGAGGCCGGCGACGGTTGATCCCGTCGTCGGAATGCCATTGGCCGTCGTGAATGTGGTCACCCCGTTTCGTCCCATTGTCAGGGTGGTTGAGTTCAGGACACCACCGGTGTTGATTTGCAGCAGGCTGTCGCTGTCGGCGCCATAATCGTTCACATCCATCGTCAGGCCGCCGTTGAAGTTGGCGACGCCGCCGGCGGTCACCAGGATGCCCAGAGACGGTTCGCCCAGGTTGCATGAGGCGCTGGTTGTCACGGTGCCACCGGAGGCGACCACCAATTGCGCACTGGCGTTCTCGGCGATATTGATCGCGCTGGCATTACTGATGACGCCGCCGTTTGTGATCAGCAGGATGCCGGAATTGACCGTAGTGGTGCCTGTGTAAGTGTTGGCGCCCGCGAGAGCCTGGGTGTTGGCTCCGGCCTGGACCAGGTTTCCGGCGCCATTCGCGCCGTTGTTGTCACTGAGAACGCCGGAGTAGATGACCGTGCCGCTGCCGGGGTTGTCGAACGTCAGTGTGATCGCGGCCCCGGACGTATTGAGCAAAGGCAGGGATTGCGAACCGCTCAATCCACCCAAGGTGGGGGCCGTAATGCCCAGGCTCCCATCAAAGGCCAGGCTGCCGCCTTGGTTGTTGTAATTGACGGTGGTGGTCGCCAACGCAGCCGCCGCTCCCACCATCAGGGTGCCATTGGAAATGACCGTCGTGCCGGTATAGGTGTTTACGCCCTCCAGTTCCACAGTGCCGGTGCTGCCGGGCTGGCTGTTAACGATCAGGTTGTCTGCGCCCGCGTTGCCGGCGCTGCCGATGATGCCTGGGATGGTGAAAGTTCCGCCCGCCGCCGCGTCTATCAGGGCGTTGGTGCCCAGGAGCCCCGCCGACAGGCCGATATTGATGTTGCGAGTGGCTCCCAGGGTGATGGCGCCGGTTCCCATCAAATCGCCACCATTCAGGAGGACTGGAGTCTCAGCGGTGGTGCTGCCCAGATTGGCGTCCGCGGAAATCATCACCACTCCCGCGTTGATCGCGGTCTGGCCGGTGTAGGTGTTCGAGGCGCTCAACGTCAGGGAGCCGCTGCCGATCTTGGTCAAACCGCCACTGTCCTCCACAGTGCCGGACAATGTCAGCGCGTTTGCCTGGCTGTCCACTGTGGCGGTCAGGCCGACCGCGATGTCAATGTTGTTCGGCAGAGCCACCGACGAAGCCCCCGCCTGGAGCTTGCCACTACCCGTGGTCCCCACAATGTCCAGATCGCCCGCGCCCAGCGCGCCCGCGCTGCCCACTTGCAGGGTGCTCCCGGCGGAAATCGCGGTGCCCCGTTGGCCGGATGTGGATGGTCCAAAGCTGTTATTGCCCGAAAGGGCCAGTGTGCCCGGCCCGCTCACCGCCAGCGTCCCAACACTGAGGTTGGCGGGGTCGGCGTTGGTGATGTTGCCGGAAACAGACAGCAAGGCGTTGGCGGCCACCGTCACCGCCATGGCGTTGGTCACAGCGACTGCGGTTTGAATTGCATTGGCCGTGCCGGCGGTTACGACGATCGTCGGGGCGTTGGTTGTATTGTTCATCTTCAAAGCCCAGCTGTTCCCGGACGCGTTGGCAATTTGGAAGGCATTGGCGTTGGTCATCAGAATTTCCCCCAAAGTTTCATTTTGGGTCAGACTTACTATGGTTGGGGTCGAAGGGTTGCCGACGCCAAAGGTAGCCACATCTCCCGCGTTGCTGCCGGGGACAAGACCGTTCAGCCAATCACCCGCTGTTGACCAATTGCCGCTGGCGCCCGCATCCCAGACGCCATTGAGTCCGCCGGTGGAGGTGACGGTCAAGGTAACCTGGCCGCCGCTGGTGGAAATGCTGGATTTTGTCGAAGGCGCCACTCCGGCGCCGGAGTAGGTGGGTGCGGCCGTGCTAAACGCGCCGGTGCTGCCCGTGTTATTGTAAGTCATCAGCGTGTAAGTGCCCACCCCCAATGGCACCACGCCAGGAACATTTACTTTCACGCTGTTGCCGTTCAAGGTCACCGCGCCGGAAATGGTCAGGGTGGAACCTTGGGTGAACGAAGCCAGCGCCCCGCTCTGCCAGGTGACACTTCCCGCAATCGTGCCGGTGCCGCCCAAGGTGGCCAGGTTCAGCACCGTCACCGGTCCGGAGCCTGTGGCCGAACCGCTGGTGTTGGCCGCAATGAGGCTGGCGGAATTGCCAATCGTCGTGCCGCCGGAATAGGTGTTGGCTCCATCCAAAGTCAATGTGCCGTTGGTCACGATCAGGGAACCCGCGCCTGAGTTCCCAATCGAGTTGGCCAGGGTCACGTTGTTCCCGTTCAGGTCCAGCGTGTTGACCCCGGCGAGGATGGTCACCGTCTGCGAGGAAACATCCAGGGTGTTTCCGGTGGCCCATTGCAGCCCGCCGCCGTTGAAAATAATCCCGCCGGTGCCCAGGCTAGTGGGTCCAAAGTTCAGCGTGCCGCTGTCAATAACCGTGCCGCCGGTCCACGTGTTGGCCCCGCTCAAAACCACCAGGCCGGTGGCATAGATTGGCGTGGAGTTGGCGGTGCTGGGCCCTGAGCCGGGAACAAGACCCGACACATTTCCATTGGCGCTGCTAGGCCCAATGCCGATGAACAACGGGCCTGTCCCCGCCGGGCCGCTGATCACCCCGTCCACCGTCATAGTCTTGCCGGCCACGGCCGCCAGCCCGCCGCCGTTGATGCCCAGCGCGAAGGGGCGCGCGTTCACGCCGGAGCCATTATCCAGCGTAAAAGTGGCGTTGCCCACCACAGTGCCGCCGTTCAGAGTAACCAGTTGCGCGACGTTGGTCGGAGCGCCAAAACCCGAATCCGCCTGGATCAAGGATGTCCCGCCATTTAAAAAGGTCGGGCCGTTATAGGTATTAGCCCCCTCGTAATTCACCGTGCCGGGGCCGGCCTGGATATAGGCCCCGCCGGCATCGGCCACAAGGTGGCTCGAACTCCACTCGCTGTTGTCGGTCAGCGCCCCGGTGATGTTCAAAAACCCTTGGGTGTTGTTTTGCCAGATCGCCAGCGAACCGGGGCCGTTGGTCGCGCGCAGGATGCCAAAGCCGACCATCGTTATATTGTTCTCGCCCACGTTCGGGGTCACCAGGACACCTCCGTAGCTATATACCCCGCTGCCCGTGACTGAAACGGCCGCGTTCTGATTGAATCGGATGCCATTCAGAAGGTCGGTGTTCCGACCCGCCGCCGACGTGACGATGTCGTACGGGCCGCCGCCGCCGCCACTACCGCCTCCCATTTGACCCGCATTAATGAGAGCATAACCGCCGTCAGTCCCCACACTAACTCCTGATCCCCCGTCACCATAGCCGGGAGAAGGGGCTTGGGAGGACCCGACAATCGTAAAAGGCGAAGTTCCTACCACAGTGGCAAAATCATAGAGTCCAACTGTGGCATAGGCCACATCCGCCGTCAGGCCAGCCGGGACATTGGTGGGGCCGGTGATCTGCAAGTTGGCCGTGCCTGTTGTGGTGGTGATATTGGCGGTGGCTGGGACAAATCCGGTGGTCGAGGCATTGCCAAGCGATCCGCTTTGTCCGGTGGTGCTGGTCGCTCCCGTGGAGGTGGCGGGGCCGACAAACATCACCGTTGCCCCAACGGCATTGGTCAGGGCACCCAGCGCCAGGGTATTGCTGATGGTCACAGTGCCCGAGGCCGGCGTCACCTGGACCACCGAACTTCCCACGGCAACCGTCGTTTTGGTGAACGTCTGGCTGTTGGTCAGCGTGCCGCTGCCATTGACCAAAAGCGTCCCTCCTCCCAGGCTCAGCGCAGAGGGGGCGATGATGTTGTTGCTTTGTTGAAGCGGCCCGGCGGTGTTGTTTGCCAGGGTGTTAAAATCCAACTCCAGCGTCCCGGCGTTCACAAAGGTGGTTCCAGTAAAGGTCTCGTTGGTCGTAAGCGACACCAGTCCCGCGCCGTTCACGGCGATTCCGTAACCGTTGCCACCGTCCCCGATGACGCCATTGACTACCAGATCGCCCCCCGCGGGCGCGTAAAGGTTGTTGCTGGCGGCGGAGAGGATTAGCCCCAGATTAAGGGTCTGGAGGCTCGTGGAATCATCAAATATCCCGCTCACCGTGTCCACTGGGTTGCCGCCCAGAACATAGGACCCGGCTCCAGGGCTGATGGTCAGACTGCTGATCGTGGCGCCCGTCATGTCGTTGCCGTTGTCCAGCGCGGCGCCGCTGATGCCGGCGGGAAAAACCAGCGCGTTGGTGACGCTCCCGGAAACCCATGGAACGTCGGAGGGAGTCCAGTTGCCGGCGCTGTTCCACCCCGTGGTGGCCGTCGAGCCGGAGGAACCATTCCAAGTGGAGGTGGCTTGCCCAAACGCGCCTGGCGCGGCCAGCAGCGCGCAAAGCAACAGCGGAATGTGAAGAGGAGGCCGGGTATTAGAGGTGGATTTCATGATCTTTTTACTGGTTTTCTTGGGTTTTCTCACCGAATTGCGGGTTGCCTCAGCCTATGCGATTGGGCGGCCGAATCGAAAAAGGGCGCGGTAAAAACGCAAAATCTGCTCATCTGTCATACGTTTGCTTGTGCTTGTGCCATATTATACTGGGCAACCCGTTTCGGCAAGCACAATTCTCTGCCAATCACCCAAACCCGCCCCGCACTTCCAAGGCGTTGTGGCCGAATTGCTCTTGCCTGGGGCCGGGAGCCTGGAACAATATCCAATATGAACGAACTTCCGCTTCCAAAGGCATTTCGACTGATCGAACCCGGTCCGGTCGTTCTGGTAACCACGGCGCAGAAAGGCAAAGCCAATATCATGACCATGAGTTGGCACATGCTCATTGATTTTACGCCGCAAATTGGCTGCATTATCGGCTCTTGGGACTTCAGCTTCAAGGCCCTCTGCGCGACCAGGGAATGTGTCATCGCCATTCCCACCGTGGATCTGGCGCGCAAGGTCGTTGATATTGGCAATTGCTCCGGGCAGGACGTCAACAAGTTTAAGACCTTTGGCTTCACGCCCGTGCCTGCCGAAAAAGTCCAGGCCCCACTCATAGCCGAGTGCCTCGCCAACATCGAATGCCGCGTCGTGGACTCCTCGCTGGTGGATAAATACAGCCTCTTCATTTTGCAAGGTGTCAAAGCGTGGATTGACCCCAAGCGCAAAGAGCGACGCACCTTCCATGCTAATGGTGATGGGACTTTCGTCGTGGATGGCCGAACCCTGAATCTCAAGAAAAGGATGGTCAAATGGGCCATTCATACCATTGATTAGCCCGCTCTTTATCCCATTCAGCCGGCTGCGCAGGGCGCGCTCACAGTTTCCAACCGGCGCGGTATGGTGGGTCCACGTAACTGTTGGCCTCGGCGTCATTCGTCACGCGCATCGAGGCCGCGTTCCATTCGAGCGGCGTCCCGGAGCGCAAGGCGAGGGAACCCAGCAAAACCATCTCCGCCATCTCGCAGCCGAACTCGAGCGGACAAACGGTTTTCGCCCCGCTTTTGCACGCGGCAGTCCATTCGGTGTAATGGTCCGACTGTTCGCACCGGCGCAATGTCTTGGGCGGGGGCTGGAAATCTTGGAACTTCTCCACTGGCGCCAGCAGCAGCGGTTTGGATGAGCCGTAATAGCCCGTTTGCATGACACTTCTTTCACCTACGAAAAAAATTCCATCCGAGCGCAACAGCGCATCGGGAGGGACGCCCTCCGGCGGCAGAGGCTTTATGCCTCCGTCATACCAATGGACTTTGAGCGGTGGCAGCGAGCCGCGCGCGGGGAATTCCCAGGTCACCACGTTGGCGCTCCCCTGGCATTCCGGGGTTTGCAAGCGCTTCATGTAGCTCTCGCAGCGCGTGGAGCCGAATCCGTAGATCCGCGCAGGCGCGCCCAGTTGCAGTTCCTGGAAGAACATGTGTAGCACGTGGCAAGCCATGTCGCCCACGGTGCCGTCACCGAAGTCCCACCACGGCCGCCAGATTTCGGGGTGATAGGCCGAATTGAACGCACGAAACGGCGCCGGGCCAATCCACCAATCCCAATTCATGTCCCGAGGCGGCGTCTGGGTCTCTGTGGGCCGGGTCAGCGAGCACGGGTAGATGGGGTGACTGCACCAAATGTGTATTTCCCGGATGGGACCCAGAACCCCCGACATCAGGATTTCGGTCGTGCTCCGGGCTGCATCGGTGCCGGAGGCCTGGATGCTGGTCTTGGTGACGATCCCCTTGGTGGCCAGCACTGCCGCGCGCACCCGCCGCGCCTCGGCGATGGTGTGGGTGGCCGGCTTGGCGCAGTAAATATGCTTCTTGAGTTCAAGCGCAGCCATCAACAGGATCGCGTGCGTGTGGTTCGGCGTGGCAACAATGAGCGCGTCGAAATTCTTCGCCTCCTTGTCGAACATCTCCCGGTAATCGTGGTAGCGGACAGCCGCCGGGAATTTGTCCCACACCCCGCGGCGGGCGACAAAATCGTGGTCCAGGTCGCACAATGCCACAATGCGTTCGGCTTTGCAGCCGTCCAGGTAGATGCGGCCCATGCCCCCGCAGCCCACGGCGGCAATTGCCAGCGTATTGCTGGGCGCCCCTTCGCCGCCGAGCACATGCGGGGGCGCCAGCAGCGGGGCCAGGCCGGTCAGGGTGATGGAGGCAATGCCGCCCGCCACGAAACGCCGGCGCGATATGGGCAAACCGCCGTGGCCGCGCGAGGCCACAGCGGGGCGGGCTTGGCCTGATTGTCCATTGCGTTTTGGTTTCTTCATTCTCATCCAAACAGTTTCCTTTCTGTTTTGCGTTGAGGGCCAGGGCAGGCGCCGCAATGGCCGCTTGCGGATGTTGCCAAACGCCGCCAGAATGTCACGGAGTGGATGACGGGATCGGCCACCGCAACGGGCGCACGTAGATGTTGCGAAACGCCACAAAGCCGTGGTCGCCCTGCAACCCCACCACCGGATTGGTCTCCGCCTCGGGGATTTCCGGCGTCGCCACCGTCCGCCCGAGCCGCTCCTGGTTCTCGTGGATCAACTGCCCGTTGAGCAACGCGCGGAGAACCTTGGCGTTCTGGATCTTCTTGCCCGACGCGTCAAAGCGCGGCGCTTGGTACCACACATGATAGGAATTCCAATAGCCGTGGTCCCGCTCCGCCCGGACCAGCGGGACCGTCCCCCCGTCTATGCCGTTGATCAGGCCGGCCGCATAGTGATAGAGCGCCCCGGTCCGGTCCGTGTCCAGCCGGGGCACGATGCCGAAGCTGTCCCAAATCTGCATCTCGTAGATCCCGTGGAGAAAGACGCCCGAATTGGAAACTTTCGGTATCATGAACTCGACCCACAGCTCAAAGTCGCCCATCTTCTTGTCACACAGCAGATTGGGGGCGGCGATGTTCGTGTAGGCCGTGTTGACGATCACGCCGCCCGGGTGGCCGGGCAACCCGACCAACACGTGTGGATTATTGGTTCCCCCCCAAGCCACCGCTGTGGTTGTCATCCAATTGCTTGCGCCCCGGGGCCTTGCGTCCGAAGACTTGACGAAGCTCCAGCCATCCAGGTTCGTGCCGTTGAGCAGCGGCGTCCAGCCTTCTTCCAGCAGGAAAGGCGGGTCGCCATGGTCCCAACCGTCATACACCTTTGGAAAATCAGCCGCCACTCCCTGCAAGAGGAACGACAGGGCGGCCGCGGAACTGATGAGGATTGTTTTCATAATTCTTCTTTCGTCGCCTCACCCGGTTTCCCTGGGCGGATGGCTCTTCAGCGGAGTACGCTTCTGTTTCACTGGACGCCGCGATTATCTCAGAACGGGCCTGCTCTGTCAAAGACGATATTTCGCGGTCAACTCGGTGAATAAAATCAAAAGAAGCTTGACAATCTTTAGCAACTATGATTCAATCGTCAGTGTGAAAGGAGAGGGGGCATTGATGCGCCAGGGCAGTTGGTCGGCAGTCATCGCGGGCCTGCCCGCCAGCTTTCCTGTCCGCCGTCTTGTCCGTAGCTTTCCTGGACTCTGTAACTTCATTGAAGGAGGAAGCGAAGGAGCGTCAAACTCTGTCAAAGCCAGTCAAAGTAAAAAATGCGGTTTGACCGCAAACACCGCAATCCTAAGCGAGATGCTTATGATTAACGAATTCAAACCAAACCAATCCGCCGACCACCCCCTGCCAATCAGGCGAATAAAGGTAAATAAAGGTAAAAAAAGGAAGTACACTACGACACGAAATGTCAAAACCGGAGCAACCTCCAGCTCATTGATAATCAGAATGGCGGAGAGGGGGGGATTCGAACCCCATCTCAACCCCCGGATTCATTGGGGAAAACGACTGAGCGCACTGGAAAAGACACTGGAATTTCAGGCGCACTTGGTCGCGATCTGTCACTCGTAGTCACTGCCTGGGCTGAACTGCCCGCCGCACTCAAGGCGGCAATCCTCGCCATTGTCAACACGGCCACGGACAAGGGGGGCCAGTGAAACCAGAACTTCACGGCGGCAAGGTAAATCGAGCAGAACCGGAAAGCGAGCACCACTGCTCGCCGGTTCTGCGGCGGAATGTGGCACCAACTGGCGATGCGGCAAAACACGCATCAAACGAGAATCGGCGCTTGACGTGGACTGTGCGCAGCAAGTCCTTCGATTCCTCGTCCGTCACTACCTTAGAGCAAGCTGCTGCCGTCGTCGCCGCGATGGGGGCCGGTGGCCGGGTGGACGGTTCACCGGCCGCCCGGCCGCTGGCCCCACCCGTCCCACCTGGCTTGTCTAAGGTGCATAAGTCGCCGCGAAACAAGAACGGTGGCATCCTGCAAGTTTACCGCAATGCCAGTTTCATGCAATTGTCCAGCCGTTCGGACAGCACCGAGGAATAGCCACATCGCCAAACCACCTCGGAGGGATGAGCCGGGTGGGTGGGTTGAACTGGCTGGATTTGAGGGCGAAGGGG
>Ga0181533_1005657_pt1 | contig 11851 bp, 8 predicted proteins | sample PEATcosm2014_Bin_45_FD_119772 | JGI IMG/M metagenome (GOLD analysis project Ga0181533, IMG submission 119772) | Peatland microbial communities from MTU Mesocosm Facility, Houghton, MI, USA - PEATcosm2014_Bin11_60_metaG | ecosystem: Environmental > Terrestrial > Soil > Wetlands > Peat | place...
CCGAGTTCAGTCGCTCGGGCGAAGATTCCGCTGGCCGCTGAGTGAAGGTGACGGATGCTGTTCAGTCCGTAGGGTCGGTCATCCTCGGCTCGCCGGAGATTCTGAAGGAACTGGGCACCGATGTACGGCTCGTAATTCTTGAAGGTCTTCGTTCCGTTGAAGTGGTCTGCGAGGTACGTGTTCCAGTAGCGTTTGTAGGAGACCAGAGTCGTATGAGACCTCTGCCCGGTCTTGACGAGTTCTTCCAGCCACGGGAGGAAGACTGTCTCGTAGAACTTCGCTACCGTCGTGCCTTCGCTGGGAGCCACGGGTTCCGCCGTCTCAATCGCTTTCTCCCATTCCTCAATCTGACGTTGCTTGGCGACGGCGAGTTCCTGAACCCGCCAGTGACTCTTCGACGGGAATTGTTCACTCTTGCGGGTGAGCAGAACGGATTGCTGAACACGGAGGGGAGTTCCGTCGGCTTTCAATTTCTGAAGCGGCTCACCAGTCTTGAAGGATACGCTAGAGTATCCCTTCAAGTGGTATCCGCCATTCGCTTCGATGATGACCATTTGCCCCTCCCCTCAACGAGGCCAGTATTCCAAGAACCAAGATACAAGTCAAGGAAAACAGAGAACGAAACATTGAAAACACATGTACTTAAGTAACACTGACATGGTCGGCAAAACCATCTCGCATTACCGCATCGTCGAGAAGCTCGGCGGCGGCGGGATGGGTGTCGTCTACAAAGCTGAGGACGTAAAGCTGCACCGTTTTGTTGCCTTGAAGTTCCTGCCGGACGAGATTTCTAAAGACGCGCAAGCTCTGGCTCGCTTCCAACGCGAAGCGCAGGCCGCCTCTGCCCTGAACCACCGCAACATCTGCACCATCTACGAAATCGACGACCAGCACGGGCAGACTTTTATCGCAATGGAGTTTCTGGACGGCGTCACGCTCAAGCACCGGATTGCGGGCCGTCCGCTGGAAACCGAACTGATTCTGTCGCTCGCCATTGAAATTGCGGATGCACTCGACGCAGCCCACGCAGAAGGCATCGTCCACCGTGACATCAAACCGGCAAACATCTTTGTGACCAAGCGCGGACACGCCAAGATTCTGGATTTCGGTCTGGCCAAAGTTACGAACCCGGTCAGTTCCTCGAGCCAGATTGCCGCGGCCAACACCCTGACGGGCACGCTCCAGGAAGCGCATCTGACCAGCCCGGGAACGGCGGTGGGAACGATCGCCTACATGTCGCCCGAGCAAGTCCGCGTCAAGGAATTGGACGCACGCACCGACCTGTTTTCGTTCGGTGCCGTCCTTTACGAAATGGCGACCGGGACGCTGCCCTTCCGGGGTGAGAGTACGGGGGTGATCTTCGACGGGATCATGAACCGTGCTCCCGTGCCTCCCTTGCGGCTGAACCCTGACCTTCCGCCCAAGCTGGAAGACATCGTCAACAAGGCGCTGGAGAAGGATCGGGATCTGCGGTATCAGCACGCGTCGGAAATGCGGGCCGACTTGAAGCGGCTGAAGCGCGAAACGGATTCAGGCAAGGTGGGCACGGAAGAGCCGGCGTCGGCCGGCTCTTCGGCCTCGGTTCAGCCAGGGTCGTCGGCGGCCGGAATTTCCAGCGCGGCTCCGTCCTCCGCTTCGGCATCGTCCAGTTCTGTGCTGATCGCCGAAGCGCGTCGGCATAAAGGTGCGCTGATCGCTACAGCCGCAGTCGTCCTGGTGCTCGTGATCGCAGCGGCCTTTGGCATTTTCAAGCTGCTGAGCAGAAGCACGCCAGCCATCGATACCCGCAACATCAGCATCCGGCCGCTGACTGAGCACGGACAGGTCACGAATTTTGCCAGCATCTCCGCTGACGGAAGATTGGTGGCTTATGGCCGGCGCGAAGGCGAACGCAGCCTGCGCGTGAAGCAGGTGGCCACGGGCAGCGAGGTCACGGTTGTGCCGCCGCAGACCGGGTTCTTTGGCGCTGGTGCCACGTTCACACCGGACGGCAATTATCTCTACTACACCCACGGTGATCCGGCGAACGGGAACAACGTGAATGTCTATAGTGTGCCGGCCCTGGGTGGAGCATCGCGGCAGATCGTGAGTGACGTTTACAGCGGGGTGGCATTCTCGGCCGACGGCAAGCGCATAGTGTATCGGCGCACGATCCAGGACAAGGGCGAGGATCAGTTGCTGGTCGCGAATGCCGATGGCACGGACGAACACATCATCTACTCTCAGCACGAGTCAGCCGGCGGCCTGACCAGTGGTCCGTCCTGGTCGGCTTCGGGCGACCTCATCGCCGTCGCTGCACTACAGCTGGGCAATAAGAACATTCTTGCATCCGTTCTCGTGCTCACGCCGGAAGGAAAGGGGGTCAAGAGCTTTTCCCTGCCGATGCTTGTCACCGCACTGGCGTGGCTGCCCGATTCCTCCGGGATGTTCTTCATCGGCCTCGAAAAATCGACCGGTTTACGCTCACAGATCTGGTTTCAGCCTTATCCCACGGGGGAGCCCTTTAAGATCAACAACGACTTGAACCAGTACGCCTCACTCAGCGTCACGGCTGACGGCAGGTCATTCGTCAGTACGCAAGGACGCCCGCAGGCAACGATTTACGTTGGCGACGCTCCCGCCGTGCTCAACGACAAAATCGATTGGAAGCTGACTCCCATCTCAACTGAACAAGCGACCGGCTACTCCCTGTCGTGGACCGCTGCGGGCAAGCTCCTCCAAAGAGACTCGGCCTTCCACGCTTACGTTACGGGCGCCGACGGGACGAACCGGGTTCACCTCCTAGAAAACGATCCCTTGGTCGAAAATCCCGCGGCATGCGGTCCAGGGGATATGGTCGTCCTGCCTTTAGTCTCCGAAAACAACACACAAACGGTGTGGCGGCTCGATGTCGCCACAGGAGAATTAAAGCAGCTTACGTTTGACAAGTCCGATGGGGGAGCTTCCTGCACGCCAGACGGCAAATGGATGGTCTACCAGGGAGCCGTTGCCACCGATAACCTGGTGCACATTTTCAAGGTCTCAACCGACGGCGGAGCGCCGGTGGAATTAACGCACGGAAATGTGTTTGGCCCAAGCGTGTCCCCAGATGGGACATTTGTCGCCTACCAAAGGTACGACGGACAGGGAGCCAGCGCGAAGTCGAAGTTCATTGTGCAAAGACTGGAAGGGGGCGCACCGGTGCAGGAAATCGAGATGCCCCCAAGCTACAATTCGTTTTTGCTCGGGTGGGCGCCGGATGGGCACGCGCTCACTTACGTGCGCAATACGACGGGTAATACGCAGAATGTGTACATGCAGCCGCTGTCTGGCGGACCGCCAGTGCAGTTGACCCACTTCGATTCTGAACCAGCGGTCGTATCTGCCTACGCGTGGTCGCGAGACGGCAAGAAACTCGCCATCACCCGCGCCCGCTACAACGACACCGATGTCGTCCTGTTCAGCGGTTTCCGTTAGACGATCCGGAGGGGCTGAGCCGCACGCGAAGAAACGCGGAGACTTCGTAGTATCAGCTGGGGAGGTCCCAGCCTTCTTCGCGCATCTTTTTGTTGGACCACTGCTGCAGCTGCTCGAACAGGGCGGGCTCGATGACGGCGAAGCGGATGCCGACGCGGCCCTCGTCGCCGATCCACATCAGGCGGGCTTTGGCCTGGAAGAGAATGTCGCTGTCGGGCAGCACGAAACTGACGTCGAGCAGGCCGCTGAAACGCAGCGGGTCCTGCAGGCAGTCGAGACCCATGCCGCCGGTGCTCAGGTTGACGCCCTCGGCGCGGATTTCGTCGCCGCGGGCATTCTTGATGGTCACCGGAATCTGCACCCGGGCGCGGAAGAATTTCTGCTGTTCGGTACTGATGACGCCGAGCGGCGCCGCCGCGCTGTCGGACGAAGCGAACGTGATGTTGTATTCCTTCAGCTTGCGGCTGAGTGTGCGCCGCGAGATGCCCAGTTGCTCGGCCGCCAGGGCGCGGTGTCCGCCGGTACGCTCGAGAGCTTTCAGGATCATCTGCTCTTCCATGCTGTCGAGATTGCCCACGGGCAGGGAGGCGGTTTGCCGCAGGGCGGCGGGTTCGCCGGTCAGCGCGGCGCTCAGGCGCGGCAACTGGATTTCGGCGCCGGTCGATTCCATGGCCATCTTGGCCACCAGGTTGCGCAGTTCGCGGATGTTGCCCGGCCAGCTATGCGACAGAAGCGCGGAAATCGCCTGCGGCGAAAAATGCTTGCCCGAAACTTTCAGGCGCAGGAAATGTTCGGCCAGTGCGACGATGTCCTCCGGCCGCTCGCGCAGCGGCGGCACGCGAAGCTGGAACTGCCCCAGGCGATGGAACAGGTCCTGGCGAAAGCTTCCGCCTTTGACCGCGGCTTCAAGATCCTGGTTGGTGGCGGCGACAATGCGCACGTCCACCTTGATTTTGCGATGGCCGCCCAGCCGGTAGAAGGGCTGGCCGTCGAGCACACGCAGCAGCTTGACCTGCGTCTGCACCTGCAGGTCGCCGATTTCATCGAGGAAGAGCGTGCCTTTGTCGGCCAGTTCGAACAGCCCGGGCTTGGAGGCGTCGGCGCCGCTGAAGGCGCCTTTTTCGTATCCGAAGAGTTCGCTTTCGACCAGATTTTCGGGGAGCGCGGCGCAGTTGATGTCGACCCAGGGGCGGCTCCGTCGCGGCGACATTTCGTGAATGGTACGCGCAATGAGTTCCTTGCCGGCGCCGGTTTCGCCCGTAATCAGCACCGACTCGGTGAGACCGGCCACCCGCTCCACCAGTCCCATGAAGCGCTGCATGACGGGACTGGCAAGGATGAACTGAGTATCGTCAATTTTGCGGGAGATGATGCCGGGCGCGGCAGGAGCTTCCTGGGCTGGGGCGGTCTGCACGCTGATTTCTGGGGCTGGCGCGACCACCGCAGCCATGGCCACAGGTTTGGAGGCGGCATCGTGCAGAAGAGTGGCGGAGAACTGAACGGATAAATTCTCTCCCGACTTCCGGCACGCGAGCAGGGCGGATTGATAGTCGCCCTGAGTTGAAACCGCGGCCAGGATCTCTTTCCGCAGATGGTCCGGGCGGCCGGTACCGCCGATCGTCGCGAACAGGACCGAAAAGCTGCGTCCGAGCAATTCCTTGGGGGAGTGGTCGATGAGCTGACTGAAGGCCGAGTTGCAGCCCGTGATGTTTCCCTCGAGATCGGCGGAGAAGATCGCCAGCGGAGCGGGGATCGTCTGCTCGCGAGACGCGGCATTCCCGCTGGGGCTGGTCCGGACGTCGCTAACCGTCGCTGGGACCGAATTTCGTTGATCAGTCGGCATGTAAGGGCGTTTGGGAACGATGTTGACACAGAGGAGGGGCTTCGACCGAGATGCGTGTGCTTTGCGGCGTAACCAAGGTAACGAATTGCTAATGAAGTCGCTGCCAGACGGGGCAACCAGCCCGAGCCCGAAAGCACCTTTGCCCCTTGCCGCAAGGCGCGCCCGGTTGAATCCAGCCGGCATGGGAGAATGTGGCGCATGCCCACCGCGACAGGACAAAGTGTCTCGACCGGACTCCAGAAATGGCCCCAATGGCTAACGAAATCAACAAGTTATGGTTCGTGGGCTGGAAGTCTCCGTGCAACGGGAAGGTTGAAACGAAGCTCGCCTGTTCCCCTGTTCTTGACAGGGATGGGTTGTTCCTCCTAATGAGGGTGGCTTGAGGAGAGAAGCCCCAAGCCACCCTTTTTCCTGGGTTTTGCGGGTTGATAAGGACCCGCGACTAACGCGGCCATTGAACTCTCGACGGGCGCGGCGATCAGAGGCAACTCCACGTGGAAGGTTGCGCCGTGACCCGATCACCGTCATTCGCGAGGAAAGCCCCGATAAATACTCTGTGGTGGGAGAATAAGAACTTGGCAGGCCGTGGGTGGTAAGGTTACGGTATGCCCTTCGACTCCGCTCAAGGGCAGGCTCTGAAGGCATACCCTGATGCGAATCGTTTAACAGCGCGCGTACTTGCACCACGGGTTGTTGATCAGAGTTTCCTTAGCTCCGAAGTGGGGTCTTCACCTATGAATTCGCGACGCTATACGCCCGTGCAGGCCGCATCATTGGTTGTTGCTGCGGCAATGCTGCTTGCACTCCCCGGCTGCACGAAGAAGTCGAGCGCGCAAACCTCCGCGCCGGTTGATCTGCAAGTCGATGTCAACGCTCCGTTCCGGTTCATCGCCTACGGAGATACGCGCTTCCACGATCCCAAAGACACCGACGCGGCCAATCCTCCGGTGCGCGTCGCGCTGGTGCAAGCGATCGCGGAGGCGAATCCGGCGTTCGTGTGCTTTACCGGCGATATCGTCTACAACGGCTACGATAAGGATGACTGGAAAGTGTGGGATAGCGAAACCAGTGTCTGGCGGGAAAAGAAAATCCCGGTTTATCCGACGCGGGCAACCACGACCTGCACGGAAAAGAAGAAGTCGCGCTGGGCAACTACTTCCAGCGCTTCCCCGATCTGAAGAACAGCCGCTACTACTCGGTGCGCGCGGCAAATACGCTGATTCTGGTGCTCGACAGCTCTCTCGACGAACTCACTGGCCCGCAGGGGCAGTGGCTGGCGGACAAACTGGATCATGTTCCGGCGGATGTGGATTTCGTTTTCGTCATGCTGCACCACCCACCTTATACCAGTTCTTCGGATACGAAGTTGTTCGGCGGAGGCCACTCGGCCCGGGGGCAGGAGCAGGCACTGGCGAAAATGCTGGAGGCGCGCCAGGCTCAGGTCCGCTACCGCCTGGTGGTTTTCTCCGGGCACGTGCACAACTACGAGCGCCATGAGCATGGCGGCGTGACTTATTTCGTGAGTGGCGGAGGCGCGGCGCACGCCTATCCCATCAAGCGGGCTAAGGACGATCCTTTCCAGAGCAAGGAAGTGAACTACCACTACCTGATGGTGGAAGTGGACCACCAGCAACTGAAGATCACCATGAATCGTCTGGAACTGAGCGGCGGCAAGGCGGTGTGGACCCAGCCCGATTCGGTGAAGATTGCGGTTCCGGCGGCAGCCGCGGCGAAGGCGGCTGGGCAGTAGAGATGGCGCTCCCGTTCACGGGAGCGCAAGGCCTTCACGCCGCGGCATCCACCGGGGCTGAACCGGTAATTCCTGGGGCATCGCCTACGCGGCCCGTTCGGCAGGCTCAGGGCAGGCTGCTGAAGCGCGGTCGAGCTTCGCTCGACCGGACAGCCGGGGGCGGCTGTCCCCACATAGTTGTTTCCCCAAACAGAAACATTGCCGCACGGCCCCTGGGGTTTGGCCAATCCTTGCTGCCATGGTTTATTCTGAAAAGCTGCTCGACGCTGGCTGCAAAACCTATGTCAGTTCGAGGATTCAGCACCTAACGGCTAAGAGCTAGAAGCTTCTTATGAAAACCGGCATCATTGGTCTGCCCCAAGTGGGCAAGACATCGCTGTTTCGCATTCTCACCAGGGCGCATCTATCCGCGCCCGCCTTCGCCAACCCGCGCGAGGCGCACATCGGTGTGGCCAAGGTTCCCGACGACCGTCTGGACCGCCTGGCCGCGCTCTACAATCCGAAAAAGCTGACCCACACTTCGGTCGAATACGTGGACGTCGGCGCCATAGGCCAGGACGCGCTGAAGGAAACTGCGTACCTCGGGCATTTGCGGCAGGTGGACGCCCTGGCTCACGTGGTGCGGGTTTTCGAGGACCCGGCCATTCCGCACGTGGGGCCAATCGATCCGCTGCGAGACATCAGGAACGTGGAATTTGACCTCATGGTGAGCGATCTGGGCCAGATCGAAAAACGCCTGGAGCGCCTGGAAAAAGACCTCAAGAAGATGAAGACGGCGGAGCTCGAAAAGGAATTTGAGCTGCTGAATCGCGCCAACGCGCACCTGGGCGAGGAGAAGCCGTTGCGGGAACTGGAAATGACGCCCGAGGATAAGAAGCGGATTCGCGGATTCATGTTCCTGAGCGAGAAGCCGATCCTCTACGTGCTCAATATCGGCGAATCGGGCGAACTGGGAAGAGAACTCGAGGAAGCCGCGAGCAAGTACAGGCTGACCGATATTGCGGCGCGGCCGAATGCCGCCGCCACCGCGATCTGCGGCAAGGTCGAGGCTGAGCTTTCCGAGATGAGCGACGCCGATGCCGCCGAGTTTCTCGCGAGTTACGGACTGAAAGAGAGCGGCTTGACGCGGCTGATCCGCACGACCTACCGGCTTTTGGGACTAATTTCATTTTTTACAGCGGGCGAAGACGAGTGCCGCGCCTGGCAGATTCCGGCTCACAGCCGCGCCCAGGAAGCGGCGGGGGCGATTCACTCCGATCTGGAAAAGCACTTCATCCGAGCCGAGACCATACGTTGGGATCAGTTGCTCGAAGCCGGCTCGGAGGCCAACGCCCGCGCCAAGGGCACGTTGCGCCTGGAAGGCAAGGATTACATCGTGCAGGATGGAGATGTGCTGCACATCCGGCACAGCGGGTAGGGCAGGGGTCAGGGGCCAGACAGAGGTCAGGGGACAGAGAGGCCATGTCCTAGCCTGCATTATTGATGACGTCGCTCTTGACGAGGCACGGCTTACAGCCGCGCCCTGTGCTTTGCGAACTTCGCGGCCTCTCTTTACGTGCTTTGCGGTAGAAGATCTTTAACCGCGAAGTACGCGAAGGACTCGCGAAGGACGCAAGGAAATCATCCGAGAAACTCAAGATGCACCAGTATCCGGCCCCCTTTGGTTTCTCCGCACCGTCTATTTCTCGTGTATAATCTAACTAACTGGTTAATTAAGTTATGGCCCGCCTCTTTCGCCACCGTCCCGTGTTGCACCGCCGCATGGGTTCGCGCGGCCAGCCGGAGGAAAGCCGCGCCGCCATCCTGGAGGCGGCGGCGCATGAGTTTGCCGAATTCGGCATTGCCGGTGCCCGCACCGACGCCATTGCCCGCGAAGCCCGCGTCAACAAGGCCCTGCTCTACTACTACTTCAAAGACAAAGAGACGCTGTATTCGGCTGTCCTTGACGGAGCGTTCTGCGGGCTGAAAGAAACCGTCTTCCGCGTGCTCGACAGCGATTTGCCCACACGCGACAAGTTGATGGCGTATGTGGGAGCGTACTTCGACTTTGTGGCCTCGAACCAGATGTATCCCCGGCTCATGCAGCGAGAGATGATGCGGGCGCGCGAAGGCTCGTCGGCTCATCTGGACCGGCTGATTAAGAATTATTTTCAGCCGATTTTCCTGCGCGTGGGCGAATTGTTGCGGAAGGGAATCGAAGAGGGCGAATTCCGGCAGGTCAAACCCTCGCACTTTGTTTCCTCCATGGTGGCGATGATTATTTTTTATTTCAGTGGAGCGCCTGTGATGCAGAAGATTGTCGGATTCAACCCCCTGACCCCGGAGCGGATTGCGGAAAGGCGGGCTGCGGTCCTGGATTTCATTTCGGCGGCGTTGTTCCGTCCGAAAGATGCCAGGCAAGGAGTTCGCTCATGAGCCCACGCAACCGCGTCTTCATTTTGCTGGGAGTGATCTTTGTGATTGCCGCGATCTACTACTACTTTTCCGTGGATCATTCGCGCGACCTGGTGCTGATCGGCACCGTGGATGCAAATCAGGTCATCGTGAGCGCGCAGGTGGAGGGCCGCATCCAGAAGTTGCTGGTGGATGAAGGCACGCCGGTCAAAGCGGGAGACTTGGTCGCAACGCTCGATCCGTCGGAACTGCAGGCGCAAGCGGCCGCCGCGGTGGCGACGATCAGCAGTTTGCAGCACAAGGTCGCCGAGATGCAGCACACCGAAGCGTCGACCTCGGGATCGACGTCGAGCGATGTGGCGAACGCGCAGGCCAAGCTGTCGTCGGCCAAGGCACAACTTCTGCAGGCGAAGGCGGCGCTGGAACGCACCGAAAGCGACAGCCGGCGCACGATTGAGCTGGCCAAGACCGGGGTGGCGTCGGATCAGGAACGGGTGCAGGCCGAGACCAATTTGCAGGCGGCGCAGGCCACGGTGCAGGCGCAGCAGGATCTGGTCCGCGCGGCGGAGGCGGATTTGAATTCCGCGATCGCGCGCACGCAGCAGGCCAACGCGGCCAAGAGCACAGTGGCGGCGACGGAGGCTGATCTGAAGACTGCGATCGCGCAGAAGAATCAGGCTGAGGTGCGGCTGGGATACGCCAGCATTGTTGCGCCGGTGACGGGAACGGTGTCGGTGCGCGCGGCGCGGCAGGGAGAAGTGGTGAATATCGGCGCACCCATCGTGACCATCGTGGATTTGAACGATACCTGGGTGCGAGCGGCGATCCCGGAAACGTATGCCGACCATATCGGGTACGGCGACACGCTGCGGGTGCGCTTCCCCGGAGGAACCATCACCAGCGGGAAAGTATTTTTCAAGGGAATAGAGGGCGATTACGCTACGCAGCGCGACGTAAGCCGGCGCAAGCGCGACATCAAGACGATCATTCTGAAAGTGCGCCTGCAGAATCCGCGAGGCGAGTACGTGCCGGGAATGACGGCGGAGGTGCTGGTTTCACCCGAGCAGATGAAAGGCAACCCCACCGAGAGCGCAGGTGCGGCGGAGCAACGGTAATGGCAGAGGTCGATCCCAAGACGAACGGTGGGGCGGCGCCAGCGGTGAATGGCGCTGCGGTGACGAAGCCGGTTTACGATCCGACGGCGCCGGCTGCGATTGAAGTCGAACACATTGTCAAGAAGTATGGCGATTTCACCGCGGTGGACGATGTTTCCTTCAGCGTGAAGGAGGGGGAAATTTTCGGGCTGCTGGGGCCGAATGGGGCGGGAAAGTCGACGCTGATCCGGATGATGACGACGCTGATTCCGATCACTGCCGGTAGAGCGCGGATAGGCGGCCACGATGTGGCGAAGGAACCCAATGCGGTGCGGCACTTGATCGGCGTGATTCCGCAGGCGCTGACCAGCGACCTCGACCTGACCGTCGAAGAGAACATGCAGATCTACGCCAAGCTCTACGACGTTCCCGCCAAAGAGCGCAAGCGGTCGATTGATGAACTTCTGCGACTGGTGGACCTTACGAAATGGCGGGGGGCACAGACCAAGACGCTCTCCGGCGGCATGCGACGGCGGCTGGAAATTGCGCGCGGCCTGGTGCACCATCCGCGAATCTTCTTTCTTGACGAGCCGACCACGGGACTCGATCCGGTGTCGCGCGTCGCGGTGTGGGAGATGCTGAACAACATCCAGGGTCAGCGGCGGTTGACCATCCTGCTCACGACTCATTACATGGATGAAGCCGACCGGCTGTGCGACCGGGTGGCGATCGTGGACCACGGGAAACTGGTGGCGCTCGATGCCCCCATGGCACTGAAGGCGAGCGTGCCGGGCACGAATGTGATCGAAGTGCAATTTGAGAATCCTCCGGCCGACTGGGAACAGAGGCTGCACACGCTCGACGATGTGACCTCAGTGCAGCACGAGGGCGCAGGCATGTACCGCGTGCTGACGGGCAGCGGTTCGCGCACGACCACCGAACTGGTGGAGATGGCGGTTACGGCGGGGGTTTCCGTGAAGTCGCTTACGGTGCAAAACACCACGCTGGACGATGTTTTCGTGCACTACACCGGGCGCCAGTTGCGCGACGAATTGCAGAAGGCCTACGGCTTCGTCATGCCGCCGCGGCCGGGGATGCAGCCGTAGTGAGCCCCGAGTTGTGAGTCCTGAGCTGCGAGAGGTTAGTACCGCCTCGCAGCTCAGGACTCAGGACTAGCGACTAACGTTATGAGTTGGAGTGGACCCAGAATTTGAGACAACCAGTTAAGCCCTAAAATGCAGGGAAAGGGGAAACTGGATGGGATCTCGAAGGAAGTTCACCAGGGAGTTCAAGCTCGATGCAGTACAACGGGTC
>Ga0181533_1005660_pt1 | contig 11847 bp, 10 predicted proteins | sample PEATcosm2014_Bin_45_FD_119772 | JGI IMG/M metagenome (GOLD analysis project Ga0181533, IMG submission 119772) | Peatland microbial communities from MTU Mesocosm Facility, Houghton, MI, USA - PEATcosm2014_Bin11_60_metaG | ecosystem: Environmental > Terrestrial > Soil > Wetlands > Peat | place...
AGAAGGGCGCCTTCGTAAAGGACTCGATCATCATGCACGATTCAGTAGTCAGGCGAGGGGCCGTGGTCGAGAGGTCAATCATAGACAAAGGGGCCGTGGTCGGGGAAAATGCCGTTATCGGTCGGGGAAGCACGGGGAAGGCCAACATGCAATTTCCCGACCATATCTATTCAGGTCTGACTGTCGTCGGCAAGAATGCGTCCATTCCGCAGGGCGCGAGAATCGGCACGAACTGCATTATCTATCCTGCCGTCAACAAAGAAGACTTCCTCTCCATCGATCTCAAGGACGGCGAAACCATAGAGAAACGCGAATAAGCAGTAAGGTCGAAGGCCTTACGCACGAGTGCCCTTCATCTTTCCTCTCCAGGGCGCACAAGTCTCTCAGCCATGGTATCCTGCAAGAGACGGACTTCCGCAGAGGGGCTGAGAGAGTTGTTACTCATGATGGAAAAAGCCAGCAGCCGCCCCTTACAATCAAGCAGGTACCCGCTTAAGGAGACCATATGACTGAGCGTTCCTGTTTTTGCCCTTACCCTCCCCTCGGCCGGGGTGTTTTGCATCCGTCTCATGAGGGTCCCGTCCACCCCCGCGACAGGGAGAGATTGAGAGAAATAATCAAAATAAGGATGATGCGCCATATAATCGAGCAGTTGCACCACCTGGCCGGGCGTGATCAGGTTGAGGCGCGACAAACCCGAGCCGTCATATATGGCAAGAGAATCCGGCGGGATTCCCATAACGGCAAGCGACTCCAACACCACGGACACCGCCCTTTCGGTGGTCCCTTTGCCTCCCGACAAGGTGCCGAGGGTGCGGAAGAGAAGCTCCGCGTAAAGGTTCCGGCTCCTCTTGTTCGTCTCCTCGATGATGCGACTCAAAGGCGCCGACCGGTGGGAAAGGAGTATGCCCATGGAGTTGTAGTCTAGTGGCTCTTGGTTGCGACCCCTCTCGACCGGATTGCCTCTCACCCTGATAGCCTTCCGCTCCAGCACTTCTTTGAGGACGGTCATCGTGTAAAGGGTGGGATTACCCGCGGCAAACCGCATGAGGCGCGGAGGGGCCGCTTCGTCTATCCGGCCGGATAACGTGATGGTGGCGGCGCCAAAAGAGCGCCGGGCGTTGATCTCCGTTGTTTCGCCGAACCCGGAGGTGACGACGTGATTCCTTATCTTCACATAAGCCGTCTCCGGGCTGATCCTGATGCCGGCCGCTTCTCCCGGCCTTTTTCCCGGTGAGAGTGTCACCTCGAAGCAATTGTCATTGAAAGAGACAGCGCTGATGCGCGCCGAATACGAGGCAAGCTCGTCATCCCATGCCCAGCCGCGGCCGAGGTCCGCGTCATCGAACAGGCCGGCGTCACCAACGAGATCGCCCCGGATCTCTTGTATACCCTGTCGCTTCATCCCGTCGGCCCATTCTTCGAACACGGACGTTGCACTGGCCTGGAACCTCTCCGAGATGGTCGGGTCTCCGCTTCCCCGAAGAAAAAGGTCGCCCTTCAAGACCCCATTTTCCACGGGACCTCCCGCATACAGGTTCGTGATGTAGCTGAAATCGGGTCCCAATCTGATAAGGGCAACCGCCGTGGTGAAGAGCTTCATGGTGGAGGCGGGAATAAAGAGTTTTTCCTCATTTAGTTGAAAGATCGTTTTGCCGGTGACGAGAGACCTGACTGAAATGCCCCAGAGTCCGTGAGATAGTGCCGGATTGTCGATGAGGTCCCGAAGTCCGTTCTTCGACGCCTGCGCCCGACCGGCCGGGAGAGTGCGAGCGGACAAGGCACGGGGTGAGTCCGGGGCGCCCGCCTGGATGCGGCCCGGGTCTTTCATTGGGGCGCAGGAGATCAAAGCCAGAAGGATGCCGGGAAGGAGAAAGCTGCACGTTGTGAGAGGGGACTTCATCGGTTTGTGCTGAAATCGAGGAGAACTTTGAGCGCCCCCTTCTGCCCCGCCCTCTCAAAGGCCGAAAGGGCATCATCGAAAGGGTAGACTGCCGATACGAAAGGCTGCACGTGTATCCGCCCGGAGGCGAGGGCCGCAACGGCCGGGGCGAAGGGGCCGCACCTTGAGCCCACAAGCGTGACCTCATCGACTACCGCCCTCGACAGGTTTACCTCCCCAGGGTCGGCAACCGTGCTCTTCAAAACGATTGTGCCCCGCGGCTTTACCATCTCAAGCGCCGTTCCAAGTCCCTTCGGGGAGCCTGTCGCCTCGATGACGATCTCAAAAGCCCGGCTCTCCCGAAGCTCCTCCGCCCTCCTGGTCCTCACCTTCTGCCGGGCTGCTATGGCCAGCTTTTCCTCATGTCTGCCGCTCACGACGACGTCCACGCCGCAGTGATGGAGAACAAGGGCGATGAGCAGGCCGAGTTTTCCGTCGCCGAGGACGAGGACTTTGTCGGTCGGCTTCACGTGTACCTGCTCCAGCACCTCGAAGGCCGCCGCCACGGGCTCTGCGAAGACCATGTCAATGTCCGCCGCATGGGCTGGGACCTCCCACAGGTTCCGCACAGGCAGCGTGACGTATTCGGCAAAGACCCCATCCCTGTCCGATATGCCCAGGGTCGATCTGCGGACGCAGTGTTTTTCCATCCCCTTCACGCAGTAGTCACACCTGCCGCATCCGCAGTTAATCTCCCCCACAACCCTTTTGCCGACAAGGCCGGAATACGGACCGCTCACCCGTTCCACCATGCCGACAAACTCATGGCCGGGAATACCCCTGAAACCTTTATAACCTTTCAGGATCTCCATATCGGTGCCGCAGATACCGGCCATAAGCACGCGGATAAGCGCTTCGTTCTCACCCGGCTCCGGCCGGCGGGCATCACGCTCGAATCGCAGCGATCCGTCAAAGAAAAGGGCTTTCATCGTAGAATCTACGTTACCATACCCTCTTTTCACCACGCAACAAAAAAGGCTGACAGATGGGAAAGGATAGGTCCTATAGGACGTATAAGACCTATCCTTGGGCGGCAGCGAAGGAACTGGCGGAGTCCGGCAAGTGCGACGGGGCGGCGATAGGGGACGCTGACCAGTCCTTGAGATAGTTGGACAAATGCAAAAAGAATGGTTAAACTTTACACTTAGCATTACGAAAAAGGATGCCTTGCAAGGTGTCTTTGATCGAAAAAACGTTCGGGGGGAGTTATGGATCTGCATGATGAAATAGCAAACGTCGCGTATGAGCTTTTTGAAAGGGACGGAAGAAGGGACGGGAAAGACAAGGAGCATTGGTGCGAGGCAGAGGAGATTGTAAGAGCCAGGCACGCGGCAGAGGAGAAAAAGGCGGAGACCCGGAACGCGAAGCCGGTCTCAGCACCACAAAAGGCAGTAGCAGTGAAGCCGGTCTCAGCACCACAAAAGGCGGTAACCGGAAAAACCCAGGTGGGTACGCAGAAAGAGGCTGCGCCGAAAGGCGCACCGCCGTTCGTCGCAGGCCGGGCAAAAAAAACCGGCGTCAAGGAACGGGCCAAGTAACTTCACCCAAGACCGACACGCAGAGGCAACGAGCGGGGTATGGCCGCTTCTTTTGTTTTCCCCCTCAGACTGAAGCGGTGGGCCGCCTTGTGAAGCTCATGGCGAAAAGGGCTATGGCGACTACATAGACGCCTGCGGCCGCCCCGAACAGAAACCAGCTCACACGGTGAAGCAGGGCCAGGGCTACCACGAGGTAGGCAAAATCACGATTGACCAGGAGCGCCGCGAGCCATGGCACCTCCGCAGACCCTTTCGTTTCCGGTCCGTGTCCCATAACCCGCTGCACGGCGAAGGCACAAAAACCGAAGCCACAAAGGAGGACCCCGAGGGCGTGGAGGTAGACCGGGTCCGAAGTGCGGCGGTAGAGGCCGAGCGCTATTCCGAAGAACACGGCAACGTGCACGACGTTGTCGCCCACTATATCCAGATAATGACCAAAAACACTCTCCTTCAGCGTGAGTCTCGCCAGCTCTCCGTCCACACCGTCGAGAATTGTGGACGAGAGAAAAAGGAGGCTCCCGAGCACTTGCAGCGCGTAGACGCCCTTCGCGAGAAAAAAAGCGCCTGCCAGCCCGACAACGATGTTGAAAAGCGTGACCATGTTGGGCGTTACCGCTGTTTTTACGAGCCGTTTGGTGATGAAGCGGGAAATAGGCCGATGGATGTGGCGGCTAAGGAGGCTGTCCGTCGCTGTCGTCGAACGGCCGAGGGCGTCGAGAAGGAATGCTTCCGCGGCCTTCGTCCCTTGCGTCCCATCGGCAAGGCCCGAGGGAGGATCCCCTGCAATCCTGACCCGTTCAGGCGCAGGTCCGGCAGCAGCAGCCGGTTCACCGGGTGACCGGATAGCGCGGAGGACGGATGCGAGGTGACCGGCCGTCACCACGCAGACCGGGTCCGGGCCATTCATTTTTCCGCTCCCGTCTCCGGCGCCGGTGCGGCAACTGCTTCCATTGCCTGTCTTAAGCAACTGCCGGAGCGACCATCTGTCGATCACGTGACCCGCCTGCATGACGAGTACCTGATCCCCCTCGCCGAGCCCGAGCTTTTCCATCATGCGGCTCAATTCCCGGACGTCCGAAATCGTATGGAATGCGTGCGCCGGGATGAGGTCGGAGAGGACCTGGCGGAGTGCGTCGTCACAACCGAGGACGTGAATGACGTCGAGGCCGAGCCCGGCCGCGACGAGCACCAGCCTGCGGGCGGCCGGTACGCCAAAAATAGGGCGAAGACCGCTTCTGTCCCGCGCCACGATGAAGGTCGCTTTCACCATCAGTTACATCCTAAGGGGGACGGACAGGGAAGTCAAGGCAACAGGTGATTATGGGGCCGACTCCTCCGTTTTAGCTCACCGCCTTCTCGGGTCTGCCTAGCTCTTCTCCAGGGTCTGCTGCTGGAGCTTCATCTTCTTAAGGAGGCTCTCGTAGGATTCCTGTTTTATAATGCGGGAAAAACCATTCCGGTAGTTTCCCACGATGCTCACGCCGTCTATCGACACGTCCCTGACCTTTAATCCCCCTCCCACCTGCATGAGATAATAATCGACCGGTATCTCTTCGTTGGTCCGCTGTATGAGGGTTTTCACCGCCGCCCGGCCCTGCCCGCTGTCCTCTCCCACGTACACAATTTTCTCTTTCCTCAGAAAGTCGAGTACCAGCCTTGAGTATGAATCGAGAAAGAGGTCCTGGAAAACCGATTTGAATTCCAACCGCCTCCTCCCGTCAAGGGTATTCCAATATTGACCCAGGGCCTCCCGTGCCATCTCATCGAACGTGAAATTCCCCAGGATCACCTTCTTAATCTCAGCCCTCCTCGCGGCGCGTGATTCCGGGCCCTGCAGCCCCGGGTCCGACTGGATGGCCATTACCGCGCCGAGCATTTCCCGCACTGCCTCGGTCGGCGCTCCCGCGACGGCCGGGGTCTGACCAAGGGACGCAAGAAGGGTGGCCAGCACAAGCAGCAAGGTTGTTCCCGGTTTCATGGTCCCTCCTTATCCCCCTTCATCGGCGATTTGCTTTCCGGCTTCGTGGTCTTCCTGGCTTCTATCCGGGCTGTTTTCCTTCCTTGCCCGCATGTGTGCCGCGGCATGCAGCAGGGCAGGCAGAAAGAGGACTGCCGCCCCGAGGACGCAGAGGCTCCCGATGGTCGTGAGCACGCCGAGTGAGTGTATACCCCGGTGCCCGGATATCATCAGGCTGCAAAAGCCGACCGTTGTCGAGAGCCCGGCGAGGACCACGCCCATACCGGTGCTCACGGGAAGGCTGAACGCTGCCGGGTGGCTGCTCTGCTTCCACCGCTGGACAACTATGATCCCGTACTCGACGCCCGCTCCCACCACGAGGGGCATGAAAATCGTATTGGCGAGGTTCAGGTCGATCCCGAAGACGTGCATCAGGCCGAAAGTCCAGAGGGTCCCCATGACAAGGGGCGCGAGGGCGGCCAGGACCGAGACCGGGCTGCGCAGCGCGACGGCGAGAAAGACGACGATGAAGACTACGGCATAGAGGGCCGCCTTGATCACTGCGTCGCGGAATGCCTTCGTAAATACGTACAGGGTCACGGGGTCGCCCGTGACATCGGGGTCGACTGACCTGATGTCACGGACGAACGTCCCGAGAAACTGCGGGTCCCATACATTGCCCGCGGGAAAGATACGGAGCAGGTAGAGGTTGTCGGGACCGACAAACCGCTCCCGCAGAGGTCCGGGCAGGTCTTGGACCGTGATGGGCCCACTCTCCATGTTCTCATAAAGCAGGGAGAGCTTATCATTCAGATCTATGAACATCCGGGTCTCGAACCGCTCAAGGCGACCGAGCAGCTTCGGCCTTTCGATCGAGCCGAAATCATCCCTGATGGCGTCGATCAGTCTCCGGACCTCTTGCATCTGTGCCTGGAGCGGCCTGGCCGCGCCCCATTCAGGCGAGCCGGAGTCGATCATCTTGAAGCGGATCCGTGAAAACACCTTATTCAACCGGTCGACGTCGACAGGGCCGGATGGGGCCGGGATAAACCTGATGTCCCCGAGGAGCGGCTTCATCTCTTTAAGAAGGAGTATCTTCTGCTCCTGATCCTTTGGGAGCACGTCCCTGATACTGCTTACCTCCGATACGGTAGGGAGCCGCTCGAGAGCGCGGGTCTTCTCATCGATCTCCCGGAACGAGCGGGCGAAGAGGGCGCCGTAGATACTCGCATGCCTGGAGCCTTCTATCAGCTTGTTCTCCCAGATCACTGATTCGGCGCTCCGCGACTGGAGGTGCAGCATGTTCAGGTCGAACCGCACCTTGAGCGCCCCCCAGAGGGAGAGGAGTGAGGCGCAGACCGCAAGGCTCACGAGAAAAAGGGTGCGATGCCCGGTGGTCTTCAGGAGAGCCTTTGCCTCGTCGGTCGCGGCGCCTCTTATCAGCCCGATCCGGAACCGGCCAAACAGCACGATAAGCGCCGGCAGGAGACAAAGAGTAGCGGCTGTCATTACCGCAAGGCCCATGGCGCAGATAAGGCCAAGCTCCGACAGCCCTTTGAACCCGGTGAACACAAGCGGAAAAAAGGAAAGCGAGGCGCACAGGCCCGCGAGAAGGATCGCCGGACCCACCTTGTCCATCGTTGCGGCAAGGGCCTCTCCGGTCGATGCGGAGAAATATCGGCGTACCTCGCTGTAGCGCGCAAACCAGTGTATGGCATAGTCGATCCCCAGACCGAGGAGCATAGGCGCGAAGGTCACGGAGAGCAGATTGAGATGGCCGATGAAGAGCGTGGTAAGACCGAAAGTCACGCAGAGGGCTATGACGAGGACGGCCACCGTGAGGAGCGCCCGCCTGATCCCGCGCCAGAAAATGATAAGCAGCGCAGCGAGACCGATAAGGGAGAGGAGTGTCGCGAGACCTATGTCCCTGAAGGCGAGCTCCTTTTCGTCTTCGTCCAGGGCCTTCTGACCGGTGACGCCCGCGCTGATATCGCGAAAGTCTGCCTTGAGCGACGCCATGGTCTTCCTGAGCGCCGTCAATGACTGCAGTTCGTTCTTTTTCCCCGGTTCGACGAAGATGAGAAGGTACTTCTTGCCTTCGGTCCAGAAATAGCCCTGCTCATCCTCGTTCGTCAGATTGAACAACGAGTGCCAGGGCGAGGCAAAGGCAGAAGAGCCTTCTATCCCCCTTTTCATCTGGCGCAGGATCCCGGTCAGGAACCCGAGATCCATGGGGCTCGCTTTCCCCGCTTTGTCATCCCCGTTGAGAAAGCCCGTGAAAAGCTCGCCCACCATATGGCCGGCCATCTGGTCGTTGATTGCCTCGAAGAAAGCCGCAAGACCGGGGATGCGGGCAATATCCCGAATAAGAGAAGCGTTCTCGCGGAGATTGTCGCGCAGGCTCGTGAGGTCTTTTGTCCCCAGATACAGGAGGGCCCAGGGCCGCAAGCCGGCGGGATCGACCCGGTAAAAGACCTGGGTATAATGCTCGTGGTCCGCTTCCAGCCTTGAACCAAGCTGCCGTGCGAATTCGAGAGACCTGCGGGTATCGCGGTTCTCGATGGCGACAACGAAGGCTTCGAGCGCCGAAAACCGGTCGGCCTTGTCAAGAAGCTGCATCAGCCGATTGTCAGGTGAGATGAGAGACCGCTGGCTCGTATGAAACCCGAGATGGGCTACCGTGAAGACCACAGAAACCGCGGCGAGGACAACCCAAAAAGCGAGCACCGCCGCGGGATGTGATACCTGGTGCGCCACGAGCATCTGCAGCCATCGCCCGGTGCGGTGGCGCTTGCCTCTCTTCACCAGCTCCGCACCCCCATTGCGTACTCGAGCTGGGCGAGGGACATGTTGTAATTGAAGAGGGCTTCAAGATACCGGCCCCGGTTCTGCCCGTATCGCTCGATGCCCCGCAGGAGGTCGTCTGCTGCGCCCGTGCCCATGTCGAAGCTGGTGAGCGCCGCGACGATCCATTTCCTCGACGCGACGGCCGCCGTCTGGTATGCCTCCACTGCCACCTTCCACTGCCTCACATCCTGGTAAGACTTTATCACCTGTATGGGAATATTTAGCTCTGCTTTTGCCTTGGTATGGGAAAGGCGCTCATATTCGGCCATCTCTTTCTCGACGCGGGCCTTCATTATACCAAAATCGAAGTGCCAGTTCACTCCCGTCACGACGCCGACGCCGACGTGGTTGAAATCGTCCGTGATATAGGGGTTGTGGAGTGTCTCCCGTCCCGGCGCACCGGCCAGTGAGCCGGCCAGGGCCGCAAAGAAGGAAGGGTACCTGTCGGCGCGGCTCGCCTCTACAAGCGATCTCTGGGCTGCCAGGCCCTGCTCGAGCTGCGTGAACTCGGGCCTTTCGGCCAGCGCCTTGCGTATGTACGCCTCGGGCTGGTTTAACTCCTCAACCTTGAAGGCAAGCGTCTTGTCCGCCGGCTCGAAGTCTTTGTCCGGCGGCAGCCCTATGAGGGATTTGAGGGCAAAGTACGAGATGTTTGCCCCCTTCTCCGCCTCCGCCCTCCCCCTGATGATGTCAGCGCGGTAGGCATCGACCCGGTAGAGCTCGCTCTCGACCACGTTGGAAGAACCGGCCTCGAGGAGACGCTGCATGTGCGATCTCGCCTCATCGAAGAAGCCGCCCGCTTCTTTCGCAGCCTCGATCGCCGCCCTGGAGAGGACAAGCGCATAGTAAAGCTCCTTCACCCTGAGGGCGATCTCGTCGCTTGTCCGGACCTGTCCCACCTCGCGCGCGACGACCCCGTGCTCGGCAGCGTCGCGCCGGTTGGATATCTTCCCGAAGGTGTAGAGGGGCTGGGTCATGGTGAGGTTCAACCTGCCGAAGACCCCGATGGTCCAGAAGCTCGGGGATGGGTCGATGATCCGGTTGCCCACGACCTCGGGCCGGCGGGCATCGTTTATCGGTCCCACGAGGGCCGTGGTGTCTACCTGTGGATAATAGCCGGCCCTGGCCTGGGCAAGGTCGCTTTTCGCCGAAGCTGCCTCGCTGCGTTTTTCCGCCATTTCCGGACTTGCATTAATGGCCATCGTGATCACCTGTGAAAGGCCGAGCACCAATTTCTCCGAGCCTGTTTGCCCACTCGCCGTTCCATACAACAAGAAAACCAGCGCGGTGCAGACGATGGCGGCACAGGCAGACCTTCCCCGCGCCCGCGCCGACCCGGCCAAAAAACTCCTTACACGCGTTTCCATGCGGCCTCCCTGTCTTCCGGCCCTTTCCGGCAGTCGTCACCCGTCCCCCCGTTCGCGGGGAGCGTCTTCCTTCCCTTCATTCTTGCGACAAGCATGCCATACACGACCAGACCTACGCCCGCCCAGAAAAGCTGCTGGAAGCGGAGTGCGACGCCATAGGTAAGTCCTGTGGCTGCATGCAAGCCAAGGACGCTGAATACGATCACCCGGGCCGTCTCCTGAACTCCGATATCGACAGGAAGGGCAAAGGTCACCAGATTGAACCAGGTCCCCAGACAGATTATTGCCGCCGCAACGGGCAGAGACGCACGGCCGGTGAGGAATATCAGGAAGCAATAGGCCGTAACAATGCTCCATACCAATGCCATGACGTGCCATAGAATGGAGAGGGGGAGATCGGCAGGACGGTCCCGGTAAAACAACCGGAGCGTATGATCGACCTCCGTCATGTGGAGGGCTGCTTTCTTCAGTCCCGAGCCCCCCAGACGGTGGGCGACAGCCCATCGCACGACAACGCCCAGCTTGCCGTATTTTTGCACGAAAAAAAATCCGGTGACCCCTGCCAGGAGGAGCAGTGTGCCCGTAACCAGTGCAACCCACAAGGTGCGAGGCAAGGTGATGTTCCACAGCACGGCACACGTTCCCCCCACCACGAAGAGGAGCTGGGCCAATGCCTGGGAAAGCTTATCGACGATCACCGCGGCAGCCGCTTGTGCACCCATCCGGTCGGATGCGAGGAGAACGCCCTTTGTCACTTCACCGCCGAAGCCGGCGGTGGGAGTGAGGTGGTTGATTGAAGAACCGGCGAGGCGGATCGAGAACACTCTTGCAAAGGAGAGAGACCGGTGCGAGCCGGAAAGGCAATGGCGCCAACCCTGGGTATGGAAGAGCTCCGTCACGCCGTCAAGCAGCGTGAGGGGCACAAGCCCCCATCCGAGAATTGCCAGCTTCCGCCATAGCGACGCGGGGCCGACAGCATAAATAAGAAAGGCAAAAAGAAACACCCCGAAGGCGATCATGACCAGGTGAAATTTCCTCACGGCCCGTCACTCCAGGCTGTCTGCGATATATGCCGCGATATGCTGCGCGGCGCTATCGCGGCATGACGCAAAGCTTGGCCAATCATTCAGGTCGATAAGGAAAACCTGCCCATCCGGTGTGACAATCGCATCGCCCCCGAATATCTCGAGCCCTGCCGCGTATCCCGCATGGTCGGCCAGCGTCCTGAGTCGCCTCATCCGGCCGGTGATCTCTTCCCTGTTTCGAGAAAAGCAGAAGGCCTTGAAAAAGCGGGAGCCGGCGATTGCGTAGAACTTCACGGACTCCCCATCCACGTGCTCTTGCACGAGCACCTGCTCTATCCCGCCTCTTCTGAAATGGTCGAGGGCATACATGGTCTCCTCAAGGGTCGAGACCTTCACCACGTCCCCGGGGTTGACGGAGTGCACGTCTCCGCGTTTGAGCCAGTATTGCGTGGAGCCCCGGAAAGAGCAGACGCTACACACCTGGTCTACGGGGAGAACCGTGCCCTCCGGGACCGGGAGGCCGGCCTCCGGAAGCAGCCTGAACAGCGTTGCGCGGAGGCAGTTCCGCACCGATGGAACGCCGTTGATAACCCTCCTGCCGCCCTCCTGCCACTCTTCCAGCCTGGCAAGGGTCTTTTTCGATTTCGCCATGGAAAGGACGCAATCAGCCTCTATACGTTGGCCGTCGAGGGTTTCTGCAGAAAAAGTGCGCACCGAGTGGCCCCTCGACGCCAGCCCGGCCACGGTCATCTCCAGGATCCTGGCATCGTCGTCAACCCTGCCGGGAGAAAATATTTTCTCCCGGCAAATACCGAGCACCATCATATCAGCCATCCCCACGGTTTTTAAGATAGTTTTCGGCCTCAACAACATCTTCGGGCCGGTCTATATCAATGGTCTTTGCCACCGAGATCCCGTATAACCCGTAACCGGTTTCAAGGAGAAAACCGAGGAGCTGCCGAAGGGCCGACAACCCCCTCGCCCGTGCCGTTTTTGCAAAATCGAAGACAGACGGCTCGAACCGATAGAAACCTGCGGTCACCCTATGGCCGATGTCTCCAGCCTCTCCGATCCGGCGTATTTTGTGGTCGCGATCGATTTCCACGCGCAGCGGCTTCTCATCGTCGCAGAAGCGGGTGAGGGCGAGCACGCCTTCGGCAAAGGGAAGGGA
>Ga0181533_1005666_pt1 | contig 11844 bp, 8 predicted proteins | sample PEATcosm2014_Bin_45_FD_119772 | JGI IMG/M metagenome (GOLD analysis project Ga0181533, IMG submission 119772) | Peatland microbial communities from MTU Mesocosm Facility, Houghton, MI, USA - PEATcosm2014_Bin11_60_metaG | ecosystem: Environmental > Terrestrial > Soil > Wetlands > Peat | place...
CAGCATCATCTTCCTGAGTCGGGTCACAGTAAACCTCCTTGTGACCCAAACCTTACACAACTGAAAGGCTGGAGGCGCCCACGCGGTAGCGTCCGCCGCGCTAGCGGCTTAGTTCAAACGCCGTTGTGTTGACCGAACCGCCATAACCAAGCCGTCATGAACCAAGTCGAGCTTGGATCAAGGTTCGCCTCCACACTATTCATCATTCATCAGGGAAATCTAATTCCCTGATACGCTCCTGATAATTCCCTGTTCGATTTAACTCTGAAATTGGCGATTGGGCTCAGAACTTAAATGAAATGAGAGACCTACCGCAACAAGAGTCGATTTAGACGGGCCAAATTCGGCAAAATTCCCTGTATTTTTCCCTGTTAGCAGGGAATCTGGCCAGAGAGCGGTTCGCTCGTGACTGCATCCTCCGCCAGATAACATAAAGCTCCGGAAATTCCTTTCCGCGTTCCGCGAAATTCAAAAAAGTATCCAACACCTTTCTTTTCCGCGTATTGAGGCACATACAGCCTTCTGTCCCGACTCGCCAGAAATTCGGGTTTATGCTTGGGGTCACGTGGGTAGATTTCAACTGGAGGAAGGAAAATGAAACACGTGAGCGAGGAAATGCACAAAATCGTAGAGAAATTAGAAGCCGAGAGCGGCGGGTCAGTATACAAAATCGTAAAGAAAAGCGAGAGTACGGTTTTTGCCTATTTAGGTTTCGGTCGTGGTCCTGTCGAGTTCAGTCGGTTTGAACTCACGCCAGACACCAATTGGGATGCCCTAGAACCCGACATGCTGGTGCTAATGAAAAAAGTCCCAGACGAAAAAGACCCCAATCACACCACCTACCGCCTCACCCCGGTGGAAGGCAAGTAGCCATGGCGCAAGTTACGCTGCTCGTTGGGTTCCGCCGCGATGGAAAACAGGTGCGGGTCGCCCCGACTTACAAAGGGAAGAAACCAATTCTCGTGGAGGGTGGTTCCTTCGTCCTGCGTTACCGCGACCCGCAAAGCGAGCACCGGAAATATGAGGTTGTGGGCAGCGACCCCATTTTGGCGCTGGATCGGCTTCGCAAGAAGCAGCGCGAACTGGACGCGAAGAATGCCGCCGCTGAAGCTGGCCTGAAACTCCTGGAGCCGCCACAAAACGATCGCCTGACGCTCGCCGACGCCATTACCGCGTATCTGGACAAGCAGGAAGCGGTCGGCAACGCACGCAAAACCATCACTGGCCGGAAACACAAACTCCAGCTTTTTCGCGCGTATTGCCACAAGAAATATCTGGACGAAATCACCGTTGAAGACTTGGAGCGGTTTGTCACGTTCCTGCGGGGCAAGTACAAATCCCCCAAAGGACGCCGCACGATATTCAACGTCTTTGGAGGCGTTAGCACGTTCCTGCGATCTAACGGCATAACTCTTGGCTGCAAGCTGGTCTCGGAACTTTCCCGGCAGTACATTCCGAAAGACGTAGTCGCTTACACGCCTGAAGAGCTGAACGCCCTGTTCGCCCGCTGCGACCAAGACGACAAGCTAGTCTTTGAGTTTTTCCTGTACTCGGGATTTCGGGAGGGCGAAGTCGCCAACCTGCGTTGGCGAGACCTGAACCTTGAGAAGAACTCCGTTTGGCTGCGCCCGAAGGAAAACTGGAACCCAAAACGCAAGACCGACCGCCGCGTTATTCCGCTGCCAGCATGGCTGGTGGAGAAGCTCAAATTCCGCTTTGAGGCGAGCAAGGCGAAGCAGGCTGATTTGGTGTTCCCCAACGGCCAAGCGCGTGTTGAGGGCCACCTCCTGCGCCGATTACAGAAGATTGCGTCGGGACTGCCGGGCCATTACGAACTCCACAAGTTCAGGAAAACGTTCGCAAGCATGTACGTCCACAAAGTTGACATCCAGACACTGCGGCAAATGTTGGGCCATACGTCGCTGGATATCACGGAGAGGTATATAGAGGGCTTCAGAGCGGAATCTGCGGCGGCTCAGGCAATAGCGAATTCGCTGCCAACGTTTACCACTGCGAACGCGGTAAGAGCCTAGGAGAATGGGCCGGGACCCGGCCTATTGCACACCGACTCGCAGGGAACGCGTGTAGCCGCTCGCTGCTGTTAAGCAGCCTGATATACGGATCGCCTTCCGCCTGTAACGGCGCCAGTAGCGTCCGGCTTAAGCTTGCGGACCGTCGCGATTACGGGCGCGCCATAACCCCCGACAGCGACCTGCTTACCGGACTTGCGTGGACAACGCGGAAGGAACTTCGTTCGAAAAATCGCGCTAAAACCGCGCTAAACGAAAATACCCCCTGCAAGCTGCTGATGCACGAGGGATAAAATTGTGGTGCCGAAGAAGGGATATAAACCCCGACTCCCGAAATGCGCGGAAATCAGGCGCAAATCGTTTGTTTGCAATACCGGCCCAGGCTACACAGGCTACCCCGCACCCTCCATATCCCCGCCGAATACCGAAACACCTTAAATCACCTTAAATGTCCGGGGTTGCCCTTCGGTGCTGAACACCAGCAGGCATCAAGGCACTCTGCTGAGCCATGGAGGAAGCATAGAGAACGTTTCGTCAGCCCGAGTTCCAAGATTATGTTTACTGTACCTTGACATTAGAACTCTGGCGGTGCTATGGTTCTGTTAACGAAACCATCAGGAGGCGAAGCGAAAATGGCAAAAGAGAACGACAACGCGCTCTACCGCTTGTCCCCGGACATCGCGGTGATACTTGGCAACGTGGCAGAGGCTAAGCACTTTTCCGAGGCCATGGTCTTAGAAATGCTCATTTGCAAGGAGGCAATTGAAATGGGGATCATTGGTGCTGACCATCCCGAGACCGCGTTTGGGAGTCTCATCAGCGTAATTGAAGGGTGGGCGATTCCCGCTCATGAAGATTTCACCCTTAGAGTCTTTGAGCGAATCGCCTCGACGCCTGACATATTTAGGCTTTGGGAACAAGCTGTCACACCTTTACCCGGACAGCGGGCAGACAAACGCAAGCAGTCCGTCAACCAGAGGCTTGGCCGTTTTTGCAAACGTCTCATCGGCTGGGAAAGTGCCGAGGAAGTCCAACTTGGAAAAGGCAGCATTGGACTGATCCGGAGCTACACTCGGTTGAAACCTTTCGCCGCAGCGGTTTGATTCAACCCTCTCCACAGGGCGAATCCCTCGGGGAAGACTGAAGCAGACGTAAGGGAATGGTATTTTGGCGCGGCTTTATGCCGCTCCTTCGGTTCCAAGAGCCCGCAAACCCTCCGCAGTGTCGCCCAATGCGGCCGCAATAGCTTCGAGTTCGCTTTGTAAAAACTGTTTTTCCACAATGACACGATAGCGCCAAAACTGCAGCGCTGGGAAGGATGACAACTACCCTTTGTCAGTACCTGATTAGAGTGTAAAAAGAGCTCACCGTTAGAGTGGTGCAAATCGACCAGGAAAACGCCAGTGAATCGCTCGTAGAGCTACCATCAAACGGAACACAACGGAGCCGCTGGCGTCTCGCATCGGATTGCGGAGCGTACGGGTCGGGTCGGCTGCGGCGGACTAAGCGGCTGCTGACCGTCACCGCGACCGAATCGCGGGTCGAAGATGCGGGTGGGAGATTTCTCCGTAAGGAATTAAGGCATTCGAAACATGACAGTTGCTGTCATCGTTCCCGCTGGACGCCAGCCTTTTCAGGGTTCAATTAACCTGTACTTTAAACAACTTCCACGACGTCCGGGGCTGCCCAAACCCTTGTAAATACGTGGAGGCCGGGTGAATCACAGGTGGAGATTATGACTGGCCGCGACCGCTTTTGCGCAGTGACAGTGCTCTGGCGCGTGTCATCCTGAGGTGGTCCTCATAAGATCGAAAGATTGAATCCACCAGCCTAGTCGCACTGGAAGTAACACGTGCAAGGGCTTTGATTTGCTCGACACACGCGACACTGTCAATCTTATGTGGGTAATTCATCACATGATCGACCTCGCCCCAGACCTCCTCCATCAGAGTTCTAACCTGTATCTCGCAAGTAGCTTTCGCTTGGCTATTTGCATTTATAACGTAATGAACGCTGGTGTATAGGGATGGGCTGCTTTTAGTTGTGATGCCAATCTCTTTGAAATAACTACGAGACTCGTCATCCCAAGTGCGAGCAAACGGCTTCTCCCGCAACACGTAACGCTCTCGCTCAAACAGCTGCAGCAAAGCTTCATGAATACCCTTCATCTCACGCGTGTGGAGATGGAGAATGCGAAAACCGGCGAGGTCATTAATCTTTACGAACAAGTTATCCTTATCGATGTTGAACACTTTGCCAAGCCTCAGGCAATCCAGTAGCTTCCTTTCGAGCTTATCCTTCAGATGTTCCGGATCTTTTACTCTGCTCTTGATTGAATGAATATATGGCTTGAGTGCTTTATCACCGGTGATATGGACTCGCAATATTTCTAACAGCGTCGAGGCAGTATCCTTATTCGCAATGTAGTGTGCGACTAAGTCATCGATCAGCTCTCGGTGTGCTTTTGTTGGCTTAGAGCTTGACATGAAGGATCAGCTCTGCTCACAAGCTGTGATTATTTTTTCCGCAATAGTAACGAATGCGTTCTTCGCTTCCTGCCGTTGTAATGGGGTCCCAGCGTCAGCCTCGAAGATGGCCGTACCGTGCGTCTGAGCTGTATTAGCGAGCGTTCCGAAGTCTTTTATCAATCCGAGCTTGTTAGTCGCCATAGAACTGGACGCCAGTTCCGGATCAATTCGACGCAAAACATTAACAACGTCACTCGCAATATGCCGCTCAATTCGTGGCAAAAAAGTCGAATACCCCTGAGACACCTCACCTCTGTATACTCGGAACCTCTGCGGAATATAGCCCAAGAACTTAGGCCGCCCCGGAAGCAGGTAGGTATCATCTGGAGCAAAATCAGCGATGGTTTTCCAGCTTTGTATCCAGTCGGACAACGTGTGCCCGAGGGTCTTCAGAGCGCGAATCGAGAATAGGTCACAAGCCGCCGGAATTATAAAATAGTCGCAGTCCAGAAGGATTACTCGGTTCAAAGGACCGATATTCGGGCCTGAATCGTAAAATACGTAGTCAACATCCGAATCTGCGGCTAGGCTGTTTACCAGCAAGCTCAAAGCTGCTGTACCGCGATAGCCGCGAAGCTTTCGGAGAACGCACTCATTCCAGAACTGACTCAAATCTGACTCAAACTCCGAGAGGCGAACATCTCCGGGAATCAGCACGATACGTTTCAATTTGAAAGGCTTTATAACGCGGACGCTACCAGCAGCCTCCGACACCGGCTTGACAGCAGACCAGATAGTCCTTCCCGTGTCGGAATCGGAATTATCGAGCCAGTCATCGAGTACCGTGTCCTCGATGAAATATGCACTAAGATTGCACTGCGGATCGGAATCGACGAGAAGAACTGTCTTGCCGAGTGACGCAAGGGCGGAAGCGATGTTAACAGTCAAAGTTGTCTTGCCGACACCGCCCTTGTGGTTGAAGATCGCGAATCGTTTCGACTTGTGCCGTTTCGGCTCCTTATTGGGCATTTCCGTCGTTTGGCGTTTCCTCGTCATTGCGCTGCTCAGGCTCGTCCTCAGGGGTTTGCTGTATGTTCTTTCGGCTCCTTCGTCGTTTTCTGAAGTTTGCGAGTACCGCTTTCGCTGCATCACGATTTGGGAGCGCCATTACGAACTGCTCACCAATTGCACTCAGCTGCTTTTGTCCCCGTTGTGCTGGAGCCAACAGTCCTGCCTTTTCAGCATTTGCCAAAGCATAGGTCGCATTAGACCGGGCACTTATGAACGCTTGGTAGCTGTCCTGTATACGCGGCAAAAAATGCTCACCAAGGTTTAAGTGGAGTGCATACATGAAGGTCGTAATCCTGATACTCGGGGCTTGTGGAGTGGGGAAGACATCATTAGCCCGTGCCCTAGCTGGGGACCTCGTTGAGCATGTCGCCTGCAACCTCTACTACGACGAACGATCGCACTGCTACCGAAGCGAGAAGATCGTCTACGCGCTTAGCTGTTCAGGCAGGATAGCGCTCGCCGGCAGTGTACAGTCCGGCTCTGACAGCATCAGTCGCAGTGAGACACTAAGACGACTGATCAACCTATTGTTTGATAGTAGCGATGTGATCGTTGTGGATGCATTCCGAACTTCGATGAGTTTCGTCGACTGGCTGCAACACCATCCAAAGCGAGGATTGGGCACCATCATTGTTCATATCGATATTCCCGAAAAAATAAATGTGGATCGGCTGGAGGGTCGGCGAGCGCGTCGCGGCCAGCGAGAAGCTAATTTACCGAGCAGAACCTACGCCAATCTGCTGTCCCTTCGCCGCCGGGCAGAGCGCGTTTGGGAGTATGCCCGAGCCTCGTATAAGCGGACACCAAATGAATTCGTGATCATCGGCGAAGGTCTCACTCCAGAACAGGCGGCGGATCGTGTTTGGAAGGCCGTCGCCAAAATTAGTCAGACAGTGTCCCGCAAGGGTAAGCGCCATGACGGCAGAAGCGCCCGAAAAATTTGTTGACGGGGAAAGAGCAGCGGAATTCTTATCCCTGCCTCGTCGCCGTGTGCTGGAACTCGCCAGACGTAAAGTGCTGCCCGGCTGGCCTCTCGGCTGCGGCACGCGCAAAATTTGGCGATTTCGCCTGAGCGAATTGGCACGCGCGATTACCGAGCTTTCAGCCGGACCCGAGAATTCCTTTCGACCACCCGGAGTGCGTAGTAAACCGCTAGGTGGGGCTCCCCGAAGTACCGGAACTGGAGAGTAGCCGTGGCGCGATTTCAGCGGGGTTGGTTGCGGAGGGATAAACGCAAGGCTGGCATGGCCTGGGTGTATCGGTACCGCAAACTTCAGCCAAACGGAGTAAGAACGGAAACGATGGTGACCATCGGTTCAGCGAGCCGGTTTCCGACAAAAGCCGCTGTCTGGAGGGAAATTGAGCGCCTCCGCCTCGTCGAACGAATTAACCAATTTGACCCGAACTCTGTTCGCGCGGCTACGTTTGCTGAGCTGTCGGCCAGTTACTTGGAGCACGAACTTGGGAAGGACAGCGAGAAGTCCCACACCACGATTGCAGCGTTCCGACGCGTGCTCGTCAACCGCCTACTCCCTCATTGGAGTAAGGAGGTTGCGATCAACATCAAAGCGCACGAAATCTGTGATTGGCTCAAAGTCGTTCAGCGAACTGAGAAACTTGCGAATCCAACCGTGGACCGTATACGCCGCGTGATGTCGCTGGTTTACAAGAACGCTAGGTACCGGGAGCTGATACCTGCAGAATGCAATCCCTTCAAGGATGTTTCGATACGCACGAAGAGCGACTACAAGCCACTGGTCATCACACCTCAACAGGCACAAGGATTGATCGACGCACTCAGAGACAAAGAGCCAGTACGGACTTTGGTTTTGTTATCAGCTCTGACTGGACTTCGTATCAGTGAGTCGCTTGGACTCCGTTGGGCTGATATCTCTTTTGAGCGGCAGCAAATTTGGATACGGCGCTCATGGACGCGTGGCAAGGTCGGCAGAACTAAGACGGAGGCCAGCGCAACCTATGTCGCGCTTGGTCCGGCTTTGGCACAAGTGCTTCTCGATTGGCGGCAGCAGACACCCTATGCCAACGATGAGGATTGGGTGTTTGCCTCGCCTCGGAAGAGGGGAAAACAACCGCCGGTCGCAAATATGCTAGTGGAGGACTACCTTCGCCCCGCTGCTGTACAGGTCGGGATTCTCACTAAGGACGACAGGCGTAGATTTGGCTTCCATTCGCTCAGGCACGCGCTGAGCTCTTATCTCGTGACGCAAACTGACACTGACGTAAGGACGGTACAGGACACATTGCGGCATTCAGATGCGGCGATAACGATTGGTCTCTACACGCACTCCGCAAAAGAAGACCGGCTCGCCGCTCAACAGAAGATGTTGGAAGCCATGCAAAGCGCGTCGAAGGCTGTCAATTGAAATGAATAGCTTAGGCTTGACGTTGCACGCTCTGCTGTCAGCTGAAGTCGTGATTTTCAGATGCTCGCCGGTTGTCAACTTCTGGATTGCCCGTGACTTGCAAGCCCACTTGCCGGCAGTAACGACGATTTGAACTGTAAACCAGCAATCCTATACAGACTCATGAAACATACACCTGATCTATAGAACTGCGAACCGTGCTCCGTCCATATAGAACGCCTCAACTAGTGCGGTTTCTGTATCCTCAGTCAGACTGGGAGGCGTCATTGCTTTCCAACCCACGATGCTGTCCCCGAATTTTACGCGGACATCGCGCAATACAAAGTCCTTCCCTTCCAATGGCAGGTATGAGAAAGTTTCGGCGGTATGCAGTGCCGTTTCCAAACCCTTGTCAAGTTCTGTAAAGAATGTTGCGTCGTCACACATAAGTATGTCCGAGGAGGTCATCACGGTCTCAGAACCGAGATGGCCTCTACAGAGTAATAGCAATGTGACTTTCACATCAGTCATAGAGACTTTTGTGAGGCCGCGAGCACGCAAATACTCTGGGTTCGCAAGAAGAAAATCTCTGATCTTCAGGAGTTGAGCAGAGCCTTTCTTCAAGTAATCGTTCCTGCTAACAACCTCCCGCGTGCTGCTAGCGCTCAGCTGCCACTTCAATTCTGCGATTACAAGATGCGTGTGATCTGTATTCCCAAAGAGCAAGTCAATATCGGGTAACTGGCTGCCGTTCCATTTCGGCAACTTGATCTGCGAATCGATGAGTGTGGAAAAATGCCGCCTACGGTACTCTGCAACGGCGAGAGATTCCAGGCTCAATGAAAACATCGAATAAGCGGCGCTAAATCGCGAGGCGATCAGGACCAGCAGATTCCGAGGAACGTTCGATCGTAAGGTGCTCGAAGGGATCAGACCGAAGTATCCGTCTTGAATTGCAACGATTGGTGTGACGCAGACATCACCTGCTTTATCCCCGGGGTCGAACGCCAAGATCCGTAAAATAGCCTGTGGATCAGGTAGACCGCCAAACGCCTCCAGCCAGAACGCTGTCTTCCGATAAAGCGCTGGGAAGACGAAGCTCGTATTCGGAGAACCAGCATCCTTAGCGGTCAGAAGGCGTACAAGCCAATGAAGTCTTGCCAAAGCTAATAGAATGCACCAAGCGCGAAACAAATCCCGCGAGGTAATTCCCCCTAGATTAATGTCTAGCACCCCCTGGAGCAGAGGCTCTAAAGCTCTCTCATACTCACTAGATATGAGTTCGACAACGGGTTGCTCTATCTGATACTCAAAGCCGCCGACCGCCTTAAGCTCTGTTGACATTAGGGATCGCGCAACCCCTTCCATTACCTCCTTCGAAGTCAGAACCGCGAAGTCGAACGGGGTGGTCATTTCCTCCGAGTTGTCTGCTGGCGATCTGAAAAATCGAAGTCTGGCGTCAAGTTCGGAGCCGAGTGGCTCAAACGTAACATTCTGCCCGGCTATTCGCGGGACGGAATACCCCTTCCAGCAGGTGAAGAACGCGTCCTCAACAAGCGCAAAAAACGAACATGTAGAAAGAGATTTCCTGATCTGTATGTCCCAGTTCGCTGAGAAATTGAGCTTGCTGTCGGAAGCGAACCGCTCAATTGCCCGGAGAGCGGAGCTAGCACTTTTCGTCAGATTGTTGGTGTAGAGCGCCATTGCGCCACTAGCTGCGTCAATCTCCTTGCCTTGGCCGGTGAGCAATAGTTCCGTTAGGTCAAGAAGCGCCTCGCGTGCTGCCGGCTTTGGAACCGTGCTCAGACCCAACTCAGATTGGAAAGCCCGGTCAAGATTTGCCTCGACAACGGCCAATTCGGCAGTGAACTCTTTCGATGCCATCGGACCATTCTAGCTCCGCCTAAAGCTAAGCTGTCGAGACCCGGTCTCGGACCGCAAACCAGAATCGTGCAGGGGGCCGTGCCGATATACAAACGGTCATCTTCCCAATCGTGTCCGCGTGGTCGTCAAATTGAAAGCGGGTATAAAGCGGGTAGGACCGTTTACTGTTTTTGTCTGTAAGTTATTGATTTTAAATGGTGGCCAGGGACGGAGTTGAACCGCCGACGCCAGCCTTTTCAGGGCTGTAGTCTTCCGTTGCTAAGCTATTGACTTTCAACGTACAAGTCAGATTTTTCCCGCCCTTTTGTCCTCAATTATTGGACGCAATATGGACGCAATGGACGCACACTGGAGTTCGCCTCACGTACTCCGAAAGCATCCATTCATTCCCCAAGTTCACGCCAAATCGCGCCCGATCCGTGCGCTCCATGGACCCTGGCGACGACCCGCCGCCCGAAGACGAAGACGGACACAAGTGGTGGCTCTGTGCCGAGCACTATGACCAGTGGACTGCACCGCGACCAAGGAGGTGCACTTGTGGCGTTGACGACCATTGGCCATGCGATTGCACGAAGCCGGATTTTTGGGACGAGCGATGAAGGGGGCAAGAAGATTTGCCGTTTCCCGGCCCACGGAGCCTGTTAAGGTGTCCACCGGCGCCGACGATGGGGCTCTAGCCTGGCCCAAAAAGGTCTGGCGGCTTTCCAACCAGCATTGGTGACCTTGAGCCTGGCTTGCCTCTGGCCGGCATGGTCCCCATGAGAGCCAGAAGAAATGGCGTGACGCCCGCCCGGACAACCTGCGGCAGTATCGTGCGAAACATCCTGTGGCGGTTACTCGCAACTGCCAGCGGCAGCAGGTGCGGGACCAAAAAACGCACTTGGCTTTTCTTGAAAAGAACAACTTAGCTTGGACGTAAAACGTTCTCTGGCCAAGGTTTGGCTGGTGGTGCCGGGCGTGACCCCGCTTGAAAAGAACAACTTAGCTTGCGTGCAACTGCTGATCTTTCAACCGCTTGGGTCTGAGATGCAAGGTGTCCACGGGTCTTGATGAAAAGAACAAGCCTATGGGTCCAGAGCCACCTACCGTGAGGCGGTCTGTACCAAAGGGAGCGGGTATTGCAGAGCCACACTCCGGGAGGAAGGCGAAATCCTTCAATGCGTCCTGTGGGTAACACCCCTGCCGCCTGGTTCCGGACAGCGTGATCTCGGGCTGCCAGCGCGAGCAACACCAAACATGAATCGTTACCAGTGCCTCAGGAGCTGCTGGCCGCGTGCGGCTCGAAAGCGAGTCAGTGCTGCACGGTTCACGTCAATGATCGGGGCAAATTCACGATCTTGGCCAAATACTCCAGCGGAACGGAGCCGGCCGAGAACTGCCTGTGCCCTATCCAGCAGCGCCATGTTATCGTCGAACGCTGCCCGAAACGAATTGCGTCGGATGCCTCCAGCTTGGCCATGGAGACAAGTGAGGTAATGCCGGAATGCGTCCTGTTCCCCCCAGTTGACACTCGTTGGTGCCGCGCCTTGGAACAGGGGGTCGGCATAATATGAACCCAGAGCAGGGTCAGGCCTCATTTGGTCAAGCACACCCGCTGTTAGGGCAAGATCAAGGAAAGGTAACTTGTATTCCGAGAGTGCCTGCGGGCAGTAGTACCATGTCGCCCGGCGAGAAATCTCCTCTTCCACGGGGGTGAAGAACTTGCCCGGTGGGAACGCTCGCACGTTGAGCCATGTTCCCGCGGCAATGGTGTCGATGTTGCCCGCAGCAAGGCAGAGCATCTGGTGGTTGCAGTAACCAACGAGCACGAATTTGCCCAACAATTTAAGCCCAGAAGTCAGCACCAGAAGGTTCGATAGCCACACGGGATTGTCGACCAGATACGCAGTTGGGGTTTCCGCCACGACGTAGAATCCGCTTACGGCCCACTTCCGTGCCCGTTCGATAACATTCTCAACCTGAATCTCATCGAGGATCACATCACTCGAAAGAGCTACCGTGGCCAGCAGTGGGTTCTGTCCAAAATGG
>Ga0181533_1005673_pt1 | contig 11828 bp, 6 predicted proteins | sample PEATcosm2014_Bin_45_FD_119772 | JGI IMG/M metagenome (GOLD analysis project Ga0181533, IMG submission 119772) | Peatland microbial communities from MTU Mesocosm Facility, Houghton, MI, USA - PEATcosm2014_Bin11_60_metaG | ecosystem: Environmental > Terrestrial > Soil > Wetlands > Peat | place...
CCTGGACGCTGCCGCGAGTTCGCAAGACACTTCTGGTGTTACTGATTAGAATCATTGGACGCTGCCCGTGGTGCTTGACAAAGTTCCACGACACGTCTTGACTACTTAACCCAGTATTACTAACAGGCTGCGGAAAAACTCGTTTGGCGTGTCATTCCCAGGAGTCCGCCATTCTTATTGGCGGACGATGAGGAATCTCGCATTGTCTTGAAAACACTCAGAGCGAGATTCCTCGCTCCGCTCGGAATGACAGCTTGGAAGGGTTTTTCCGCACCAGGCTAAGGGGCATTTGACGTAAAAATGGGAGTCCTGCCGCCGGTGCACCACATATTTGTGAAAGCTTGCGGCGGCAGCAGCAGGGTGGTCCGGGGAGCCCGCAAGGCGGGATAGCTCAGGGCGCAAAGAGAGGAGATCCAGGGGGTGGTTGGCCTTCGCTCCCAATTGCGGCGCCCACCACCCCCTAACCCCCTCCTCAACTGGGGGGGAAAATCACCTGCCGATCGTCACCACGCCGGCATCGCCGTCCGCGGTGATCTGTTGCCCGCTGCGGACACGCTCGGTCGCCACGCCCGTCCCCAGCACGGCGGGGATGTGATATTCGCGCGCCACGATGGAACTGTGACTGAGCAGGCCGCCCACGTCCGTGACGACGCCTGAGGCCAGCGCAAACAGCGGCGTCCAGGCCGGCGTGGTGATCTTGGCGACGAGGATATCGCCCGGTTGCATCAGCTCGAACTCTTCAGGACCGTGGATCACGCGCGCCACGCCAACCACGCGGCCCGGACTCGCGCCAACCCCTTTGATGACGTCCCCCGCCGCTTGGCCAGTGCGCGCGGGCATCCAGCGGCTGACGTCAATGCCCAGCATGCGGACGCCGCCCTTGCTCGGCAGCGCCACGGGCGGCGTCACCTTGCGCTCACGCTCCCACGTCGCTCGCCGTGCGGCCGTCACGCCACCATAACGTTCAGCGGGCTGGCCGGCATCGAGCGCGCGTGCCGTCGCCTCCACCTCATCGCACTTCACCCAAAACACGTCGTCGCGCTCCGCGATGGCGCCTGCCGCGACCATCCGCCGTCCCACTTCACGCAACATGCGGCGCAGCAGCGGCCACCCCAGTCCGACATCGGCGAGCGCGTCTTCTCGCAGCGGCGCATAGCGCTGGGCGGCTTGAACCAGAAACCGGAAGATCCGCAATCGGACGCCTTTCAGCCGGGCGAGAACCGCTCGAGTGGCTTGCTCCCGCGCCAACGCAGCCGCCGCCTGCCGCTCATGAGGACTACGCGCGGGCTCGTGCAGAAAGAATTTCAGCGTCTCGAGAAGCGGCGCGGGGTCGTCAGCCGGGACGCTCTTGGCGAAATCCAGATCGTAGATGGCGTGACCGAAGCGATTCAGATGCTCCGCGAATCGGCCCGTGAACCCGCGCCAGCTTTCCGCATCGGCGATGGGCGCAGATTGTGATTCGCAGGCCACCACAATGTCCTTGCTCCTCGTGCGCGCCAGATACGCGGAAAGCTCCGCTTGCGTGCCTGCCCAGCTCGCCAGATCATAGAGCGATTTCTCCGCCTGGATGGGTTCGCTATCGAAACCGAGCACGAAGGTCAACGCGGGCGGCTCGCTCTGGCGCCTGATGAAGTGGTTATAGACGTATTTGAACGCGGCCTCGCCCAAATTCGCCGCCGGCAGAACGCCGGTCTGGATGCTCACGTAATGGCCGGCTGCTGCCTTTACGATCTCCTGCGCGCCGGCGAGCAATTCCGCCGCAGGCGTCGTGGCCAGATCGCGCGCCGCCCACGCGCCGGCGACGTTTGCATAGTGCGGGCGTGCTTCCTCGGCCCAGCGCGCCTGCGCCGAACGCAGCAGCGGGACCATCCTGAAAACCAGCCCGGGCAAGGCGAGGAGCAGCCGCACCGATTGCCACGCACTTAACCCGAATTCGGTGTAGGCGTAATCGTTGATGGTCAGTAGCAAGAAATTATCGGCTAGCAGGCGCCCGAATCCCAGCGATTGCACCTTAGCCCGAAGCGTTTCGTTCCACAGGGGCAGCGCCAGCGTGGCGAAGAGCGGCGAGAGCGGATCGGGCAGCAGTTCGATGACGCTGCTTCGCGCGTAGCGCCCCCGCGCGCGCGGGAGCTTCCATTCCAGCGTCGGGGGCGGCTCAGGCAGCGTAGTGATGGGACGAGCCTGCAGGATGAAGATGCGCTTGTCGCACATCGCCCATTCGATGTCCATCGGCTGTCCGTAGAGTCGCTCGATCTCGACCCCGAGGCGGACCAATTCAGCGGCTTGCGCCGGTGGCAGGGCGGCCCGCTGGCGTTTTTGCGCGGGCACAGGCTCTTCGCGTGTGCCTCCGGGCAGGCGCACCGTCATCACGTCCTTGTCGGCGACGTGCAGCGATTCAACCGCGCCCGTTTGCTTGTCGACGATGAGGGTGTCGGGCGTAACCTGTCCGCCTACAATCGCCTCGCCCAAACCCCACGCCGCGTTGATCACCATCTGGTCGCGCGCGCCCGTCACGGGATTCGCTGTGAAGAGGACACCCGCTGCGTCGGCGGGAACGAGCTTCTGCACCACGACGGCGATGCTAAGGTCTTCGGGACGCATGCCCTGCCGGGCGCGGTAGCCGAGGGCGCGCGCCGTCCAGAGCGAACCCCAGCAACGCTTGACGGCAGCCAACACATGGTCGCCACCGCATACGTTGAGATAAGTTTCCAGTTGGCCTGCGAATGACATCCCGGGCAAATCTTCCGCGGTGGCTGACGAGCGCACCGCGACGGGCGGATCGCCTGCGCCCAGCTCCGCGTACGATTGTCGAATCAGCGCGGCGATGTCATCGGGCAGCGTGCCCTGCGCGACGAGCGATTGGATTTGCGCCGAGGCTCGGTCGAGTGTGGCGGGGTCGTCCGCTCGGGCTTGTGCCGCGGCGGACAGAATCGCCTGGGCGAGACAGTTCGCGCTTACAAAGCGGCGATAGGCGTGGGTGGTGATTTGAAAACCCGGCGGCACGGGCAGACCGGCCACCGCCAGACGCGCCAGCGATGCGCCCTTACCGCCAACCAGTTCGAGCGTCGCGTCGGGGCTATGCAGTTTGAGAATATACGGACTGGCTGGAAGTGAACTCATTGCCGTTTCCCCTCATTACGTGCCTTTATGCCAGCTTCCTAAAACTAATAAACTATAGTTAATTACTTTTCATTGCCCCCTGTCAAGCAGAATTTTTTTCCAGACCAACGCTCCAGGATGAAAGGATGTTGCCTCTCCCAAGCCCGTCTGCGGCGTGCAACGGATCACCTGCGCCGGGCCGGGTGGCGCATACAGCGTTTTGAAGCTGTGAAAAAATAAACAATCTCACGCAAAGACGCCAAGGCGCCAAGACTCGCAAAGAACAACAGTTTTGTTTTCTTTGCGCCTTCTACGACTTTGCGCCTTTGCGTGAAATGCTTTTGCTTATCCAGGGATTATTTCACAGCTTCTTTGTGATGTATGAGACTTCTTGGCAATTGGGTTAGGATGCACTGGGGCCCCGCGAACGCCACTGCAAGGGCGGCATGATCGCACACATGCCAAGCGGCGGCATGTATGCGCCGCCCAGCGACTCTGCGCAGTTCAATGCGGGGCGATCGTTCCTGACTGTCCTTTTGGCGGCCGCTTCGTCAGGGCGATCAGGGGAATCAGAGTAAGAACCAGCACTCCCAGATACTGAAAGATCCGGATCAATGCAATCATCGTGGCTTCGCGCTGCACCAGGCCAAAGAGGGCAGCATAAGCTTGCTGGTCGGCCAACACAGGGCCGGAACCCGCAAACAAACCCCTCAGCCCACCGAGCACTCCCAGCACCGAAGGGGAGAGCGGTGTGATATTGGCGACCAGCAAGTTGGTGTGCTGCTGCCCCATGCGGGTGAGCATCGTAGCGACCATGGAAATCCCAACTCCCCCGCCGATGTTCCGCAGCATATTGAACAAACCGGTGGCGTTCCCCATTCTTTCTTTAGGGATGAAAGCCATGGTCAAAACCATGAGCGGCACAAACACTAACCCCAATGAAGAACCCTGAATGAACTGCGGCCAGAACACATCCCAGTAACCCACGTTCAAGTTGAACCCCATCAACCGATAGAACGAAAAGCTGAAGGTCAATATTCCGCACACGAATACCTTGCGAGGATCGAACCTGCTCACCAGGGAGGAGGCCACAGGCATGGAGAGAGCCGCCCCTAACCCCAGGGCTAGCATGGCTTCGCCCGCTTGCACCGACGGATAACCAAGCAGTGTCTGGAGCCAAATAGAGATGGTGACTTGGCTGCCATACATGACGAAGGATACGATTGCCATCACCGCGGTACCGGCGGCAAAGGGCGCCTGTCCGAACACACGCAGGTCGGCAACCGGATCTCGTGTAGTTAACTCGCGCCCTACCCAGGCCAGGAGCCCCATCGCAAAGGCCACAGCTAGGACCACAATGAATCTTGAATCAAACCAATCCTCTTCCTGCCCTTTGTCCAACATGATCTGGAGGGCGGCCACCCAAACAACCAGTGTTGCCAGACCCCAGGAATCAACACGCGCTGAGGAACGCCGGATATAGGGTGGGTCTTTCAGAAATGTTTTGATCAGGAAAACAGAGACAAAACCCACCGGGAGGTTGATATAAAAGACCCAACGCCAGGTGAAGTTATCGGTCAGCCAGCCACCCAGAACCGGTCCGACCACCGGCGCCACAATGGCCCCCATCGCCCAGATCGCCATGGCTTTCCCGTGCTGCTCGCGAGGGAACGCCTCCAGCACCACTGCCTGAGATAGCGGTTGCAGTGAGCCGCCACAAGCACCCTGAATCACGCGGAAGGTCACCAGCAGACCCATGCTGGGCGCGATGCCACAGAGCAATGAGGCGACGGTAAAGCCTACGGTGGAGATAAGGAGCAGATTCTTCCGTCCAAAGTAATTGGCCAGCCATCCGGAAATCGGAATCACAATGCCGTTGGCCACCAGATACGAGGTGAGCGCCCAAGTCGCTTCGGTGGGTGTCGCCGAGAGGCTCCCTGCGATGTGCGTCAAGGAGACGCTGACGACGGTGGTGTCCAGCATTTCCATGAACATCGCGAGCATTACGGCCGCGGTGATGAGCCACGGACCTTCGGCAAGACTCGCGACGCGCCTGGTTACCGCCCGCTGCCTACCCTGCTCAACTTGGGTAAGGGCGGTCATCGGCTGTCCCCCTCGACGGGAATTCCCAGGTGCTCACAGAGTGTTCGCGCGAAGGGGGAGGTGCACAGGAAACGCCGATGGGCTCGCCAGAGGGAGAGCAGGGCTTGTTCACCGGCGCGGTCCGCGCAGGTGATACGATCCAGATCGACCTCAACCCCGTCTCGGGTCGAGCAACACTGAGCGATTGCCTTGGGTAGACATTCTGCCCATTCCGCCACCAGTTGCCCGCTTAGGACAACCTTGGTTCGATCTCGCAGATAGAGGATCGTGGTTCGCAGCACGACCAGGGTAAGTGCAGCTTCCTTACCAAGCGTCGTTGGCGCGTAATCCCTTGTGATTTCGATACTTACTGGTATTCAAGGGGTGTTGAGGGAGGCACCGAGTGCCCAAATGTTGGCAGGTTGCCCGATAGCTGGCAAAGGTCAAGGTAATTCGGAAGGATGATGAGACAGTCTAATGTTTAGGAGGCGCATTCGATATTGGAGTGTTGTCCGCTTCAAACCTAACAGCGCTGCCGCGCCTCCCGGACCACTAATCCGCCCGTTTGTTTTCCTCAAAGCTTCCAGGATCGCTTCGCGCTCGACTTCCCGGAGGTTAAGACTCCTGGCTGCGTCTGTAGAGGTTCGTCCCGTGCGCGGCGGCTTCAGTTCCTCAAGCGGCACTTCGAGGCACTCCCCTGTGGTAAGAATCACCGCCCGCTCGATGATGTTCTGCAATTCCCGTATGTTCCCGGGCCACGTCCACTCGGTCATGGCCTCCAACGCCTGGGTGGGAATTTCCTTGATCCTTTTTTTCATGCGGCGGGCGTATCGGGCGACGAAGTACTCGACGAGAGTGGGTATGTCTTCCCGTCTTTCGCGTAGGGGCGGCAACTGGATGGGGAACACTGCCAGCCGGTAGTAGAGGTCTTCGCGGAACTCTCCGCTTGCGACCATTTGCGAGAGATCGCGGTTGGTGGCGGCAATCAGGCGGGCATCGACCTTCAGCGTCCGCGTGCTTCCCAGCCGCTCGAATTCCTTTTCCTGCAAGACTCGGAGAAGCTTGGGCTGAAGGTCCAGCGCGATGTCGCCAACCTCGTCGAGAAAGAGGCTCCCACGGTGCGCCAACTCGAAACGCCCGACTTTCGTCGCCACCGCGCCCGTGAAGGCGCCCCGCTCGTGGCCGAAGAGCTCACTCTCCATGAGGCCGGAGGGAACCGCCGCGCAATTCAACTTCACAAACGTATGGTCCCGGCGTGAACTGAGGTTGTGAATCAATCGCGCGATGAGCTCTTTTCCAGTTCCCGTCTCACCCATGAGCAGGACGGTGGCGTCTGTCCCGGCGACGACCTCCGCTTTGCTCAGGGTCTCGCGCAAGGCGCGACTCTTGCCGACGATGTCTTCAACGTTGTGGTCGTAGCGGATCTCGTCTTCCAGGTAGGTTTTCTCGGTGCTCAGTTGGTTCCGCGCCTCCGCTACCTTCTCATAGGCCAGGGCGTTTTCCATTGCCAGGGCCACCTGGTCGCCAACCTGCAGAAGTAAGCCAAGTTCTTCTGGCGCGAACGCGGATTCTCCCGTGCTTCCGAGTGTCAGGATGCCGAGCGGCTTGGAGCCTAAGACCAAGGGAATGGAGACCGCGGAATGGATGTTTTCCGCTTGCGCCGGCGAAGCGAACTTGGGAGGCAGTTGCGCGATCTCCTCGCGGTTTACGAGGCGGGGTGAGCGAGACCGGATTTCCTCAACCTCGGCAGGTGTCAAATCCAATGATTGTATTTTCTGTATGAACCCACGAGTGCTGGGGAAATCCATACCCACGCAACGTAGCCGTGGCGAGCCCTCTTCAAACAACCACAGGCCTGTGTACTCGTGGTGGAAGCAATCCCGCAAGGCGGACGATACGGCCTGAAAAAGATCCCCGAGCTCCAAATGAGAGATGACATGGTTGTTAACTTCCAACAACAGCCGCAGCCGGTCGCGCTCACGGAGCAAGAGTTGCTGATAGGAACGAGCCTCCTCGAAATTCAGCGCATTTTCCACGGCGACCGCCACATGGGCGGCAACCGTCGTCATGAGCTTCAAATCCTCAGCGTCATAATCTTTCTGGTAAGTAGTTCCAAAGACCAGTACCCCGAGCTGCCGTCGGGGAGACGTTAGCGGGAGAAGGCACATCGACCGGACCCCGTAAGGGCGCGCACGTTCGACGATATCGGGAAACCTTGTCTCCTTCTCGACGTCATTTAGAATGATGGGCTTCTGCTCCTCCAGCAACATCGTGGCTGTGGAGGCCTCGGCCACAGGAATTTCCGTCCCAATTTCTGTGCTGCCGGCCAAAGTGCCTCCAAAAGCATAGAGGCGAGAGACCCGGCGCTCGGGATCGTGAAGAGCCACGCCGAGGAACTCGAAACTGACTACCGAGGGAAGAAAGCGGGCGAGGTTCTCCAGCACCCCATTCAGGTCTGCCTGTGAGGCAATAACGCCGGAAACCTGTCGCAGTGTCTCGTAACGCGTCTGCTGATCTGCCCCTCCGTCATGGTCTTTGAATTCCATGCCACCCTCCTGTGGCTGCCAAGAGCACCATTACTCTAACATGGGAATAAGGTGCAATTCCAAACGCCGCGTGCGACCGGCGCGTCCCCAATTCGCGGCTAAGGTTGGCGAAAGCAGTAGACACTGGGTTCGGGGCGCGGGAGGTTAGCGCCGACGGGCCATGCCGAGCGTAGCCGCCTTATGCTTCGGCTGAGATCAGCGTTCAAAGCGGGTAGCCACGGACAGACCCTCCTGTCCGTGGGCATTTATCGAGGCCGGGCGGCTTGAGGAACCGCGCCCAGCACCAATCTGCCCACTTCCGAAGCCAGCCCTATAGACGGTAGAGAGTGGCTAGGATTCAGGAGTCAGGAAGCAGAGGGCGGAAGGCGGCGAGCGCAGGGGGCGGCTACGAAAGACGAAGCGATCATCGGTTTAACGGCTGGATGGCGGAGTCAGTAGGCGGTACACAGTAGACGGGCCACGCCTCGTGGCGCAGCCAGCTCGCTAACTTAAATCAAGAGCCATCTTGAGCGCGTAGTTGAGCTCTGCAACCTTCGATCTCGAGAGCGAGCCCACATAATTGGTGAGGTCTGACTTTCGTATGCTCACGAGATTGTCGCACATGATCCAGCTCGGATGCTTCAGGCCCTCCTCAGGACCGATGGCGACTTGGGTCGACAGGCCTTCCCCATTGCTGAAAACCGGGGCGCAAATCACCGTCGAGAAGCGGGAATCAATGAGTGCCGCCCGGCTTACGATAGCGAAAGTCCGGTATTGTTTCGGATCCCCCCCGGGTTTGAACACACGATAAAGCTCTCCTCGCCTCACGAATTCCCTCCGCCCCAGCACTCACCCTTCGGACGACTGGTACTCCAGGACTTCCGCAGCCTCCGAGTTCAGTCGATCCGCAGCGGCGTTGATTCGTTCCAAGTCGCGCGCCTGCATCTTTCTTCGGGCTCGTTCTCGGAAGTAGTTGCGGAGCACCTGCTCGATAAGAGCTGAGCGTGAGAGCTTGGAACCGGCCAGATTGTCAACCTTCGCGAGTATGTCCGGCGAGAGTGTTATGGAAGTCTTCTCCTTCATACCACCATACTACCACTCCGGGAGCACTCACACGAGCGGAAAAATCGGAAGACGGTGAGCCGGTGGGGTGGCAGGCGGTAGGTGAGAATCCCTGCTATGATTGGGGCATGAGCCGCGACACCCAAGCCCTGCTGGAGGCTTTCGAACAACTGCCGGCGGAGGAGAAACGCGCCTTCACCGAGGAGCTTCTGCGCCGCTTCGGCCGCCCTGTTCGAGTCCCTCGAGGAGAAAGATGCCGATCCCTCGGACGTAGCGCGGGCGTCTCGCCCGCTGTGCCGCGGGCATCCTGCCCGCGCTCTCTTGCACCTCGTCATCGGTTTCTCTTGACCCCGTCTCCCAAGGGCAGGTTAAGGTTTGCACGGTGCGGGAGCCGGACGCTCCCGCCACAGCGGGCGAGACGCCCGCGCTACAGTTTTCTTCCCCGGTCTCAAGGAGAGGCGTGAGAGTTCCACAATAATGGGACACTACAGGCGATTAACGTCAGAAGTCAAGGCACCGTCATCTGCCCAAATCGCCGATAAGGTTGTCAAAAGTAGCAGCCACTTGGTTCGGGGCGCGGGAGGTTAGCGCCGACAGCCATGCCGAGCGTAGCCGCCTTGCGTTTCGACTGACATCAGGGGCGGGTGCTGTGCCAAAATGCCACACATTTGACTCGGGCACGGGCATTTTGTCCCTTGGAGTCCCTGTAAGAGCTTGATTTCATTGGGCGAAAATAAATATTCACACTCGTTCCAACATTACCCACTCTTCCATTTTTATCTGATAGCCTAGTAGATTTGGCTTGTGGACGAACCGCTGGCGGCGCCGGCGCAAACCGAGAACCGGGCTGTGGCGCCGCTTGAGGGGCGGCGTTCAGCAAGCTCGCCCGTCACCGACGGGCGTCTCTCGAAAAAGGAGAAATCACATGGCTAGCCAAACCGAAGATGTGACGGCTGGGCAATCGCCTACCACCAATCAGCAATCACAAATCACCATTCAAAAATCACCAATGCCTAGGAAACCTACCGGCCCGCGCACGGCGCAGGGCAAGAGGCGCTCGAGCCAGAACGCGCGCAAGCACGGCCTCTACTCAAACGTCAATTTCTTCTGGGACGCCGCCATCGCGCTGGGCGAAGACCCGCGGGACTTCGAGCGTTTGTTGAAGGGCCTGGTCCTGGTGCGCCAGCCCGCCGACACCTTGGAGATGGTGCTGGTGGAGGACATCGCGCTGTTAGTCTGGAAGAAAGCCCGCCTGGACAGGGCGGAAGCCGCGGTGCAGGTGTGCAACCTGCAAAAGCACGACCTCGACCGGCGCAAGCAGTTCGTCCAGGTGGGCCGGGAGATCAGCGACACCCTGCAGTCCGAGGTGCGCGCCAAGGGCCTGCGAAGGACGCTCGATGCGCCGGGTAAATTCGAGCAGATCCTTTCCATTCTGGACATCCTAGTGGAGATGGTGGAGAAGAACGATTTCTCCCCCAACATGCAGGAGTTTCTGCGTGGCGTGTACGGCGAGGAACCAACCCTGCGGGGCGCCGGACTCTACAACAACTACTTCAAGTTGTCGGAGATGGAGGCGGGCAGCCAGGAGTTCGAGGATGCCAAGACCTTGATGAGGGCGAGACTGGCGGAAGAAATCTCGGATGTGGCGCAGCAATACGAACTCTTCCTGCATGAGCACGTGGAAAACACGCGAGCGGCACGAATGGCCGCCACGGCGCCTTCACATGCTCAGTGGGCGGTGATCATCCGCCAGCAGAATGCCTTGCACCGGCAATTGCAACAGAAGATTCGTTTGCTGGGGGAGATCCAGGAGAAGCGGAAGAGAGAAGAAGAGCGCTTTCTGGATAACTGCGAAGCCTCCTTGCGACGGAACCCTTCAGACGCACCTCGCGGAGGCCGGCAGGCCTCAAATCGAAAAAAGATACTAAATAGAGGGAACGAACCTAAGACTTTATTGAAACAAAACGAGTTAGCTGATACAGCCTCCTCAAAACAAACTCCTTTTTGCCCGGAAAAGTCGGCAATCGAAGCGAAAAAAAGGGGCGTTTCAATGCAAGAAGCGACAGGCGATGCCCATGCGCCTGCTGCCCACCGCCGGGCGCCAGCTCAGGCGGGTGCGGCGCAGGCTCGCCTCAAAATCGGGGAAAAAGCGGCTCTGCCGCCTGGTTTGCGGAAAGCCCCCGGCTTTCCGGCGCAGACCGCCTCCCTTCTCCCCCTCGGCTCGGCTGGAAGGCCTAGCCTCCCAGCCGAGCCGAGGGGGTTAGTCAGGGCGAAAGCCCTCGGAAAGGCGAAGCCTTTCCGCATATCAGGCGGCAGAGCCGCTTTGCGAGGTTACCCCTCGGGGACTTTGACGCGACCCTGTCGCAAGGCGGACGCGATTTGCGGGGCGGCAGTTCGTCCGAGGATGTTACGTAATAGCGGGAGAGCCAAAGAACAGGTCTGCGCCGCGCGCTCGCCCCGGAGCGGGCTCGGATGTGTTATCGTAAGCAGGTTGGTGGAAAAACCAGGAGTCAGGATTCAGGAGCCAGGATTCAGGAGTCAGGATTCGGGAGTCAGGAGAAGATGTCGCATCGGGAGACGGGCGAGAAGCTCGAGGTGGTTTACGGCATTCATGCTGTCATGGAGGCCGTGCGCACTCGCCCGGTTGACTACGTGCTGGTCACGCAAGGCCAGCACAACCCACGCGTGCAGGAGATTATTGATGCCTGCCGGGCTCACGGCATTAGCCTGCGTTTTGCTCCCCGGCCGGCGGTGGAGCGCGCGGCGGGTAACCCGCAACATCAGAACGTTGTGGCGGTGTGCGCGCCTCGAACCTATGACGACATCCAAACTCTTCTGGCACATTCCGCGAGGCCCCTGCTCGTTGTCCTGGACGGAGTGGAAGACCCTGCCAACCTGGGGGCCATTGTGCGCACGGCGGTGGCAGCCGGTTGTGAGGGGATTGTGATTCCGCAGCGCCGCGCCGCAGGAATATCGCCCGCCGTGGCGCGAGCTTCGGCCGGGGCGCTCGAGCACGTGAAGATTGCGCGGGTCACCAACCTGGTACGCACGCTGGAGGAG
>Ga0181533_1005679_pt1 | contig 11820 bp, 11 predicted proteins | sample PEATcosm2014_Bin_45_FD_119772 | JGI IMG/M metagenome (GOLD analysis project Ga0181533, IMG submission 119772) | Peatland microbial communities from MTU Mesocosm Facility, Houghton, MI, USA - PEATcosm2014_Bin11_60_metaG | ecosystem: Environmental > Terrestrial > Soil > Wetlands > Peat | place...
CGGCGTCTGAAGATCAGCGCCTGGCGCGATATCGAACAGCAGATGCCCGCTCAGGAGTGAGGGACCGGGTTGCCGATGCTCGCGGCATGCTTCCGCTCGTAGACGAACGCGGCGGCGATTACATCCTCGAGTGCCAATCCATTCGATTTAAATAAGGTGACTTGCTGCGGCGCGGTGCGCGCCTGCACTCGGCCCGTCGCCACATCCTTCAATTCCACGAGACAGGCCAGGAGGCCTGTCCTACCGTCGCCTGTCCAACCCGCCATCAAGAGATCGCCGGACTCCATGCGGGCCTGCTCTATGGAATCCACCGCGATCAAATCGGCGCGCCGCACCAGCTCGGCGGGGATTTCGCGGCGGTTAGCCTGGTTGGATCCCATGGCATTGATGTGCGTGCCCGGCTCGACCCATTCCGCAGACAGCACGGGCTCCCTGGCGAAGGTGGCGGTGACCACGATTTGTGCGCCGCGCACGGCCTGTTCGGCGGTTTCGACGGCGCGGACCGGTATGCCGAAACGCGCCGCGCCGTCCGCCGCGAAAGCGGCGCGCTTGGCAGGATCGCGGCTCCACACGCGCGCCTGCGAGATCTCCCGCACGGCCAGCATGGCCTCCAACTGGGTGCGCGCTTGAAAGCCGCTGCCGATGATCGCCAGCGTTGCGGCGTCCTCGCGGGCCATGAATTTGGTGGCCAAACCGCTGGCCGCTCCCGTGCGGATCTGCCCCAGGTGATTGGCCTCGACGATCGCCAATGGCTCGGCATCGGCGGCGCGATAGAGCAGAAACAGGAAATGCGCGCCGTGGCGCGGATTGGTCGCGTATATCTTCGCGCCGTAGTACTGGCCGTCGCTGGCGGCCATGTAGTGCAGCACGGAGCCTGTGGGCAGGATCAAGCGCTGCCGCGGTTGGTTGATAGCCTCGCCGCTGGCCAACCGCTGGAAGGCTGTCTGCATCAGATCAATGCACACCGGCATCGGCAGCAGGTCGCGCACGTCCTCTTCGGTCAGGTAGAGCATGCTCATTTGTTCGCCTCGATGGTCTCGGCCACGTCTTCCCACTCCGTCATCAGGGTGACCAAATCGGTGCGGCGGGCATTCAGGAGATCGTTCACGCGCACGGTTTCCTCCACGCTGGTGAAGTGCGCCAGGGCCTGTTCGTAGTCGGCGATTTCGACTTCCAGGCGGGTGACTTCGTCTTCGATCTCGCGGCGGCGCTGCTTGAACTGGCGGAGCTTGATGGGATTCAGGCGGCGGCTGCCGCCGCCGCTGGGGCTAGGGGCTGGGGGCTGGGGGCTAGGGTTGTGTTTGACGGGCACAGGCTCGGGGGCCTGGGTAGGACAGGCCGGGAGGACTGTCCTACTGCGCCAAAGATAGTCTTCGTAGTTGCCGGGGTAGATTTGGACGGCTCCGTCGGCGACTTCGAAAACGCGCGTGGCCAGCTTGTCGATGAAGTAGCGGTCGTGCGAGACGAATAGCACCGTGCCGGTGAATTCCTGGAGCGCGTTGAGCAGCACGTCCTTGGCGCGCAGGTCCAGGTGGTTGGTGGGCTCGTCGAGCAGCAGGAAATTGGAGGGCATCATCAGCATGCGGGCCAGCGCGTAGCGATTGCGCTCGCCGCCGGAGAGCACGCCGATGGTCTTGAAAACATCATCCTCGGAGAACAGGAAGCAGCCGAGGATGGACCGCAGCTCGGTATTGGTGGCGCGCGGCGCGACTTCGCCCAGGTCGTCGATCAGGCGCGCGTTCGCGTCCAGCTCCTTGTATTGGTCCTGCGCGAAGTAATCCGGCTGGGCGTTGTGGCCGAGGATGTATTCACCGGAAGTGAGCGGCTCCGCGCCCGCCAGAATCTTGATCAGGGTCGACTTCCCTGCCCCGTTCACGCCCACCAACGCCACCCGGTCGCCGCGCTCGATCACGAAGTTCACGCCGGCGAAGACCGGCTGATCGCCGTAGCTTTTCGCCACGTTCTTGAACTCGGCCACGATGCGGCCGCTCGGCTTGGGCTGCGGAAAGCGGAAGTGGATGGTCTTCTCTTCGGGCGGGATCTCGATGCGCTCGATGCGCTCCAGCTCCTTGATGCGGCTCTGCACCTGCTTGGCCTTGGTGGCCTGATAACGGAAGCGGCTGATAAAGGCTTCGAGCTGGGTGATGCGGTCCTGCTGGTTGGCGTAGGCCGCTTCGAGCTGCGCCAGGCGTTCGGCCTTCTGCTGCTCGTAGCGGGAGTAGCCGCCGGTATAGAAGTGCACGCCCTTATTCCACAATTCCAGCAGCTTGCGCACGGTGACATCGAGGAAATAGCGGTCGTGGGAGACCAGCACGTAGGCGTGCGGGTAGGCCTCCAGATAGCCTTCCAGCCAGTTGCGGGCTTCCAGATCGAGGTGATTGGTGGGCTCGTCGAGCAGCAGCAAGTTAGGCTTTTCGAGCAGCAGCTTGGCGAGCGCGATGCGCATCTGCCAGCCGCCGGAGAACTCCTCGGTGCGTTTGGTCCACTGGCGTTGGGGAAAGCCGAGGCCGGAGAGCACCATGCCGACCTGCGCCTCGATGGCAAAGCCGTCGCGCGCGCGGAACTCGCCTTCGGCCTGGTGGAAGCGCTCGGCGACCTGGGCGTACTCGGGGCTGGCGGGGTCAAGCTCGGAGAGCTTGTGCGCGAGGGTTTCCTGCTCCTGTTCGAGGGCCAGCAGATCGGCGAAGACGGTCATGCATTCGGCGAAGACGGTGCGGCCGGAAAGGGAGAGACCTTCCTGCGGCAGGTAGCCGATACTGGCGCCCTTCATGGTGACGACGGTGCCGGCGTCGAGGCCGTCGGTCCCGGCCAGGATCTTCAGAAGCGTGGATTTGCCGGTGCCGTTGGCGCCCACGATGCCGGCGCGCTCGTTAGGGGTGACCAGCCAGTCCAGGTTCTCGAAGAGTGTTTTGGGGCCGAAGCGTTTGGCGGCCCCGGTGAGTTGGATCATGGGACTTGGGGGCGAGTGTAAAGGTTCATTGTAACGGGTGGTGGGTGATGGGTGGTGGGTGATGGGTGGTGCGCTCTTCGAGTGTGCAGACTTGTGCGGTTTTGTGCCGGTTTGTGCATCCCCATGTGCTGGGCGGCAGTGTGGATGGGTTGGGCAAACAAAGCCCAACATATTGAAAAAACACATACTTGGGAAAAAGGCTCGACCTTGCTGCGGTCGAGCGCCGTTTCTCTGTTCTTGGTTGCAAAACGTTGCATCGGGTAGCATCCAGATGGAGAGGGCCGTTGAAAACCAGGCTCAGCGATGGTTTGAAAAACCGTTTTCGTGTTGCATCGCGTTGCATACGGCAGCATTCTCCCGCGAACAGCCCTGCCCAACTCGCGGACGCGCGGAGACCGCGCAGCGTGGACACAGTTCCCCCTACTGATTTCACGATACCACGGCCGGCTCTGGAGGCCGAGGCGAACACGAGGCGGTTTCTATTTGTTTTCATAGAGCTGGCGGTAGACGCCAACGTGTGATCGACGGTTCCTGGCGGCTCTATTTTCGGAGCGTATCAAGGACTGGGTCTTTGCCGCCGGGGGCAAAGATGGAGCAGCGCCCTGCACGCGCTCTCGGATTGGACTGTTAATGGGCAATATCGGTAGCCATGAAGACCTTACCTCTGGACGGCGCGGACAGCAAGCGAAAAACCAAATGCTCCGACGGCTCGCGACAGTATGTAACGGCTGTGTTGGAATCAGCCGCACGCCCTCGGGGCGCATCATCATGGGAACGGCCTGGGCTTTGGCTTGCTGTTGCCAGTGTCGACCTTAGGCGTGGGCGGCGCGGGCGCGGCCTCGGTGCTATACGGATAACCCCACCATCGGATACGATCACGATGAGGACCTTGTGAGTACCTTTTGGTATGGAAGTCATTACGTCGAAGACGATTCTCTTAACCAGATGATCTGGAGCGAATCTCCCCGAGTACAGACGGCTCTGCAGCCGCCAGCAACGCTTCGGTCGGCTGGCTTGTTTGGCGCGCAACAGGCTATGAACGATGCAGTGATAGTGCCTGGCGTTGATGAGAAAACGATCTTGCCTTGGGTTCCCGACTTGGTCGGACGAAACTCGGGCACTGAGGATGGTTTGCTTGTCATCGGTACCGCATACGCAGGGTTCATAAGGGAATACAGTTCGCGCGGAGGAATCATTCCTCTCAGCACATATTACGCCCACGCGACAGCGTTGAAGGGATACGCTGACTTCCAACGGAGCTTTGTAAAATCCGTCGTCTCTGGTGATCAGAATTATTATGAGAAAATCGCAAGCTTGATGATCCCAGCCGGATTTCATGACGCGTCGCAAATCACCCTTTTTGATCTGTGCCGTGCCAGTTTTGTCCTCAGAGTTGGACCTCCCGGACCGCGCAAGGATGATAGTCAAAGCGCGGCGACATGCTGTTGGCCCATTTTCCAGCAATATGTGGAAACTGCAGAGCCGCGCGGCTGGCTCTGGCGACGCATAGCAGAGAGCCCGGCCCGCAGAATCATCGCGCTTGGCTACACTGCAGAGCATGGCCTACTGCGTTTGTTCGAGTCTTACAGCGCGTTTTACAAAATGAAGATCCACCGCCGCCGCGCTGAATCACCCGTTTCCTGGCGTAGCAAGTTCGGCCCGTATGAACCCTGGGCCAAGAACTACGCTGACGAGGATAAGAAGATCAAATGGTGGCTTTCACAATCAGATTGGTGGGAGATCGATACCGAGAAGGAGGCGCCATGCTGGCGGGTTCTGCCTATTTCACATCCCGCGCGGGCGTCCGACTACGGAAACTTGGGCCAAGTCCTGAGAGAAATGCAGTGACTCGCCACGGTCCTCGACTGTCCATTCGATCCTCGATACCTGGAAACGACATGATTCGCAGTCTGCCTTTCTCATGCAGATTCTCTCCATGGCACCGAACTTAGCAGGGCCGGGTCAACGGTTGAAGGATGGTTTCCGGCTTAACTTGCTCTCGACTCTAAACTGTTCGTCGTTCTCATCAGCAACTCGGGCGCGCTCGGCACATCCATCGCCAGATTTCGATCGGTGCACGGCCTGATACATGGCCACAAGATCCAGGTCGTCTATCCGATGGTATCGCCAATCGTCCCGGCGAGAAGGACAAAAGTAACCGAGATTAGCCAGCGCCGGTTCCGGCCGCGCGAGTAGCGCGAGGTTAACCCTATTCAAATGAGCTGATAGCCTCTGCGTAGCGCTCACGCTCCCCTGCTTCATCCGTGTGGAAAACTCCCGAGTGCGGTCGCCAAATCCGCCAATTGGTTTGCTCCCTATCGCATATTGAGCGGTAAATCCTGAAAGCGCTACGGCTTACTGAGTTCGGATGATAAGCGCTCAACTCAGTGAACTCGAAAAGGACGAAATCCCCGCTTAGAATTCTTGAGTAGATTTCGCTGTAGCCTTGACGGAGCCAGGCGGCCGCGCTGCGTATTATTTCCTCGATTCGGCTCAGGTGCTGGCTCAAAAAAGCCTGGAATTCAAAAGCCTCGTACTGGCATCCCGAATAGAGTACATTCTCGTGACCTTTGGCCTCCATCCGAGGTGCATAACTGACAAACTCACGCATGTCCATCAGCGTGCCACGTACGTCGCGAGATCCAATCAGCCGAGCGGCCTCTGGAAGCTCTCGCTGAAGGAATGACGGTACATCCATGTGAGCAATGCTCCCAGCCGGATCGGGAAGGTACGCTTGTCCATCGGCTGAAGTGCGCGGTTGGCCTCTGGCCCATTTGCCCTCGAGTTTCTTTCGGAGGTCAGGCTGGGGATCGCCGGTTGATGCTGGACGCGAACAAAGCGCTAATATCAGCGAGCCGCCCAGATGGAATAACGAGTAGTAGGTCGAGACTGCGCTGGCAAACACAAATCCTTGCTCAAACAACGCCTTTCCTTCGGCGGCAAAGAAGAGTGATCTCGCAAACGACAATGTACTGGAGCTTTGCAGGTGTTCCGCGAGCATCTCTTCCTCTCACAGTTCCGACTCTCAACCAGTGTAACGCGAACGTTCGTTGACCAGGGACTCCCGAAACTGAAACTGGCCGGCAAAGAGACGTTCGGTTTGAACTGGGCCTTATCAGGCATTATCGGAAACTACTCCCGATCAGGGCGGAGACGTGGAACGGCCTCGCCCTCGACGCATTGTCCAACTGCCGCACGATTCGCTCATCGAAACCAACCCAAAGAGTAATGGAAGAACCATAGCCGCCATTGGCCGTCTCCCGTCGGTACAGGCCCCATCCCCTAGCCCCCTAGTCCCCAGCCCCCGACCCAGCCCCGGAGGCCTGCCCCACTGGGCACAGCGGGTGCGTCTACACTAATACTTATGCAACTCGAACCGCCGCGCGGCATGCGCGACTTCTATCCCGCGGATCTGGATCTGCGCGACCGCATCTTCGCCGCCTGGACGGATGCGTCCACCCTGCACGGATTCCAGCGCTTCGAGCCGCCGGTTGTGGAATCTTTCGAGTTGCTGGCGCGCAAGGCCGGCGAGGAGGTCGCGCAACAGATCTATCACTTCGAGGACAAATCCAACCGGCAGCTTGCCCTGCGTCCCGAGGTGACGCCATCGCTGGTGCGCATGATCAGCGCGCGGCCACAGGAGATTGTGTTTCCGGCAAAATGGTGGACCATCGGGCAATGCTTCCGCTACGAACGCATGACGCGCGGCCGCAAGCGCGAGCACTTCCAGTGGAATCTCGATATCGTCGGCGAGCCGTCGGTGCAGGCGGAAGCCTGGATTCTGGCCTCGGTCACGAGCGCTCTCGGCGCGCTGGGCCTGGGGGCGCGCGACGTGCGCATCCACATCAATAACCGGCAGGTGGTGGCCTACCTGCTAGGCGAGTTGGGCGTGCCGCGGGAGAGCCATGTGGATGTCTTCATGGTGCTCGACAAGAAAGGCAAAGCGCCCGTCGAGACGTTGAAAGAGATGCTCGTCGAAAAAGGACTGGCCGCCAAGACGGCAGATGAGGTGATGGAGCTACTCGGCGGCGAGGCGGCGGACAGCCTATCGCCCGGGCCGTTGGCCGCCAGTCCGGCGGCAGAGGATGTGCGCCGGCTGATCGACCTGGCGGACGCCATGGGGTTCGCGGACTATCTGCGCTTCGACTCCGGCGTGGTGCGCGGACTCGCGTATTACACCGGGACCGTCTTCGAGGGCTTCGACGCCGAGCGCCGCTTCCGTGCCATCTTCGGCGGCGGACGCTACGATAATCTGTTCGGCGACATGACCGGCGCCGGCCGTCCAGCGGTGGGGATGGGCTTCGGCGACGTGGTCATCGGCGAGATCCTGACGGAATTAAAAGGGCTGACGCCGGCGCGGCCGAAGGTGGAGGTGTGCGTGGGCATGTTCGATACGGCTCTCGGCCGGGACGCCGCCCGCATTGCCGCCGAACTGGTGGCGGCCGGCATCCAGACCGACCTGGCTTTCTCCGCCGGCAAGCCGGGGAAGTTCTTCAGCTATGCGGACCGCCGCGGCGCGCGATTCACGGTGTTTCTCGCGCCGAATGAGTTGCGCGACGGCGCGGCGGCGGTGAAGGAGATGGCCAGCGGAGTGCAGACGACCGTGGCGCTGGCGGAACTGGCGGGATGGCTGCGCGCGCGTTTGCGGGGATAGGCTGGTGCGCGACCGGGCGAACAGTCCCCTCTCTTCCGGCACCGCGTTAGCCGGTCACCATGACCGCTCCCTTACGGTCGCGGCTCGGTAGTCGCGGCTCGGTAGTCGCGGCTCGGTGCGAGGCGGCTCGGTGCGAGGCGGCTCGGTGCAATAGGGCGGGGCACAATCGGATCCACTAGCGCGCGGCGCTGCGGCCCTTCTTCGGCCAATTCTCCGGCGCGGGCAAATCCTCCGGCAGCCTGGTCTGGCCATCGCCGTGCGTGTGGCGGAGCTGCTCCTCGGTGAGATCTTCGGCGGTGGAAAGGTCCGCGCCGCAGATATTGGCGTGCGCCAGGTCCACACCCATCAGCCGCGCGCCCACCAGATTCGCGCCGCGCAGGTCCGCGTGCCGCAGGTCGGCGCCGCGCAGGTTGGCCAGCACCAGGTCGGCTTCGTACAGTGCCGCGCCGGACAGATTCGCCAGCGTCAGATCCGCACCGCGCATCACGGCAAAGGACAGATCCGGCTTCTCCTTGGGATTCTCGTCCCGCCACTTGTTCCAGGCGTCGATGTCGCGCATCACCAACTCGAAATGTTCCTTGTCGGCCATCAGGTGTTTATTGTATCGCCCTGGCCATCAGGAAACCATCGCCGCCATCCTCGTAGTAGCGCGGCACCAGGCGCACGCGGCGGAAACCCAGCGAGCGATACAGTTGCGCGCCCGCGATGTTGCCGGTCCGCACCATCAACTCGACACGACGGATGCCCGCCGCGCCCAGCTCGCCGAGCGTGTGCCGCATGAGCGCATCGGCCACACCGCGCCGGCGATAGTCCGGATGGACGGCGAGCGAGGCGATCTCCGCGTTGCGCTGCTCCGCGCAGGCCACCGCGTAGCCGGCGATGCGGCCGCCCACCTTGGCCACCACGAAAAATTCGCGGCAATCGTGGTACAACTCCAGGAAGTACCTGCGCGGCCAGGCCTCGGCGCCGAAGCTGGCGCGTTCGATCCGCATGACGCGCGCGAGATGGCGCAGCCGGAACGGAACGATCTGGATCGTGCGGGTCAGAGAGCGTGGGCTTCCGCGCTGCAGGCCGAGGCCGGCTCCGCAGACAATTCGTTCGGCGCAAACGCGACGGCATGCACCAGGACTTCAATCGTGCCCGGCACGCCCGGGTTGTGTAATAGCAGCAGCCGCACACGGCTGAAAAATTTCTGCTGGTAGCCGATGAAGACACGCGCGCCATGCTCCGCAAATCGCTTGGCGATGGCCCACGCCAGGCTGGATTCATCGGCCACTCCCGACACGACCACAGTCTTGCCTTTCAGGCTCATTCCACGGTGGTCTGCTGCCATCATCGTTACGCTGTCCTCGCTTTATTCAAAATAGCGCAGTTGACAGAGCGGGTCCTGGAGGACCCTGGAGGGAGGACGGAGCGCTGCGGATGCTTCAGCGTGCGCCACATGACGATGTACTATCCATATAATTGTGTTTCGTGCGATGCCGGGTCGATGGCGCGAGCATCCAGGCGCCCGAAGCTTGTTCTGACCGGCGAGGAGAAAACCCATCTCGATCAGCTTCGCCAGTCGAGAACCGCCGCCCTCCGCGACGTCCAACGGGCGCGTAAGCCAGATCGCGCGCGCCCGAAAGATGACGCGCAAGAGCGTTCTGAAGTGGCTTGATAAAAGTCTCCAGATAGGCGCCAAAGCGGGGATGAAGGATGCTCCGCATAAGCCGCGCGAGGCCGTGATCGCCGACGACGCCAAGGCCTGGGTCGTGCATTTAGCGGTGTTGCAAGCCCAAGGAGTTCGGCTATGCGGCGGAGCTATGGACACGATCTGCCCTAGCCCGGCATGTGCGTAAGCAGGCGATGTCAGCCGGCTATCCTGCCCTGGCGAGAGCGGCTAAAGCCACGGTGCAGCGCATCCTCGATGCACAACCCCTGCATCCGCACAAGGTAACGTACTACCTGGAGCGCCGCGATCCCCGCTTCCTGCCCAAAATGCAAGAGGTGTTGCTGGTATATCGGCAGGTCGCGCTGCAGAACGGGCCGTCGGGAAATGGCTGCGCAGCCCATACGTAATCACGGTCCCGGTGGATGAAAAACCCGGCGTACAGGCCATTGGCAACACCGCTCCGGATCTGCCGCCGGTGGCCAACAAACATCCCACAGTGGCCCGCGAGCATGAGTACCTCCGCTACGGCACTTGGTCGATTCTGGCGGGTTTGGACCTGCACGACGGGCACGTTACCGCACGCGTCGAGGAGCGCCACCGGAGTGTGGAGTTCATCGCCTTGCTCCATGATTTGGATGCCCACTATCCGCCGGAGCGCACGATTCGGCTGATCCTGGACAACCACTCCTCGCACATTTCCAAAGAGACGCGGACCTGCTTGGGGACGCGCCGCAACCGGTTCAAATACCTCCGACGCCTACGCATGGCTCCTGGCTGAACATCGTGGAGACTCTGTTTGGCAAGATGACGCGGACGTTTCTGCGGCAGATTCGGGTGCAATCCAGAGAGGAACTGAAAGAACGTATTCTGCTGGGGATTGCCGAAATCAACTTGATGCCGGTGGTCCATCGCTGGAAGGCGTTCGAGGTGTTGGAGGCCACCGCAGAAGGGGTCTCATGATCCTCGGCAAGTGGCCTGTTTTCGAGTGCCCCATCTCGACCTCAAACTGGCCTACCAACGCACTTCAAACCAGCTTCACCGGAACCGCGTCGGAGACGGCATCCCGGAAGGCGACGGCAACCGCATAGCCGCCTGGCTGCGCACCGGAGGGCAGCATGGCGTTGATCTGCCGCAGGCCCTGCGCGTCCGGTTTCGAAAGGAACACGGCCGGGAGATCGTCGCCATCCAGCCAAACTGCGATGGTGTCCATGGCAGCTTCTTCCGGCAATCCCGAGACCCACAGCGAGATGCAGCTATCGACACCGGTGTGGACACCGATGTGGACGAGGTTGCGCTGCCAGGTCTTGCCATCCGTCACGATGGCGATGCGAATGTTGGAGGCTGCGGTGGGTGCGGGGCGCTGGCGGCGCTGTTCGGCGGAAAGATCTACGCCGATGCGCACGGAGTTTCCCCAGGGGCTGCAGGTCGTGCGTAGCGTGACCGCATGCCTGCCAGGGGCCAGGCCGGGCGGCAGTTTGCAGTTCACCTGCCAGCAATCGCCGCCGATATTCCGCAAGGAGACGGGATGCGAGCCGTAGGGACCGATGCGCGGGAACATATCGGCGGGCGTGAGATCCGCGCGCGGGCTGTTGAACCAGATCGCCACGTAATCGTCGTTCGCGCTGGAGAATGCGCGGTCGCGCGTGGCGGCGTTCTCGACCGAAGTCAGATAAGGCGCCGGCTCCTGCAACTTTTCGATTTCCGGCCAATGGCGGTAGCAGGTGACGTGCGCGCGATGGTCCAGCACGCTTTCCAACTGCACGCGGGCGAAGCCGGCCGAGCGGCACATGGCCAGCAGGCAGGCGGTGTTCGGCCCCACCCAGTTGTCGAACTGGCCGCACAACTCGGTGGTTTCGTAAAACTCCATGAGCGGCTTGGCCGCGGGATCGCCGCCATCGTCGGTGACGAACGACTCGACGCAGACCATGTCCGTCGCAAGCTCGCACACCTTTTCCAGCGCGAGCAGGGGATGCTTCAAATGGTACAGCACGCCCAGGAACAGCACGATATCGAAGTGCCCGATTTGGGCGGGCGAGAGGCGGCAAACGTCGTCAATGCGGTATTCGGCCTGCGATCCCAGCAAATCGCGCGCGATGCGGAAGCGCTCGATGGCCGTGGAATCGACGGCCATCACTCGCGCGCCGCGGCGCTCCAATTCGAAAGTGAACCAGCCGTCCCACGCGCCGATGTCGAGCACGCGCCTGCCGTGCAGATCGGCCGGAAGCGGAAACTGGGCGAGGCGGTTGCGCAAGACGTCGAGGCTCTGGAAGCCGGGAATTACACGGCCATCGGGTAGTTCCATGCTGTGATACCAGCCCAGGCGGGCGAGTTCCTCGAGCTTCTTTCGATTAGGGTCGGTTGCGGATGAGCTCAGGCCCACGGAGCCATTATAGGCTGGCGTCGGAACCCCTGGGATCGGGGCGAGCTTCGCTCGTGGGGAGCGGGACTGAGAGTCCCGCGGTCGCGGTAGGGATGCCGGTTACCCGGCACCCCCCGCACAGATCCGTGCGAGCGCTCCTAACGCACACGGTTCTTACCTCGGATGTTGCCACGCAAAGCGAA
>Ga0181533_1005685_pt1 | contig 11802 bp, 9 predicted proteins | sample PEATcosm2014_Bin_45_FD_119772 | JGI IMG/M metagenome (GOLD analysis project Ga0181533, IMG submission 119772) | Peatland microbial communities from MTU Mesocosm Facility, Houghton, MI, USA - PEATcosm2014_Bin11_60_metaG | ecosystem: Environmental > Terrestrial > Soil > Wetlands > Peat | place...
AGCGGCCAGCGACCGGAAAACCTCCGGCTATTTCGGGGCCGCACCGACACTCTGACTAGCCTCTCGACTTTATCTTCATTCTTTATGGGTCGCTGCCCACAGGCAGCAAGGACGCTTGGCCAAGCGCGCCGTGGTTAGCCCGGAGCTGCGAATGCCTTAGTCCACACCACCGGGCGACTGCCGTCGGCCGCGAAACGGCTCGGCAATTCAGGATTACCAAACGAAACCAACCGGCAGATGAAGGCCTGTCTTCACCTTCGATTAGCCCTAGGGACGCGGGCGCGGTTATGCCTTCTGGCGTAACGCGGAATGGCGTAGAAGGCTATGCGGCCTTGGATCTGATCCAACAGGGAAGTAGCGGGTCCAGAAAGAAATACTCTCCCTGGTAGCGATCAAGAATGTCGCGCGCGTCAACGGACTGGAGTGCTTTCTGAACACTTGACGCAGGGCCGAGGCAGAACTCTTCGCGGACAGTCTGGGAATATATCTCCGAGGCTCCCCGGTGTGCCAGGGCCTGCAAGGTCGCACGTTGTCGAGCAGGGAGCTGTTCCCAAAGTAGCTCGTAGTACGTAGATTGGCCGATCACAAGCTTATCGATGACACTCTTTACCTCAGAAGTATTCAGTACGCGTTTGTCTGTGATTTCTGCGTAGTCCCAAAGCTCGTGCGCGATACGCTGCACGTCATAGGGAATCAGGTCTGCGGTGCCAAGCAGAGCAGACAGCGCACCATCATCGATTGTTCGACCTCGCCTGCGGAACTGAGACTTTATGAATTCCCTCCAAGCCTCGGCGGGAATCTTATCTAGAAACATTTGTGGGCCGGCCTTGTGAAAGGGGCGCTTGGAAGAAAGCATCTCGTGCATGAGTGAAGGCTGTGATCCAGCAAAGACGTAACCCACTTCTCTTTGTTGCTGTACTTGATTTCGAATGGCGTTCTCGACCGAACCTCCGTCGAATTCCGAAATTTGTTGAAATTCATCAAGGCAGATAGCCATGCGGAAGCCGGCATTGTTTGTCAGCTCCCCAGGTAGTGCGAAAACGTCGGGGGCAATTGGGGTGGGGTCGAAGCCCGTCCCTTTGCCAATCGAGACATTTACCTCACCCGTACTGATGTTGTAGTTAATATCGGGCTTGACTTGCCTTCCGAAACGCGAAATCCAGTCCTTCACCCGCTCCCATGGACCGGCCGCTCGCAGCACTTTCTCCGCAAATTTTTCGAGAAACTGCGCATAGCTGGAATAGCTGCTTACGGTCAGATTAACGGTATGTATGTGCCTCTTCTTCAATTTGAGCATGGCAACGGCTACCAAGGAGCTCTTGCCAAAGCGCCGGGGTGAAAGAAGGAAGACTTCTTGACCATCCGCTAAGTCGCGGACCAACTGGTCCAGTTCGTCCGTCCGATCGACAAATCTCGCGTCGTCGATGATTTCGCCAAATACAAAAGGATTTTCGGGGGTCATTACGCTAAATAGCGTAGCTAATTGGCGCAATCTGCAACTTGGTAGGACCAGTCCAGAAGAGAAAATCGCTGCCATAAAGAACTGCTGATCGGGTGCGAGCAGAGCCGTGGATACTATGCCGGCTGTGCGGGCAAAAGCTAGCTAAACTTCACTGAAGGTAGGGATGCTTTCTGGCAGCTGTCCTCTGGAAACGAACCATGAGCTTTCCACTCCTCCGGACACAGAGGATTGACTCGTCCAGAAAGCTCGCACAGATCATTTCCAGGCAGTAACCGTGAGTTTAGTTTTTCGCAGGAACGAGCGTCAACGCAGAATTGGGCACGCCCTAGCCTCGGCGGTAGCTAAGCGAATATTCCTCGCGAGTCCGCTTCTCACGGCCATTTTCGTTTGTGGGGCAACATTAGCCGTCTGCCCATCCCACAAGGAACTCTAAATTCTCTTTCGAGTAAATAAGGAAGGCTTGTTCAACGGTAATGCAAGAACCTGCACACAAAGAGCCTGACAGTCTGACGGTTTCGCTGTAAGTCTGTGAATCTTAACACTCCAGCGCTGGTGCCTCGCAGGTCGCCGTGGCCCCATGATTGCAATGAACCCTATTAATGCAATAGACTTACTCGGAGTAGCCACGGTCGAGGGAGACAGAATGCGGATGGGCTCCAATCGCCAACGAAGTATGGCTGTTCTTTCTGGGTTCAATGAGAGGGATTCCCGCGCATCTCCGCGACCGATCGATTTTGGATGGCGCCTGCGAGGGAAAACGATTGGTGTGTTGCCGGACTCTTCTTTGACGCTGCTCCCTGCCCGCCAGCGTGCCACCGCAGCGTTACTCGCCCGGTATTCCGCCGACGGGAATTCGCTGCTGTCTTGCTTGCAATGCGGGGCATGTACGGTGAACTGCCAGCTTGCGGAAACCGACGGCGCATCCTTCCCGCGGCGCCAGATGACGCTGCTGCATTTGGGCGAAGCGGACAGACTGATTGCCGATCCTACGGTCTGGCTTTGTTTCAATTGCGGCGACTGCAGCTCACGGTGCCCGGCCGAGGCCGGTCCGGGCAGGATCATGGCAGCCGTGCGCCGGCTCGCAGTGGAGCGTTACTCGGTGCCCGAGTGGTGGAGCCGGCTAGCCAACCGGCGAAGAGGATTTCTGTACATGCTGCTCGCAGCAGTCGTGTTGCTCGTGGCCACTATCGCCGTTGGCGGGTCTTTTTCACCGCAAGCCAGCCCCGTGCGCTACTCCAGCATGCTCCCGCATTTCGCATTGAATCTTCTCTTTGGCGCTTTGTCTGGCGCGGTCTTCATCGTCGCGCTGACGGGCGCGGCACATGCCTGGGAGGCTTTCACGGGAGAACCGCTTGCCCGAATCGGCTTCAGCCGTTTCACGAATTGCCTGCTTTCTTCTGTTCGTCAGATCGCAAAGCACCGCCAGTTCCGTGAATGCCAGCAGTTTCCAATGAGCCGCTGGGCACACATCGCTGTGTTCTATGGCTTCCTGGCGTTACTGGCTCTGGCTGGAGTCGCAGCGCTACTGATTGCCTGCGGAGCCACCTATCCTCTGCCAGCCCTTCACCCTTTCAAGATCGCGGGCGATGTAGCCGCGGCGATGATCGTCGCCGGAAGCCTGTATTTCCTGGTGCAGCGACAGCAAGCTCGGGAGCAGGATGCGAGTTCATGGTTTGACTGGGTGCTACTGCTGGAACTCTTGCTCGTGAGCATCACCGGCGTGTTCACCGAGGTGTTCCGCTACGCCAACGTAGCTATGCTGGCCTACCCCACTTACTTCCTGCATTTGGTGTTTGTGTTCGTTCTGCTGGCGGGAGCTGCGAACTCAAAGCTGGCGCACGTTTTCTACCGAACTATAGCGCTCACGGCAGAACAGTACAGAACGATCGCTAAGGCGCCCATAAGGAACGATTGGGGGCCTCGCAGGATGGCCGCATGAACGAAGACGGTTCAGTTCGACAAAAGGGACCTCCTACCGACGTACTCTCGAAGCCGCAGGCCGAACTTGAAGCCATTCCAGATGACGAGCTCGTGACCGGGTACGAATCTCTCCGGGATCAGGAAGACAGTGAAGGCCGGACGTATCCGAACATCCGTCGTCTCTATGGCACGTCGCTGGAAAGAGAGAAAGACCGGCGCGAGGTTCGCGCATGGGCCGAGGATTGCGATGCGGAAATGCAGGAATGGTACGAGAAGGCGCGGAATCAGCCCTGCACCTGGTGGGTGAAGAACCATCTCGTAGCCAAACACGCTCTGAAGAGCTGCCTGGCTTGCGGAGTCTGCACGGCACAATGCCCCGCCGCCCAGTATTTTCCCGAATATAATCCCCGCGCCATTGTTGACGCCGTCTTGTCAGAGAACGAGGAACAGTTGGTTGGGTTACTGAAATCCGACACACTGTGGTACTGCGGACAATGCGGCTCCTGCAAGCCCAAGTGCTCCCGCGAAAACAACTTGATGGGATTGATTTCTTCCTTACGCTTTTTGGCGCAATTGAAGGGGTACCACCTGTCGAGCGTGCGCGGACGGCAGCAATACGCCATGCGGCATCTTTGCGGCGGAAACCTGTGGAATCGCGGTTGCACCCTGTATTTCCGCAATGTTGATGCAGCGAACCACCCGGATTTTGGACCCCGCCATGCGAAATACCATGCCGAGGTGGAGGGTCAGATGGTGCGGCTGGGAGCCAGCCCGGACAGGCCTGGCCAGTTTGGCGGACGCAAGCTTCCGCCTCAAACGCTTGCCGAATTTCGCTCCTGCGTAGCCTGGGGTGGAACGCTTGCGCTGTGGAACCAGATCGAGAAATGGGCAGGCGAAGACGCGAAGAAAAGCGGGATCTCGATTGACGAATACCACGATCGGGTTCACCGCGAAGGATAGCCAAGTTGAGTTATGGCAACAGCGACTACTACGCCAGAAGCGATTAAAGAGATTCCGCAGAACGATTTTTTCCTCACACCGAGTTGCATTCTGGGTGCAGTCAACCCCGGCACCGAAGTCCTTATCGGCCGCATCTATGATCTGCTTGGCCTGCGCTGGAAAGCGGTGGGGGATCGGGCTGAATCGCAGTGCACGTGCTGCACAGGCTTCTCTTCGCACGGCGACTTGATCTCGATCGAAAGCACCTTGTTGGTGGCGGCGCGGCTATGGTCGATCGCCGCCGAACTGGGTCTCGAGAACATCACCACTGCCTGCGTCACTTCGTTCGCGATCCACACAGAATGCCTCGAGATGTACAAGCACGAACCGGGACTGGATGCGCGTGTCGACCGTTGGCTCCAGCAGGCTTGCGGCCGGCGGCTGCAGTTTCCCAAGCAGGTGGTCCACGCCAGCGACATCGTGTATCACCACCGCCATGCTCTGGCGCAGGAATTGCGTTACCGGTTGGTTGATCACAGAACAGGCCGGCCGCTGCGCATCGTCGATCATGTGGGATGCCACTATGCCAAGGTCTTTCCAGAGAAAGCCATTGGCGGGGCTGAATCATGTGACGTGCTCGCCGGCCTGATTCGTGCCTGGGGCGGCGAGACGGTGGATTATCCGGAACGTCGCCACTGTTGTGGCATGGGGTTCCGGCAGTGCGCGATGCGTCCCAATCGCGGATACACGATGGCGTGCGTTCTGAAAAAACTGGAGAGTATGGCACCTTGGAAGCCGGACGCCATCCTCACCAACTGTCCCGGCTGCAACCTTTTTCTCGACAAGGAGCAATGGGCCATCCTGCAGATGACCGGGACGGAATTCAACATCCCAACACTCTCTTACAGCGAACTGACCGGGCTGCTGCTGGGCTGGGATCCGTATGACGTCGTCGGGATTCAGGCCCACACCGTGCCCGTGGAGCCGCTGCTCGACAAGCTCGGAATTCCCTACGACAAATCCAAAGAATGGATGACCTAGGAGAACGCGGAGGTCATGTAGCGAACGAGTATGGCGAAACCGGTATGCATCATCGGAGGGGGAGTGGCGGGCGTGCAGGTGGCGCTGGTGTTGAGCTCGCTTGCAATGCCATCGGTTCTGGTGGAGAAGTCTTCGGGGCTCGGCGGCCGGGTTCCCAAGCTCTCCAAGACTTTTCCGTTCTTCAATGACGATGGATTCAATGATGGAAAAGAGTTTACGGACTCATTGGAGCGGGACTTGCGAGCGACGCCTCTCGTGGACGTTCGTTTGAACACAACCGTAAGGGGGATGGGCGGAGAGTTTCCCAATTTCACTTTGGAACTCACTGACGGGACATCCTTTGCTGCCGGCGCAGTGGTTGTCGCCACAGGCTTCACACCTTTCGACCCGACCAGCCTCAAGGAATATGGGTATGGAATCTACCCAAACGTGATCACGGCCACCGAGCTCGAATGGATGCTGAACCCGCGGGGGCCGACCGGCGGAAAACTCATTCGTCGCAGCGACGGCAAGGAAGTGCAGCGGCTGGCCATCGTATTCTGCGTGGGCTCGCGCAACCGTCGCATCGGAGCGCCGTTTTGCTCGCGCATCTGCTGCTCATACAGCACCAAGCAGGCCAGCACGGTGATGGAACGGAATCCCAAGGCGCACGTAGCGTGTTTCTACATCGATGTTCGAACCTATGACCGCGGGTTTGAAGAGATGTACTCACTCGCCCAGGAACGGGGCGTCCGCTACATCCGAGGCCGTGTCTCGATGTGCCGGCAGCTGCCGGATGGCTCGATTTCAATTCGCGCGGAAAATACGCTGCTGAACCGGCCATTCACAGGCGAGTTTGACCTGGTGTCGCTCTCGACGGGAATGAGACCGTGTGAAGACGTCAACCACCTGGCGGGCACTCTGGGAATCAGTTGCGGCCCCGATGGATTCTTCCTGTGCCGGGAGTGGTTCCGGCATCCGCATGACGCGACTCGGGACGGGGTTTTTCTGGCCGGCTGCGCGACTGGAATGAAGCCCATTCGCAACTGCATGATTGACGGCGCTGCCGTTGCGGCGCGGGTCACTGCATTGCTGCGGGAGGCGGCAGCATGAGATACGGATTCGTCATTGACAACCGTCGATGCATCGGCTGCCATTCCTGCACGGTGGCGTGCAAAACGGAGAACAGAGTTCCGCTGGGGGTCAACCGCACCTGGGTCAAGTATGTGGAGAAGGGAAGATTCCCGCACGTGCGGCGAGTCTTCCAGGTGACTCGTTGCAATCATTGCCAGAAGCCGCCTTGCGTGAAGATCTGTCCTGTGGGCGCGATGTACCAGCGCCACGATGGAATTGTTGATTTCAACTCTGCATGGTGCATCGGATGCAAAGCGTGTATGCAAGCTTGCCCCTATGACGCCATCTACGTGGACCCGGACCGGAATACTGCGGCCAAGTGTCATTTGTGCGGGCATCGGATAGAAGTGGGTCTGGAACCGGCCTGCGCAGTCGTGTGTCCCCAACGTGCCATTGTGGCTGGGGACCTGGACAACCCGGACAGCGAAGCGGCGCAGTTGGTGGCGCGTGAGGCCGTTCACGTGCGCAAGCCGGAACAAGGAACCGGGCCGAAGGTCTATTACATTGACGCCGACGAAAGCACGCTGGTCCCCACTGCGGCGCGCCACGAATCGTTCTACATGTGGTCAGAACGGAACCGACAGGTCCATGGTGGCGGGGCCACGTATGACCCGGGTAGTCCGTTCTTGCAGAAGGACACTCTGGCTGCCTACGACGTGGCGCACGATCGTCCCTGGGATTGGCAGGTTCCCGTTTACTTTTGGATGAAGTCGGTCGGATCCGGCCTGCTTGTGGTGCCTGCCCTTGGACTTGCGCTTGGCCACATGTCGCTGAATCCCTTGCGAGACGTCGTCCTTTCGACTCTGGCACTCATTTTCATCGCCGCGACTGTCGTGCTGCTCGTCTCCGATCTGAGCCGTAAAGATCGCTTTCTGAAAGTCCTCACATCCGCGCAGTGGAAATCGTGGTTGTCGAAAGGCGCCTTTTTCCTCGTGCTGTACAGCGCGCTATGTGCCGCATTGTTGTTGGGGACAATCACAGGACATGCAATACTCTGCCGTTTCCTGCTCTGGCTCACCGTGCTTACAGGCGTCGGGGTGGCAGGATACACCGCTTTCCTCTTCGGACAATGTGAAGGGCGCGATCTTTGGCAGTCTCCATTGCTACCGGTCCACCTGGTCGTGCAAGCCGTTCTAGTCAGTGCGGCTGTGCTGATGTTTCTCCCCAGTTCGCTCGGGGCCACGCCGCGTTCACAATTTTTGGCGATCGTTGCGCTCTCGATCACGCTGGTACTGCACCTGCTGATGATCGCCGGAGAGATCGCGATTCCTCACAGCACCGACAACGCGGGATACGCAACTTGGCTCATCACACGCGGGCCGTACAAGAAACTGTTCTGGATCGGGGCGGTGGGGTTAGGTGGCGTAGTACCTCTGCTGCTGTTATTTGCATCTTCCGTCAGCACGTTCGCAGCTGGATTGTCGGGCGTGCTCGCGCTCGGAGGTCTGCTGGCGTTCGAGTGGTGCTTTGTCATGGCCGGGCAACGACCGCCGAACAGTTAACAGGAGACAAAAATGGGAGTCCCAGAGGTGAACGTGCCCGGAAACAACGACGGCCGCTTTTCTACCTGCCCTCCGGTGGAGAAGTGGGACGATTGGGTAGAGTTCGATCCCGACGCGTGGCCCCGTCGTGTGGCGCGGCATTACCAGTTGATTCCTACAATCTGTTTCAACTGCGAGTCGGCCTGCGGTCTGCTTGCCTACATTGACAAGGAAACGGGGCAAGTTACCAAGTTCGAAGGCAATCCCAAGCACCCGGCCAGCCGGGGACGCCTTTGCGCCAAGGGTCCGGCAGTCATCAATCAGATCCATGATCCGGATCGTGTGCTTTATCCCATGAAGCGCGTAGGGCCGCGTGGCAGCGGTCAGTGGGAGCGGACGTCGTGGGACGAAGTGCTGGAGACTATCGGCGCACGCATCCGCAGAGCTATTCAGGAGAGCCGCGGCGAAGAAGTGATGTATCACGTCGGCCGTCCCGGTTATGACTACATCATGGAGCGCACGCTGCAAGCCTGGGGCATTGACGGCCACAACTCGCACACCAACATCTGCTCGGCTTCGGCGCGCCTGGGCTATGTGCTTTGGCACCACGCCGATCGTCCCTCGCCCGACCATGCGAACGCGCGCTTCATTCTGCTTCTGTCCGCTCACCTGGAATCGGGGCACTATTTCAATCCCCACGCGCAGCGCATCATTGACGGCAAAATGGCCGGCGCCAAACTCGCGGTTATGGATCCACGGCTGTCGAACACGGCGAGCATGGCGCACTACTGGATGCCGAGCTATCCCGGAACTGAGGCCGCCGTTCTTCTCGCCATGGCGAAAGTCATTCTTGACGAAAACCGCTATGACGCCGCGTTCATGAAGAATTGGACCAACTGGGAAGAACTGGAAGTGGATGGCTTTAAGGCAGACGGCCAGAATTTTGAGGCGACCATCGAAGCGTTGAAACGCCACTACGCGCATTACACTCCTGAATTCGCCGAGAAGGAAAGTGGCGTGAAGGCGGAGGTCATCGTAAAGGTGGCGCGGGAGATCGCTGACGCCGGAAGCCGCTTTGCTTCGCATCTCTGGCGCGGCAGCGCGTCAGGAAATCTGGGCGGCTGGCAGGCTGTGCGCGCACTCATGCTGTTGCACGTGCTCACCGGCTCGGTGGGCACTCCAGGCGGACACAATCTGAACGCCTGGAACAAATTCGTGCCGCGTCCTTTCAAAGTGCCTCCTCCACAGAAGCGCTGGAACGAATTGCTCTACCCTCCCGAGTGGCCGCTGTGCACGCATGAAATGTCGTTCCTGCTTCCTCACCTGCTCAAAGAGGGGCGGGGACGGCTGGAAGCGTATTTCACGCGCGTCTTCAATCCGGTTTGGACCTATCCAGACGGCTTCTCCTGGATCGAAGTGCTGCGCGATGAGAAATTGGTCGGCCTGCATGCCGCGCTGACTCCAACTTGGAACGAAACCGCCTGGTACGCCGATTACGTGCTGCCCATGGGTTACAGTTCCGAGCGCCACGACCTGATGAGCCAGGAGACCCACGCCAGCAAGTGGATCGGTTTCCGCCAGCCCGTGCTGCGCGTCTTCCAGGAGAGACAGGGCAAGAAGGTGGAGTTCACCTATCAAGCCAATCCTGGAGAGGTTTGGGAAGAGGATGAGTTCTGGATCAATCTCTCCTGGGCGATCGACCCCGGTGGCGCCATGGGCATTCGCCAGTGGTTCGAGTCGCCTTACCGGCCAGGACAGAAGATCACAGTAGACGAATACTACGGCTGGATTTTCGAAAACTCTGTACCTGGACTTCCGGAAACGGCGAAAAAAGAAAACCTTACGCCGCTCGAATATATGCGAAAGTATGCGGCCTTCGAGATCACCACCGACGTTTACAAGCTCAACGAGAAACCGGTTTCCGCGGCTGAACTGGAGGGTTCAAGCGCCAGTGCCAGCGGTGTAGTCACCAAACAGGGCAAGCCAATTGGCGTCAAGCTCGACGGCAAGGTGGTCACGGGCTACAACACTCCCTCGCGCAAGTTGGAGCTTTTCTCCAAGACGCTCGCCGACTGGAAGTGGCCTGAGTTTGCCCTGCCGGAGTATTACCGCAGTCATGTGCATCGCTCCGCTCGCGAAATCTGCGCTGGGAAACCGGCTGATGATTTTGATCCGCGCTATATGCCCGTCGTGGATTGGCCAGAGGATGCGCGCGGCGACGTTTACACTCTGCTGCCCATTTTCCGCTTGCCCACGCTGATCCACACAAGATCCGGCAACGCGAAGCTTCTCTACGAGATTGCTCACAAGAATCCTCTCTGGGTAAATCCTCTCGACGCGGAGAAGGTCGGTGGCGTGCACACCGGCGATCTGCTGAAAGTTCACACGGAGATTGGCTATTTCGTGCTGCATGCGTGGGTAACAGAAGGTCTGGCGCCTGGCGTTGTCGCATGCTCCCATCATCTCGGCCGCTGGCGCATGCACAAAGAAGACAAGATCGAGCGCTTCACCAGTGCCTTGGTTGATCTGAAAGAAGTCGGCAAAGGCCAGTGGAAGATGCGACAGATTACAGGAGTCGAGCCCTATGAGAGCTCGGATCCCGACACACAACGCGTCTGGTGGAGCGATGCGGGAGTGCATCAGGACATCACTTTCCCCGTCCATCCTGATCCGCTCAGCGGCATGCACTGCTGGCACCAGGTTGTGCGCGTGGAGAAAGCCAGTCCCGACGATCGTTACGGCGACATTTACGTGGACACAAACCTATCGCATTCCGTCTATCAGAAGTGGAAAGCGCTGGCGCGGCCCGCACCCGGACCGGACAACCTGCGCCGTCCGCTGTGGTTTCCTCGCGTGGCGCGGCCGGCAGAATCGACGTACTACTTTTAGCTGATCGTTCGAAGCCAGGTGGACGGAGGTCTCAGCGGCCTCCGATGCGGTTGCGAAGAAGAGCAGAGCACAAGAACGGTAATGCAGGACACATGCTGATGCGCCAGCGCCCCCCATACCCTTCCAATCAGGATACTGTTATCGGTGCAACTTGCTCAATCCACAGTACATTTCTTTAGAGAGTTTTCTGTGTTCCATATTTATGGCATCAGTGGAATAATTGCCTTATGAAACCGGATTCGATTCGCACCACAGTTGATATTCCAGCACCCCTGTACCGACAGCTGAAAGAACAAGCGGCTGCGAGTGGCCGCTCTGTCCGCGAGCTGGTTCTAGCTGGGGTCAGAAGCGTCCTGTTGCAGGGCCAGCGTCCACGTCCAAGAAGAGTACGGTTCCCACTCATTGTTTCCGAGGGCCCGAAAGTAGACCTGACCAACGAACGAATCTATGAACACGTTGAATTTCCTTGATGCGAACGTCTGGCTTGCGCTTTTGTGGAGTCGGCACGTACATTCAGAGCGGGCTAGGCGTTGGTTCGAGCAAGTCGGCGACCAACAGTTCTTTTTCTGCCGTTTCACGCAGCTCACTGTTTTGAGACTTCTGACAACTGAGCGGATCATGGGAAAAGACACGAAGACCATGTCCGAAGCCTGGAACTTGTGGGATCGGATCTGGGCCGATAGCCGCATCGTCTTCCTTCCCGAACCGGATGATCTGGAGAAGGACTTCCGTTCCCGTTCGCGGTTGCCCAGTCCTTCCCCCAAAGTTTGGGCCGACGCTTATCTGTTGGCTTTCGCTTCTGTCGCAGGTTTGAAACTCGTTACTTTTGACCGTGCGCTGGAGTCGCGTGCCGCTGATGTGCTTGTACTCTGAGTTCACGCAGCTTTAGCTCTGCCCCGAACCCTCAAACCAGAACGCACTTCGCCGAGCACCTATTCCGACTATTGGGCTCCCTCG
>Ga0181533_1005693_pt1 | contig 11792 bp, 8 predicted proteins | sample PEATcosm2014_Bin_45_FD_119772 | JGI IMG/M metagenome (GOLD analysis project Ga0181533, IMG submission 119772) | Peatland microbial communities from MTU Mesocosm Facility, Houghton, MI, USA - PEATcosm2014_Bin11_60_metaG | ecosystem: Environmental > Terrestrial > Soil > Wetlands > Peat | place...
CCTCCCAAATCCATTTTGTGCATAAAAAAACACCCTCTGGAGACCCCTAAAATTTGACATTACGACTAAGTAATGTAAGCTTTTGTCCATGAAACCTCCTCAAATTCTAAAACTGCGTTACAGAAGAAGGGCTTGTGGCCAAATAATTCAGGGTCCATAAATCATGTGTTTTATGGACACCCCAATTGTCACCCACTTTCAACCGGTACTTCTCAGTAATCGGATTTCGATAACACCAGGAAATAAGCGCGGCGAGCGATTTTCTCTGGCGGTTTGCTTCGCCCGACGAGTCTTCAGTTTCAGACGGACGAAACTCTTGAAGATTACGATCGGAATATAACGCCTTCGGAAAAAGCCGTGTGCCTCTGTTTCAGCCACTAAGAAATAAGCTTGAGAAAGGCAACGAATAACAATTACTGACATTCAAGTCCGCAGAGAAGTTGGGAGTATTCCCAGGCTTCACTTGACCTTTTTTCTCCCAAGATTTTTTTCCCCACGAACTTTCTGCGGCTGTTGATAAAGTTCTCCAAGGAAGGGATAACACGGTATTATCCAGAGCAAAAATGGCAACATCCACTCGATGCTTCGGAAAATCATTTCTGATACTGCCTGTACTGCCTGGTTATTTGCTGCCACAAAAGAAAACGTGTACTGGACAAACAACAAATTTACAAGCAGAAGGACAATAACTCCAACTGCAATAATGGCTATTTTCCTCGTGATTGTCATTTTCGGAGTGGCAGAGACGAGCGATGCAAAAGGAATCAAATAGAGTGACCTATGGTATGGATACTCGTGCCACCAAGCCGATGAATGCTGATTAGGATTACAATAATGCAGTATAAGCGAGAACGCAGAGATGTATGGGGTGGAGACTAAATCCCATATCAGGAAAAGTCCCAGGGAAAACGCTGAGAGCTTAGCGAGAAACAGCAGCTTTGGTTTCACGATTTACTATCTTGTCAATCCAGACTATCCACATAAATAGCACCATGATAATAAAAACCACCTGCCAGAGATAATCATGGAAATAAGTGGAATATGCAGGCTTCAGTCTATCTAACACCGCCATCATAAGCAGCCGTGCTTCATTTGCGGAGAAAATTAATGGAATGCCCGTGAAAAAACCTATAATTCTTGCTTTAACAGATGCAGGATATGCAAGAAGAAAGGATGTGAATACGAGCATTGGCATCATTGCAGTGCATTCCATGCTCACCTGCCATACAGAATTGGTTAGGTAGATTATGTTGCCCGCTGTCCGCGCTTCCAATCCTGAAAGGTGAATGAGGAGTGTAGTGGTTTTGGTTATCAGCACTACGAGAAAATGCAGGTAGCCATGCACATACATGAATAAGGAAACAAGATTAAATGAGATCACAAGAAAAAAGAAGAGGGCCACCCTTTTGTACAATATGATCTTTGAGGCAGCCCCCTTCTGTAGCATTTAATTACCCGCTATCCTTTTACGCATTAAATACCCACCTGCTAAGGTCAGGCTTATGATTGTTATTATGAGCCATGCCGGGCTGTAGCCGACAGGTGTGCCACTACCACCACCGCTTGCATAGGCGATAATGTTATCACCTGTCGAATTTCCATTATTGACGGTTACGTTGTCAGGCGTGAAGGAATATCCGGACTTGCTCGGAGTTACAGTATAAGAGCCATTAGTCAAACCATTGAAGGTATAATTGCCATTACTGTCCGTGGTTGTTGTACCTGTTACAGCCCCGCTTAGAGTGACCGTTACACCTGAAATTCCTGAACCATCTGATTCTACGGTTCCCGAAATGGAATAAGTTGATGCCCCAGACTGTCCTCCACGAATGGGCCAAACGTATGCATTGTTGGAAACCTTATGGCTGGCGTCGCTTACGTAGCCATTGGCCATATAGACGGCCCATGCGTTAGACGGATTGCTTGCATAGGACGTAGACGACCAGTAGAAGCCGAGCGGCTGCACACCTATGAATGGATTACCCGTTGGGATAGAGGGAGCAGATTGAGAGAAATCCGTAAGGCTGGATAGTTCAATTCTGTTTGGTAATCTCCAGTCATTATGCCCAAGATAATTGTTCGTATTCAGGCAGACAACATAATTCAATCCCGCCTGCCATGTACCATCGCTTGTGCATGGGCCAACAGTCGGCGTGCTGCCATTTATTGTCCAGATCAGGTTTGTGAGATTGTCTGTCACGGTCTGATCTCCATTGTCAGTAAACCGTGGGGAAGGCCACGCTACCCCTTCCTGAAGTTCTCCATCCTGCCCGGTGCCTGTACAGATAATGACGTTGTCGTTTGTGTCATAACATGTTGTCTGACCGGTCCGCCAAATTACCGAAGTACCCTGTCCGCCTCGAACGGGCCAAACGTAGACAAAGTAATTGAGGTTTTTACCGTAGGGTTCCACGCCGCCATCGCCCATAGAGACGTGCCATGCGAGAGACGGATAGAAAGGATAGGACGTAGACGACCAGTAATAACTCGGCTGCACATTGCTGAATCCCTGTCCATTAAACCATAGCCCCATATCAGGCTGCCCGTCATTAAAAACGCTTTCAAGTTCATTGACATTGGGCAATCTCCAGTCACTATGCCCAAGGTAATTGTTCGTATTCAGACATGCTACATAATTCAATGCCCCGTGCCATGTCATTGCCCCGCCTGCGCATAAGCCGACAGTCGGAGTGCCAGCATCCGACGGCCATATAAGTTTTGTCAGATTGTCTGTTAGAGTCTGGTCTCCATTGGCAGTGAACATCGGAGAAGGCCAGGCCACCCCCATCTGAAGCTTACCGTCTTCCCCTGGGTAGGACACGTTTGAACAGGAAGTGACAGCACCTGATGTATCGTAACAAGTGGTCTGCCCTGTTTGAGGCAGTTGAACCGTGCCTGCCTTCGCAGGGGAGATACTGAACACAACCAATACACTTACAAAAAGCATAAATAGCAGTTTTCCTCGTGTCATATCAAGTCCCCCATTCAATAGTTCAACGCTATCTTTTTACGCATTAAATACCCACCTGCTAAAGTCAGGTTTATAAGTGTTATGATGAGCCATGCTGGGCTGTAGCCGACAGGTGTGCATCCTCCGCCACCACTACCGCTTGCATAGACGACAATGTTATCGTCTGTTGAATTAGCACCGTTTATGGTTACGTTTAATGGAGTGAAGGTATATCCGGACTTGCTTGGAGTAATAGTATAAGAACCATTTGACAAACCGGTGAAGGTATAATTGCCATTACTGTCCGTGGTGGTTGTTCCTGATGCAGCCCCGCTTAGAGTAACCGTTACACCCGCAATTCCTGTACCACCAGACTCTACGGTGCCAGATATAGAATAAGTTGGAGTGCCGGTAAAGTTATTACCTGTCGAATTAGCACCGTTTACCGTTACATTTTGAGAAGTGAAACTATATTCCATTCCAGGCCACGAGACCGGAGTTATAGTATAAGCACCATGCGAAATACCAGCAAAGGTATAATTGCCATTGCTGTCAGTGGTTATTGTCCCTGTTCCAGCTCCGCTTAGCATAACTATTACTTCTTCTATCCCTATGCCACTCGACGTGGTTATTGTCCCTGAAATTGTATAAGTAGTGCCGGAAACTGATGCTAATATTAATTCCCCGATTGTGCCGGTAGAAGTTTCAGTAAACCAGATGTTGCCGTCAGGGCCTGCCGTAATACCATAAGGCATGCTGTCGGCTATAGGGTAGGATGTGGGGATTGCGAATTCGGTTATAACGCCAGACGTTGTTATGCGACTGACAGTATTGCCATAATATTCAGTAAACCAGAGATTGCCGTCAGGGCCAGCCGTTATGCCATAAGGATATAAGTAAGGATAGCTGCCGTATTCAGGAACAGCGAACTCGGTTATGACACCAGCTGTCGTTATCCGCCCGATCTTGGGTGTATTGCCAAAATAAGTAAACCAGAGATTACCATCCGGGCCAGCCGTAATGCCATAAGGGTAGTCCTCAGATGTGGGGATTGAGAATAAGGTGACAACACCGGCAGTAGTTATCATACCGATAAAGCCACCATAAGTATCAGTTCCGACAGTAAACCAGAGGTTGCCATCCGGCCCAGCCGTAATGTTTGTGGCGAAGTTACCAGATGAGATTGGGAAGTCGGTTACAACCCCAGCTGTCGTTATCCTACCGATCATACTTCTTCCTTGCTCAGCGTACCAGAGGTTGCCATCTGGCCCAGCCGTAATGCCCAAAGGGGAACTGTTTAAAGGAATCGGAAACTCGGTGATAACACCGGCAGTTGTTATCCTCCCGATCATCTGCCTATTATTTTCCGTAAACCAGAGGTTGCCGTCTGGGCCTGCCGTAATAACCCGCGGGTCGCTGTCAGCTATAGAGGATGTAGGGATTGGGAATTCGGTTACAACGCCAGCTGTCGTTATCCGCCCTATTTTGCCTGGATTAGCGGCTTCAATAAACCAGAGATTGCCATCCGGGCCAGTCGTAATGTTCTGAATGCCTGGTGCGAGTGTAGGGACTGTGAAACCATTAAAAGTGGCCGCAGAGGCTGGTGCAGACGCAAGCGTAAATATAACAACCCCTAAAATCAAAGTGGATAAGACAGTGTAGAATAAAGATAAACGTAAAAAAGAATTTTTTAGCACAATATAGCCATTCACGTTTAAGTCCTTCCTATCCTTTTACGCATTAAACATCCACCTGCTATAGTCAGGCTTATAAGTGTTATGATGAGCCATGCAGGGCTGTAGCCAACGGGGGTGCCGCCACCACCACCGCTTGCATACGCGACAATGTTATCACCTGTCGAATTCGCACCGTTTATGGTTATGTTGTCAGGAGCGAAGAAGGTATATCCGGACTTGCTTGCTGTTACAGTATAAGAGCCATTCGACAAAGCAGTGAAGCTATAATTGCCATTGCTGTCTGTGGTTATTGTCCCTATTGTAACTCCACCAAGGGTAAGAGTAACCGTAACGCCTAAAATGCCTGTACCACCTGACGATATTGTGCCCGAAATGGTATATGGGAGTGCAAACTTCTCTATGCGGCTGTTACCTATATCAGAGACATACAGATTTCCGGAACCGTCCATTGCTATGCCGTATGGTGCATTGAACTGGCCGTTGCCTGACCCGTAAGAACCCCATTGTGCCAAGTAGTTCCCGTTGGAATCGAACACCTGGATGCGGTTGTTGCCCTGATCAAGAACATAGACATTTCCGGAACCGTCCACTGCTATGCCGTATGGTAAATCGAACTGGCCGTTGCCTGAGCCAGAAGAGCCCCACTGAGTCAAATAGTTCCCGTTGGAATCAAACTTCTCTACGCGGTTGTTACCTAAATCAGAGACATAGACATTGCCGTAGGCGTCCGTAGCCACAGCATTTGGTCCAATGAACTGGCCGTTGCCTGAACCATTAGAGCCCCACTGAAACAAAAGGTTTCCGCTGGAATTAAAAACCTGAACCTCATTGCTCCCCTGCTCGGAGACGTAGACATAGACATTGCCATCGGCGTCCGTAGCCACGCCATTTGGCCCATAGCCAGAACCCCACTGAGTCAAATAGATCCCACTGGAATCGAACTTCTGAATGCGGTTGAGAGCCCAGTCAGCAACATAGACATTGCCGGAACCGTCCACTGCCAGACAAGTTAACGTCACAAACTGGCCGTTGCCTGAGCCCCGAGAGCCCCACTGAGTCACATAGATCCCATTGGAATCGAACTTCTGGATGCGGGCGTTGTCCGTATCAGCTACATAGACATTGCCATAAACATCCGTAGCCACGCCTCCTCCTCCGTCCACTACTATATTGAACTGCCCGTTGCCTGAGCCCCGAGAGCCCCACTGAGTCACATACTGGTAAGTGAGTGCTAAGGCCGGTGCTGACGCAAAAATTGCAAGACCTAAAATCAAAGTGGATAAGACAGTGCTGAATCGAAATAAACCTAAAAAAGAAGCCTTCTGTAGCATTCTAACACCCACCTTTTTCAAATGAAGTGTTTAGATACTGTACTGGCGAGATGAGTGGCTGGGAATAAAAGAACCACCCTTTCGTCGACTTTTTACCAAAGCACGCCGAACTATGGCGTGTTCTCCTTCGGCAGTCCGGCGGTCTTTCTAAAAAGATCCGGGACTTTCCGTCACTTTCTCACGAAAGGGTTGGCTTTATCTTGGAAAACTGAGAAAATGCATGCAAGTTTCATGCGTGAAATTTTTTATTTATCAATGAGATAGGGTTTTGACAGACTCGAAAACGTTGGTGAATGTGTTTTGCTGTCATTCCTGTGAAAACGGTAATCCAGTCTTTTCAAATAGTTGGTTACACTGCGACTACTCGCCTTCGCGGTGGATGAGAGCGTCAGTTTTCAGGCTAAAAAATACAAATATGTTCGATTAGGTTTGTTCAATGCAGGGATTTTGACGGTGGAATAACCTATTCCATATCGTCATATGACACTTTGGCAGCTTGCTTAATAACGCGCGATGCTTCAAATTTTAGGGCATATGAATATCATCTTTACTTAAAACATGTGGATGCCCACGTATGGGGCGGGGAAGAGTATTTATGTATGAGTGGAAAAACAATGTGTGCCGGAAATCAAAGAACTAACCCGCAGCCTTTGCCCTTTGCCTTTCACGTAATCGAAGTGTCCATAAAACAGTTCTTTTATGGACGCCAAATCCCTCCTATGCAAATCCTTATTTATCAAGGCATCTGGTTCTGAAATTCAAGAGGGTTTGATGGACAACAAACTTTTTGTTGTAGATGTATTACCACTTGCAACCCGTAATCATATCCAGGAACCCTCAATTGACGGTGTGAGGACTTGACAGAGACTAACACCTGAGAGTCCGCAGTTTCACAAAGGCGCAACTCTTGAAGACTCCGTCCAGAAACATGCGTGGCTAAAACGTAGCACGAAAACCGGGAATTTCTCAGTCTCGGCGTTCTCGGAACTGCCAGCGGTGTTCGTTCCTTTTGGAAATCAGGGAAGATGGGCTCACATGCGCAGAAGGGCAGTTATGTCCCGGGTCACTCACCGGGTTACTTATCACCAAGAACGAATTTTTGTTAAGCGGCATGTCATTTTGACATGCTCTGGGCACTGATCAGCCATCCAACGGTGACCCACTACTGTTCGGCCAATAACCCGAAATTAACATGGAAAACAGCTTAGGCTGAGTCAAGATTGGACGCTGATGGTGGGTCAACTTTGCACGCTGATTAACAATTATTGTAATTGATTAAAAAAAGCAGGCAAGTCGGTACTCAACGTTTTCCCTTTATAGTAATTGTTGAAATTCTGATCTATTCTGCTTTCACCTGTCATGGGATCTTCATACTTCCTGAAATAATCGCTATTGTGTGCCTGCCCTAATGCATATTCTTCGAACTTCAGCCATTTTACTATAACAGAGTCTACAATAGAAGTTACGTTAGCCAATGACCCTTCATTTTGAAACTTCAGTCGGCAAGCGGCAACCATGGCATACATTCCAAACTGCAAGCCATTGCCGTAATGTTGAAAACCGAACTTATTAGTTTTATCATTTGAAAACGACTTCTTCTTTTGCTGAATAAGATCGAAGCATTTATAGGCGAAGAAATATTCTTCAAAACGATTTGCGTCTACCAACGTCTTTTCAAAATGCTGAGCTTCAAAAAGTTGATCCAAACTCATTCGGCGAGCTGCAGAAGGTTCCTTATCGCAGCACTTACACATTCTCAGGAAAAGCTCACGGTCTATGACCTGTGATCGTTGGATATAACCTGCCCTAATTCCATCAGCATACTCACCGCGCTTCCGTTCGTAAAAGTAGCCATACTTGTCAAACAGAAATTCTTGCAATTGTACCTGTATTTGATCATTTGACCGGCGATCCGCCTCATTGACCACAGACTGTTGATTGGTAGCTTTAGAAATTGCCTCAATCAAATCAAGATTACTGCCAATCATAGACTGGTCTTCAGGATGAAACGTAATTATCTTTAGCAATACTTCCTTATTCTCAAATATGTCTGCCTGCTTGTTAGTAACAATATTTTCTTCATAGAGTCGGCTTAAGGTATATGCTGTTTGACCGCCATTGATAATTTGGGGCTGGGTGATTATTAATTGTCCCTTATCCTTCTGCCCAATCTTCTCATTAAAATCTGTTCCATATGACAGAACTGTAATGCCGTTGTTGTATAAGGCAAACTCATTAGTAGACAAGGCGAGAATGCTATTTGCGATTCCCTTGTTAACCTCGTTGTTTGTCAGTTCCAAGAAACTTCGGGGGTTAAACTTTAGGATCGAATTGCGATATTTATACATAGCCTTGGCAATCTCAATAGTCGGAACAAATACAAGTGTGATATCGCATTCCTTTTTTGTAGTTTTGACTTTGTACGTCACTTTGGCACTTTGCGAGCTTGTATTCGATAAATTAATAGAAAGCCTCAACTCGCCCGGATTGTAGTATGTGCCCTGGATCACCGGGAACAATAATTCTTTATATACTCTGGCATGGTTATAAAGGATGCCAGGAAAGCCACCCGTCAATTTCTTAATTTGAGATGGAGAAATTTGCGTTGACACATTAGCGAGAATGATAACCTCATAATTCCATCGCCCACTATCGGGAATTTGCTGTATTTTTTTTATCATTGCCTTTATTTTGCTATTATATGGCACGTCTTTTTCATCTATTTCCTTACCATCGGTCATGCGATCAACATCCATCTGGATCAACTCGGAAAAAAGTATTTCTTTCACGTTGAAGTTTTTTTCGGTCGTTCTAAATTTGGATTGAATAAAATAAACTTTTTTGTACTCCTCATCCATGAAATACCCATCTACACCGCCATCTTGCGGATCGTCCGTAATATATTTCTCGCGTTCTAAGAAATCCAGAAGACCGAACTTGACCTTAAGAAATAGATGAATAAAGGCACGCGAGCGAGCATGATTAATTTCATCAACTTTGCCTTCTGATGGGCGATAGCGCTTGAATGCATCGGGCGCTTCCTGGCGTATTTTATCAAGGACGGTTAATATCGTTGCATATTTACTCATGAGCGTATGCGATTATTATAGCATTTGTGGAGTATTCAGGGCGGTGGCCGGTGGCGTTAGTGTGATACTCTGGATATTCCGGAGTATTGCGGACAGTGATCCCGGAATATTACAGACAGTAAGGCTGGAAGGACTTAAACTGCTACCTTTTTATGTTTCCCATGCATACTTTTATGAATAGATGGACCATCTTCTCCAAGTTCTCGCTGGCGAAACCTTGAATATAGTATATCATTCAGTAACGCCTTGTCGTAATCAACAATGTTCTCAAACTTAAGTTTTTTTTGTAAAGTTTCTTTAGTATGACATAAGGCAAGTTGACCAAAAGCCTCATCCAAAAAAGAGACAGAGGCGACAAGAACATTATCAAAGTCTATGATAAATTGCTCTTCCTTATCCCATGCCTCATTTAGAATTATTTGAATTTTTTCTCCGTCTTCTCTTGTTACGGTTCTTTTTTTAGTAATTTCTTTTATGTCAATTTTCATAGGTCACCTCTAAAATATTTGTTCTCTTTCAGATTCCAAAAAATATAATCCTTCTCTCGCAGCATTTATCTCTAATTCAATAATAGCACCTTTAAAAGCATTGTGCATAGTTTGCTTTTTCTCTCTTTCTTTGGCCCCCGTGTAATCCCAAAGAATTTTACCCTTCCCAGAAAGTATATACATCTTCCCTCTATTAACTTTTATAAATCTATGGATATGGGTAAGTCCATATCCGGCTTCTTTTCCAATGCGACTCGTAACACCTTCCCTTATAGCAAGTTTGATTGCCTGATAATCATTTCTCAAGTATTCATACTCAGGAACTCTCTTAAGAGCTGCTAGAATGCCAATACCAAAGTCTGCTATACATAACCTTATTTTTTTTGATCTATTATATGATTGCGCACAGACATAACATCCTCTGCTTGATTCACTATGGTCAAAAGCATTAGTCATTAATTCATTTAAGGCGAGTTTCAGTGAACCCACAACCCCCGTAGTCATATGAAGCGAAACGCCGAAAACTGCTAAAATCTGATCTGTTAAAAAATAGTCAATTTGTTTTAGTCTTTTCAGTTGGACATTTGGGCTTTCAATAGTATGCCCTCCGTTTGTTGAGAGGCTAAAAAATTGATTAAACCCTATGCCCGATAAAAATTGCTTTGTCTTCTTTTGTTCTGGACTCTTATATAGTGCTTTTTTATTTTGGGCGAGACATTCTGCAACCGTACCGGCCAATAATACTAATCCAAACGGCGTAATAAAGTCTGTCTTGGATAGATCGAAGGTAATAGTATCCTCTGTCGCTGTTCTTGCGCTGTAGCATAGATTAATCAATGCGTTTGAAAAGCCGATGGTTTGCAATTTAGGGAAACACAAACGTTTGTCCATTTTTTAGTATATCATTTCTATATTCAAATACAGAAAAAAACAAAGGAGAAGGCTGTGACCTTCCCCTTTGTTTTGCGAATTTATTACTGCCTTCTTCTCAATGGCAGATTGATCTTTCTATCCTGATCCCAAGGGATTGGAGACCTTATCTCCTTGGGAACTTTAGGTTTTTTTCTTGTGAGCTCATGATAAACCTCTCCCGTCAGTATTTGACGCCGTCAGTATTTGCACTTGTCCCCTTTTCTGTTGTCCCCTTTTCTTGACACCCTCCTTCTTCGGCCCTATAATTCATCGAGAAGACCGCATGCGGCATAAGAATAATGTTAGGCCACTTCCACACCTTATTCAGGAGGCTTTCCATGAAGAAGCACACTGATCTGCTTTTTTTAATGATCTTGGGGCTGCTCCTTTTGTCTGCCTGGAAGGCGCAGGCTGTTGACCAAATCCCTGCCTACGATGCCGATCTATCGGGTTACTCCTATCCTTTTGAGGTCAAAAACTTCTCTTTTTCCTCTCAGGGGCAGACTCTTCGGATGGCCTATATGGATGTGGTTCCCAAGAAGGCAAATGCTCAAACGGTTCTGCTTTTACACGGCAAGAACTTTTGTGGCGCATATTGGGAACCCACGATTCGTGCTCTCGTGTCCAAAGGATACCGGGCCGTCGTCCCGGATCAGATTGGCTTTGGAAAATCATCGAAACCAGAACACTTCCAGTTTATCTTTCAAGAGCTTGCCACGAATACACAAGCTCTGCTGGATAGCCTTCATATTGATAGGGTATCCCTGGTGGGTCACTCCATTGGCGGCATGCTGGCAACTAGGTTCGCTTTGATGTTTCCCGATCGCGTAGAGCGACTTGTTCTCGTGGATCCAATCGGCTTGGAGGACTGGAAGAGGCTCGTCCCCTATAAGACCATCGAGGAGCTCTATGCCGGTGAACTCAAGTCAACCCCTGATAAGGTCCGCAACTACATGAAGGAGAATTATTTTGGCGGCACTTGGAAGCCGGAATATGAAGGTCTTGTCGAGATACAAGCCGGCTGGATTCGAGGACCCGATTGGCCCCGAATGGCTCGGCTGTCTGCCCTGACTACTGAGATGGCATTCACGCAGCCGGTCCTCTATGAATTCGGGGATCTAAAGATGCCTGTTCTTTTGATCATTGGACAAAGGGATAGAACGGCGATAGGAAAAGCTTGGGCCACTGCAGGTGTGAAAGACAGGATGGGCAACTACCCGGAGTTGGGACGCAGGACAAAGGCAGCGATTCCTAATTGTCGCCTTGTAGAAATTGAGGGTGCGGGACACCTCCCTCAGGTGCAACGGTTCGACGCGTACTGGCAG
>Ga0181533_1005702_pt1 | contig 11780 bp, 9 predicted proteins | sample PEATcosm2014_Bin_45_FD_119772 | JGI IMG/M metagenome (GOLD analysis project Ga0181533, IMG submission 119772) | Peatland microbial communities from MTU Mesocosm Facility, Houghton, MI, USA - PEATcosm2014_Bin11_60_metaG | ecosystem: Environmental > Terrestrial > Soil > Wetlands > Peat | place...
CCATCGACAGCGCCATGATCCGCCCCCTGTCCCCGTGGCGTTCCAGCCCAACGAACGCTCTCCTTCGGATATGGGAATCATCGCCACTTTATTGAATCGCCATGCTCGGATTTTGCTCTAGCAGCCGCTGACGGCCAATCCTGAACTGCGCGCGCGCATCGAGACCTTTGTTCTGCTCGAGCGGGACGTGCACCAAATGCAAACACATGGGTTCGTTTGGCCGACAAGGGAAACGATACCGACCGAGGCTCACGGGGTAGTCGAGCTTCACCGTCGAGGAAAACGCCATGGGCGCCGATATCTTGTGGACGCCAAGCTTCACGAAGCTCTCCCAGGAGCGCAGGACGACCTTGGAATAGACCAGGGGCGCGCGCACGCTGGAGACCATCGCGTCGCGAATGGCGAGAGCAATCTCCGGGCAGATGTATGGCATGATGTTGGCGTAGGTCGCCACGATGGCGTGACGAGCTTCGATGCGATGCAACTCGCCGCGCCGGACATAGCCCACTGAAACGCGGCCCCCCGGCTCGTTGCGGACCATGACAGCCGTCGCCTCAAGACGGATCCTGGCGTTCGAATCAGAAAGATCGAGGCGCGCATAGTCGAAGCGGGCCGTGACGAGATCGTCCATGGCGCGACCCGGCGCCACGCCCGGAATCAGGGCCCGGACAAGCGCGCGCGATGCTGGCGTTGCCGTCGGGAAAGTGATGGATAAAGGGCTCCGCGCCTTCTTCGTCGTCATCGACCATCTCTTTCGCGACCTTCAGCGCCTTGGCGCCGGGGAGGCCGCTCACCATCGCTTCCTTGGCTGGGAGAGCGTCGATGCCGAGGCCGAAGTTGTCGTGAGAACGTCCCTGGAAGAAATCGGCGGCGACTCGCGGCAGACCGCAAATATCGAGCAGGAACGCCCGATAGCTGGTCTTGGCGAGAAGCTCCAGCTTGAACTCCTTGGAGTGATCGGCGAGATAGTCTCGCTCGCCATCGAACAGCGTCACGAGGCCGCGTCTCGCTTCCTCCGGCAGCGGGCAATCGGCGAGAAAGGCTTGAATCGTCCGAGCATTGGGATTGTTTGGCGCGAACTCGTCAAAATCCAAGATGATCGGATCGCCGACGACGAGTTGATCGCGACCGAATGTCTCGCGATCGAAGAAGACGCCGCGCGACAGACCGAGGCCGGGATAGAGCGTGCGGTGAAACACCTGCTCGTCGTAAAAGCGCGCCGGATCAATTCGGAGCGCCTTGACGACGGCCGCGAGCTCTCCTTTGCAGTTTAAGCGCGGCGAGACCATGCTCTCCGATCCGCCGTACCCCACTATCAGCCGGCCTTCGACGACAAATTCGCAGCGCCTCGCGTGCCCACCGAAGTCGTCATGATTGTCGATAATAAGTATCTTGCCCTTCGGATTGCGCTGTCTCCAGGCAAAGGCGGCGGTCAAACCGGCGAGCCCCGCGCTGACTACGACGAGATCGTAGCTTTCCGCGACCGGCTGCCGGTCGACGAAGTAGGCGGCGCCCTCCCTCGCCACCGCGTGGGCCGCCTCGAACGATTTGGCGTCCGAGCCCCGCAGACCCATGAGCGCCGGAGGATATATCGCTCGAGCAGCCGCATCGGCCGCATGCGCGGTTCGCGCTCCAAGCTGTTCGAGCGGGGCCAGGCCGGAAGCAATATTCAGTGCGACGCCGTTAATGAAGTCGCGACGCGAAATCGTCTCCGACATGATCCTGCACTCCACTGGAAGCGTCGGTTCGTTTTTGGCGACTGACCCGGCTCATGCGATTAGAGCGCGATTTGCGCGGCGCGGGAATTTGAACCCCTATCGCCCCTGCTGCCCTTCCGGGCGCGCGGTGCCGTCCATCACCCCCATGATCTTGCGAAAGAGCCCCGGCGTCAGCAGCGACGCCGGCGAGACGCTGACGATCGGCGCGCTCACCTTGCCGGTCACCCGATAATTGAGCGCGATCACCCCTTCGTGCGCGCCGCCGGCGATCAGCGGGCCGACCAGCGGGATATTCGTCACGAGATTGTTGAGGCCATAGAGCGGCGCGTAGGAGCCGCCAATATCCAGGGTGTCGCGCGTGATATCCACGTCGCCCTCGAACAGCAGGCCCATCTCCGGCCCGGACATGATGCCGTCGCTGAGCGTCAGCTTGCCGCCGCCCCAGGCGAAGTTTGTTTGAAGCCGGGCGACGCGCACGGATTCGGGGTCGAATCTCAGGACGCCCTTATCGTCGGCGCGAGGGGCGCCTTGCGACATCAGTTGGCGCATCGCCGGCTCGTTCTTGAGGTAAAAGTCCCGCACATGCAGCATGCCGTCGGCGCGCCCCTGCCCGCTCAGCTGCACGCGGGCGTTAAGCACGCCGGAGTCCATCCGGTCGTAAAGATCGAGGAAGGACAGCAACGACCCGCCGTCCGAGGTGGAGATTTCAAGTTGCGGCGGGCCGTTTTGATTGCGCGCCAGCGCGACGGCGAGCGGCTCGCGGCCAAACCCGCCGGTGAGCGAAAACACGCGCGGCTTGTTGCTCCGGCGCTCCCATTTGAAATCGACGTTGGAGAGGATTTGCTTGCCGAAGCCGGTCACCAGCGCGGATTTGAGATCGAGATCGATGTCGTCGAAGGATACCGGACCCTTGCCCGCGCCCGCCGCCTGTCGTTCGCCGCTATTCCCCGCCAGGCCGCGAAGGAACGGACGCGCGTCGACATTGTTCCCGCGCACCGAGAGCTTCAGAACGTCGCCGCCCCGCTGCGCCTCGAGCCTAGCGTCGTCTCCGGGTGAAAGTCGGAACTGCGAGAATTTCGCGGAGCGGAAGGCTCCGTCGCGCGCCAGTTCGACCACGCCCGAAAGCTGCGTCACGCCCGCGTCGAGCGCGAAATGATCGAGCGTCAGTCCATCCGCTCGCTTGACCAGGGTGAATTGCGCTTTCGCGGCCTTGCCCGACGGCTTGGCGACGCCGGGCGCCAGATTGTCGAGCGAAGCGCGGGTCAGGTCGAGTTCGACCGGCGTGTCGGTCTCGGACAATGGCAGCTGTGTCTTCACCGAGGCGGTTATCGGGCCCACGACGCCCGGAAGGGCGTAGCCGGCCTTGGCGCGCGCCGCCTCATCCAGCACGACGGAGAACTGCGCCTGCGTCACGGCTTTTTCCTCGCCGGCGCGGCGAATATCGAGCGTTGTCGGCCCGCCGAACAGCCGCCCTGTTCCGCTTACGCGCAGCCCCGCGTGGTCGTGAACGATGTTGAGCGCGCCATTGTCGAGCCGCTCGGATCCCAGAAAGCGATCGACTGAGAGATTGGTCGTGTTCGCTTCGATCGATACGACCGTATGATCGCCGCGCGCTTCGTCGCCTATTTCGATATTGGCCCGCAAGCGGCCGTCGATCTGCCCCTTCAACTGCGCGGGATCGAGCGGCAAGTTCGCATAGGGCGCGAGGCTTGGAATGGTGAGAATCTCGGCGACGCCTTCGACATTTCCGGCAAAGCGCAAGTCGAGCGTGGCCGGCGCCGGCTTCAACATGTTGTCGTCAATGACAAAACTGCCTTCGGAGAGCGTGAGGCGGCGTTCATGCGGCGTGTCCAGCACGGCGCTGGCGCCGCTCAGCGTCAGCGTGCGGCCGGTCTGATGCAAATGCGCCGATAGATTGCGCAGAGGCGGCAGGCCGGGGAGCAAATCCGACAAGGCCACATTGACCAGATCGGCCTCGGCGTGGATCGCCGCGTCGGGCGGCGGCTGCTCGTAGCGCATGGCGATAATGTTCGCCTGCGTGAACTCGGCTTTGAATTCGCCGTGTCGAATGGCGCCCAGCGGCACATGTTCGATCAGCCAATTGCGGACGGGCGCCGCCACATGCGTGGAAACGAGGCGCACGAGCGCCTGTATCTGGGTGTTGTCCGACGTCAGTCCAAAGGCGACGTGAGGGCCATTCACCCAGTCGACGGCCGCCGACCCCGCCAAATTTACCTCGGGTCCGACAAGTTCGAATTGTTCGATCGCCAATTTTTTCTGGTTGGGCGAGAGACGCAGCCTCAGCGAGGAGCGTTCGAGCGTCAACGGCGATTGTCCGGCCCGCTCGGGCCCGACGCTGCTGGGTTTCGCGAGGCGCAAGGAGCCGATCCAAGAGTCTCCGTCGGTAGACGTCGCGTCTGGCGGGAGCGAGACGCTCGTCGCCGGCGGCGCCAACGCGCCTTCGATGGTCATATCCAGCGCGCCCGTCCTGATCTTTATCGGCGAGATCACGAATTGCCGATTCTTCCGGTCCCAATGCGCGGCGCCGGAGACGGACTGGATCATGACGGGCTCGAAATCGGGCTCGTCCAGGCGAAAATAGCCAGCGCCGACCGTGATCCCGCCGCTCGCCTCGGCGACGAGGTCGTTCTCGCCCAGCGCGAAGCGCAGCTGCGCCGATAGCGGTGCGTCGCTGTCGAACGGCAGGTTCCGCAGACCGCCGAACAACGCGATCTCGTCGAGCGAAAAGTCTTGCGCCTTCGCCTCGAACACGCGCCGCCCGCCCGGCAGGCCCTGCGCGGTCGCGACAACGGCCCAGCGGCGGGTCGCGCCGGTCGCGGCGAGATTGAATTTCATCCCTCCAGCGCCCTTGTCGAGACTTAGCGTGAGGTCGTCGTAGCGGATCACTCTGTCCAGCGTGCGGTCGTCGATGACCAAGCGGCCATGTAGGACGCCCACCCGGTCGATGGCGCCGATCGCGCTGTCTGGACTGGTCACGAGATCGATCAGCACGCGCAGCGCCGCCCCTCCTCGCCCGAGCAACTTCGCGCTATCGGCCGCGGGGCCTTGGTCGGTCGGAGCGCCCGGCGTCAGGGGAGCTGGAGCCCGCGGATCGAGCGAAAGGGCGTCCTGCGGGGCCGTCCCCGCCGAGATGGTGACGCGACCATCGGGCATCACCGCGAGGCGCAGCTCCAGATCCAGCATTTCCAGCCGCCGCAGCTTAACCCGGCCAACCAGCAAGGAAGGCAAATCCACGGAAAGTTCGGCGCGCGGGGCCGCGACAATCGTCCGGCCGTCGGATTTCACGGTCAAGCCCGCGGCTGTGAGCGTCGGTCCGTGGTCCGTGCTCGCGAGCGCGACGCCTGCCAGCCCGAAATCGTAACGATGGTCGTAGAGTTCGTCCAACGACTTGACGATGACAGGCGTGAGCCAATCGAAGCCGATGGGGCTGCGCGCCAGGACGAGAAGAAAACCGCCGATTGACACGCTCAAAATCGCGAGAACGCCGAGCCCGAGATAGACGCAGCCGCGCGTAACCCGGCGCGCCGCGCAGACGAACCTCGGCGCTTGCAGCCGCATGCCCGTCGAGTCGACCTCGTTCGATAGGATCTCCGCGTCGCCGCGTCGTCCGTCCGTCAATCGCCCTCGCATGTGTCTTGAGTCACTCGTCCCTCGGAAATCGAGCCGGCGCGCGCCGCCCGCTTCTCGCGCGCCGCAATCGCCACGCCTCGCGGGGGCGACGAAAGCGCCATTGTCGCGCGCGCTTGAGCCGAAACAATGGCGCCGACCGACATATCGTTCCCGCGAGCGGCGCCGTCTTCGGTCAAGCGCTCAACCGCATGAACGGAGGCAGACTCCTTCGCCCGCGACGCTTGGCCGTGGCGCGCCGCCCGGCCTCCCCGACTTGAATTATGGGCTATCGGCGCGATTTGCCGCCCCCGTTCGACTTTTTACGTTACGCGCGGGACGGCGCATTTTTGGATCGGCGCTTGCATTGCCCACGCGGCCTTTGCAAACTGATAGCGAACATAATTTCTCGCGACACGAAAGGAAAGCCCGATGACGGCCGCGACCAGCCAACCGCAAGAAGGCGACGCAGCGCCAGATTTTCAGTTGCCCGGCGCGGGAGGAGAGACGCTCTCGCTCGCCGGGCTGAAGGGCCGGAAATTGGTTCTTTATTTCTACCCAAAGGACGACACTTCGGGTTGCACCAAGGAGGCGATGGAGTTCAACGCGCTCCGCGACAAATTCGCCAAGGCCGGAACGACGATCGTCGGTCTGTCGCCGGATTCCGTCAAAAGCCACGACAAGTTCCGCGCCAAATACGAACTGGCGATTCCGCTCGCCTCGGACGAAACAAAGGCGACCCTGAGCGCCTATGGCGTATGGGTCGAAAAAAGCATGTATGGCCGAAAATACATGGGCGTCGAGCGCTCGACCTTTCTCGTCGGCGCCGATGGCCGCATCGCGAAAATCTGGCGGAAGGTCAAGGTTCCCGGCCATGCCGAGGCCGTGCTGGCCGCGGCGAAGGCGTTGTGACGCCAACGCTCCGGACCCGCGGCCGTTGACGGCTTGAACTCTCGCCCCCTCCCGACGCAACCGAGCATCTCGGGAGGGGGCGTTTCGCTTTACTGTTTCGCGCCGCCGACGCCGAGGGCCCGGCTTAATGGCTCGCGGCCGGCGCTGGCGCGGCCGCCGGAGCGGATGCGCTCGGCGCGTCGGGCGCGGTCGGCGCCGGAGCCGCCGTCGCCGCCTTTTTGGCGATCAATTTCTGCACTTCGTCGAGGCCCTTCCTGGCCGAGGCCAAATCCGGCTTCAGCTTAAGCGCCGCCTCGTAATCCTGCTTGGCGCGATCGAGGTCTTTCTTGGCGCGCCAGGCGTTGGCGCGATTAAGATAAGCGGCCGCGTAGTTTGCATCGCGTTTGATCGCCTCGTCGAAATCGGCGATGGCGTGATCCAGATCCCCCTTGGCGTGATAGGCGAGGCCGCGATTGCTGTAGGGCTGCGACGCCTTGGGGTCGCGCTTGATCGCCTCGCTGAAATCCGCGATGGCGTGATCATAATCGGCCTTCAACTGATAGAAGGCGCCGCGGGCGATCAAAGCCGCGGCCGATTTCTTGTCGAGATTGACCGCCTGGTTCAGATCCGCCAACGCCTTTTCGCCGTCGCCCTTCAATCGCCATGCGATGGCGCGCGCGCTGAAGGCGGCGGCGTTTTTGGCGTCCAGCTTGATCGCCTCGTCATAGTCGGCGATGGCGTGGTCGTAATCGGCCTTCAAATGATAAACCTCGCCACGACCAAGATAGGCCGCCGCGTTCTTCGGACTCCCGCTCAAGACGACGCCATATTCGGCGAGCGCGTGATCGAGATCGCCCTTGCCCCGATAAGCGGTGGCGCGCGCGCTCAGTATCGTCGGGGATTTGGGGTCGATTTCGAGCGCCTTGGTGTAATCGTCGATGGCTCGATCCCAATCCCCCTTGGCTTCGTAGGCGCCGGCGCGGTTGAAATAGGCCGCGATCTTATTGTGGCGCGACTCCTTGGCGATGTGATCAATCACGCTGGTGCAGCCGGCGATGCGGTCGTCGGGATTTGCGCTCCGGCATCCTGACCAGCCGTCTTTCGGGGCCGCCCCGGCGTTCGAGACCGAGAAAATCGCCCCGAGGGCGAGCAGCGCACTGGAATAAACGAATGACCGAGCCATCTGCTTTGGTTCCCCATGGCGACCGGCGCCGTTAAAAGTTGACCATTTTAGTATGATATTCATCGTTGTTTCCTCCCGCAACAGGAATCGTCGTGGCCTTTTGTCGAAGGGTTCGCCGATCGCCGGACGACCCAGCGACGACAATACAGAGAAGGCGAGGTTAGAAAAGCGGGTTTTCCGTCGCCCGCGTCGCTCGAGGGGCCGGCGCCGGATTGGACGATCGGGGGACGCTGGTGAATCGCGGCGCGCTCGCCGGCTCTGGCCGGTGAAACGACCGGCGGCGTGGCCAATATGTCGAAATTGCTTGCATTCGCGACCTCGCCGCATGCTAGAAAGCGGCAACGCAGGGTGATCGCGCGAGCGCGACGCGCTATTTCGGATGAATCCGGTAAAGCCGAAAAATCCACGCGAAGCCTCGGCGCATTCGCCGATATTTGACTTGATGCTGCTTGGGGAGGCAAATGCCCGAAGTTATCTTCACTGGCCCGGCCGGCAGGCTGGAAGGCCGCTTTCATCAATCCGCGACGCGCGGCGCGCCCATAGCCATCGTGTTGCACCCGCACCCGCAATTCGGCGGGACGATGAACAATCAGATCGTCTACCATCTCTATTACGCCTTCGCGGAGCGAGGGTTCTCGGTGTTGCGCTTCAACTTCAGAGGCGTCGGCCGCAGCCAGGGCGCGTTCGATCACGGCGCTGGCGAGCTTTCGGACGCGGCGGCCGCCCTCGACTGGGCCCAGGCCGTCAATCCCGAGGCGCGCGCCTGCTGGATCGCCGGCGTCTCTTTCGGCTCCTGGATCGGGATGCAACTTCTGATGCGGCGGCCCGAGATCGAAGGCTTCGTTTCCGTCGCGCCGCCAGCCAACCGTTTCGACTACTCGTTCTTGGCCCCCTGCCCGTCCTCCGGCTTGTTTATCCATGGCGATCTCGATCGCGTGGCTCCGCTGAAGGAGGTCACCGCCCTGATCGAAAAGCTTAAAACGCAGAAGGGCATCATGATCGAGCATGCCGTTGTGAAGGGCGCCAATCACTTTTTCGAGAACAAGATCGACCCGCTCATCGCCGAAGTCGACGCCTATCTCGACAAACGCCTTGGCAATCCGCCGCGCATCGCCATTCCGGCGCGCGGGGACTGACGGGCGTTTTCGAGCGGAATAACGGCGTGGTTCGCGTCGAGAAGACGCTCATGGCGAAAACCTCTCAACCGGTCTGGGTCAACGCGGGCAGAATCTTGTCCTCGATGGCGGCGCGGTCGAGTTCGCCGAAAATCGCGACCTCGATCCTTGGTCCCGGCGCGACGACGAACGTCGCGGGAACGCCGCGCGCGCCAAGCGCGTGTTGCAGAAACCCCCGGTCGTCGGCGCCCACCGCCCGGTAGGGGTTTCCGCGCCGGGTGAGAAAGTCTCGCGCGCGCCTGGCCTCGTCCTTCACATCGGCGCCGAAGATCGGCGCGAGGTCGCGCGCCGCGAGATCGACGAGCAGCGCATGTTCATCGATGCAACTCGGACACCAGCTTGCCCAGAAATTCAGAATCGACCGACGCCCCGCGAGGTCGGCGGCGGAAAATCCCGCCACCGGCTCCCCATCCGGCCGAATGAGGCCCGGCACCGCGGCGAGTTCGAATTGACCGAGCGTGAAAGGATTGAACAGGCGCGCGCCAATGTCCTTTCGGGTCCACAGAAATCCCGCCAGACCCGCCCCGCCCCCAAGACAAGCGACGCCGATAGCCGCCCGCAAAACACCGCGTCGCGTCGCGCGGCCATCATGTTGCAATGCAATATTTTCGGCGCCATTTTGCATTCCGCAGTCCCCTTTTCCGCGATCCAAGAGCGGCTGGAAGTCTTAATAACAACTTAATCGCTCGCCGGTCTCGCCCGCGCGAGCACTCCACCTGTCGTCGGCCGCGAAACGCCCGTGGTGGTCGGAAAGGTCAGCGGAAGCCCTTCCAATACACGCGCCGCGAGAAATCCGAACGCCTGGGCTTCGAGATAGTCCGAAGACCAGCCCACCACTTCGGCAGTGGTCACCTTGCACGGAAGGCGCAAGACCAACTCCCGAACGAGGATCGGATTGCGCGCGCCGCCGCCGCAGACGATCAGCAATTTCGGCTCCTTCGGCAGATGGGGAAATAGGCGCAGCACGGAGGCGGCGGTGAAAGCGGTGAGCGTCGCGGCGGCGTCCTCAGTTGAGAGATTACTTATTATGTTAAGTGAAAAAGCGTTTCTATCTAAAGACTTTGGCGGTGAAACCTCAAAGAATGGATGAGATAGCAAACGCAGTAAGGCCGCTTCGTTCACTCGCCCTCTCGCGGCGGTGTGACCATGGCGGTCGATCGGCGCTCCGGTGCGCTGGAGCATCAGATCGTCGATCAGCGCGTTGCCGGGTCCGGTGTCGCAGGCGATCGGCTCGTCGCCTTCGGCAAGATAGGTGACATTGGCGACGCCACCGATATTAAGCAAGGCGACCTCGCCGCGCAATCCGCCAGCCACAACCAGAGCGCGATGAAAGACCGGCACGATCGGGGCGCCTTCGCCGCCGGCGGTGATATCGGCGGCGCGAAAATCATAGGCGACATCGACGCCGAGCCGCGCCGCCAAGGCCGGCCCGTCGCCGATCTGGATGGTCAGGCGCTGCTTTGGGCGGTGCAGCACGGTTTGGCCGTGAAAACCGATTATCGAGACGCTAGCCGGGTCGATCGCGTTGTCGCGCAGGAAATTTTCGACGGCTTCGGCGTGTCGATCCGTGACCATGCGCTCGGCGAAAGCGAGCACGCCAGGACGCGCGGAGCGATCCTCCAGCGTCGCCCCCTCCGCCAAGGCGCCGCGCAACAAGGCGCGGTCGGCGTCGGAATAGGGATAGGCGCCCGCCGGACCAAAGGAGAGGCTGGACTCGCCGTCGGTTTCGACGAGGGCGACGTCGACCCCATCCATGGAAGTGCCGGACATTAGTCCGATGGCGCGATATAAGGGCAACGCGGTACTCCTACGCAACAGGCTGGCAGAATAACGCGAAGGAGCAAAGAAACAATTTCGCGAACGGCCCAATGCCCCCCAAAAGACACCCGCATCCCTCGACGTTTCGGGCCTTTCTTCGAAGCGAGGCCGCCGGCGGCCTCGCGCTGATGTTTAGCGCAGCTTTGGCCCTTATCGTCGCCAATTCGCCCTTGAACGCCGTTTACGAAGCCGCCTTGGCGGCGCGCGTCGGCCCCTTGTCGGCGCTGCACTGGATTAACGACGGACTAATGGCGCTGTTTTTCCTGCTGGTCGGGCTGGAGATCAAGCGCGAGCTCCTCGACGGCCATTTGCGCCACTCGTCCGCGCGGATCTTGCCCGGCTTGGGGGCGCTCGGCGGCATGATTCTTCCCGCGGCGATATACGCGGCTTTCAATTTCGATTCGCCTTCGAGGCTGCATGGCTGGGCCATCCCGGCGGCGACGGATATCGCCTTCGCGCTGGGCGTCCTTGCTCTATTGGGTTCGCGCGCGCCGGCTTCGCTAAAGGTGTTTCTGACGGCCTTGGCCATTATGGACGATCTTGGGGCGATCGCCATAATCGGCGTCGCCTATACCGACAAGATTTCGGCTCCTTGGCTGCTGGCGGCGGCAGCGACGCTGCTTTGCCTGCTTTCGCTCAACCGGTTTAACGTGAGGCGGCTGCTTCCCTATCTGGCTTTTGGCGCGGCGTTTTGGCTGTTCATACTGAATTCCGGGGTTCACGCGACGCTCGCCGGCGTGTTGCTGGCGGCCGCGACGCCGCTCCGCTCGAACGGTCCCGACGAAGGAGAGCGCAGCCCGCTCCATCGACTCGAAAACGCCCTTCAGCCTTATGTCGCCTTCTTGATCCTGCCTCTGTTTGGCTTCGCCAACGCTGGATTACGATTCGACGGCGAATTTTCCGCGAACGCGACGCCTGTCGCCATCGGCGTGGCGGTCGGGCTGTTTCTGGGCAAGCAACTCGGCGTATTCGGCGCGGTGGCGCTGGCGATCCGGACTGGACTGGCCGCGAAGCCGCGCGGAGCGACCTGGACGCAAATCCATGGCGTCGCGCTGCTATGCGGCGTGGGTTTCACGATGAGCCTGTTCATTGGAGAAATCGCCTTCGATGGCGACCGCGGACTTGTCGCGCAAGTCAAGCTTGGAGTGCTGGCGGGCTCCCTTGCCTCGATCGTCGCGGGAGTCCTGCTGCTGCGCCGTCGCGGCGACAGACAGCCATAGCTTACTTCGCCATGCAGTCCTTGATGTCGCTTTCTTTCTTCATGCGCTCGAAGGTGTCCACGCAATAGCGCTCGAGATCGGGCCGAACCTTCGGGTCGGCGGCGTTGGCGCGAATGCTGACGGCGCCCTCCAGCAATTCCTTCTGGGC
>Ga0181533_1005704_pt1 | contig 11779 bp, 4 predicted proteins | sample PEATcosm2014_Bin_45_FD_119772 | JGI IMG/M metagenome (GOLD analysis project Ga0181533, IMG submission 119772) | Peatland microbial communities from MTU Mesocosm Facility, Houghton, MI, USA - PEATcosm2014_Bin11_60_metaG | ecosystem: Environmental > Terrestrial > Soil > Wetlands > Peat | place...
CCAAGGAATTGTTTTGCATCTACGAAGATCGAAAACGGATCAACTCGGCCAAGGGAGAAAAATCGGCATCCCGTTTGCCCGAGGTCGTCATTGCGCAGTCGCGGCTATCGACGCTTGGCTTGAACGTTCGGGGATCGTCGAGGGAGCCGTATTTCGCAACGTCAACCGTCACGGCCAAATCGCCCCCACCCGCTTGTCCGGCGAAGGCGTGGCGCTCGTAGTCAGGGAGCGGCTCAAGGCGGCGGGCCTCGACGCGACCGGTTTCAGCGGTCATTCCTTGCGGGCGGGGTTTTGCACCAGCGCGGCGCAAGTCGGCGTCTCGTCATTAAAGATCAAGGCGCAAACGGGCCATTCATCGGACGCCATGCTGTCCAGATATATCAGGGACGGCCAGCTTTTCCTCGACAATGCCTCGGGTGCACTGCTTTAAAAGGGCGCATTGTCCCGAGAACAGGACTATTCTACTCAAATTGCCGGGTTCTCCTCGCAGGCTCGCCCGGCCACATTCGCTTCAGGAACCAGGGATGACATCATTTGAGGAGATAAAGCCGGGGTCGCGCTTGCGAGGGCTTGACCCATCTGGGATCGCTGAAGTCGTTCAGGTCGCTCGTTTTGGTCCCGACGCACTCAATCTCGTTTTTCGCGCCAACGGCCGTGTCGGTGAGCGTCTCGTCTACCGAGGCGAGGAAACTGCTTTTGAATTTGTAGAGCCGGGCCGCACCTATGGGTTCGACGCCGACGGCGGCCTGCTTCGCCTCGCCTCCGAAGCCTATCGCATCCGACTTGCCTACCTTTTCGACCCCTACCTCGCGGTCACTGCATCGCAGATCGAAGCACTCCCTCACCAGATTACAGCGGTTTATGGTGAGATGCTTCCAAGGCAGCCCCTGCGGTTCCTTCTCGCCGACGATCCCGGCGCGGGGAAGACCATCATGGCGGGGCTCTTGATCAAGGAACTTCTGATCCGAGGCGATCTGGAACGCTGCCTGATCGTCGCGCCGGGCGGTCTTGTCGAACAGTGGCAAGAAGAGATGGCCGACAAATTCAGCCTCTCATTCGACATTCTATCGAGAGATCAGATCGAGACATCGCTCACAGGCAATCCGTTCATGGAGCGGAACCGTCTGATCTGTCGGCTCGACATGGCGGCGCGATCCGACGAACTCAAAGCAAAACTGGAAGCCGCGCCGGATTGGGACCTCATTATTTGCGACGAAGCGCACCGAATGGCCGCGTCCTATTTTGGCGGCGAGGTGAAAGAAACCCGCCGTCACAAGCTCGGAAAATTGCTCGGCACGCGAACACGCAATTTCCTTCTGATGTCCGCAACGCCTCACAACGGCAAAGAGGCTGATTTTCAGCTCTTCATGGGGCTTCTCGACGCCGATCGTTTCGAGGGGCGTTTTCGTGAAGGAGTTCACAAGGCCGACGTCTCGGACATGATGCGGCGGTTGACCAAGGAAGAATTGTATCGTTTCGACGGCACGCCGCTCTTTCCCGAACGCCGGGCTTATACCGCAAGTTATTCCCTGTCGCCGACGGAGGCCGACCTTTACCAAGCGGTTACGACCTATGTGCGCGAGGAAATGAACCGCGCCGATCGGTCTGGCGACGACAAACGACGCTCTAACGTGGGGTTCGCCCTTCAAATTCTGCAACGCCGTCTAGCTTCCTCGCCTGCCGCGATCCATCGTTCCTTGGAGCGGCGCAGGAAGCGCCTGGAAGAGCGTCTGCGAGAAGAAAAGTTGATGCGTCATAATGGTGGCGTGCCTCTTACCCGCGTGTCCGATCTTCCGAGTTACGATCCTGACGAGATCGACGAAGTTCCTGGCGCGGAGGCCGAAGCTGTCGAAGAGCAAATCCTCGACCAGGCGACCGCAGCCCAAACCATAAGCGAACTCGAAGCCGAGATCGTCATTCTGAAAGACCTCGAAGACCGTGCGCTGGCGCTCAAACTATCGGGTCTGGATGCGAAGTGGCGCGAGCTACAATCGATCCTTGATGATCCAATCATTCTCGACCCAGTTTCTGGCCTCCGTCGGAAAATCCTGATTTTCACCGAGCCCAAAGACACGCTCGAATATTTGCAACACAAAATCGTCAGCCGCGTTGGCGATGCAGCCGCTGTCGTCGTAATTCACGGCGGCATCGCACGGGAGGCGCGCCGCGCTGCCATCGCCGCCTTCAACAGCGATCCGGTCGTGCGCGTAATGATCGCCAACGATGCCGCAGGCGAAGGCGTGAACCTGCAGCGCGGCGCACATTTGATGGTCAACTACGACCTCCCGTGGAACCCCAATCGTCTCGAACAACGATTTGGCCGCATCCATCGTATCGGGCAGACCGAGGTTTGCCACCTTTGGAACTTATGCGCCGCTAATACGCGCGAGGGCGAGGTCTATCGGCGTCTTCTCGAAAAGCTCGAAGAGGCACGCGAGGCTTTAGGCGGTAAGGTTTATGACGTTCTCGGCGAGCTGTTCGAGGGACAGGCGCTACGCGATCTTCTCGTTGACGCCATCCGTTACGGTGACCGGCCGGAAGTAAAGGCCGAACTGTTCCGCAAAGTCGATGGCGCGGTCGATGTCGAGACGATCGAAAAGCTCGTCGCCGAACGCAAACTGACCTCCGAAGGGATGGACCCGAACTCGGTCAATGCGATCCGCGAGCAAATGGAACGAGCGCAGGCTCGCCGCCTTCAACCGCATTTCATAAGCGCCTTTTTCCGTGAAGCCTTTGTCCTGCTCGGAGGACGGATTTCTGAGCGCGAGAAAGGCCGATTTGAAATCACGCGCGTGCCGGGCATTCTCAAGGAACGCGATCGTTTGATTGGACGCCGCGATCCCGTGCTCGATCGTTATGCGCGCGTCACCTTCGAGAAGACGCTGATAAATGGGCAGCCACAGGCGGAACTGCTCGCGCCCGGCCATCCTTTGCTTGATGCAGTAGTCGATGTGGTCTTGCAACGGTTCCAGCCGCTGCTCGGCCAGGGCGGCGTGTTGGTCGATGAGACCGACGAGGGGGTCGAGCCACGCCTCCTCGTCTATCTCGAACATGCAATCCGCGATGGGCGGCTGGCGAAGTCGAGCGAACCGCGCGTCATTTCGCAACGCCTTCAGTTCATTCATTTGAGAGAAGATGGGTCAGCGATGGATGGTGGCCCAGCTCCTTATTTGGACTGCCGTCCGATCAGCGACGATGAGCGACGGCTGGTCGAGGACGCGATTACCGCGCCCTGGCTTTCCGGTCATGTCGAGGATCGTGCGTTGGGCTACGCCATCTCGACCCTCGTGCCCGATCATCTGGCCGAAGTGAAACACCGTCGCCTAACCGAAATCGACAAGGTGGAGCGCGAGGTGCGCGCTCGCCTGAACAGAGAAATCAACTATTGGGACGCCCGGGCGGCGCGATTGCGTGAGGAAGAGCGGGCGGGAAAGGAACAGCGGATCAACGCCTCGAATGCCGAGGCCACCGCGCAGCGTCTGGTCGAGCGGCTCCATAAGCGCCAGGAGGAACTCGATCGGGAGCGCCAGATCACAGCCCTGCCACCGGTATTAAAAGGGGCGGCGCTAATCATCCCGAACGGGCTCCTACGCGCTCGCCGCTCCCCGTCGGCGGAACCCGCTGCCGAAGGCTTTTGCGACGACCCTGTCGCGCGGGCGGTGGTCGAGAAAGCGGCTATGGATGTCGTTATGGCTGCCGAGCGCGTTCTCGGATGCGAACCCCGCGACGTGTCGGCCGAGAAAAAGGGCTATGACATAGAGAGCCGCGATCCGCGATCCGGGCATCTCAGGTTCATCGAGGTCAAAGGTCGTCACGCCGACGCCCGCGATGTCATTATCACTAAGAACGAAATCCTGGCGTCTCTGAACGCGCCGGAAGCCTTTTTCCTGGCGCTCGTGAGGGTCGAAGCTGGGTTCGCCCACCAGCCGGTCTATGTTCAGCGGTTCTTTAAGCGGGAGCTTGGCTTTGCGGAGACGGCCGTTGTATTCAATTTCGACGATCTGATTTCGCTGGCCTCCGCCATAGCGTAGATTTCAGCTGATTTGCCCGGTTCCAGTCAGGAAGCATATGCCCCCCGCCATCGTTCGCAAGAAGCTCATCGAAGTGTCGATCCCGCTGGAGGCGATCAACGTCGCCTCAGCACGGGAGAAGTCCATCCGGCATGGACATCCCTCGACCCTGCATTTGTGGTGGGCGCGCCGCCCCCTGGCAGCCTGCCGGGCGGTGTTGTTCGCCCAGCTCGTGGACGATCCCTCGTCTTGGCCGGACCGTTTCCCGACCGAGGAGGCGCAGGAGTTCGAGCGCAAGCGGCTCCATAAGATCATTGAAAAGATTGTCCCGTGGGAAGCGTCGAACAATGAGGCGATCCTGAACGAGGCGCGCTGGGAAATTGCGCGCTCGGTCGCCTGGGGATTGGGCGAGGAGCCTCCGCCGCAGGGCGACACAAAGGCGATCCTCGATTATCTCCAGACCAAAGCTCCGCCGGTATACGACCCTTTCTCGGGCGGCGGGTCGATCCCGTTGGAGGCGCAAAGGCTCGGCTTGAGGGCCTATGGCTCGGACCTCAATCCCGTCGCGGTGTTGATCGGCAAGGCGCTTGTCGAAATCCCACCGAAATTCGCGGGACAGCCTCCGATCAATCCGAAATCGCGAGCGGAATTGGACCGTGGCGGCAAATGGCAGGGCAAGGGCGCGCATGGCATTGCAGAGGACGTGCGCTATTACGGACAATGGATGCGCGACGAGGCGGAAAAACGTATCGGCCACCTCTATCCCAAAGTGAAATTGCCCGATGCCTCTGAGGCTACAGTCATCGCATGGGTCTGGGCGCGCACCGTTCGCTCACCCGATCCATCTGCGAAGGGCGCGATGGTCCCGTTGGTTTCAACTTATATCCTTTCAATGAAAGAGGGGAAAAAAGCATGGGTCGAAATTGTATGCGATCCAAATGTTCTGGACGGCTGGCACCCTGTCGTAAAATGCGGGAACCCAACTCGCAGTGAAGAAGATGTCGCTCGGGAAGGGAGTAAGACCGGTCGTGGAAGCTTCAAGTGTGTCTTGACCGGTGCTGTGATAAATCCAGCGTGGATCAAGTCTGAAGCGAGAATGGGCTATATGAAGAGCCGTCTCATTGCAGTTGTTGCAGAGGGCGACCGCGAGAGACGTTATTTAACACCCGACGCAGAGCAGGAGCGAGCAGCCGCTACAGAGCGTCCTTCATTGCCTGAGATCGAGCAGCAAATGTCTCACGATCCTCGGGCAATTACTCCGGTTTTGTATGAACTCGACAGATGGGACAAGCTTTACTCTGACCGGCAGTTTGCTGCGATGAAGACGTTTTCTGACCTCGTCATAGAAGCACGCCAGATGTGCGAGCGCGATGCGTGCGTGGCTCTTAAAGACCTCGACGCATCATCTTTGGACCGGGGAGGGTGCGGACCGCGAGCTTACGCTGATGCGATCGCGACGTATTTGAGCTTCGCCGTCTCTCGCCTGTCTAATTTATTGAACAATCTTTGCCAATGGAGGTCTGACGCGGCTAAGCAGCATGTTGGGCACATGTTCGCGCGACAGGCCGTTCCGATGGTTTGGGATTTTGCAGAGGCAAACCCTTTTGCCACATCAGCGGGCAGTTGGGAGAAGAGTTTGCTGTTCGTTCCAAGGGCTCTTGAAGAATTGAATGCTTCAACTTTTGGAAGGATAACGCAGCTGAACGCGTCGAAAGACATAAATGAAGTGGCGTGTTTCTCCACCGATCCACCCTATTACGATAATGTCGGATACGCCGACCTGTCCGATTTTTTTTACGTATGGATGCGCCGAACATTGCAGCCGATTTGGCCAGAGTTATTTCGCCGACTGCAAACACCGAAAGAGGCAGAGTTAGTCGCAGCTCCGGCCCGAGATCGCTTGTATGATGAGACCGAGGCAGATGTGCCCTCTTCGCTCACGACGCGAGAACGTGCGGAGCGGTTCTTTCTACGTGGAATGTCAGCAACCTTTCGAAAGATGGCGCAGCTGGCTCCGATCGATGTGCCATTGACAATCTTTTATGCCTTTAAACAATCTGAACTGGCATCGGAGGGAGTTACCTCACCCGGCTGGGCCACTTTTCTTCAGGCGCTTGTCAATGCGGGGCTTTCTTTAGACGGCACTTGGCCGGTCCGAACGGAGCTCGGTAATAGGATGAGAGGCCAGGGAGCAAATGCCCTCGCGTCCTCAATCGTCCTCGTTTGTCGCCATCGCGCTACCGACGCGCCCACCGTCACGCGCGTTGAATTCATCCGCGCGATGAAACGCGAATTGCCTGATGCGATTGACGACATCCGCAAGGCAGGCGTCGGCCCTGTTGATATGCAGCAATCGGTTATAGGGCCGGGTATGGGCGTCTTCACGCGCTACGGGAAAGTGCTGGAGGACGATGACAGCGCCATGAGCGTCAAGACAGCGATCTCTCTCATCAACCGCGTGTGGGAGGAAATCGAAAATGATCTCGATGCCAATTTCGATCCCGAAACGCAAGTCGCACTTGCATGGTTCGCGAACTACGGTTTCGAGACGCGCAGCTCGGGTGAATTGATTATGCTCGCGAACGCGAAGAACATTCCGCTTAGCGCACTGTTTTCGTCAGGTATCTTCGCCGATCTGCAGGGAAAGGCCGGGCTCATCAAACGCGATGATTTGCCGAGGGACTGGAGCCCGACTGCCGACAAGACGCCAACAATCTGGCAATGCGCTCAGCATACGGCGCGCGTGCTTAACGCGCCGGATGGCGGCGGAGAGGCGGCTGCCCGCCTCGTTGCCGAAATGGGATCGAAGGCCGCGGACGCCCAGAAATTGGCATACCGCCTTTTCGAAATCGCCACGCAGAAGAAATGGTCTGCCGAGGCGCTCGTTTACAACGAACTCGCGCAGGAATGGACGAAGCTCGAAGACATAGCCTCGAACCTCGAACCTCTCGGCCATAGGCCGGGGGCCGCCCAGGGCGCATTCGCTTTCGATGAGGGAGCCCGCTGATGTCGGCCGAGAAAAATACTTTGCGCCGCGTTCAGGATGGGTTGTTTCATCTAGCCAAGGGCGCTTCGCCCTTTGTCGAAGCGCGTATGAAATCAGTTCATGGCGACCGATGGCTGCATTACGCGAGCCGCGCGGCCGGGGGACGACCCAACGAGCCTCTCGACATTTACGGATTGCTCAAGACAATTTTGGACAATTGGAGAGAGGTCTTTGAGCAGGCTTTCGACCGCAAGACTGGGCAAAAGTTTCGAACACTCGTTTCGACCGCTTTCGAGGGGCGCAATGCGACCTCGCATCTCGCCATTCCGCTGACGGACGCGGAGGCGTTGCGTTATCTCAACGCCATGCACGAGATTTTGGTTTTGGCAAAAGCTCCGGCCCAAGAAGTAGCCGAGTTGAAGCGGCTTTATGACGAGCAGCGCCAGTCGGGCGTGGCGGTCGCGGTGACGGTCGCGCCGAAACTCGATCTTGAGCCCGCGCCCGCGCCTGCGCCGGACGGCCCTGCGAAATCCTTGAAGCCATGGATTGAGGTCGCGCTGCCGCACCCGGACGTTCTCGCCAATCGCTTCAAGGAAGCCGAATTCGCTGCTGATCTCTTCGCGGTGGATGCTGGTCTTGCGACCGAGGATTACGCGGCACCTGAAAATTTCTACCGCATCACCTTTCTGACCGAGGGCCTGAAGCGGATTTTGACCAGCGCATTGCAACGTCTAAGCGGCAATGGCGGCGATCCCGTTATCGGCCTGCAGACAGCCTTTGGCGGCGGCAAGACGCATACGATGCTCGCGGTCTACCATCTCGCCAAAGCGAAGGACCTCGCGCTGCTGCATGGATTGTCCGCGCTTGCAGAAAAGGCTGATGTTCGCGCCTGGAAGCAGCCCAAGATCGCCGTCTTCGTTGGCTCTTCGAAGGGCACAGACGTATCTTTGAACCTTCACGATGGGCCGAAGCTCCATACTCTCTGGGGCTATATCTCCTGGCGTCTTGCGGGAGAGGCCGGTCTCAAACTCGTTGCCGAGGCAGAAGCCGCGCGCACGAACCCCGCCTCGGAGCTGATGGTCGAGGTTTTCAAACTGGCCGGGCCAAGCGTGATCCTGCTGGACGAACTCGTGATGTTTGCTCGTCAGCTGCCAAACGATCGTTTTGAAGCGTTTCTGTCATTCATGCAGTCGCTTACGGAAGCGGCGAAAATGGTCCCTGGCATCCTCATCGTTGGTTCGCTGCCTGAAAGCGACGCCGAAGCGGGTGGTGAGAAGGGAAAAGAGGCCCTGCTTCGGCTCGAAAAGATTTTCGGTCGCGTGCAATCGCCGTGGCTCCCAGCTTCCGGCGATGAAACCTACGAGATCATTCGACGCCGCTTGTTTCAGCCGCTGGACGCCGACGGCGAACGTGCGCGCGAAGAGACAATCAAGGCGTTTCACGATCTTTACAAAAAGAACCAAGCGGAGTTTCCGCCGGAGACGAAAGAGGGGCGTTACCTCGATCTTCTGCGCCTGTCGTATCCGATCCATCCGGAGCTGTTCGACCGGCTATCAAAGGACTGGGCGAGCCTAGAGAAATTTCAACGCACGCGCGGCGTATTGCGGTTCATGGCGAATGTCGTCGGCGTCCTGTGGCAGGCCCAGGTTCATGAGCCGCTTATCACGCCCGGACGTATTCCGATCGCTCATGAGCGCGTGCGTGCGAGCGTGCTCTATCCGCTCGATCCTGCTTTCGCTGCGGTCGTAGACAAGGAAGTTGACGGCGAGGGTTCGCTGCCTAATCGGATGGAAGCAAACCCCTCGCGGCGCATGTCGCAAATGCAGGCGGCCACGCGAGCCGCGCGAGCCGTGTTTCTGGGTTCCGCGCCGCTTGCCGGACGGCCTAACGCCGGGCTCGCCGGGACAGGGTTGCGCCTTGCCTGCGCCGAACCCGGCGACCAATTGTCAATCTTCGGCGACGCTCTGCGCGAACTGAGTGAGCGTGCCACCTATCTCTATGAAGAGGCTGGCCGCTACTGGTTTTCGACGCAGCCGACGTTGAACCGTCTCGCCGATGATCGCGCCAAGGCGTTGCCCGATCACGAAATCGCCGACGCGATCACGCAGGTGTTGCGCGAAGATGGAGGAAACAGAAGCGGGTTTCATCGCGTCTTCGCCGCGACCGATGATCCGATCACGATCGACGAGGCGTTGGCTTTGTCACTTGTGATCCTGGGGCCATCGACGCCTCACGTCGGCAAGGGCGTCGCGAAGAGCCCGGCCACCGACATTGTGGCGGACACCTTAACGCGCTGTCGATCGTCACAGCGGCGTTTTCGCAATACGCTGATTTTCGTGGCCGCTGACGAGACGTTGCTGGCGACCGCCCAAGAGGCGATGCGCCGTGCGTTGGCGTGGGCTTCGATCGTCGATGATACGCGCTTGCAGGCGCAATTAACGCAGGCGCAAGCGGGCGACACGAAGGACAAGGCGAAGACGAGCCGGGATGGCGCGCAAAAGGCCGTGCGCAATGCTTGGAGCCATATCCTCTTCCCGATCAAGACCGAGGGCACGGAAGCGGGGAAGGCGTTCGAACTCGACCATCTGTCGGTTACGTCGAAGGATCGTGGAGCTATCCCGGCAGGCGTTTACGACAAGGCTCGGGGCGATGGGGTCATCAAGGAAAAGCTCGGACCAGATGCGCTTTGGCTTCATCTCAAACCGCTTTGGCACGATGATAAACCGCACCTTACCGTCGCCGAGGTAGCCGATTGGTTCTCGTCCTATGTTTACCTACCGAAGCTCCGTGATCGCGTTGTGCTCGAAGCCGCGATCCGCGAGGCAGTCGCTAAATTCGACCCAGCATTTGGATACGCGGAGAGCTTCGATCCCGCTTCCGATACGTATTTGGGGCTTATCCGAGCTAGAGCCGCGCCAGAGATTTTCGGACCATCGGCACTACTGGTCCGAAACGATGTCGCCCTGGAACATGCGCGACGGGAGCAACTGTCTTCTCAAGCAGGGACTTCAACGATTAGCGCCACTGACCAATCGCTGGGTGGGGGTTCTGGAAGCCTTACGTCTATACCGAGCGCGCCTGCTGGTCCTCGAAAGCCACGCAGGTTCTATGGCTCAGTTGAGATTGACGCGGACCGTCGGCCCGTGAAATCGTTCGAAGACATCCTGAATGCCGTCATCCTGGAGCTTCAGCGGACCCCAGGCACAAAGATCAAGCTGACACTGGAAATCGAAGCCAACGCAGAGAGCGGGTTCGACGATACAGAAGTCGGCATAGTGCGCGACAATGCGCGACAACTAAAGTTCAGCGCAGGATCGACCGGGTTCGAGGAATGACGGTGCTATTCCTCGACTATGAGAATGAAGCTTTTCCAACGGGCGTTCTTCCAAATGTTCGACGCCGGTTAAGCGTTACGTGGGACGACATTCTCTGGGCTGCTGTCACCGTCGGCAGGCCCGACGTCTACCACGTTTTTCGCCATGGTCAGGCTTCGGTTCATGAAGCGATTTTTCGTTGGTCGATGGTGCGCATGGCCCTGCAGCAACGCGGGCAGCGTGGCCAAAAACTTGTGCGCACTGACCTTTTTAAGCAAATGGACCCCACCGAAAAAGGTGCCGTGAACTATTTCCTCGGTTTGCTAACCTGCAAAATGTTCGCCTCGAAGCTCCTGGATGCTCCATGGGCGCTGCATCTCGATGTTTTCAGGCCGATGCTCAGTCCGAGAACTCTCGGCGGACGATCAAGACCCGACATGGTGGCGCAATCTACCAAAACCGGGCAGTGGCATGCGTTCGAATGTAAAGGGCGCGCATCGGTCCCCGGCAACATTGAGAAGCAAAAGGCGAAAGCGCAAGCACAGAGACTTGTGAGCGTGGGAGGAACGACTTGCACTCTCCATGTCGGCGCGATCACCTTCTTCAGGAATGACGCCATCGAGTTTTACTGGCGCGATCCAGAGCCCGGCGCACGCGAACCGATTAAAGTTCCCGATCCCGCAATCGCTTGGCATGCATATTACTCGCCCTTTGTCGAAGTCATTCGCAGCTTCGCAGAACCAATAGGAGGCGCTCCAGAACCGCCGGGTTTGCTGCAGATCGCGGAGCTGGACTTGAGCATTAGGGTGCATCCAGCCATTGCGCCGTCTTTATTCAAGGCGGACTGGCAAAGGGCGCACGAAGAAGCGAAGGAGCGTAGCGAGGAGTTCGCTTCGGACGGCTATCAACCAGACGGATTGTTGGTCAAAGCTGGTCCGAGTTGGTTCGAGCGTTTTGAAATGCCAGAGCTTCGATGAAGGAGGTCATGACGTAATCAGCCTTCGCCCGCACCATCAGCATCGACTATTCAGGGGCTCAGACGCCTCGTGTGAACTTCAAGGGCGAGAGCGGTTATTGACGGTCCAGACAGCGTCACGCGCAATTGGGAGCTGCAAGGCTGCGGGCAACGTCGTCGGTCACACCCGTTATGTCGCCGTCCAGACACTTCAGGCAATCCAAGAACGACAACCCGAGAATGTCTCTCCGGCTGCATGCCACCACGCCAGTCCTGAACAGGGACCGGTCCATGATGGCGGGGCGGCCAATGGCAATCGTTCCATTAACCATCTTCAGGCCCACATGAATGTATGGAGGCAGACCATTCCTAATCGATCAATGCCCGCGTCCAACGCACCAAGCCTAACCCTGCCGCCGCCCGTGTTCCTCCCATAGTAGGCAAGCACATTATCTATTCGCATGGCGGGCAGTGCAATCATCTTCAATTCAGTCTGGCGTCCGTCCGCCACGAC
>Ga0181533_1005706_pt1 | contig 11775 bp, 7 predicted proteins | sample PEATcosm2014_Bin_45_FD_119772 | JGI IMG/M metagenome (GOLD analysis project Ga0181533, IMG submission 119772) | Peatland microbial communities from MTU Mesocosm Facility, Houghton, MI, USA - PEATcosm2014_Bin11_60_metaG | ecosystem: Environmental > Terrestrial > Soil > Wetlands > Peat | place...
ATGCAATATATTTTTTGCGTGTCCAGTTAAAGGTTAGATATAATTTAAGTCAATTCGAAATAAAATGCCTTGTATTGACAAATAACCATAATGGGTTTAAATAAATCAGGGGTAATTCGATCATGAATAAATCCCAAAAACTCCGGCCCTTTGCCCTTGACAGGCAGAGGGATTCAATTGTTTCTTTACTCGGTGGAAAAAGTCCACCGCAACGTCGAATTCACCCCTTATCTGAAGCACCCTCATCATACTCGGCATCACCAATGTCCGAGATCCAACTATCCCTGTTGTCGACATGCGGAAACGCTTCGGGCTTCCCGTGCGGTAGATCGCTAATAATGATCATTTGATCATCGCAAAGAGTTCGAAACTGCATGTTGCGCTGGTGGCCAACCGCGACGACAGCGTCATAGTAGTTAGACGAGCAGGAAATTATCGGGCCAGGCCAAGTCCTGCCGAATGCATATGGAAAGGGATAGAGTCACCAGAGAGGGGAAGAGATAGTTGCCGGAGGTACACGAGATGACCGACAATGAACAAAACGGCAAACTTTCGCAGGAGAAATTTGAACGCAAAGAGACTGAAGAATCGCTGCGATGGTCGGAAACATTACTGCGCAAAGTTTTGGATGCCATTCCCGACCACCTGGCGGTAATCGACAGAGATCTTCGCATCGTTCATTCCAACTGGCGCAGCGGGTATGAATACGTGGATGAAGAGATCAGGGACCGGTCTCCCATTTGTTACCAGGCTTACTACCCGGGGCAGGAGAGACACTGCGAACCCTGCCACGCCCTTGAGGTCTTCAGGACCGGCAGGCCGATCACAATGGAGAAGGTCAATCCGAGAATCGGAACCGTTGAAATAAGGGCATACCCGCTGTTTAACGAAACAGGCGAAGTGGTCATGGTCGTTGAACACATAAGGAATATCAGCGAACGCAAAAATATGGATGAAGCCCTGCGCAAGAGCCAGGATGAACTTCTCGCACAGAACAGGCAGCTTACGGACCTGTTTCAGCAAGTTGAACATCAGGCGCACTATGACGGGCTTACCTCGCTCCCCAACCGTTCCCTCCTCGTCGACCGCATCCACCAGGCCCTCCTCCTCGCCCGTCGCAACAACCACATGGTGGCGGTCATCTTCGTGGACCTGGATAACCTCAAATCCATCAATGACAGTCTGGGGCATGATTTCGGCGATGAGATCCTCAGAACCACGGCCGAGCGCCTTACGGGATGCGTCAGGGCAAGCGACACCGTTGCCAGGCAGGGGGGTGATGAATTTGTCATCATCATTTCCGAGTCAGCGGCGGAAGATTTCGTTGCGCCAATCGCCGGCAAGATCAGGGAGGCGATTTCCCGGCCCGTCATGCTCAAGGGCCATGAAATTACCGTAACGTGCAGCATCGGCATAAGTATCTTTCCCAAGGACGGTGATGACGTGCAGACCCTGATCAAGAACGCCGACGTGGCGATGTACAGGGCCAAGGAGATAGGACGCGACAACTTCCAGTTCTATTCTGAGGAACTGAATGCCAGACTCATGTCGCGTATGACCATGGAGAAGCATATGCGCAGGGCGCTGGAGAATAGCGAGTTTACCCTCCATTACCAGCCCAAGGTGAGCCTGCGTTCCGGCCTTATTACCGGGATTGAGTCCCTGCTTCGCTGGCAGAATCCCGAACTGGGAATGGTTTCTCCGCTAAGCTTCATTTCCCTGGCGGAGGAAACCGGCCTCATCGGCCCGATTGGGGAGTGGGTTCTGAGAACTGCATGCGCGCAGAACAGGGCCTGGCAGGAAAGCGGTCTCCCCCCCTTGAGGGTGGCGGTCAATATCTCTGCCCGCCAGTTCAAACAGACAAATCTCGTAGAGGTCATCAGCCGGGTCCTGCGGGAAACCGGTCTGGATCCGCACTACCTGGAGCTTGAGATCAGCGAGAGCGCGGTTGTCCTGAACTTGGACAAGATGATAACGATTTTGAACGGACTGAAGGCGATGGGTATCCATCTGGCGATGGATGATTTCGGTAGCGGCTATGCCAGCCTTTCCTACCTGAAGCAGTTTCCCTTTGACAAGTTGAAAATAGACTGCTCGTACGTGAGGGACATCACGAGCAACCCCGACAGCTACGCCATCACCAGGGCAGTCATTGCCATGGCGCACTCCCTCCACCTGAAGGTAATAGCCGAAGGGGTGGAGACGGAGGGGCAGTTGTGCTATCTGCGCGACCATGGCTGCGATGAGATGCAGGGGTACTACTTCAGCCGGCCGGTTCCCGCCGCTGAGTTGACCGACCTGCTGCGCAGTGGTGGCTGCCTCAAATTCGAGGCGGATGGTGCATCCTCCCCGGAGAAAAGCATTCTTGTGGTGGATGACGAGAAAAATGCGGTCAGGGCAATAGAGCGAACCCTTAGTCTCGACGGCTATCATGTCCTTACCGCCGGCAGTGCTATGGAGGGGTTTGAACTACTTGCGATCAATCGGGTTGCAGTTGTTATTTCCGATCAGTGGATGCCCGATATGAACGGCAACGAATTCCTGAGCAGGGTCAGGGAAATACATCCCGAAACGGTCCGCATCCTGATCACCGGGCGAGGGGACCTGGAGTCCGTAACCGATGCCATCAACAAAGGCGCCATCTTCAAGTTTCTCACCAAGCCGTGGGACGACGATTCCCTCCGTGACATGGTCGGTGAGGCGTTGAAGCATTACGGATCGTTACAACATATCGAGAAAACTTACCCATAGTTCGAAGCGTTGACGGGATATCGGAGCATAGACCACGCTGCTGTGGAATCCCGGCAACCAGTGAAAAATTGTCAATATACTTAGAGAATTCCCTCCTTCTTCTTCAACTCAGGGAGCACCTAAAATATCAAGGGACTTGGAACATACGGATATAACGCCTTAACCAACGGGTTCTTTACGGAAGAAGGCCTGGATGCAATGCCGCAGCCTCATCCCGTTGGTAAACTTGCGCTCAAAGGGTCGGTGGATAATTTCGGGGCGCGCAAAGCCTTTGATCTGGCGCTCAGGCTGGAGATGATGGGGAAAGAGAGCGAACTCAACAGAGCCAGTGGAGTTTTTAGCTCTCTGGCCAGGGAGATGGAACGCCTGGAAACGGCTCTTGAAGGTTTGATTGGAAAGACCCTAAGCCGGAGAAGAACGGGGCTCTAGCGAAGAAAAAAGGTATTACCGAAATCCAGTTCAGGAGATCACCATGTGTCCGCAGAGGAAGACAAATCAGCAGTTGCTGATGGAACTCGGAGCGTTAAGGGAACGGAATGAAGAGTTGGAAGCTTTTGCAATCGAGCGTCAGCTTGTCCGGGTTGGATTTCAAGGATCGAATGAGCTGCTTCAAAAAATCTTGGAGGCCATCCCGGATCTTTTCGCATTCATCGACAGTGATTTCCATATATTGTTGTCCAATTGGCATGGAGGCTACGAGTATGTCCCCGAGGAGGTCCGTAAGGGCACCCCTATCTGCTATAAGGCCTACTACAACCGTGATGCGCCATGCGAGGGTTGCCATGTCACTGAAGTGTTCAAGACCGGCAAGCCCGTTATATATGAAAAGATGAATCCAAACATTGGTTATGTCGAAATCTCTGCCTTTCCCCTCTTTGATGAGTCGGGAGATATCGTATTAGTGACAGAAAATATACGTGACATATCAAAACGCAAACAGGCTGAGGCGGCGCTGTTGAACAACGAACAGAAACTCAAGGCCGTTGTTTACGGCTCCCCGATTCCCCAGTTCGTCATCGGCCGGGACCATCGTGTTGTTTACTGGAACAAGGCGCTGGAAGCAATAACAGGGATCAATGCATCGGAGGTTATCGGCACGGACCACCATTGGCGGGCATTCTACGATGTTAAGAGACCCACTCTGGCGGATTTGGTGTTGGACGGGGATATAGGGACGATTTCCGAGCTGTTTCATGAGAAGTTCAGCAGATCGAATCTAGTGGAAGACGCATATGAAGTAACAGATTTTTTTCCCGCGCTTGACGTGAATGGGAAATGGCTGTTCTTCACGGCAGTGGCTACTCGTGGGCTTGATGGGGAGGTTATCGGGGCAATGGAAACGCTGGAAGACATCACGGAGCGTAAGCAGGCCGAGCAACTGAACTCTCACCTTGCCTCCATCGTGGGATCGTCGGATGACGCCATCATCAGTAAGACCCTGGAAGGGGTTATTACAAGCTGGAATGCCGGCGCTGAAAAAATCTATGGCTATTCCGCCGACGAGGCTGTAGGGAGGCCGATTACCATCCTCGTTCCTCCGGACCAGGCTGACGAGATCCCGCGGTTTCTGGAGAGGGTCGCGCAAGGCCATTCGGTGGCCCACTACGAGACAATGCGGATCAGGAAGGATGGGGAACGCATATATGTTTCTCTGAGCATGTCACCCATAAAGGACAAAAATGGCTCCATTACCGAAGTCTCGATCATTGCCCGCGATATCACCGAACGGAAGCGGGCGGAGGAAGAGCTACAACGGGCAAACACCTATAACCGCCGCCTGATCGAGGCCAGCCTGGACCCTCTGGTGACCATCGGCCCTGAAGGGTGGATCGCCGATGTCAACGCCGCCACTGAGGAGGTTACCGGCTGCTGCAGGGATGAACTGGTCGGGTCCGATTTTAGCAACTACTTTACCAATCGCGAATCGGCCCGGTCCGGATACCAGAAGGTGTTCAGGGACGGTCTGGTGCGCGACTATCCTCTGGAAATCCGCCACCGGGACGGGAGTACAACACCGGTTTTATACAACGCTTCAGTCTACCGGGATAAAGACGGGAATGTCATCGGGGTCTTTGCCGCAGCCCGCGACATCTCCGAGCAGAAGCGGGCCGAGGAGGAGCGGAAGAAGCTCGAAACGCAGCTCCAGCTGGCGCAAAAAATGGAGGCCATAGGCACCCTTGCCGGAGGCATTGCCCATGACTTCAACAATATCCTTACCGCAATCGTCGGTTACGGCTACATGGCAAAGATGAGTATGGGGCCGGACGATCCCCATCGGGAGAATATCGAGCTTATGCTTGAGGGAGCCGACCGGGCGGCACATCTCACTAAAGACCTCCTTATCTTCAGCAGAAAAGAGGTGAGTGAAAAAATGCCGGTTGACCTTAACGAGATCGTCGGCATCGTGGAAAAATTTCTGGCGCGGATCATCGGCGAAGATATTGTATGCAATATGTCGTTGCATGGTGAGCCGATAGTTGTCTATGCCGACACGCATCAACTTGAGCAGGTATTGATGAACCTTGCTACGAACGCCAGGGACGCCATGCCGCAAGGTGGCGAACTCAAGATCGGCACGGAACAGACAAGCATAGGAGATGACTTTGTCACCAGTTTCGGATACGGAATGCCGGGAAAGTATGCGCTTCTGACCATATCAGACACTGGCGCGGGGATGGATGAAAATACCCGTAGGAAGATATTTGAGCCTTTTTTTACGACGAAAGAGGTGGGTAAAGGGACTGGGCTGGGGCTGGCGGTCGTCTACGGCATTATCAAACAGCATGACGGGTATATTAACGTATACAGTAAGCCCGGCATAGGCACAACATTTAAAATATACCTGCCGCTGATCACGTCGGAAGTACGGGAAGTGGAAATAGCGCCAGAGGAGGAAGTCCTCACCAAGGGGAGTGAAACGATACTCCTCACCGAGGACGATGAATCAGTTCGGAGCCTTATCAGCATCGTGCTGAAGCGGGAGGGCTACACGGTCATCGAGGCAGTCGACGGCAAAGATGCGGTGAAGAAATTTATGGAAAACAGAGAGACAATCCAACTGCTCATATCCGACCTAATAATGCCGAATATGAACGGCCAAGAGGCATATAATGAGATGAAAGTATGGAGGCCCGGGCTGAAGGCGATATTTGCGAGCGGATACGCTCCCGACGACATCCGGGAAAAGACGAGGCTTGAATGCGGCACTTTGCTTATTTCCAAGCCGATATCGCCAAAAGTGCTTTTACGGAAAGTAAGAAGCGTTCTGGATGAAGGTGAGGAATAGGATCGGGAGACCTGTAATGGAAACAACCGCTGCGCATAAAAAACATACTGTTCTTGTCGTTGATGACGATCAACAAGTGCTGGCATCGATTTCCATGGTTCTAGGCGCCCATGGATATAATGTCATGACAGCTGAAACCGGCGAAGAAGCCCTGGACAGAATGGAGAGAAAAGCGCCTGACATCGTCCTGACCGACATCAGGATGCCCGGTATGGACGGGATCGAGCTCGCAGGCATAATTCACGAGCGTTATCCGGAGATACCCATTCTGATCATGACAGGGTATGCCGAACTCAAGGTCGCGGTTAATGCCATAAAACGGGGGGCCTTTGATTTCATTATTAAGCCGCTGAACCCGGATTACCTCATTCATTCAATCGGCAAGGCAAATCAATTCTGCGAAATGAAGGATTTTGAAAAGAATTATATGTCGTCACTCGAAGAGGAAGTGAGAGAAAAGACGAGTGAACTGGTGGATCTGAACAGGGAGGTAATCCACAGACTCACGACGGTTGCCGAGTTCAGGGATACGGACACCGGTCTGCATGTCTCGCGGATCGGGCTGTTTTCCGGAAAGATCGCCGGGGGGCTTGGAATGCCCTATGATTTCGTCGAAAATATTACACTTGCAAGCTCGCTCCACGACATCGGCAAGGTCGCGATAGCGGACAGTATCCTTCTTAAGCCGGGGCCTCTGACTTCAGAGGAGTTCGATATCATGAAAACTCACACCTCCCTCGGGGCGCAGATGCTTTGCGGTTCTCATCACGCTGTTATCCGGATGGCGGAGTCCATTGCCCTGAATCATCATGAACGATGGGACGGCAGCGGTTACCCGAACGGACGAAAAGGAGATGAGACGCCGATTGAGGGAAGGATTGTCATGCTGGCGGACCAGTACGACGCCTTGCGCAGCAAACGGCCCTATAAGCCCGTCATCGACCATCCGACAGCCGCAAGGATAATCACGGAAGGTGATGGTAGGACCATGCCCGGGCATTTCGACCCTGATGTTTTGCGTGCCTTTATCGGAAATTCCGGTAAGTTTGATGAGATTTACAATGCTTGTACGGATGAGAAGAACGCAAAACAATTCAGCTGCCGGCAATGAAGAAGGAGCGTGATAGCCACTTTGAAGAGTCTGTTGCGGTTTATTTTTATATAGAGAGGGAATGGGAGCGGCATTATAGAGGATTTCACGAATAAAAAAAGGAGGGATGGATAGATGAACGATCAGGATATAAGAGGGTCAATTTGCGACGTTCAGAAGTTTACCATCCGGGAGATGACCGAATGCGGAAAAGAAATCCGAACGATGAACAATGGAGCCGAAAGCATGGAAGAAGTGGCCGGCAAGGTCGTCAGGTACCTGTACGATTTCTTGTATGACGGAGAAACCGGTACTCGGGCCTGCTCCCTGGTTCGCTTTTTCAAAACCCACACTTTCAATAAACTCGATGATGAACTCAAGGCTTTTGCCATGAGCATGCTGGGAGGAGGCGACGCTGACCCCGGGATAAAGTGCCTGACTCTACTGGGGACGGTTGGTGAAAATCCGGTATGGAATTCCAGGAAGACCTCAAAAGGTCACCAGGCGATTCCTTTGCCGAGCGAAAAAGCGGTCGAAGAGATTCCGATGATGCGGAATCTTGTAAAGCAATTGGGAATAAACGTCAGCCTGGTCATCAAGCCGGACCCGAAACTTCTGCTTGATATGGAGCAAAAGACCTATAATGTCTTCCTTGTTCCTGAAGCGCTCGGCAGTCCCTATATTCCCGCCCAGAAAGAATTCGTCGTTCCGTATGGAATAAAATCCGTAACCGGATTCGGCGGGGTACTCCCCTCGGGAGATATCTTCATGGTCATCATCTTCCTCAAGGTCCCGGTTTCAAGGGAAACGGCCGATCTTTTCAAGAACCTGTCCCTGAATGTAAAACTGGCGTTATTGCCGTTTGAAAACGCGGTATTCGCCGGGACCGGAAAGGCTGGTTGATAATTCAGTGGAGGTTGATATGGTGAAAGACGAATCCGTATCAGTGGAGAACCAGCTTCTCAGGTCTCAGATAGCGGCCATGGAACAGTTGGTTGAGGTGTACGAGAAGAGCGTGCTGGAAAATACCGACAAGCTGTACGAGGAGATCGACAGACGCAAACAGGCGGAGGAAGAGCTGCACAAGTCAAAGGACATGGCCGAAGAGGCCAACCGCCTGAAGAGCGAATTTCTCGCCAACATGAGCCACGAGATCCGGACGCCGATGAACGGTGTCATCGGCATGGCGGAACTGCTTATGGACACCGACCTTACCAGAGAGCAGCGGGAATACGTCCATGCGGTCAGGTCATCCGCGGAAGCCCTGATGACCATCATCAACGACATTCTCGATTTCTCCAAGATAGAGGCGAAAAAGCTCGATATCGAGTCCGTCAACTTCAATCTGCGCGACAGCATCGGCGACATCCTGCAGACCCTCACCCAGCGAGCCGAGGAGAAGGGACTCGAACTTGCCTATCATGTCCCTCCCGATGTTCCGGACGCAGTGATTGGCGACCCCGGCCGGTTGCGCCAGATCATCGTCAACCTGGTGGGAAACGCCATCAAGTTCACTGACAGGGGCGAAGTGGTCGTCTGCGTTACCCGCGAAGAAGGAGAAGTTGACGGGGCAAGGCTCCATTTCATCGTCACCGACACCGGGATAGGCATTGCTCCGGAAAAACAGAAGAGGATATTCGAATCCTTCGCCCAGGCGGACGCCTCCACGACACGACGGTACGGAGGGACAGGTCTCGGCTTGACCATATCGGCCCGGCTGGTGGAACTGATGGGGGGGCGCATCTGGGTGGAGAGCGAGGTCGGCAAGGGGAGTGTCTTCCACTTCACCGTAAGTCTGGGACTTCGCGAGGGATTGCCGGCCCGGCAGATTCCCGAGAAACTGGCAAATCTGGACGGTCTTCACGTGCTGGTGGTGGACGACAACGCCACCAACCGGCGCATACTTGAAGAGATGCTGAAGAACTGGCGCATGCGCCCCGCAACCGCCGACGGCGGGCTGACCGCCCTGGAAATGCTCGCGGAGGCCCGAGAAAAGGGGGCTCCTTTCCGCCTGCTCCTTCTCGATGTCAATATGCCGGTCATGGACGGGTTCGAACTGGCGGAGAGGATCAGGGAGCAACCGGAATACGGTGTTAGCGTCATCATCGTGCTCACCTCATCCGGAATGCGGGGGGACGCCGCCCGTTGCCGCGACCTGGGAATATCCGCATACCTGACCAAACCGGTCAAGCAGTCCTCCCTCCTGGACGCCATCATGACCGTGCTCGGCGCAACTGAGCCAGAGGGGGCTACGCCCCCCCTGGTGACCCTGCATACGCTCAGGGAGAACCTGCGCCCGCTCCACATCCTCCTTGCCGAGGACAATGCCGTAAACCGGAAAATAGCCTTAGGCATGCTGGAGAAAAGGGGCCATACGGTGGTCGCTGCTTTGAACGGCAAAGAGGCACTCGCGTCCCTGGAGTCGGGTGGGGAACGTCCTTTCGACCTCATCCTCATGGACATACAGATGCCCGAGATGGACGGCTTCGAGGCGACCGCCCTGATACGCGAGAAGGAAAAGTCCGTGGGCGGCCATATTCCGATCATCGCCCTGACGGCGCACGCCATGAAGGGGGACCGTGAAGCCTGTCTCAACGCGGGGATGGACGGGTATGTCTCCAAGCCCCTGAAGTCTGAAGATCTCCTCACGGCCATTGCGGAAGCGATTGCGGGCCGGCCGGAAACCGTTACTGACGCCGCGCAAACAAACTTCAGCAAAGGGGAGGTATTCGACCGGGAACAGGCACTGGCGAGCGTTGACGGGGATATGGAGCTATTCCGCGAAGTCGTCGGGCTGTTCCTGGGAGACTACCCTAAAGCGATGGCGGAGATTGACAAAGCAATCAGAGAAAGTGATGCCACCCGCCTCAACCGCGTCGCCCATAGCCTCAAGGAGTCGGTAGTCAATTTTGCCGCCCGCCGCGCCGTCGAGACGGCGCTCAAGCTGGAAATGATGGGAAAAGAGAAGGAACTCACCAAGGCGAGGGGAGTTTTCAGCTCCCTGGCAAAGGAGATGGAATGCCTGAGAACTGCGCTTGAAGATTTTACAGGGGGAGACAACCCATGAGAATCCTGATAGCCGAAGATGACCCAGTTTCCCGGCGGCTCCTCGAGGCCAAGCTGGTCAAGTGGGGGTACGATGTGGTTGTCACCTGCGACGGCGACGAGGCATGGGAGGCCCTCCGCTCCGAATACGCCCTGAAGCTTGCCATTCTTGACATCATGATGCCCGGAATTGACGGGTTCGAGGTCTGCCGACGGATGAAGCGGGACCCCGCAACCCGCGACATACCGGTCCTGTTCATCAGCGCCATGACCAGCACGGAGGACAAGATAAAGGCCTTTGACGCGGGCGGAGTCGATTACATCAACAAGCCGTTCGCGGATCAGGAGGTAAGGGCGCGGGTGCGGACCCACCTGCGGCTTGCCACGACGCAGGAAGAGCTGCTCAGGATTAACCGGGACCTGGCCGTGGAGATCGAGACGCGCAGGGAGGCCGAAAAAGCGCTCCGGGAAAGCGAGGAAAGGTACCGGGCGGTAGTGGAAGACCAGACTGAGGTAATCTGCAGGTTTCGTCCCGACGGTACGCTCACGTTCGTCAATGACGTATTCTGCCGTTATTTCGGGAAAAGTGGCGATGAGTTGGTCGGGAGCAGATGGCAGTCGGAAGCTGCTCCCGAGGAAATCTCGCTGATCGAAGAGAAGCTCCGCGCCCTGTCGCCGTCGGAACCGGTCGCAACCATAGAAAACCGGGTCTATTCATGCACCAAAGAGGTGCGCTGGATGCAGTTCGTCAACAGGGGTCTGTTCGATAGCAAGGGGGGTCTCGTTGAGATCCAGTCCGTTGGCCGCGACATCACCGAGCGCAAGCTGGCCGAGCAAGTTAACTCTCACCTTGCATCCATCGTCGAATCCTCGGATGACGCGATCATCAGCTTAACACCTAAAGGGGTTATTACAAGCTGGAATGCCGGCGCTGAAAGGATCTATGGCTATTCTGCTGATGAGGTCACGGGGAGACCGGTTGCCATCCTTGCTCCTCCGGGCCGGGCTGATGAGATTCCGAGGCTTCTTGACAGGGTCGGGCATGGCCTTCCGGTGTCCCACTACGAGACGATGCGGATCAGGAAGAATGGGAGACGAATTTATGTCTCCCTGAGCATGTCGCCTATCAGGGACAAAAGTGGCGCCATAGTAGGGGCCTCGACCATTGTCCGCGATATCACCGAGCGTAAACGGACGGATGAAGAGCTTGAGCGAGCAAACGCCTATAACCGCAGCCTGATCGAGGCCAGCCTGGACCCACTGGTGACCATCGGCCCTGATGGGAGGATCGCCGATGTCAACGCCGCCACTGAAGAGGTGACCGGTAGCCGCAGAGAGGAGCTGATCGGGTCGGATTTCAGCGACTACTTCACCGATCCCGAAGCGGCCCGGTCCGGATACCGGAAGGTTTTCAGGGAGGGTCTGGTGCGCGACTATCCCCTGGAGATCCGCCACCGGGACGGGCATACAACGCCGGTTTTATACAACGCTTCCATTTTTAGGGATGAAGGGGGGAATGCCATCGGGGTCTTTGCCGCCGCCCGCGACATTACAAAGCAGCAGTACGCCGAGGAAATTCTCAAATGGGCAAACGCCTATAACC
>Ga0181533_1005712_pt1 | contig 11765 bp, 8 predicted proteins | sample PEATcosm2014_Bin_45_FD_119772 | JGI IMG/M metagenome (GOLD analysis project Ga0181533, IMG submission 119772) | Peatland microbial communities from MTU Mesocosm Facility, Houghton, MI, USA - PEATcosm2014_Bin11_60_metaG | ecosystem: Environmental > Terrestrial > Soil > Wetlands > Peat | place...
AGGTCCACGAGTTCGAACACCGCGTCGTCGAGCACGCTGTCCGGCACCGTCTCGCGAATCTCCGCGCCGGTGACCTGGCGGACGGTGTCGGCGCGGCTTTCGACGTGCTGGACGTTGAGCGCGGTGATGACATCCATGCCGGCGTCGAGCAATTCGGCCACGTCCTGCCAGCGTTTCGGGTGACGCGAGCCGGGGGCGTTCGTGTGCGCGAGTTCATCCACGAGGACCAGTTGCGGATGCCGCGCGAGGGTGGCGTCGAGATCAAATTCGGTGAGTGCGATGCCGCGATGTTCGAGCCGGCGGCGGGGAATCTGCGGCAAGCCTTCAGTGAGAGCGTCCGTTTCCTTGCGTCCGTGCGTTTCGACGTAGCCGATGACCACGTCGCGGCCGGCGGCGAGTTCGCGTCGCGCGGCTTCGAGCATGGCGAAGGTCTTGCCCACGCCGGGGCACATGCCGAGAAAAACCTTGAGCTTGCCGCGTTTCTTGGCGGCTTCCTCGCGCTGAAGCGAACTCAACAGCGCATCGGGATTGGGGCGGCTGTATTCAGGCACGACCCTGTTTAACAAAGTCCAACACCAAGTTCAGCTTCAAAATGTTCGGGTTCGCAGCAGGGTTGCGGCGGCCTGACACGTGAGGCGGAGCCTTTTACGCGGGATTGACGCTGTCAAATCTTCGGCACACGCTCGCAGCTACCATGCGGCAGCCAGCTTCTATTTGTTTTCGTAAGTCTTTTTCTCGTATCGCTGCCGCAATTCGTCGGAAAGATCGTCAAAATAGATCTTGGTCATCCCCATCCCGCCGAGCGCAGGCGTATAACTGACAATTATTCCGTCCGGTTCCACTTTTTCCACATACACATTTTTGTAGATTGCTCCACTGGCGGTCGCAATTTCATTGGTCGGTTTCGCCTTCACCGGTGGACTTGACGATTTAGTCGCAGCGGGGGTCGGGGTTGGCTTGGGCGTTGCCGGTGCCGCTGCTGGTTGAGTCTTGGTTGGTGTCGCAACCACTCGAGCGGTGGCAGCGGGAGCAACAATAGCCGGAGCGACAACGGCCGGAGCGACAGTAGTAGGAGCGGCAACAGCAGGAGCGACAGTAGCCGGAGCGACAGTAGCCGGAGCGACAGTAGCCGGAGCGACAGTAGCCGGAGCTTCAGCAACGGGAGCGACAACAGCGGGAACGACCTCAGCAGGAGCGATGGCCGCGGGAGCGGCAACAGCGGGAGCGACGACAGCAGCGGGAGCCACAGCAGCGGGAACGACCTCAGCAGGAGCGGTGGCCGCGGGAGCTTCAGCCGCGGGAGCAACAGTAGTGGGCGCGACAGCAGCCGGAGCTTCGGCAGGAGGAACAACAGCAGCAGGAGCGGTGGCAGCCGGAGCTTCAGCCGCGGGAGCGGCAACAGCAGGAGCGACAGTAGCAGGAGCGGTGGCCGCGGGAGCTTCAGCCGCGGGAGCAACAGTAGTGGGCGCGACAGCAGCCGGAGCTTCGGCAGGAGGAACAACAGCAGCAGGAGTGGTGGCCGCAGGAGCTTCAGCCGCGGGAGCAACAGTAGTGGGCGCGACAGCAGCCGGAGCTTCGGCAGGAAGAACAACAGCAGGAGGTGCGGTGGCAGCAGGAGCTTCAGCAGTGGGAGCGGCAACAGCTGGAGCTTCAGTCGCCGGAGCGACAACAGCGGGAGCGGCATCAGCGGGAGCAACAGCAGTAGGAGCGACAGTAGCAAGAGCAGCCACCGGAGTCGTTGCCGCCGGAGCTTCAGCAGCGGGCGCGACAGCAGCAGGGGCTTCAGCAGTGGGAGTGGCAACAGCTGGAGCTTCAGTCGCCGGAGCGACAGCAGCGGGAGCTTCGGCAGCAGGAGCGACAGAAGCAGGAGCTTCAGCAGCGGGAACGGCGGCAGTGGGAGCTTCAACAGCCGGAGCGGCAGCAGGGGCGATGGCAGTGGGAGCTTCAGCAGTAGGAGCGACCGTAGCAGGAGCAGCCACCGGAGTCGTTGCCGCCGGAGCTTCAGCGGCGGGCGCGACAGCAGCGGGAGCTTCGGCAGTGGGAGCGGCAACAGCTGGAGTGGCAGCAGCCGGGGTAACAGCAGCAGGAGCGACAGCAGCGGGTTTAGCAGTGGGAGCGGCATCAGCGGGAGCAACAGCAGTAAGAGCGACAGTAGCAGGAGCAGCCACCGGAGTCGTTGCCGCCGGAGCTTCAGCGGCGGACGCGACAGCAGCGGGAGCTTCAGCAGTGGGAGCGGCAACAGCTGGAGCTTCGGCAGTAGGAACGACAACAGCAGGAGCGACCGTAGCAGGAGCAGCCACCGGAGTTGTTGCCGCCGGAGCGGTTTGCGGAGTCACCGCTTTTGCGGGAACCGTCTCAGTTACGTTGGTTGCGGATTTGCCGGGTTGTTCCACCACGGTCCCGGAAGGTGTGACTGGTGCCGGTGACGGCGGGGTTTGCGGATTGCGCAGATCGTTCAGTTTTTGTTCCAAAGCCGCGCGGGCGGTGGCCTGGGCCGGGGTGTCGTCCGCACGAACGGAAATGAAACTCGCACCAAGGGCGACGCAAAAACCAACAAAGATTGTGGTTTTCATGAAACGACCGTTCCGGGCGGAGCGTAAGGAAATGGCGCGCCCCAGCACAAGCTGAATGCTTCGGCGGATTCTTGAATAGATGGTTTTCATGGTGCTGCGCAATACTGCCTGACAGCTATTCCAGTGCCAGTTGGCTGTAACGTGTGCTCATACGAAGCCGAACGCGGCCCTGTCTCAAAATAAGATTTTGTGACTGATTAAGTCATGCGGAGAGGACATCCTTCAACCTTTAGCCTTCGGCTAGCGCGGCATTGACGCCGCTGCTCCGGCGCACACTGACAGTCACCATGCCAGCCGGGTTCCGCCTTCATCAGACTTCGGTGCGACATCGAGTTTTTTGTCGGATGCTGGCATTATCTTGATGACAGCATGGACAATGCGTCCACGGACAAAGCGTCACATCTCCATCAGAGCAAGCCGTCTATGTCGGTCTTGACCAGTATCCAGATCGGCAGGTGGTCGGAGACTTACTTTGACGAACTCATTGAATCCAGCACCAGGTTTAGTTCCAGAACGTTCACGCCCGGTTCACCGAGACCGCGTAAAGCGTGCGCCACGCGGTAATGCCCTTCCATAAAGGAGGACCCGTTTCGAGAGTTGCGATTCGCCCCGGAACCCGTCAGGCCAGTTCGAAGCACCATGACTGGACAAGGCGAGTTTTGAATGACGCGCTTCACGGTGTTGCGTCGCAGCAGCCCCGATAGCCAGCTACGGTTGCGCGTTCCCATGATGATAAGTGAGGCGTTGGTGGAGCGGGCCTCGCGGGGAATTACCTCGTGAGCGCGGCCTTCACGAACTCGAACTGAAACTGTGGCCCCGACTTCACTCTCCCATAGAATTCCGGCCAGCTTTTTCAATTCCTGACGGGCGCCCTCGCTCATGGTGCGAATCAAACCCGGGCGCAGCATGGCCGCCTCATCCCGGCCAAGGCTGAGTTGAATGACATGCAGCACATCAACCACCACGTCGAATTTTTCCGCCAGCGCCTTCGCATAACGCAGCGTTTCGAGCGTGCAGACCGAGAAATCAACCGGCACCAGCACCCGCTTGAAATTCACGCCATCAAGCCGGAGGCTGATCCCATTTGCGTGCTGCGATGGATTGGGCGCGTTCATGAGGCATTCAGTTTTTTTGCCAGGTGAGCTTTCGACTCCCTGTTCAGAAACCAATTGGCCCGTTCCAAAAGCCAGAGCAATCGGTGATGTTCTGAGCAATGGCGTCGTGCAGCTTCTGCGGCTTGACCGATGAACCGATTGCATCGAGTGTCCGCTTGGACTTCAGCACGTCCACACACGCCGCCGAATTTCCTTTATGAACGGTCAGTTTGCTCGTTTTCATCTCTCGCCGCGTGGGTTGAATGTCGGACTTAATTTGGTGGCGCTCCATACCGCTTGCGAAGTTCGAGATTGACTTGAAGGACGTTGATCATCTTTTCGCCTGCGAGCCCGCCAAACGGCGCAAACACATCGTCTTGCAGTATCTTTTCAATCTCAGCCCGCACGGCTGCCGGGTCGTGCTTGGTATCGGCAGCCCATTTCGAGGCCACGCGATCCAACTGAAACTCGGCGTTTTGAAGCGTGATATGCGGGTCTAACCCGGAAGCGGAAGTGGTTACCATATCGCCGGGAACATCCTGAAGTTCAACGTCCGCGTGGTCTTGACGCCACATGTCGAAAAAGGTTGATTGAATATCCGAGCCTTCTTTGACCGGCTGAACGATCGTGAGTGGCTTGCCGTCGGGCCCGTTGGTGGTGACTGCCGAAGGAAATCCGCCGGGATTTTCCTTGGAGAAGGTCTCAAAGAACACCACCGCCAGATCGGTGGCCTGTGGCTGAGGGGTGCTTGGATTGTCTTTTATATACTGTGCGACCACGGCAGGATGCGCCTTCGCCCAATTGGTCACGTACAGAGCGTGGCTGGGGTCCGCGGTGACCCACGCTTGGGCCAGACTGTTGTGCGCGTCAGCCCACTGCGCCACAATCGAAGGGCTGCCCTGGCAGCGATCTTGTTGAAACCATTGTTCAATGTCCGGTCCGACCAGTTGTCCGTCCTTGGGGCCGCCCTTGTATTTTACAATCGTACCGAGCGTGGTGGCCACGCGATTGCGGAGCGCGTAGTTGGATGCCGCCAGCGCCGACGAGGATGACGCCGAGCCATCGTAAGAGCAGGCCGAGGGGCGCGGCTGGAAGTATTCGTCCTTCGTGAACGGCTGTGCGATCAATGACGATCCCACCACATGCCCATCCGAGTCCTTCAGCAGACTGCCATTGGCTTGGAAGGGAAACATCGTCTGCCCGATGACCCAAAGAGCGAGCGGATAGACGCCGCAACACAGAACGACCGCGAAAAACAACAACCAGAGACTTTTTGAAATGAGTTTCCACATATGTTCATGCCTCCTTAGTTCACCAAATGCAACGCCACCATCACCACGTCGATTAGTTTGATTCCAATAAAGGGGATGATCACGCCGCCCAGCCCCCAGATCAGCAGATTCTTGCGCAGGAGCGCATCGGCCCCCAGCGGCCGGTAGTTGACTCCTTTAAGCGCCACCGGGATGAGCGCAGGGATGATGAGTGCATTGAAAATAACCGCCGACAGGATGGCCGACGTAGGCGAATGCAAATGCATGATGTCAACCGCCTTCAGCCACGGCAGCGTGCCGGCAAATATCGCTGGAATGATCGCGAAGTATTTCGCCACATCATTGGCGAAGCTGAAGGTCGTCAACGCGCCGCGCGTGATCAGCAACTGTTTGCCAATTTCCACGATTTCGATGAGCTTCGTAGGATTGCTGTCGAGGTCCACCATGTTCCCGGCCTCGCGCGCAGCTTGCGTGCCCGTGTTCATGGCCACGCCGACGTCTGCCTGCGCGAGGGCAGGGGCGTCGTTGGTGCCGTCGCCAATCATTGCCACCATGCGTCCGCCGGTTTGCTCCCGGCGGATCAGCGCCAGCTTGTCTTCGGGTTTGGCCTCGGCGAGGAAATCATCCACGCCAGCCTCGGCGGCGATGGCCGTCGCCGTCAATTTGTTGTCGCCGGTGATCATGACGGTCTTGATGCCCATCTTGCGGAGCTGGGCGAAGCGTTCCTTGATGCCGCCTTTGACGATGTCCTTGAGCTGGACCACGCCGAGCACTTCCCGTCCGTCGGCGACCACGAGCGGTGTGCCACCGGAACGGGAAACGTTGTCCACGGTGTCGGACACGGCCTTGGGGAACAGGCCGCCTTCACGGTCCACGAAAACGCGCATGGCCTCCGCGGCGCCTTTGCGGATGCGGCGCGCTGGCTGGCCGTCAATGGCGGCGAAGTCCACACCGCTCATGCGCGTCTGCGCGGTAAAGGGCACAAATTGCGCGTGCGGCTGGGCGACATCGCGTCCGCGCAGGTTGAATTTTTCCTTCGCGAGCACGGCAATGCTGCGGCCTTCGGGCGTTTCGTCGGCAAGCGAGGCGAGTTGCGCGGCGTCGGCCAAGCGTTCGATGGCGACACCCGGCGCAGGAATGAATTCCGTTGCTTGACGATTCCCCAGCGTGATCGTGCCCGTCTTGTCGAGCAGCAGTACATCCACGTCACCAGCCGCTTCGACTGCGCGTCCACTCATCGCGAGCACGTTGTGTTGCAGAAGCCGGTCCATGCCGGCAATGCCGATAGCCGCCAGCAAAGCGCCGATCGTTGTGGGGATCAAACAGACCAGGAGCGCGATCAAAGTTGGAACGTCAGTGCCCAGGCTGTGGAGGTGATCCGTGATACCCAAATAACCCGTCATGTATTGTTCGGCGTTCCAAGCCATTGCCCAGAGTGGGATCACGACAATCAAGAAGATCAGAGTGAAAGCCGAAAGCACCAAGGTGAGCGCGATTTCGTTCGGCGTTTTTTGACGTTGTGCTCCTTCGACCAGCGCAATCATGCGGTCCAGAAAGCCATGACCCTTTTCCATCGTGACGCGAATGACGATGCGGTCGCTGAGCACGCGCGTGCCACCCGTGACAGCGCTGCGGTCGCCGCCGCTTTCGCGGATGACCGGGGCGGATTCGCCGGTGATGGCCGATTCGTCCACGCTGGCGATGCCCTCAACCACGTCGCCATCCGCTGAAATCATGTCGCCCGCCTCGCACACGATGAGATCGCCTTTCTGCAATTGCGGCGCGGGAACTTTTTCCTCACGACCGTTGCGCAAACGCCGTGCCGTCGTGTCGAAGCGCGCTCGCCGCAGCGATTCGGCTTGTGCCTTCCCGCGGGCCTCGGCCAGGGCGGTGGCAAAGTTCGCGAAGAGCACGGTGGCGAAAAGCCACGCATCCAGCGCGATGAAATAATGGATCGACACCTGGCTCGCCGAGCCTCCGAAGGCTGCTTGCAGGACATAGAACAGAGTTAAGAAAGCTCCGACTTCGACTACGAACATCACAGGATTTTTCCATTGGATGTCGGGCCGCAGCATGACAAAGGATTGCTTTAAGGCGTTCCTCACGGCTCCTTTCGTCAGCAATGCTTTATCTCTCTTGTGGTGTGGCGAAAGCCCGGCAGACAATTGGTCGTCACGTATGTTTTCCACAGTATTCACTGCATTATTCATGGAATGCTCCTTACCCGCCGAATGGAATGGGGCCTAGATGCTCCGCAATCGGTCCGAGCGCCGCCACCGGCAGGAAGAGCAGCGCCCCGATGATGAGAACGGTTGCGAGCAAGAGGAAGCCGAAGGTCGCCGTGTCATCGCGCAAGGTCCCCGGACCAAAGGGACAGCGTTTCTTGGACCCCAAATATGCCGCCATGGCAATCGGCGCGATAATCGGAAGATAGCGGCTGAAAAGCATTACCAAACCTGTCGCAATGTCCCAGGGGACAGCCATCGGCGATGGGCTCGTTGCATTGGCAAAACCATAGGTGACTCCCAGCCCGTCAAACGCCGAGCCGTTGTTGGCGGAGGCGGAGGAAAACTGGTACAACATCTGTGAGAACCCGTGCGGTCCGGGATTGCTCGCCGCGCTGAGTCCCCAGTTCGTCGCCGCGAACAGGCCCGTCGGAAACAGAATCATGAGCGGATGGACCAGGAGCGCGATCACGGCGAGTTTGACCTCGCGAGCGCCGATTTTCCTGCCCAGATACTCCGGCGTCCGGCCGACCATCATGCCGGCCACGAAGATTCCTATGATCACGAAGAGCAACATGTTGATCATCCCCACCCCTTTGCCCCCAAAGATGCAGTTCAGCCACATGCCGGTCATGGGCGACAAGGCGGCAATCGGATTGAGACTGTCGTGTTCGCTGTTTACCGCGCCACAGGTCACGTCCACCGTGACGGCCGCGTACGTGGCGCCGGCGGCAGTTCCGAAACGCATTTCCTTGCCTTCGAGATTGCCAAGGTGCTGATCGACTGGAAGCCCGGCCACTGCGGGCAGGGTCATGGTCCGTTTACCACCGGGTGCGGTGGCGCTGGCAATCTCATACGTCCGCGCCACCGGATGCGCGGTCAATCCGGGATTCGGTTGCAACGTGTCGAAGCAGATCGTCCACGCAATGGTCCCGACCATCATCAGCATCATGACGGAGAAAACGACAATGCTGTGACGAAAGCGTCCCAGCATCCGCCCATACATGAGCACGAGCATAAACGGGAAAATCATCATGGACATCGTGTTCACAAAGTTTGACAAGGCGGTGGCATTCTCGAAGGGATGCGCCGAGTTCATGCCGAAGAATCCGCCGCCGTTGGTTCCCAGCATTTTGATCGGCTCCAGCGCCGCCACCGGTCCGGTCACGATGGTCTGCTGCTTGGGCTCTCCCTTGTCGGTGGTTCCCATGGCCCCCGGTTCCAAGGTGGAGATGTGGTAAGAACTCTTCAAAGTCATTGGCAAGCCTTGCTGCACGTAAATGACGCCGATGAGAAAGGCGGCGGGCAAGAACATGTAAACCACGACCCGCCACATATCCAAAAAGAAGTTGCCGAGTTTTGACTCCCCACGAAATGCCCGGATGATCGCCGTCAGCGCGCAAAAGCCGACTGCCGCCGAGAGAAACTGATTGCTGATGCAAAAGAAGATTTGACTGAAGTTCGAGAAATGCTGGTCCCCAGAATAGTGCTGGAGGTTCGTGTTCGTCATGAACGAGCACACGCTGTTGAAGATGGTGGTGGCGGCCAGCATTCCCTTGCCATCCGCATTGAGCGGCATCCAGGGCTGGACCGCGAGAACAACGAAACCCCAAACAAACAGCAGGACGTTGAAAACAAGCAAAGCACCCGCGTATTGCTTCCAGTTCTGGGGCCCGCTGTCCAGGCGTTCCTCGAACCAACGGAAGAACGGCCAGGGTTTGTATTTTCCGTCCATGATCCAGGCCAGATAACGACTTAAAGGGAAGGCGATGGTCGTGACTGTAACGAGGATTGCAATCGGGAGAAGCCAGGGTGTGAGAGACATGGTATTAACTCCTTTTCATTTCAGCAGGCGTTTTTTGCTCAGAACCATTCCGGCCGGATCAGAGCCACCCACAGATAGACAAATAAAAGCGCAGAGACGGTTATGGTTAGATAAATCATAGGCATTCCCTCATATTTTTTCGCAAGCTTTCAGGAACAAATAACATAGTCCCATTGCCAGAAGACCTAAGAGAAACATCGCTGGTAGCCAAATTGCGAGGTTCATAGATATTGATTCTCCTTCGATTGAGCGAAACGCCCGGTTGATGCAATCAGCCAGCTGGAAGTTTGCATGAACGGATTGGTTAAAATTTCTCCGGATGAATCATCGCGACCATCAGATATGCGAACAGCGCGAGGGCAATGAAACCAACGATTAGAGATTAGAGTTTCCATAATTTTCTTCCACCAGTTTTAGCAGAATCCAGTCGAGTTTTCCGCCGCGAGTCCAGCCATTCCCAAAAACGTCCGAGTAATGGAGGCGACACTAAAAGCGCCAGCAACGCCAATAAGGGAAAAAGGTCTTTCATGATGATCCTTTACATTTTTTCGCACCAGCAGGCGTAAAGTCCACCGGCCATAAAAAAGAGCGCGATGACGGCGAGGTAGATGAAGTCAGTCATAATAGGTTTCGTTTTCAAATTGCGAGCCCTGGGAGCGCCGACGTCTCGTCGGCGTGGAACTGTCTGTTGCAATGCAACGAGCCGGCGGGACGCCAGCGCTCCCAAGAGGTGGAAGAATGGTGTCGAAGTGCGTCCGGCGGCAGGCCAAAACCGGCCGCCCGTTGAATCAAATCGCGCTCGTTCATGTCCGCACAATGACGCAACGCCGACGAGACGGCTAATCAAGAGATGGGCGATTGGCGTTAAGAATGTATTAAGAAATGATTTGCCCAAAAAAAACCTTTGCCAAGAGGCGTGCCAAAGCGTCTTATTTCTTAACCGCTTATGGCTCGAATTCGATTTTTGGCCGTTTTCATCGGGTTGTTACCCGCGATGCTCTTCGCGGTGGGCGAGGTTTATCGCCCCGTTGCCGTGATGCCGCCGCCACCGGTGTGCGAATTTCGCGGCGCGTGGCTCGTGACCGTGGCGAACAAGGACTGGCCGTCCAAGCCCGGCCTCAGCGTGGCGGAGCAAAAGGCCGAGTTGATTGCGCTGCTGGACCGCGCGGTGCAGTTGAAGTTGAACGCGATTATTTTTCAGGTGCGACCGTCGTCCGACGCGGTGTATGCCTCGGCCATCGAGCCGTGGTCGGAATATCTCACCGGCACGATGGGCCGGGCGCCGCAGCCGCTTTATGACCCGCTGGCCTTTGCCATTGAGGAGGCGCACCGGCGCGGACTCGAATTACACGCGTGGTTCAATCCGTTCCGCGCGCTGCATCCGCTGGGCAAATCGCCCGTGGCGCTGAATCACATTTCGCGGACGCATCCGGAAATCGTCCGCAAATACGGCGACCAGTTCTGGCTCGATCCCGGCGAACCGGCCGTGCGCCAATACGTTTTGCGCGTGGTCATGGACGTGGTGCAGCGCTACGACGTGGATGGCGTGCAGTTCGATGATTATTTTTATCCCTACCCGGAAAAAGACGCGGCGGGACGCGAACTGGAATTTCCCGATGGCGCGACCTGGAATAAATTCGGTCTGTCCAATGGTTTTGCCAACCGTGACGAGTGGCGGCGCGCGAACGTCAATCAATTCATCCAGAGCGTCTATCAGTCCATCAAGGCGCTGAAACCGTGGGTGAAGTTTGGCATCAGCCCGTTCGGCATCTGGCGGCCGATGAATCCGCCGCAGATCCGCGGCATGGACGCTTACGCGAAAATTTACGCCGACTCGCGCCTGTGGCTGGTCAACGGCTGGCTGGATTATTTCGCGCCGCAACTTTACTGGGCGGTTGAGCCGAAGGAGCAAAGTTTTCCCGCATTGCTCAACTGGTGGGTGCAACAGAATCCCAAGGGCCGGCATCTTTGGCCGGGACTCAGCGCCGCCAACGTCGGTGAAAAATGGGAACCGGACGAAATTGCCCGGCAAATCAAAGCGATGCGCAACCAACCCGCCGCGCGCGGCGAAATCTTTTATCATCTGCGAAATCTCACGGACAATCCGGCATTGGCCAACGTGGTTCGCGCCGCCTACCCGCAAACCGCGCTCGTGCCGGCATCGCCATGGCTGGCTTCCCTGCCGCCGGTCAAACCGAAGCTCATCGTCGCCGAAAACAACCGGTCCAGTTTGAGCGTGCGTTGGGAAACGGCCGGCGAACCGGCGTGGCTGTGGATTTTGCAGTATCGCACCAACGAAGTTTGGGCGACGGAAATTTTGCCGGCCAATCAAACGACGCGGACGTTTGAAAATTCCAAACCGGACCTGGTTGCGGTCAGCGCGGTGGATCGCACCGGGAATTTGAGTACACCCGCCGCGATCAAAAAGACCCAGCCGGTTCGCACCGGGAAAAGCACGATGTTTTTGAATTAATCGGAGGGACGAGTTATACGAATCCCTAACTTTCGGTTGGTTGGAGTGGAACTCGTGTAACTCGTCCCTCCGGATTTGGGAATTTGAATTGGTTTTGGAAGGGCTGTAAGCCGAATTCTGTCTTCACTCTTGCGAGCGGAGAGAATCATTTGTCTCAGCAGCCGATACCCGGAATCCGTTTCGCTTTCGCGAAACCTGGAGCGGGCCGCTCCGGGATTCCCTATTTGGCCTTGCACCCGATGGGGTTTTCCGTGCCTCGTTGCTTGCGCTTCGAGCGGTGCGCTCTTACCGCACCTTTTCACCC
>Ga0181533_1005714_pt1 | contig 11762 bp, 9 predicted proteins | sample PEATcosm2014_Bin_45_FD_119772 | JGI IMG/M metagenome (GOLD analysis project Ga0181533, IMG submission 119772) | Peatland microbial communities from MTU Mesocosm Facility, Houghton, MI, USA - PEATcosm2014_Bin11_60_metaG | ecosystem: Environmental > Terrestrial > Soil > Wetlands > Peat | place...
AGTGAGTGGCGTAAGGAAATGCACGTTCCGAAAATGGGTTGTCCAAGGCATTACATTAGCTAGGGTAGTCATTATCGAGGACACCCTGGAGATCCAATGCACGGCCCCGGACACCGTTTTTCTAAGGGCAAGGGAAGGGGTAGCCACCATGAACGACCTTCTCAGGGCCACCATGCGCCTCCGCCCGGACCGTATAGTTGTTGGGGAGGTTCGGGGTCCTGAGGCATTGTCACTCCTGAAAGCCTGGAACACCGGGCACCCTGGAGGTTGTGCCACCGTCCACGCCAATAACGCCCGCGCAGGGCTCACACGACTTGAACAACTCATCCAGGAAGCCGTTATAACCGTTCCCAGGGAACTTATAGGCGAGGCGGTCGACGTCGTGATTCATATTGAAAGGGTAGGGCACGGCAGAAAGATAAAAGAGATTTCAAGAATAGAGGGGGTAGAGGCTGGGAAGTATCTGATGGCGGGAATCGATTGATTATTAGTTTACTGCGTCAACTACGGCAGTTAAAAAAGTTCATGCCGATTTTCCGTACGTTTGCTACTCAAACACCAATTCCTTATGGCCCCAAAATGAAGGAATCGTTATCGTACTTTAATATCACACTTCCCAACCTTAATAAAGACTAACTTGAAGTATGCTATTCATCGGCCCAGCCCCTCGACTTGTCTAGATATCAAATTGATCTTCCAGAACCTGCCGAACCACCTCCGACACAGTAATCGGATGTTTCCTTCCCCGGTTCATCTCCGCAACATGAGCCTCAATCTGCTCCATCGTAAAACAACAAAAAGCACTTGATAATCCGAAGGATTTGCCGTAAATTGCCTAATATCGAGGCAGATTATGGAAAAAGTTATAATTGCTAACAATCCTAGTTCATTAACAACTGCCATCAACACTTCTGCGAAGTGGCTGAACACATGCAACGCCCTTATCGACGGAGCCCCACTCGATGACTCAACAAGAAACCGAGTTTCCGCTTCCCTACTCCATCTTTCCATAGAGCATCACGGCGCTACCCGCTGCCCCTCAATCCAAACATTAGAGTTGTCCATGTAAAGGTTGTGATCCATTTTTTTTGAATCGTCTTTGTTTATTGCCATTTGATGACCTCCTTTAAATTCCCCCGTTTTGGGGGTGTATATCAAGGTATGGGCAGGTTGGAAAAAGCCGGGCAGAAGGGAAATTTGAAAGCCGGTTTTTTGGATGCCAGCTGCGGAAAATGAGTGGAGCCGGGTTTGGGCCTAATCATTGCGGTTTCAATCTAAACTCTTTAGGAAAAAGTTTAGATTCGAGAAAGTCCAGTTGCCCGTTCCTCACGTCCGCAAAAACTTGAAGACACATGACATCCGCATCTCAAGGCGCACCGGCGGAGCATAGCGAAGACCGTGTGTCGCCGCTGGTTGAACATACTCTATGATAGGAGTCGTTTAAAAGCAGCAGAAATTAGCTTCTTCCTCTCTTCAATAAATTCTTCAAAGTTTTCCAGTGACAAATCAATATCAGGAATATAATGTCTCTCCATGTATGCCTTGCGGTCTTTCTTATTTGGATATTTCTCTAACAACCATAGATCAAAGTCTTTTCCAGATTTTTCTTGGTTTGGAACACCTTCAAGAAGCTGGATATTCGCAAGACAATTATAATTTTCAAGGTAGAAGTCTATTTGGTCTTCATCTATTCCTCGTTTTTTTAAGCGTTTGCTTGTGAACAGATGTTGAGGAAAGATGTGGTCTTGATGAAATTTGTTTCGAAAATCTAGCGAAGGGTATATGAAAGCTAGCACCGAGTAAGTGTAAGCTTGGGCATACTGGTAATAGAGAAGATTATCAATTTCATCGTCGTCAAAGGTTAAGGCCTTCGGAGTACCCTTCAGTTTGTTTGTAATTTCTTCAATTGGGAATCTGAAAATTCTCGTTTCAGGTATGAGCAGAGGGGCTGGCGCCGCCGGACATCGACTCATAACAATCTCCACCCTAACCCAGTGCTAGTGTATTTCAAACCAAACAACTGAGTTCATGAGAGGAAAGTGGTCTGTCGCCTGGGAGGTGATCAAGTTATTCGTGGTAAGTGAAAAGGCCGTTTCCTGAAAGATCGGCCTTTTCTTTTGTCTTTTCCCTCTCAATAGGGCATGCCCCTGTGATAGGCTAAAATTATTGGAATTAACCTCTCAATTGAATTGATTTTCTATTTTGATAGTTAGTTATCAGGCATTCTTTGAACCTATTGATAGACGAGGCCACAGCGAAGGATTTCAAATCGAAGTCGACCATATCAGACTTGCCACTATTACAATAAAAAATGAATCCTAAATCCGAATCCTCTCGATCTCATCGAGCGAGACTTGGTCATTGCGGCGGTCATAGAGGCCGGTCGTTCGGGCGGATTCATGGTTCGCCATTTGTTGAGCAACTTCAAGCATGCCACCGTTGCGTAAATATTCCGTGATACCCGTCGCGCGGAAGCTATGGCAACCGATCTTAGTGCGAATCTTCACGCCTGCCGCGTGGCGCCGGATCATGCGGTATGCATCCGCCTGGCTCATGGGATATGCACCGAACGCCAATATATCGATTTCCGGAGGTCAGAATACCTACGGCTCACTCATTGGCAATACGGTAAACATATCTAACGGGTCATCAGTTCATTTTGATGAAATCTTGACACAATAATACTGGATTGCACTTTGAGTAGCAAAACAAAATATGGGACCTGCGTATCCGACAGGTCCCTTTTTATTGCCATTTTACTTTAACCCATATTCTTCAATTTTATTCTAATTTAACACGTTAAATAAATTCGCGGGAAATGGTATAGTATTTACACCATGGACAGCTTTAAACTGGTCAGCGACTACAAGCCGCGCGGCGATCAACCGCGGGCAATCGACGAGCTTTCAGCCGGCACTCTGCGCGGCGACAGGCAGCAAGTGCTGCTCGGGGTGACCGGCTCAGGCAAAACCTTTACCATGGCAAATGTCATAGCCAACACCGGCCGCCCCTCCCTGGTTCTTGCGCCCAACAAGACCTTGGCCGCGCAGCTCTACGGCGAATTCAGGGAACTCTTCACGAACAACGCAGTGGAGTATTTCGTATCCTACTACGATTACTACCAGCCGGAAGCCTATCTCCCCACCTCCGATACCTATATCGAAAAAGATTCCTCCATTAATGACGAAATAGACAAGATGCGACACTCAGCCACCCGGAGCCTGCTTACCCGGCGGGATGTGATCATCGTCGCGTCGGTCTCCTGCATCTATGGTATTGGCTCTCCAGCAGAGTATCAGGCGATGCACATCTTTTTCCATACCGGGGAGGAAGTCGGCCGTGACAAGCTGCTGAAAAAGCTTGTGGAGATCCAGTACGAGCGGAACGACATCGACTTCCACCGGGGCACCTTCCGGGTGCGGGGCGATATCGTCGAGGTCTTTCCCGCCCACGAGGATGAGAAGGCGTTTCGCATCGAATTTTTTGGCGATACGGTGGAGGGGATTGCCGAGATCGACCCCCTGCGCGGCCAGGTGCTGCAGCGGCTTGCCAAGTGCGCCATCTACCCTGCCTCCCATTACGTGGCGACCCGCGAGACTTTGGAAAGGGCCATCGGCGAGATCAGGGACGATCTGCGCATACAGATTCAATACTTCCGGGAGCGGAACATGCTGATCGAGGCCCAGCGGATAGAGCAGCGGACCATGTTCGACCTAGAAATGATGGAGGAAATGGGGTTCTGTCAGGGGATTGAAAACTACTCCCGCTACTTTGACGGCCGTTGTCCGGGCGAGCCTCCCTATACCCTCATCGACTACTTCCCCCGGGACTTCATCCTTTTCATCGACGAGTCTCACATCACCGTTCCCCAGGTGGGGGGGATGTACCGCGGTGACCGGAGCCGCAAGGAGACCCTGGTCAATTACGGATTTCGCCTTCCATCGGCCCTCGACAACCGTCCCCTCAATTTTCGGGAATTTACAGAAAAACTGAACCAGACCATTTATGTTTCGGCAACACCTGCCGAATACGAGCTGCGCATCGCCGGAGGTGTAGTGGTTGAGCAGGTAATCCGCCCTACCGGTCTGATAGATCCGGAGATAACCGTACGCCCCGCTTCCGGTCAGGTGGACGATCTCCTCCATGAAGTCCGTGAGACAACCGCACGTGGCGAACGGGTCCTCGTCACCACCTTGACCAAGCGAATGGCCGAGGAGTTGACCGATTACTACCGGGAACTGGGGGTGCGGGTGCGATATCTCCATTCCGATATCGACACAATCCAGCGGATGCAGATCATCCGCGACCTGCGTCTGGGGGAATTCGACGTTCTCGTCGGGATCAACCTCCTCCGGGAGGGGCTGGACATACCCGAAGTCTCACTGGTGGCGATCCTCGACGCCGACAAGGAAGGGTTCCTCCGTTCCGCCCGTTCCCTGATCCAGACATGCGGCCGGGCCTCCCGCAACCTCTTCGGCCGGGTCATCATGTATGCCGACAACATTACAGCATCCATGCAGCTTTGCATCGACGAAACAAGCAGGCGCCGCATTCTGCAGAGCGAATTCAACCGGGAGCACCGGATCACGCCCCGGAGCGTAAAGAAAGGTTTCCGCACCATTCTCGAATCGATCGAGGAGCGCGACTACTACACCATCCCCATAGCGGCCGAACCTCAGGAAGAGTATGTGCCGCTGGAGAATATCCCGAAGATGGTGAAGAAGCTGCGAAAGGAGATGCTTGCAGCCGCCAAAGAGCTGGAGTTCGAAAAGGCGGCGGAATTGAGGGACAGGATCAAAAAGCTGGAGGATATGGAACTGGCGTTGAGGTAGTGAACGAATCATTTCTTGTTTTCCCATCTCAGCCTAGTGTATAAAAAGCAGATATGGCGCCATCAAACGTCTTGAATATTTAGAAGGGGGGATACGTGAAAGAAAAAATTCTCGAATTAATACCCATTACCGGTTTCGTTGTCTCACTTGTGAGCCTATTTATATGGATATATGTTGTATTCGGGCCATTATCAGAGTTGCAGAAGAATGTTGCCTTGCAGAATTATAGCGAAAATATAGAGATCCAATTCAACTACCCGGACCTGAAAGAAATCAACTCATGGAACGACCCGGTTATGAAGAGCTTCATGCAGAAACCGGTTGCCAGAAATGATAAGGGAGAACCCGTATATCAGGCACAGTTCTGTGTTCTGAATGCCCCAAACAATTTTTCCGTTGAAACCTTCATCTTCAAGAGATACGAGCCCGGCGGCGCTCCGAATACCTTTCAACAGATCATCAAGCCCATAGAATTATTAACCCCGAATAAGGTAAAAGCGTTTGCTAAATACAGGAACAGGCCACGAATTTTCAAACTGGACATGGCCATAACGGACCAAAACCCCGTCACTATAATTATCAATGTCCTCAATCAGGATAAAGCCGTTGTCAAATCCGGCTTCTATCATATTGAGCAATGATCCGAACCGGCAAAGTTTTCTTTATAGTTTAGAAGGTCAAAAACAAAGAGGAGACATATTAAAAGGGGCGGGTTTGAAACCCGCCCCTTTTGATAACAGGAATGGAATTTATTGATTATTCACCGGAGAGTTTCATGTAGCATTCTGCCTGGTAGAGGGCGGCTTCGGCCGCGTCAGTGGAATTGGGATAGGTTGCCAGGAAGTCGTTGAAGATGTTCAGGGCCTTATGGTAGTGTCCCGAAGCAAAAGCCGTTACACCCCGCTTGAAGAGGCGCTGCTCGGCCCTGTCATTGCCGGCGGGTGCGGACCTTGTCGATCTGCCGTGCTTTTTAGCCTGTTTCCGTGCCGAGAGTTTTTTCGACCCGGCGGCTTCCACTGGTTGTTTCTCCTCTGTCCCGGACAAGGCCGCCGGCTGCGTCAACGGGACTCTCAACTGTGCCCCTGCATAAATAAGATCGGGGTCCTTGATCTTGTTGAATAGGAGTATCTGAGGGAAAAAAGCGCTCCTGCCGCTGAATTTTCGCGATAGTTTGCTGAGTGTGTCTCCGCTTTGAATAGTAATTGTTTTGGTAAGGACCCCATCACCCGGAGTTGGAATATTTTGTTTCTGGACTTTATCCGGTTTATAGAGATAGTACTCATCACCGATGGCGGCCGATGATATGGCGCCCGCCAGAATAATCACCAGTGCAATCGAAACGCCTCGAGCCATATCAGTACCTGTTCCCCAATTGGTCTTCATAGGTAACCAGATTCTTGATCTGGATATTCGTGCCGACCGGGATGCCCGCCTTGACCCTGTAAGTTACCTTAACGCTCCGCTTTTCCCCTGAGCCCAGTTCGACGAACTTCCAGATATATTCACCCTCGCTAACTTTCTGGGACGGCACATCGGCATCCAGCATCTCCAGATTGTCGGGGAGAATGCTCCGTATCTCAACAGACTTGGCCAGATTGGAGCCACGGTTGACGACATTGAAATCAAAGGAAGAGATTCCACCCGGTTTAAGCTTGCCTCCCTTTCCGGACATTGCAAGCTCCACAATAGGACGAGCAAACCGGAGATTGACAGCCAAACTCGCATTCTTTATTTTATCGTTATCGGGTTCAAAGAGCGCTCTCACGACAACGTCGCTGCCGTCGGCCGACTCCGGAGAGGTTATCAATTCCATCAAAATATAGGCTTCTTCCCGTGGCTCCAGCGGACCTATGGAGGTTATAGAAGGCGCGCCGGCCGTCTTTTTGCCGTCACGTTTCTGGTCATTGAAAAAACGACAGTTCAAACCGGCCAACGCATCGGACCTGATATGGAACGTCTCCCGCATATTGCCGGTGTTGGTCACTGTTATGGGAATGGTTATGGTCTGGCCCGGAATGGCCACTATCTTTTCAGTATTGGCCCTGGCCGCTACCCCGCTAACCCCTTGCACCACGGTTGCCGCGGAGAGGAACGATTCACTGCTCTCCAGATCGGGATTGATGATATTGCCACGCAGGGTGAGCTCCTGCTGTGCCGGGGCCCCATCCTTCACCTGGAAAACAATCGTGAAATCCCTGCTTTCTCCGGAATTGATCCTCTGGCCGTCAATGATCAGGTCCCCTTTCGCCCCTTGACGGAACCCGGAGTTGATGAAATCAACAGGCTCGTAAAGAGGAGAATGATCGAGCCTTAAAGTTACACTTTCCGCTTTTGCGCTGCCGGCATTGAGGAGGGCTATATGGTAGGCCACTTTTTCGCCCGGCAGGACAGTGCCTCTGTCCGGCTTGATCACCGCGCGCAGCAGAGGGGCCGAAGCTACGAGAGAAATCTCGCGCGTCTGGGAAAGATCATGGGCAACCCGGGAAACGACCTTGATCGGGAAAACGCTCTTCTGTCCGTCAATGCTGCTGCGGGGGATAAGACCAGTCAAGACTCCCTTGAAAATCTCGCCGGGAACGAGCTGCGGGGTGGTTGTGATTGATATGTCGGGGGTTGCTTGGGATGCAAAACGGACATCAAATTCGGGTGGGAAACCGGATTCCAGGGAAAAGACGTCAAGACCGTTCCCACGGTTCACAACCTCGAAGGGAATTGAAAAACGTTTGCCGGATGCGTAAATCTGGTCGCCTTGGGCCATGGTTACCGCAAAATCCGCGAATTGCTCCACCTCCAGGGTCATAACCTGGGTGTTCCCACCGGAAGCGACCGCTGCTCTGTATTCTGCAGTTGGATAGACTGTCCCCATCTTTTTCAGTTTGGCGGAAGCGACAGCCGCCGCGCGTGAACCTGGATACCGGTCGATTACCGCTTTATATCCGGCGATAGCCTTATCATGCATAGATCCGGCGCTTTCCGCCTTGCGGGCGGCAGCTGCTTGCCGCTGTAATTTTTCCCGGGATGCTTTCTCCGCTGCGGATTCTTCCGCGGCTACTCTCTCCGCCCATGCTGTTTCAGCGGCCGCTTTTTCAGCTGCCAGTCTCTCTGCCGCCCGTTTCTCCGCAGCGGCTTCCCTTGCAGCGGTTTTTTCCGCGGCCAGCTTGTCAATCGCAGCCTTTCTTGCAGCTTTTTCAGCCGCCAGTTTCTCTGCAGCTGCTTTCCTTGCCGCGGCTTTCTCCACAGCCAGCTTCTCGGCTGCCGCTTTTCTAGCGGTTTTTTCAGCCGCCAGTTTTTCTGCCGCAGCTTTCTTTGCTTCGGCTTTCTCCACAGCCAGCTTCTCGGCTGCCGCTTTTCTAGCGGCTTTTTCAGCCGCCAGCTTATCAGCAGCCGCTTTTTCCGCTGCCGCTTTCTCGGCCGCTAATCTGTCGGCTTCGGCCTTCTCGGACGTGGCTGTTTCAGCCGCCAGCTTATCAGCAGCCGCTTTTTCCGTTGCAGCTTTCTCGGCCGCTAATCTGTCGGCTTCGGCCTTCTCGGACGCGGCTTTTTCAGCCGCCAGCTTATCAGCCTCTGCCAATGCCGCAGCGGATTTCTCCGACTCAGCTTTCTCCGCCGCAAGTTTTATCGCTGCCGACTTCTCAGCCGCTGCCTTTGCCGCTATGGCTTTCTCTTCTTCCGGTTGAGCAGCAGCGGGAAGCGGCTCTCCTTTTGCATATGCAACGCCAAGTTTCGACAATTCCGGTTCAACGGTGCTTTTCAACGGGCTGTCGGGATACTCCTTGTAAAATTGCGCCATATACTTGGCGGCTTCCGTACGATGGCCCGCCTTGAAATTGGCTCGTGCCAGCCAGAAGATCGCCATGTCACGCAAAGGGGTATCGGGATATTTCTGCAAGACCATCGACATCTTATCGATGGCTCCCTGATAGTCCTTGCTTTGGTAAGCATTGAATCCTGAAATGAATATCTGAGAGTCCTGGTATTCGACCGGGAAAGCGGGAGTGGCAAGGAGGGAGAGGATAATGATAAACCCCAGAAGGGACCGTCTTACGACAGCGCGGAGAATCGAAATAACATCCACGGGATTAACCTTTCCAAGCCTATGAAATTGAATTGTTAAAAATAGTTTTAAATACATAGCATCATAAGCTCGGCTTGTCAACGATGAAAGGCTTGTTTAACAGGTTCAATGAACTATTTCGGCAAATTATTTCACTCCGTATATTCGCATTATATTTACCGGCCATTAAACGAAGAAGAGAAGTGTGAAAAATCCCGGGAAAAATATCTTTAAAACAGTTCTGTTTGACTTTATACTTCTTTATAAATTAAGCGCTGATTCAGTTTATAAATCTGAAATCTTTGACAGAAATAACGGAAAACTTGTGATCGATATTGCCAAAACCGACCATTTCCCGAACGCCCCCGGGGTTTATATGATGAAGGGGGATGATGGCAAGGTCCTCTACGTGGGGAAGGCGCGCGATCTGAAAAAGCGGGTACGCTCCTATTTCGGCGCCTCACATGACTCACGCTGGCATATACGCTTTCTTATGGAACGGGTTACCGATATCGACTTTATCGTTACCGACACCGAGAAAGAGGCGCTCATCCTCGAAAATACCCTCATCAAGGAACACCGGCCACGCTATAACTTTAACCTGCGCGACGACAAGACCTACTTCTCCCTGCGTATGGACATGGACGAGGAATTCCCGCGTATAACAATAGTCCGTAAAGTGAACCGGGACGGTGCCCGTTACTTCGGCCCCTACTCATCCGCAATGGCTGCCCGTGAAGTCCTGAAACAACTCTGTAAAATATTCCCGCTGCGCCACTACCCTATCGAAAGTTGTCGACGGCGAGGACGCCCCTGCCTTTTTCATCAGATCAGGCAATGTTCCGCTCCTTGCCATGGTCTCATCTCAAGGGAGGGGTACCTCCTGATCGCCGAAGGGGCGGCTCTTTTCCTTGAAGGGAAGAACCGCGATCTTGTGAATATCTACCGGCGGCGCATGACCGAAGCTGCTGCGGCGGAACAGTACGAGGATGCGGCCCGATTTCGCGACCTGATCAGCGCCGTTGAGGTGACACTTGAAAAACAGAAGATGGTAGTCGCGGAGGGGGATTTGGACCTGCTTGGCTACCATCGTGCGGGCAACCGGATGGAGGTTCTGCTCCTCTTCATGCGTGGCGGCAAAGTGATAGGAAGCCGAAGCTACTCCCTTGGATGGGAGCTTGATGACGCCGAAGGAATAGCCTCTTTCCTCCACGAGTACTACGGCCGTGACGTATATATTCCGAAAGAGATTCTCCTCCCCATCTCACTCCCGGAGACAGAACCATTTGCCGAACTCCTCTCGGAAAAACGTGGCCGGAGAGTTATAGTCACGTGTCCACGGCGCGGTGTGAAAAATGAACTGGTAAAGCTCGCCATGAAAAACGCCGATACTTTGGCCCAAGAGAAACAAGTGGCACTAGCGGGGCAGGAAGAGGTGCTTAAGGAGCTTAAAGAGAAACTCCGTCTCCCCCTCCTCCCCCGTCGCATCGAGTGTTACGATATATCCAACATCCAGGGGCATTATGCGGTTGGGAGCCGGGTCGTATTCAGCGACGGCCGGGCCGACAAGACACTTTATCGCCGCTATCGCATCAGGACCGTAGATCAGGCCGACGACTTCGCCATGATGAGCGAAGTCCTCTCCCGCCGCTTTGCGCCCGGCAAGGAGGAGGGTAACCCCGACCTGATAGTCGTCGATGGCGGTATTGGTCAGTTGAACGTTCTGACCCGGGTCCTCCGGGAACTCAGCGTCGAGGGTGTGGCGGCTGGGGCACTGGCCAAAAGCCGTGTGGAGAAGGGGATGACCAGAGAAGAGATCGAAAGGAGCGCCGAGCGGGTCTTCCTGCCGGGGCGCAAGAACCCGGTGGTGCTGCGCCAGAACTCGGCGGCGCTGCTGCTCCTTGCCAGGATCCGCGACGAGGCCCACCGCTTTGCCATCACCTATCATAAAAAGGTGCGCGGCAGGGAAACCCTCTCCTCGCATATTAAGGATGTTCCGGGAGTCGGGGAGGTGCGCCTGAAAGCGCTTTTGCGCCACTTCGGCAGTCTGCGGAAGTTACAAGATGCATCACTGGAGGAAATAAAAGGTTTGAAAGGAATTCCCAGCAATGTGGCTGAGAGAGTGTGGGAGTATCTCCATCCACTTACCTCCCGGTAAAAAATCTCCTGATGCTTCTACCCATCTCCCTGAAAGCCTCGCCGGTCTTCCGGCTCACGTCACTGAACCATTCACTGGCGGTTCTCCCGGTCGTCTTTGCAGCCTGCCCCGCCTCTCTTCCCGCTTGCTGAAAGCCCCGGCCGATCTCTTTTCCACCCTCTTTCACGGCATGGCCGGTCTCCCTGCCAATCTTCGTGGCTCCCTGGCCGATCTCTTTCCCGCCTTCCCTGATAGTATTGTCAGCCAAAACAGGGGCTGCCAGGAAAAGGGTAATGATAAGAACACGGATTATGTTTCCCATTTGCTTATCCTCTCGCGAAAATCTTTTTACACTCTATCATGGAAGGTATGTGGCGTCAAAAACATCACGCGTAGTGTTGAAAAAAGTCCAAAACGAGACGGCAACAACCAGAACTTATCACCCAGGCGCAAGGTGTTTAACCTCTCGTGTTTATCCTGCTCCCCGCAGCGTCATAAGAATAGAGGATAAGGCCCGTCCATATGCAGGCAAAACCGGCGAGGTGGGCTTGGGTGAACGGCTCTCCGAACGCCACAACAGCCAGGAGGAAGTGGATTGTAGGTGTAATATACTGCATGAAACCGATGCTTGCAAGGCTCATACGCCGGGCCGCGGCCGAAAACCAGAGCAGGGGGACGGCAGTAATGACACCGGCCAGGGGTAGAAGGATATTGTCCCCGACACTTGCGGAAGGGAACG
>Ga0181533_1005715_pt1 | contig 11753 bp, 9 predicted proteins | sample PEATcosm2014_Bin_45_FD_119772 | JGI IMG/M metagenome (GOLD analysis project Ga0181533, IMG submission 119772) | Peatland microbial communities from MTU Mesocosm Facility, Houghton, MI, USA - PEATcosm2014_Bin11_60_metaG | ecosystem: Environmental > Terrestrial > Soil > Wetlands > Peat | place...
GATCGCCAGGACGAGCGCGACCGAGAACAGCCAGGACGACCGAATGAACGCGCTCATGAAGACTCCCCGACTTCGCGCGCCGAACGATGGACGCTCAACAGGATCGCTAACGGTCTGCCCTGGTCCCGGAACAATCCCCATCCTAGACGAGTCTTCGTGTCGAACGCGAGCGATGCGTCCCGCGGGCGCCGCCTAAGCGGCCGCCTCGCCGACGACTTCGGCGTCGATGCCGATTTCCTTCATTTTTCTGTACAAGGTCGAACGGCCGATGCCGAGCTTGCGCGCCATCTGGGACATTTGACCGCGATAATGGGCGAAGGCGAAGCGGATCGCCTCGGCCTCGATGTCGTCGATCTTGCGCACGTCGCCGCTTTCGTCGATCAGGCGCATGATATGGGGATCGCGCGGTTCGAAGTGCGGGCCTTCGGCGCTGGGCGAGGCGGGCGCCGGCGTCTCGGCGACGAGCGGCGGGGCGGCGGGAATGCGCACGGCGAAGCCTTCGACCTGCGCGGCGATCTGCGGGAATTCCGCGACCGTCAATTCGTCGCCGTCCGCCAGGACCACCGCGCGAAACATCGCGTTCTCGAGCTGCCGCACGTTGCCCGGCCAGTCGTAGGCGCAAAGCAGCGCGAAGGCGTCGTTGGCGATGGCGCGTATGCGCTTGCCTTCCTCCGCGCAAAAGCGCGCGAGGAAGCGCCGCGCCAGATCCGGCACGTCCATCGTCCGGGCGCGAAGCGGCGGGATGGTGATCGGGAAGACGTTCAGACGATAAAACAGATCCTCGCGAAAGCGGCCGCGCTTGACCAGTTCGATGAGATTTTGGTTGGTCGCGGACACCAGACGGATGTCGACCTTGACCGAGCGGCGCGCGCCGACCGGGTCGATTTCGCCGTCCTGCAAAGCGCGCAGCAATTTGACCTGGGCCTCGGGCGGCAATTCGCCGATCTCATCGAGAAACAGCGTGCCGCCGTGCGCCTCGACGAATTTTCCCGCGTGCTTTTCCGTCGCGCCGGTGAAGGCGCCCTTTTCATGCCCGAACAGGATCGATTCGACGAGGTTTTCCGGCAGCGCGCCGCAGTTGACGGTGACGAACGGCTTGCCGCGCCGCTCCGAGCCGCCCTGGATCGCGCGCGCCATCAACTCCTTGCCGACGCCGGATTCGCCTTCGATCAGCACGGGGATGTTCGATTTGGCGGCGCGCTCGGCGAGGCGGATCGTGCGCGCCATGCTCTCGACCTTGGTGACGATGTCGCGAAAGCTCAGTTCGCCGGCGCGCCGGCGCGTCGCGCGCCGCAGTTCGTCCTCCAGCGCGTCGACGCGCAGGGCGTTCTTGATCGACACTTGCAGACGTTCGGCGCCGACCGGCTTGACCACGAAATCGTGGGCGCCGGCGCGCATCGCCGAGATCACCGCCTCGATGGAGCCGTGCGCCGTCTGCACGATCGCGGGAATGGCGATGGAGCGCTGGCGCATGCGCGTCAGCACGCCCATGCCGTCGAGATCGGGCATGACGAGGTCGAGCACGACGAGATCGACCGGCGGTCGATCGGACGCCTCCAATCGCGCCAGGCCCGTCTCGCCCGAATCCGCGGTCTCGACCTCGTAGCCGAACCGGCGCGCCATCGCCTCGAGCAGTCGGCGTTGAATCGGGTCGTCGTCGACGACGAGAATGAGGGCGGCCATGAAAGTCCTGTCTTGGGCGGCCTTCTCCGGCCGCTTGGCGCCAGACACTCGGATATCACGGTAAATGTCGTGTTAATGGCGTCCCGATTTGGCGCGCCGGTCGAATTTATACGCATTGAAGGCGCGCCGGCCTTGGGCGATATAGGGTCCTCATCCCACGCTAGGGCCGATCGAATGTCTCATCGTAGGCGCGTTTTCGAAGCGGGCGTTCTCCAGACCGTCGCCGCGGGCCGCGGGCAAGACTGGAACGCGCCGGACTTGGGCGTCCTGCCGCAGTGGCGGCTCGACGACCTCTACGAGGGCATGGATTCGCCGCGCTTCGCCGCCGATCTCGAGCGCGCCGCGGCGGACGCCAGAAGCTTCGCGGCGGCCTATCGGAGCAAACTCGCGGACATCGCCAAGGCGGCGGACGCGGGCGAGCGCCTCTATGAGGCGGTGCGCGCCTACGAAGCGCTGCAGGACTTGATGGGGCGCATCGCCTCGTACGCGTCGCTGCTCTACGCCAGCGACACAAGCGACGTCGCGCGCGCCAAGTTCTACGGCGACGCGCAGGAAAAGGTCACCGCGCTGGCCGGCGAACTGCTGTTCTTCGAACTGGAGCTCAACCGCCTCGACGACGCCGCTCTCGACGCGGCGATGCGCGGGTCGCCGCTCGGCCATTACCGGCCGTGGCTGGAGGACATCCGCAGGGAGCGCCCGCACCAGCTCGCCGACGAGATCGAGCAGTTGTTCCTGGAAAAGTCGGTGTCGGGCGTCGCCGCCTGGAACCGGCTGTTCGACGAGACGATCGCCTCGCTGCGCTTCGCCTTCGAAGGCGAGGAGCTGACGCTCGAGCCGTTGCTCGCCAAGCTGCAGGACGCGGACGCGACGAAGCGCGAGGCGGCCGCCCATTCGCTCGCCGCGACGCTCGGCGCCAACCTGCGCCTTTTCGCGTTGATCGCCAACACGCTCGCCAAGGACAAGGAAATCGCCGACCGCTGGCACAAGTTCGACGACATCGCCGATTCGCGACACCTCGCCAACCGCGTCGAGCGCGAGGTGGTCGAGGCGCTGGTCGCCGCGGTCACCGACGCCTATCCCAGGCTGTCGCATCGCTATTACGCGCTCAAGGCGCGCTGGTTCGGCAAGGCCCAGCTCGATCATTGGGATCGCAACGCGCCGCTGCCGAACGCGCCGGCGCGCGCGTTCTCCTGGAGCGCGGCGCGCGACACGGTGCTCGACGCCTATCGCGGCTTTTCGCCTGAAATGTCCGACATCGCGCGCCGCTTCTTCGACGAAGGCTGGATCGACGCGCCCGCGCGGCCGGGCAAGACGCCGGGCGCCTTCGCCCATCCGACGACGCCGTCGGCGCACCCTTATGTGCTCGTCAACTATCTCGGCAAGCCGCGCGACGTCATGACGCTCGCGCACGAACTGGGGCACGGCGTCCATCAGGTGCTCGCCGCGCCCAACGGCGCGCTGATGGCGCCGACGCCCTTGACGCTCGCCGAAACGGCCTCCGTGTTCGGCGAAATGCTGACGTTCCGCGCGCTCATCGCCTCGACCAGCGATCCGGCGACGCGCAAGTCCATGCTCGCGGCCAAGGTCGAGGACATGCTCAACACCGTCGTGCGCCAGGTCGCGTTCTATAAATTCGAGCGCAAGGTGCACGCCGAGCGCAAGAACGGCGAGCTGACCGCCGAGACGATTAGCGGGTTGTGGATGAGCGTGCAGGCGGAGAGCCTGGGACCGGCGATCAAGCTCGGGCCGGGCTATGAGACCTATTGGAGCTACATCGGCCATTTCATCCATTCGCCGTTCTACGTTTACGCCTACGCGTTCGGCGACTGCCTGGTGAATTCCCTCTACGGCGTCTACGAGCGTTCGCACGAGGGCTTCGCCGAGCGCTATCTGGCGATGCTGGCGGCCGGCGGCGCGAAGCATCATTCCGAGCTGCTCGCGCCCTTCGGCCTCGACGCCCGCGATCCCGCGTTCTGGGGCGTCGGGCTGTCGCTGATCGAGCGGATGATCGGCGAACTCGAGGCGCTGGGCTGACGAGCGGGCTCGCCGGAATTCCCGCGGCCAATCGCGCAGGCGCGAAGCGCGTCGATTTGCCGCGCGGGACCGCCGACTCGCTCGATCGGCCGGCGCAAGCCCCGGACAAGGCGTCACAACTATTTCTCGGAACTCAGAAATTTCGTTCGCGGGGCTGACGGCGGCGCCCCGGAACGCCATACGGGGTCCGCGCATGTCGGGGGGGCAGATGGCGACGAGTGCAGTTCTCGCGGAACAAATGGAGTTCACGCAGCTCGATCCGGAGAGCTGCGCGCGAATCCGACGGCTCAAGCCGATGATCGAGCGAAACCTGTCGGCCGCCCTCGACAGGTTTTACGGTCGCGTGCTCGCGACGCCCGAATTGACGAAATTCTACGCCGACGCTGCGCGAGTCGGCGAGGCGAAGGATAAGCAGTTCGGCCACTGGCGCGAGATCGTTTCCGCCGATTTCGACGATCGCTATGTCGAGCACGCGCGCGCGGTCGGCCTGGCGCACGCCAGGGTCGGCCTCGCGCCGCGCTGGTATATCGGTGGTTACTCCCTCGTTCTGGATTCGCTGATCCAGTCGCTCGTTCGGGAACTGTGGCCCAAGGCGCTGATCCGACGCGGGACGAGCCGCGCGGCCGACGAGGCGGGCGCCGCGCTCGGCGCGCTGGTCAAGGCCGTGCTTCTCGACCTGGAGGTCGCGATATCGGTCTATATCGGCGCCGCGGAAGACGAGCGCGCCAAGAAACAGGCCGAGGTCGACGCCGAGGCCGAGGCGCGCGCCAGCGCGGTCGAGTCGATCGGCGCCGGGCTCGCCAAGCTCGCGCAGAAAGACCTCTCCTATCGCATGAAGGAGACCATTCCCGAGGCCTATCGCAAGCTGCAGAACGATTTCAACGGGGCGATCGAACAACTGGCGAACGCTTTCGCCGGCGTCGACCAGTGCGTCGAGACGGTGCAGTCGGGCATGCGGGGGATCACCGCCGCGGCGACCGATCTTTCGCGGCGCACGGAGCAGCAGGTCTCCAGCCTGGAAGAGACGGCGGCGGCGCTCGTCGAAATCACCGCGAGGGTGGGCAAGACCGCCGAAGGCGCCAAGCAGGCGCGCGAAGTCGTCTCTGTCGCGCACGACAACGCGGCGGGCGGCGGCGCAATCGTCAACCGGGCCGTCGAGGCGATGGGCAAGATCGAGAAGTCCTCGCAGCAGATCAGCCAGATCATCGGCGTCATCGACGAGATCGCTTTCCAGACCAACCTTCTCGCCCTCAACGCCGGCGTGGAAGCCGCGCGGGCGGGCGATTCGGGTCGAGGTTTCGCGGTCGTCGCCTCCGAAGTGCGCGCCCTGGCGCAACGGTCGGCCGAGGCCGCCAAAGAGATCAAAGCGCTGATATCGACCTCGGCGGCGCAGGTCGGCGAGGGCGTCCAACTGGTGGCGCAGACCGGCAAGGCGCTCGAGCGGATCGAAGCGAAAGTGTCCGAGATCAACGGCGTCGTGGCCGACATCGCGGCGAGCGCCCAGGAACAGGCCGCCGGCCTTCAGCAGATCAACGCGGCGGTCAGCCAGATGGACCAGGCGACCCAACAAAACGCCGCCATGTCCGAGCAGGCGAGGGCCTCCGGCCAGTCGCTGGCCCAGGAGTGCGACCGGCTTACGCAGTTGATCGGACAGTTTCAGGTCGGCAAGGGCGCCGACGATCCGATCCGTCGCGAGCTCGAGCGGGTCGCGCCGCACGCGTTCCCGGAACGGGCCAAGCCGCCGTCGGCCGGCAGATCGTTCGGCGCCGTTGCGGCGACGCCGCCGCGGGCCAAGCGCCCCGTCGTCGCCAAGGCGCTCGCCGACGCGCCGGTTCGCCGCGCAGCCGAAGCCGAAGACGCGGACGAGGGCTGGAAGGAATTCTGAAGCGGCGCGGTTTTGCGGATCAATCGCGTAACATTTTAATTATCGAGAAACCAATCCTGTCTAGGACTATTGGCGCGACCGACAGAAATCGCCTTCGATCGGCGACGCCTGAGGCATGAAGCCGCTCGCTCGCGTCGGGCCTCGAGCCGACATGATCCCGTTCCGGTTCGATCGCTTTCCTTGATCGTTATGTCCAAGCGGCGATGCGGCTTGCCGCATCGCGGCCGATCGAGCGCCGAATCCGTTCGCACTCCGCTCGCTCCAAGAGGCCGCATGACGCCGCTCTCCTCCGCCCCTTTCCGCTCGATCGAACGACGCCCGTCGCGGCGAGGCCCGCACGTCGAGGCGGCCGGCTCGACCCCGCGCGGCCGTGATCGCGCCGTCCGCGTTTTTCCGCGCCGTCGCCCGGAGCGGGCGTCGTCCCCGAGTTTCCCGACGTCTTTCGAGACCGGCCGAGAGGTCGGCTTCGCAACGCCCCACGTTTCGTTTGCGGATCCAGCCGATTTCGCACGGTCGGCTTGCGCAGCCGACGGGGTTCGGTTCGGCAAGGTCGCGGGTGACGCGCTTCGTGCGCGCATACGGGCGACGACGCCGAGAATGGGTGAGGGAGCGTGATGGCCAAAGAATCCGTGTGGCAACGGCGGGCGCGAAAATGCCGCTCGGCCAAAGCCGATTATTATCCGAAAGTGAATTTGGCGGAGATGGAGAACGAGGCGCAGGAGACCTCGCTCGCGCCGGAGCGCCGCGATCTCCCCCAAGCGCCGCCGACCGCCGCGGCGCCGACGCGCGCGCCGGAGGAAGCCCCCCCGCCGCCGGAAAGTCTCGGTTTCGCCGCCGCTCCGCCGCCCGACGCGTCGGCGCCGGCGAGCGACGCGCAAAACGCGTTGCGGCTGCCCGAATATCTCGAACTTTCCGCCGCCACGCCGCTCGCCCGAGCGTTGCTCGAGCGCCGCGGCGAGCCGATCGTGCTCGACGCCTCGTCGGTCCAGCGCGTGGGCGCCCAATGCATTCAGGTGCTTTTGTCGGCGAGGCGAACATGGAGCGCGGACGGGGTTGCGCTGTCGATCGTCAATTGCGCGCCCCGGATGATCGAGGACCTCCAACTTCTCGGGATCGATGCGACGACGCTAACGAGTGGAGAATTGCCGCAATGAGTTTGACCATCCTGACCGTCGACGATTCCCGCACCATGCGGGACATGTTGAAGGTGGCGCTGACGGACGCCGGCTACCGCGTCGTGCAGGCGGTGGACGGAATGCACGGCCTCGAGGTTCTGGAGCAAGAGGCGCCGCGCGTCATCATCACCGACATCAACATGCCGAAGCTCGACGGATTCGGCTTCATCGAGAGGGTGCGCGGAAATCAGCGGTTTCTCGGCGTTCCGATCCTCGTGCTGACGACCGAGAGCTCGACCGAGAAGAAGAATCTGGCGCGGCGCGCCGGCGCGACGGGATGGATCGTCAAGCCGTTCGACTCGGTCAAGCTCGTCGACGTCGTTCGCCGCGTGGCCGCGTAACTCATTGAGGAATTCTCGAATGGACACCATGGCGGCGATCCGGGAAACCTTTTTCCAGGAATGCGAAGAGCAGCTCGGCGAGCTCGAGATCGGCTTGGTCGCGATGGACGAAGGCGACGCCAATTCCGAGACGGTCAACGCGGTGTTTCGCGCGGTGCATTCGATCAAGGGCGGCGCGGGAGCGTTCAAGCTCGATCGGCTGGTGCGCTTCGCTCACACGTTCGAGACGGCTCTGGATCTCATCCGCAGCGAACAGCTCGCGCCCTCGCCCGCCGTCATGAAGACGCTGCTGCGTTCGGCCGACGTCCTGGCGGATCTGGTGAAAGCGGCACGGGTCGACGAACCGATCGACGAATCCCGCACCGAATCGCTGATCGAAGAGTTGAAGGGTCTGGCCAGCGACGCACGCGCGGAGGCGGGCCACGACAACGCCAAGGACGAGGCCGAGCCGTTCGACTTTCAACCCGTGATGCTTTCCTTCGACGACGAACCCGAGGTCGTCGAACCCGCGGCGCAACGCTACACCATCGCTTTCGCGCCGAGGCCGGATCTCTATCGCAAGGGCAACGAGGCCCTGCGGTTGCTGCGGGAGCTCGCACGGCTCGGCGAGATCACGACCGCCTGCGACACCCGGTCGCTGCCGCGCCTCGAGGATCTCGATCCGCAAGGCGCCTATCTCTCCTGGCGGATCGAACTGTCGACGACCGAGGACCTCCCGGCGATCGAGGAACTGTTCGAGTTCGTCGTCGACGATTGCGAGCTCGAAATCGTCGCGTCTCAACCCGGCGCTTCGAGCGAGGCGTGGCAACCCTCGCAACTTCCCGGGATCGACATCGAAGCGCAGGCGCCGAGCGCGCCGCTCGCCGCCCGCCCCGTCGAAAGACGCGATAACGCGGCGGGCGAGGGCCGCGTCCATAAGGACGCCGCGCCGGCGCCGGCGGCGCTGACGGCCCAGGAAGGCGAAAAGGCGCGATCCGAGCACGGCAAGGCCGAGGCGGCGGCGCCGACCATTCGCGTCGATCTCGAGCGCGTCGATCGTCTGATCAATCTGGTCGGCGAGCTGGTGATCAATCAGGCGATGCTGTCGCAGCGCGTGATGGAGGCGGGGCTGGCGCGATCCTCGAGCGTAGCGGCGGGTCTCGGCGCGCTCGAGCAGCTGACGCGGGAAATCCAGGAGGGCGTCATGGCGATCCGCGCCCAGCCGGTGAAGCCGCTGTTCCAGCGCATGTCGCGGATCGTGCGCGAACTGACCGACGCCACGGGAAAATCGGTGCGGCTACGGACCGAGGGGGAGGCGACCGAAGTCGACCGAACCGTCATCGAGCGCTTGGCCGATCCGCTCACGCACATGATCCGCAACGCGGTCGATCACGGCGTCGAGGCGCCGGCGGTTCGCGAGGCGGCGGGCAAACCGAGCCAAGGCGAGGTCAAGTTGTCGGCGGCGCATCGCTCGGGACGAATCGTCATCGAGGTCTCGGACGACGGCGCCGGAATCGACCGGCAGCGCGTTCGCGCGATCGCCGTCAAGAAGGAATTGATCCCCGCGGACGCGCAGCTCAGCGACGCCGATATCGACAATCTCCTCTTCCTTCCCGGCTTCTCGACGGCGACGAGCGTCTCGAACATTTCCGGCCGAGGCGTCGGCATGGACGTCGTCAAACGTTCGATCCAGGCCCTGGGCGGCCGGATTTCGATCTCTTCCCGGCCGGGCTTCGGGTCGACGTTCTCGATGAGCCTGCCCCTGACGCTCGCGGTGCTCGACGGCATGGTGGTCAAGGTGGCCGACCAGACTCTCGTCGTCCCGTTGACGGCCATCGTCGAAACGCTCCGGCCGAAGAGAAGCGACGTGCACGCGCTCGGGGTCAATGCGCGGGTCATTTCGGATCGAGGCGGGTTCGCGCCGCTGATCGACGTCGGACAGGAGCTCGGCTACCGCAAGACCCCGGCCGATCCGTTCGGCGGGGTGGTTCTCGTCGTTGAAACCGAGGTGAGCACGCGCTGCGCCCTGGTCGTCGACGCGATCCACGATCAGCGACAGGTCGTCATCAAGAGCCTCGAGGCGAATTATCGCCAAGTGCCCGGCATCGCCGCCGCGACGATTCTCGGCGACGGGCGGGTCGCCCTCATCCTCGACATCGACACGTTCGTGGCGCGCACCAACCGGGCCGCGCCTGCGTCCGAAACCCTCCTCGCCGCAACGGGTTAGAATCATGACTGAGAGTAAGTCCGCCGCCGCTGGGTCCCCCTGCGAATTCGTCGCGTTCCGTATCGGAGTGCAGGAATTCTGCATCGACATCATGTCGGTGCGCGAGATCCGCGGCTGGACGCCCGCGACCGCCCTGCCCCACGCGCCCTCTTACGTGCGCGGCGTCATCAACCTGCGCGGGTCCGTCCTGCCGATCGTCGATCTGGCCGAACGCCTCGGCTTCCCCCCGACCGACGCGACGGCGCGCCAGGTCATCATCGTCGTCCAGGTCGGAGGCCAGATCATCGGCCTCCTCGTCGACGCGGTCTCCGACATCCTCACGCAGTCGACGGAAAACATTCAACCCACGCCGGACGTCGCCACCGACATCGTCCGCTCGTTCGTTCGCGGCGTGCTGGCGATCGACGGGCGCATGATCGGCCTCGTCGAACTCGACAGCCTCATGTCGGCGCAATTGGAGAATGCGGCGTGACGAGTCAAAGGGCGACCGTCGCCGAGCCACGCGCGGGCGAAACGCTGATCCCCGGCGAGTTTGAGATGACGTACCGGGATTTCCGCGAGATCGCGGCGATGCTCTACGCCGACGCCGGCATCTATCTGCACGAATCGAAGGCGAACCTGGTCTATTCGCGGCTCGTCAAGCGATTGCGCAAGCTGAACCTCGACAGCTTTCGCGACTATTGCGACCTCGTCGGCGCGCCCGCGGGGGCGGACGAGCGCCTGGAGATGCTTTCGGCGCTGACGACCAACGTGACTCGCTTTTTCCGCGAGCCGCACCATTTCGAGCATCTCAAGACGCATATCCTGCCCTCGCTGCTGGATTCGGCGCGCCGCGGCGGACGAGCCCGGATCTGGTCGGCCGCGTGCTCGAGCGGCCAGGAACCCTATTCGATCGCGCTGACCGTTCTTTCGCTCGAACCCGACGCCGCCTCGTTCGACATCAAGATATTGGCCACCGACATCGATCCGCGCGTCGTCGCCGAAGCCCGGCGCGGCGCCTATGTCGAGGCCGCGCTGGCCGACGTGCCGCCTGCTCTGCGCAAGCGCTATTTCGCTTGCGAAACCGACGGGGGCCGTCAGGCGTGGGCGGTCGCCGACGAACTCCGGCGGCTGGTCGCGTTCCGGACGCTCAACTTGAACGCGGATTGGCCGATGCCGCGAAAGTTTCACGCCATCTTTTGCCGCAACGTCGCCATTTACTTCGACGAACCGACGCAGCAGGCGGTGTGGAGCCGATTCGCGACGAAGCTGGAGCCCAATGGCTGGCTCTACATCGGCCATTCCGAACGCGTGACCGGCCCGGCGGCCTCGCGCTTCGTCAACGAGGGCGTCACCGCCTATCGGCTCGACGGCGGGAGGAGCCGATGAAGCCCGTTCGCGTCCTCGTCGTCGACGACTCGGCCACGATGCGCGGCTTGATTTCGGCCGCCCTGTCCCAAGATCCCGGGATCGTCGTGGTCGGACAGGCGTCCGACCCCCTGGAGGCGCGCGAAGCGATCAAGGCGCTCGATCCCGACGTCATGACGCTCGACGTCGAGATGCCGAAAATGGACGGGCTGGCGTTTCTCGAAAAAGTCATGCGCCTTCGGCCCTTTCCCGTGGTCATGGTGTCGAGCCTGACGGCCAGGGGCGCGCACGCCACGATCAGAGCCATGGAGCTCGGCGCCGTCGACTGCATCGGCAAGCCGTCGATGGACCAGCCGGACACCTTCGACGATCTGCCGGCCAGAGTGAAAGCGGCCGCGGGAGCGCGTCTGCACAAGCGCGCGGACGAGCGGCGGGCGCGCGCCGGCGCTCCCTCGCCATCCTACCGGCCGGACGGAAAGATCGTCGCCATCGGCGCCTCGACGGGCGGCGTCGAGGCCTTGATCGCGGTCTTCACGGGATATCCGGCCAATTGTCCGCCCACCGTCATCACGCTGCACATGCCGACGCCGTTCACCAAGTCGTTCGCGCGGCGTCTGGACGGGCTGACCGACGCGCACGTCACCGAAGGCGAAGAGGGAGCGCCGCTCGAGGTCGGTCGCGTCTATCTCGCTCCCGGCAGCGCCGGCCACCTCGAGGTGTCGAGCTCCGGTCATTGGCGATGTCGGCTGCGGAGCGACCAACCCGTCAACGGCCATCGTCCGTCCGTCGACGTCCTCTTCGATTCGGTGGCCAAGTCGTGCGGCGGCAAAGCGGTCGGCATCATCCTGACCGGCATGGGGCGGGACGGCGCCGCGGGGTTGCTGGCGATGCGCCGGGCGGGAGCGAGGACGCTCGGCCAGACCGAGGCCTCGAGCGTGGTCTACGGCATGCCGAAAGTCGCCTTCGAATGCGGGGCGGTCGAGAAACAAGTATCGCTCGTCGACATCGGGCAGGAGATCCTGGCCCTCACGTCGGCGCCAATCGGAAAGTGCTAGCCAATGTCGCTCGCGGACAAACTTCGA
>Ga0181533_1005718_pt1 | contig 11747 bp, 11 predicted proteins | sample PEATcosm2014_Bin_45_FD_119772 | JGI IMG/M metagenome (GOLD analysis project Ga0181533, IMG submission 119772) | Peatland microbial communities from MTU Mesocosm Facility, Houghton, MI, USA - PEATcosm2014_Bin11_60_metaG | ecosystem: Environmental > Terrestrial > Soil > Wetlands > Peat | place...
GCCTTTCCCCTGGCCAAGAGCCTGGGAGGTAGGTCATGAGCAAACGGGGATGGTCAGGTGCTGTCGTTTTCGATGATCACTCCCCGATCACGGGTGCTGTCGTTTTCGATGATCGTTTACACATCCAGATCGGTCGGTTGGCATGGGCAGTGGCATTTTGGCGATCCGACCGTTGGCTTGATGCCTCCACGGAGGCAGCTCGCCCGCTAGTTGCTTGTCGAGGACGAGCGGCGGCTAGGGATCCGGCTGAGCCATCTCGGCATCTCCACTCTCGAGCCGCGCAGCGGCTCCTCAGCCAGACCGTACTGCGCTGACGACATCATTGATCAGGACCATCGAGCCACTGCACCTGTGGGTGCCGAAAATCCCATCCATGGCCTCTGACCAGGGTTTGTGGAGACTCCCCTTCTTATCGCGTGGGAGGTCCCCCACGGAGGCTCCTTCTTCCAGGTCAGGGGGAAGTGCGAACACGCCACTCTGACTGGACGGGAACCACTGGCGAATTGCGACCAATTATCTTCGCCAAATCTTTGTGACGAGAGGGTTACCTCCTGAGCAGCTCGCGGGCGCTGTCTGCAATACAACGTCGATCTGGGCAGCTGGCAATTCGGGCGTGACCTGATCTGCGGGACGCGGATCTGTAGGCATGCGTCCCCGACCGGCTATTCGAAGACGGCTCTGGCGGTCGTTCGGGCGCGCGTTCTGGCCTACCTACCCGGCGATGCGCAGATCGCCGAATATTTGCGGATCAAGTCCAATTGCCCTGAGGAGCGAGCTGTGCGTCATTATGGCGCGCCACTCAGCCAGCGATCAGGGGCATTCACCAAGTGGCAAAACGACTGGATGTTCCGGGACACTTCTCGATTTGCAACCGGTCGGATCTACGGACGCCGGAGTCAGCCATTTGATCGTTCTAACAAGTAGCCGCGTGCGCGGAAGTGGCTGTCTGTGAGCGTTGCCGAGCTGGCGCTCAGGTCATTGAGGCCGGTGCCCGGCGTCATTGTTTGGGACGCTTTCAAGGCCGTCCAACACTCCCTTTAGCACAGCCGCGCCAGAACGCTCGAGATCCTTCGTGGCGGTGAGGAGGAGCATGTCAGTCTCCGAGACTCGCAGACTTAGCTCCTCCAGCGCCTGCCGGGCGGGCGAGTTCGCGAGCTCGTCGCGGTATCGGTGGGCAAACTCCTCGAACCGCTCCGGGACGTGGCCGTACCACTTGCGCAGCTCTGCACTCGGAGCCACGTCTTTTGCCCAAGCGTCGAATGGCGCCTTGGACCGGGCCAGGCCGCGGGGCCAGAGCCGGTCAACGAGGATGCACCGAGCGGGATCCTTGCCAATCTCGTCGTAGACGCGGGCGATTCCGACAGTCACTGGCTTCTCACTGAGCGGACGGAAGGTCCAGGAAAGCCGTTCGTCCGCTGGACCGGGGCAAGACCTCTTGAAGCACTAGGGCGCTTGCGAGCCAGGCACCGAACACGAGAGCTAGCTGGCAAGGAGCGCCACGCAGCACCGGCCCGGCATCGGATCAAGCCGAGCTGAGATACCCGATTCACCGATTCCTTGGAGGACACCGTCGATGAGATCGAGATTCATCGAACAGACCAGGTCCGGCTGGAGCTCGGCGATTCTGCGAAAAGGACAGTTCCCGAGCGCGATCTCGGATCCAATCACTCGCGGCTCGTAGCCATGGCCTGCGAGCAGCGCGGCCAGGCGTGCCAGCCGCTGTCGTCGACTACCCCGGGCCGGCCATTTCACTTCTGCCGCTATCGCGCGCCCGTAGCGACGGGCAACTCCACCGAGCGCGTCACGTGCGCGAGGCAAGTCTTCGCCCGCCTCGGCCAGCGCCTGGGCAAGGAACGACGCCGCCACGTCGTAGTGCCGTTCGGGAATGGACAGGTCGACCTCGCCTGCAGCCCTTCGGTACCACTTGGCTGGCCTGCCCGCCCCGGGTCCCCCGCGCCCAGGAGGGCGGTGATATTCGACTTCCAGCAAGCCCGCCTCAGCCAGCTTGTCGAGGTGGAACGCCGCAACAGATCGGGGCACACCAAGCGCCGAGGCGGCCTCGTCGCGACTCAGCGGGGTGCTCTGGGTCGCCACATGCAGGTATAGGCGTCGACGCAGCGGTTCGGCCAGGGCTGCCAGGACGGTCAGACGCGCGTCGTTATCGGTCACGACCACACTCTAAAACAGATTTATGTTGACGTAATCGGTCCCCTCTTCTAAAGTGCACAGACATAGACGTTAGAAGGAGCACCCGATGTCAACGGCCACCGCACCAGTGATTCCGACGAGCGCCCAGAGGACCCGTCCGCATCCCACTGAGCTCGGGTCCGAGCGACTCTCCGACCCGGCATACCAGGCGTACGTGATCCTGCGCACCGCCTTCGTCCTGGCGCCGATCCTCTTCGGCGTGGACAAGTTCTTCAACTGGATGACCTTCTGGCCCAAGTACCTGTGGGTGGGCTTCTCGAACTTCCTCCACGTGAGTCCCCAGCACTTCATGTACGGCGTAGGGGTCATCGAGACCCTGGCCGGGGTACTCGTATTGCTGCTCCCACGGATCGCCCCCTACGTGGTGGCCGGCTGGCTGGGCGGCATCGTGACAGACCTCATCGTGAAGAGTGCGGCCGTAGGAGGGCACACCCATGTTTACTGGGACATAGCGCTGCGGGACTTCGGACTCATGCTCGCCGCTTTGGCGCTTGCTCGTTTGGCTGCGACCTTCGCGCCCCGGCGTCTGTTCAGTTCGACGGCCAACGGACGCCGACCTTGAACTCCGCTTTCCTATCTGACAGAGACTGCTTGGAAGAACCGACGCTCCGCGCGCTCAGGCCCGTGGAGTCGGAGATCGAGCTCACGAGGTCGACCCGTGCTGTAGCGGAGTTGCTCGACGCTCTAGGCATGGACCGCTCGGCCGACGGTCTTGCCGACACGCCTGCGCGCGTTGCACGTGGCCTATGCCGAGGTGCTCACTCCCGAGCCGTTCGAGGCCACTACCTTCCCAGCGATGAGGGTTACGACGAACTCGTGGTGGCGAGGTCGATACCGTTCTCCTCGCTTTGTGAGCATCATCTCCTTCCCTTCTCGGGGGTGGCTCACGTCGGTTACCTGCCTGTGGAACGTCTGCTCGGTCTGTCCAAGCTCGCGCGAGTGGTGACACACTTCTCCCGACGTCTCCAAGTCCAGGAGCGGCTCACCGTCCAAATTGCCGACTGGCTGTCAACCGAACTGCACCCGAAGGGGGTGGGAGTCGTGCTCGAGGCCGAACACTCCTGCATGTCAATACGCGGGGTGCGTGCCAGCGGTGCTCGGACGGTGACCTCCGCACTTCAGGGACTCGTCCGAGAAGACGAGCGGACCCGGGCGGAGTTCTTCACGCTCGCCGTAGGCCCGCACTAACCAAAGCCCTGCGTCCGCCCGAGAGGAGAAGGCCCATGCCACCGACTCAGACGTTCGTGATCGTGGGGGCCAGCCTTGCCGGCGCGAAGGCGGCCGAGACACTGCGCGTCGAGGGCTTCGACGGCCGGGTGGTGCTCATCGGGGAGGAGCCGCTCCGACCCTACGAACGCCCACCGCTTTCGAAGGCCTACCTGCGAGGCGAGGTCGGGTTCGACGAGGCAGCGGTCCACCAGACCGACTTCTATGCATCCAATGACATCGAGCTACGTACGTCGACCACTGTCACGGCCCTCGTCCCGAAGGACTCGCAGGTGACCCTCGGATCGAGCGAACGGCTTTCATACGACCGGCTCCTGGTCGCCACCGGAGCTTCGCCCCGTCGTCTGTCGGTGCCCGGTGCCGAACTTGACGGAGTTCGCTACTTGCGCAGCGTTGCCGACGCAGACGCGCTACAACAGGCGATCGAGACTTCCGCACCCGTGGTGGTCATCGGTGGCGGATGGATCGGGTGCGAGGTCGCTGCCTCGGCCCGTCAGCTCGGCGCCGAGGTGGCGATGGTGGAGATGGCCCCGGTGCCGCTCGGGCGGGTCCTTGGCTCCGAGCTGGGCACTGTCTACCGCGACCTGCACGCTGAGCATGGAGTGAAGTTGCACTTCGGAGTCGGGGTCGACTCCGTGCGGGGAAGCAGCGCGGTAGAAGAGGTTCGTCTGACGGACGGGACGTCGCTGCCAGCAGGGGTCGTGGTAGTGGGCGTAGGTGTGGTCCCGCGCGTGCAACTAGCTGAGGCGGCCGGGCTGAAGGTCGACGACGGTGTGGTGGTGGACGAGCAGCTAGCGACGAGCCAGGCTGACATCTACGCCGCAGGCGATGTGGCCAACGCATTCCACCCCTTCTACCGGACCCACATCCGCCTCGAGCACTGGTCGGCCGCCCTCAACCAGGGGCCCGTGGCGGCCAAGAACATGCTCGGCGAGCCCACCGTCTACGAGAAGGTGCCGTACTTCTTCTCCGACCAGTACGACCTCGGAATGGAGTACACGGGCTTCGCGCCCAAATGGGAGGAAGTCGTGTTCCGCGGGGATCCCGCCTCGCGTGAGTTCATCGCATTCTGGCTGCACGATGGTCGAGTCATGGCAGGCATGAACGCCAACGTCTGGGACGTCACTGACACGATCGAGGCGCTGATCCGTGCGGACCACGTAGTCGACCTGGCAAGGCTCATCGACACAGAAGTGGACCTTTCGAGCCTCGTGGCACCACCCGGTGGCTGAACCGCGGGGAGTCCCCATGGACCACAGCCCGATGCCTTCCAGCGCTAGCGGGCATCCCGAAGGAAGCTCGACAGTGAAGGATCAGACGCAGCAGCCGATGCTGACCGCTAGCCCCGTCTCGCGGAAACGCACCGAGCTCGAGTTCGACGCGGACAAGTGGTCGGCGACGACGCCGAGGGAGATCACCGCCGATCAGTGGCGCCGGTTCGAGGTCTACATGGAGGAGATCTTCGCCGCCTTCGGGATGACTGTCGGGTCGCAGTCGACGACCGACACGCCGCGCCGTTTCCTCCGCGCGATCTTCGACGCGACGAACGGGTACGAGGGCGACGAGAAGCTCGTGACCGCCTTCCCGACCGAGTGCCACGGCGGATCGGACTGCCGCATCAGCCAGGTCGTCGAAGGCCCGATCCCGTTCTTCTCGCTGTGCGAGCACCACGGCCTGCCCTTTCACGGCAAGGCCTACGTCGGCTACATCGCCCACGAGCACATCCTCGGTATCTCCAAGCTGACGAGGCTGGTACGGCACTTTGCGCGGAGGTTCTCCCTCCAGGAACGGCTCGGCCACCAGCTCGCTGAAGCGCTCGAGCGGATTGTCGCCCCGCACGGGGTCGCCATCCACCTCGAAGCGGTGCACCTCTGCACGCAGATGCGCGGCGTCCGCGAGATCGAGTCCACCACCCGCACCACCCACTGGCGGGGCACCTACGAGACCGACGCGGATCTGCGGACCGAGTTCCTCGGCCTGTGCGGGCCTCGTGGCTGACCACCATGGTTGACCCCGGAGTAGCGCGCCCGGTCGGAGAGGTCGTGGCTGAGCCGCTCCGCCTGCTCTACGAGGAGCCGGGGTTGCCGATCTCCGACCTGCCAGCGCTGCTCGGCGCGACCTACGGCGGTGATCTCGGCTTCACAGAACCTTGCGTGTACGGGAACTTCGTCGCATCGCTCGACGGCGTCGTCGCCCTCGGTCCGGAGGACCCATCGTCAGGTTCTGAGATCAGCGGCGGTGAGTCGGCAGACCGGTTCGTCATGGGCCTGTTGAGGGCGTTCGCCGACGCGGTCCTCATCGGGGCCGGCACTGTACGGGCCACCCCAGGCCATCATTGGACAGCCGACCACGTGTACCCCGTGGCGAGTACAGCCTTCGCTGATCTTCGGCGTTGCTTGAGGCGCGCAGCGGTACCGGAGCTGGTCGTCGTAACCGCCAATGGGGATGTGCCGCCCGAGCACCCCGCGTTGCGGCACGGCGCGCTCGTCCTCACCACCGAGCCTGGAGTCGCGCGGCTTGCCGGACAATTGCCGGTGGCCTGTACCGTGCTCGCGGTAGGTGAAGGTCCGGTGCTGCGCATGGCGGACGTGCTGGCGGCCATCTCGGCCCGCGGGCACAGGGCAGTGTTGACCGAGGGAGGCCCACGCCTTCTCGGACATCTCGTCCGGGAGGGTCTGCTCGACGAGCTGTTTCTGACCATCTCGCCTGTGCTCGCCGGTCGCGACGACACTGCCCGCCCTGGGTTGATCAATGGGCTCGAGCTCTTGCCCAAACGGCCCGAGTGGGCCGATCTCCTGAGCGTTCGTCGTCGAGGGTCCTACCTCTTTCTTCGCTACCGGTGCTAGCAAAACTCTGCACAGCATCATTACAGTGAGTGGCCCGGGCTGGCCGGAGTTCCTCCGAGTTCAGGCTTCATCGATGCTGGCTTGCGACTTCTTCACGGTTGACACTGGTGCTCAGGCACCTTTACGTGTTTGTTCGTCATCGAGATCGACACTCGCCGGGTCTACGTGACGAGGATCACGGCACATCCAGTCGGAAGGTGGGTTCTCCAGCAGGCTCGCAACGTGAGCTTGGCTGTGGGTGCCGAGAATGCCATCCATGGCCTCTGATTAGGGCTTGTGACAACTTAGGCTCTTAACCTGTGCTCATTCCCCCGCGGTTGCAGCGTCGACCCTGACCAGGAGGTTTCGAGAACACCCCTCCGAATTGCGACAAATTATTTCCGCCAACTTTTCGCTACCCGAGGATTACTTACCACCAGATCCGGGACGCGGGCCGAGCCTGACAAACAAAGAGGACTCGATATGGCGCGTCGGGCAGGGGCGAGTCACGCGTGATTCGGAGCGCCGATCTGAGCGGCTCAGCTGCCTGTGACTGCTACGGGCACCTCTTCCCCGAGGTGGACACGCGGGCGGCTGAAAGGCTCGACCACCGCGGGAGTCGATCCTGTGGGTGCCGACAATCTCATCCGGACGGGTTGACCAGGACTCTTTCCTCCCGTGAGCCAAGACCAAAGACCCTGTGGTGGTGGTGGTGGTGGTGGTGGAACCGCTGCGAGGACCTCGGGTAGACAAATTCGGCAACTACTTGCTGCGGCCAGTGAGGCGGTACACCTGAACCGCGAGGTATCCGGCACTGACTACGGCGATGATCGGCATGACGACATGCCGAAGTAAGTCGAGCGCAACCCAGGCAGTGGAGTAGATCGCGCCCGCCGCAACAATAAAGGTGACGAACGCTGGGACGATACGGCGCCTGATGGGACTGTGGCGAACTGGTTCGACGCTCGACACGAGCAATCACCTCCAAAGCCCAAGCGTACGGCCACCGCGCCCATCGGGAGGCGTCGGCAGCTGCGCGGTCAATGGCTAGGGTCGAACCGTGGGGAACCGCCTGCCGGCCTATGTTGGGACTGTCTACTCCTTTGCAAAGCCTCGTGGATCGACGGTGACAGGATGCGCGCGCTCAGATCAATCCCTTATCGAAGGAGGTCCTGGTGCCCAGTATTGGTGATCGAGTCCGATTGGCGTCTACGAAGGTGGGCCAGGCCCCTCGTGATGGCGTCGTGACCGGCGTGAATGGGGGACTTCTCCGTATCAAATGGTCGACGGACGAAGAGTCATCTCTCATACCGGGAGCCGGATCAATAACCATCGTCCGCAAGGCCCGGAAGGCATCGGGCAAGAAGGCTGCGAAGCGCACCACGAAGAAACGGGCGATCGCCAAGCGGGCTCCTGCGCGCAAACGGGTTGCGAAAAAAGCGGTGCCGGCTACGGCGGCTCCGGCCAAGCGCGTCGCCTCCCGCCGCGTCGCCCGGCGCGCTCCTGCGCGCAAGACAGCCGCCAGGTAGCCGAGACCGTCGGCTGGTTTGTCAGCGGTCGGTCGTTCCATGGGCCGTCTGCACTGGCCGGTTTGGCGGCAAACGCTTGGACATTCCGCGCTCAAGCACGGTGCACCGATCGAAGCGACAGAACGGGGGGTGGGTGCCGAGAACCTCATCCGTAGGCTTCACGCAGCAAGTTCGTACTCATGGATGAAACCACCGAGCCAGCCCGCTCTTCGCAGTTGCGTTGCATCAGGATGTGAGGTTGGCCGCGCCGCTAGCACCATCGAAAAGGCAGGTGTCTGGTCGAGCGAACGGTGCGGCCCATGGTGTTGTAGTGGTCGATGAATGTTGTGAGCACGACCTGGAGCTGGCGTCGGTGGAAAACCAGGGGGAACTACCGCGGGTCACCCACACTCACGTCACGAGGCCCTAACATCTCCTGAAAGGGACGATCGGCTTTAGCTACACCCAGGGAAACAACAGATGACAACGGTGTGACTGGTCCGCGGGGACTTGCGATGACAATGATCATTCGGAACATCCGGCGGGGACTTGGGGATCTCGTCCGATGACCTCGGTGGTGGGCGATTGACCGTTCTGCGAAAACCCGTCCTCGCAGGTCAGCCGCGTGTAGAGAGTCGTGTCGAGGCGATAATTAGTGACGAGACGTTCGATGCCGTCCTCTTCGATTGGGACGGCACAGCGGTCCCCGACCGACACGCCGACGCCACTTCGATACGTCAGCGCGTGGAGATGCTTTGCGCCTTAGGGGTCCACGTCTTCGTCGCTAGCGGTACCCATCTCGCAAACATCGACGGGCAGTTTCGGGCCAGACCACCGGGTCGGGGACGGCTGCACCTGTGCCTTAACCGGGGGTCGGAGGTCTTCGAGGTCGGCGCTGACGGACCGGTGCTCGTCCAGAGGCGCAGCGCGACTAAGGAGGAAGACGTATCTTTGGACCGGGCGGCCGAGCTCACCGTCAGACTTCTTCGGGCCAGGGGCATCCAGGCCCAGGTGGTCTCGCAGCGGCTCAATCGACGCAAGATCGACCTGATTCCAGAGGCGGCCTGGGCCGATCCACCCAAAGCACAGATCGCCGAGCTCGCCGAGGCGGTGGCGGCACGTCTCCATTCATCGGGGATCGAGAGCCTGGCCGAGGTCGTTGCGCTCACTGATGACGCGGCACGTTCAGCCGGTCTATCAGATCCGAGGATCACCAGCGACGTTAAGCACGTGGAGATCGGGCTGACCGACAAGTCCGACTCGGCACGATTTGTGGCCAGGTGGCTGGCCGAGCGAGGTATCACCGGCGGGCTAGTGCTCATAGGCGGGGACGAATTCGGACCAATCGGCCGAGTCCCGGGCAGCGACTCGCTGATGCTCATAGACGAGTTCGCCCGGGCAGCGGTTGTCTCGGTCGGGGTCGAGCCTGGGGACGTCCCGCCGGGCGTGCTCCACCTTGCCGGGGGCCCTACCAGATTCTCCGAGCTGCTCGACACGCAGCTCGCGCGACGTGCTGACCGACAGGTACCACAGATAGACCTCGATCCGGCCTGGGTCCTGGCTCTACCGACCACCCGTTCGGAAGAGCGGGCAGCCGAGGCACTCGCGACGCTCGCGACGCTCGGCAACGGATGGGCGGGTACGCGCGGATCCAAGGAGGAAGACGGCTCGTCCTCCTCCCCGATGTTCGTAGTGGGCGGCATCTACACCGACGGTGGCACCGGCCTGCTCCCGGGGCCACTTTGGACGGATACAGAGTTTCGTCGGCCCCGTGGCCGACACCCAAGCGAGCAGCGGCTTCTCGATCTGCGTACAGGCACGCTCGTCCGCTTCGGTGAGAGCGGATCGACTCTGCGTTCGATGCAGTTTGTGTCTGGAGCTTCTCCGTACGCCCTGGCGCTTCGGGCCGAAGGACCTGCGTCTCGCCTCCAGCCGGGCGACGCACTGAGAAAGCCGCCGAACGCGAAGGGCTTCGAGCACGAGCAACGCGGCGACACGCATGTGGCCCGAAGTGGGTACCCGCCGGGCGGCGGGATCGTCGTGGCTGCCCGCGAGGCTTGGGCGCGGACCGCCGGGGACCGTCGTACGGTCGAACGGCTCGCCGCCTGGGTCGCCAACCCCAGGGAAGTGCCCGGTTTCGACGAGGCCCTCGAAAAACTCGCGCAGATCCAATCGGTCGGCTTCGACGCGTTGCTCGCCGAGCACCGCGAGGCTTGGGCGCGGCGGTGGGCGGACGCCGAGGTCGTGATCGAGGGAAGCCCTGAGGACGAGTTCGCGGCGCGCTTCAGTGTGTTCCACCTTCTGTCGAACGCAGCCGACAACGAAGAGGCAGCGGTCGGGGCGCGAGGGCTTTCGGGCAATGCCTACGGTGGCCATGTCTTTTGGGACGCGGACGTCTTCGTGCTGCCAGCGTTGGTGGCGATCTGGCCCGCTGCCGCACGAGCAATGCTCGAATACCGCATCCGCCGTCTGCCTGCAGCACGGGCGGCAGCCGAAGCCCAAGGCCTGAAAGGGGCGCGTTTCCCGTGGGAGTCCGCGGCCGACGGAAGCGACGTCACCCCACGCTGGATACGGGGGAAGCAAGGACGGCTCATTCCGATCCGCACCGGCCAGCGCGAGGAGCACGTCGTGGCGGACGTCGCCTGGGCCGCGGCTCGCTACGCGACCTGGACGGGCGACAGGTCCTTCGTCACCGGGGTCGGGCGCGACCTGCTCGTCGACACCGCCCGCTACTGGTCGAGCCGCATACGCATGGACGCTGAAGGCCGCGGTCACCTCTACGGCGTGATAGGGCCCGACGAGGACCACGCGGTCGTCGACGACAACGCCTTCACGAACGTGATGGCACGCTGGAACCTTCGCCAGGGTGCCGAGCTTCTCTCAGAGGCTGGTGACAACGAAGAGGCTGAGAGGTGGCGTGGTCTGGCCGATGCCCTCATAGACGGGTGGAACCCCGAGCGCGGCATCTACGAGCAGTTCGCCGGCTACTTCGACCTCGAGCCGCTGCTCGTGTCTCAGGTTGCCTCGCCGCCAACGGTGGGCATCAACGTCCTCCTCGGTGCCGAACGGGTCGCCAGCTCGCAGATCATCAAGCAGGCCGACGTGCTCATGCTCCACCACCTCGTGCCGGAGGAGGTCATGCCAGGATCGCTTGCACCGTGCCTCGCCTTCTACGAGCCTAGGACCGCACACGGGAGCTCCCTCTCCCCCGCCGTCCACGCCTCGCTGCTCGCACGCGCGGGAGAGCCGCAGCGGGCACTCGAGCTTTTCCGGCTAGCCGCCCGCCTCGACCTCGACGACGTAACAGGCACGACCGCTGGAGGTCTGCATCTGGGCGCCATGGGAGGGACCTGGCAAGCCCTCGCCTACGGGTTCCTCGGGCTGAGAGCAGATGCCGCCATTCTCGAGATCGATCCCTGCCTCCCCGAAGAGTGGCAGGCGCTCGGCCTGAGATTCTGCTTCCTTGGCTGCCCCCTAGGCGTGCGAGCCGAGCGCGACTCGGTAACGATTCGTTGCGACACTCCGCTTGTCGTGCGCGTCGGTGGTCGGATGCCAGAGCGCTGCAACCCACCTGGGCGCACCTTCACGGTCGGATCGCTCAGCAACGAGAGAAGCAATCCATCAGCACAATAATCGCCGCGCTCGACGCGGCGGCTGTGACCCGACCCGTGCTCGAGACCGCGCTTCGGATCGACGAGCTGACCGGCGCAGACGTCGAGGCAGTCCACGTCGCACATGACGCGTTTGACACGCCCGAGTCACTCGCGCAACGAAGCGGAGTGCCTTTCCGAGTGCTCAACGGTGTGGGGTGTCAAAACCCATTCGGTCATGCAACACGGCAGTACTCGTGGAGCAAGCCGCCGAGATGATCCCACCGACGGACCCTGAGGGTGCGGGAGTTGCTCGAATAACCTGTGCATTAACCGCCAGAACAATGCTCGATGAATTTGAAAGTGGCGACCGAAGAGCATGTCGGGCC
>Ga0181533_1005722_pt1 | contig 11740 bp, 5 predicted proteins | sample PEATcosm2014_Bin_45_FD_119772 | JGI IMG/M metagenome (GOLD analysis project Ga0181533, IMG submission 119772) | Peatland microbial communities from MTU Mesocosm Facility, Houghton, MI, USA - PEATcosm2014_Bin11_60_metaG | ecosystem: Environmental > Terrestrial > Soil > Wetlands > Peat | place...
AAAGTCGCGCAACGCCAGATCCTGACACCGGGTCTGATGCAGATGGTGAGCGTTCTCGCCCTGAACAAGCTCGAGCTGAAGGAGATGATCGATGCGGAGATGGTGGAGAACCCGGTCCTGGAGGAGATTGACGAAACGGTTCCAATGCTGGACGAAGTGGCAGGCCGCGAGGAGCGGCTGGAGCGCGGTGTGGAGGAAACGGCCGCGCCGCCCAAGGACATCTTCAACGAGATTGATTTTGGTTCCTACTTCCAGGAGTATCTCGATCCCGGTTATCGCACGCAGCCGGAGTATGAAGACAGCGAAAAGCCCTCGTTTGAAAACTTTCTCTCCCAGCCGACAACTCTGTCCGATCACCTGGCGTGGCAGTTGGGAGCTCTGAGCCTGGACGCGGACCTGGAAGAAGCCGCCGATTTTGTGGTCGGCAATCTGGATGAAGACGGGTACCTGACGGCGAGCGAAGAGGAGCTGGCGGCGGCCTTTCGCAGGGCTCCGGAGGGCGCGGCGCAGGGAAACGGCCATGTGCCGGACGAGGCGGCCGCGCGCGATCTGGTCGATCTAATTCATCGCGCCGTGGACCTGGTGCAGCATCTGGACCCGGCGGGCGTGGGCGCGCACGATTTGCGGGAGTGCCTGACGCTTCAGATCGCGGCCCAGCAGCAAGAGTTTGGCCAATTGTACGGCGGACCGGTCGAGGCAACCGACATGGACGCGCACGGCAGCTTTCGCGACGCGGCGGAAGCCCGGATCGAGGAGCGGCGGCGGGCCATGGAGGTTGCGGCGCTGATTGTGGAGCATCACTTGCCTCTGTTGCAGAAGCGCGACCTGAAGGACCTGGCGCGCGCGGCGCAGGTGCAGCCCGAGGAGGCGCACGCGGCGGTGGAATTCATCCGCACGCTCGATCCGCGCCCTGGGCGCATGTACAACCGCGAGCAGACGCGGCTCATCGAGCCCGATGTGTTCTTTGTGAAGCGTGGCGCCGAGTGGGTGGTCTCGATGAACGAGGAGGATTTGCCCAGCCTGCGCTTGAGCCGGCGCTACCGCAACATGCTGGTGGCGCAGGACACCGACAAGGAAGTGAAGGAGTACGTGAAGGAGCGCTTCCGCTCGGCGCTGCAACTGATGCGCAACATCGCGCAGCGGAAAAGCACCATCCTGCGCACGTGCGACGTGATTGTGCGGCGGCAGCAGGAGTTTCTCGACAAGGGCGTGGAAGGGCTGCGGCCCATGATGATCAAGGAAGTGGCCGAGGAGATCGGGGTGCACCCTTCGACGGTGAGCCGCGCCGTGGCCAACAAATACGCGCATACGCCGCAGGGCGTGCTGGAATTGCGGTTCTTTTTCTCGGAGGGCGCGAATGGCCCCGAAGGCGCGGACACGCCGCTGCTGGTGCTGAAGCGCAAGGTGAAAAAGTTCATCGAGGACGAAGACCCGCGGCATCCGCTGACCGACGATCAGCTGGCGGCGATGCTCAAGTCGCAGGGCATCCAGCTCACGCGGCGCACCGTGGCCAAGTACCGCGAGGACATGAACATTCCGTCGACGCATCAGCGGCGGAAGCGGGAGTAGCTTTCAGTTTTCAGCTTTTTTCGTGCGACGGGCAAGCACGGGCCTCCCGACGGTATTTCGCCTCGTCAGCCGTTGAAAGGAGAGCCCGCGAGTGCGAAAATAAGACATGGCGACGATTCTGCGCAGGTACGCGAGCTTCGATGAGATGAAGGCCGACGAGTATCGTTACTGGCAGAGCCGGCCCGTGCACGAGCGGATGGATGCTGTCGAGGAGCTCAACCTCGCCGCCGCTGCTATAAAAGGCATGGAGCCAGAGCCGAATGTACCAAGACTTCAAAGACCTTTTGTCCGCCTTTCATGCCCATGGCGTTAAGTACCTGATCGTGGGCGGTTATGCGGTCATTTTCCATGCGCAGCCCCGCACAACCAAGGACATCGACCTGCTGATCCAGGCGGAGCCGGCAAATGCGCAGGCGACTTACGGGGCTCTCAAAGAATTCGGCATGCCGCTCGGAGATATCGCGCTGAGGATTTTGCCAAGCGCGGTAACTTCTTCCGCTTCGGATACGAGCCGCGTTGTGTCGACATCCTGCCCGACATTCCGGGCGTGGACTTTGAGTCGGCTTGGAAGCGGCGCGTCGAGGGAGTGATCGATCCGAACACCGGGCTCAAAGCTTTTTTTATCTCCGCCGAGGATCTCATCGCGACAAAGCTGGCCGCAGGGAGGCCGCAGGATCTTGCGGATGCTGAGGCGATTCGGAAGGCTTCTGAGGCGAGGTCACGCCAAGCCGCGCAGGATTCCCGCGGCAAGCAAGCTGAGCGCTAAAAGCTAATAGCCGCACTTACAGCGTCACACTGTTATTCATCAACGTGATCTCCGGTAAGTCGCCGCCGCATTCGACGGTGACGGTGGCGCCTTTCAGATCAGCGCCTGCGGGCACGGCGAGCTTTACCTGCGCCGTTTTGGGCGTGAGGTCGAGCGGGGCCTTGAGCGCGGGCACTCGCGCGGTGGCCAGCGTCTTGCCCGCCTTGTCGCGCACGACCACCTTCGACGCAGGCGCGTCGACGGAACCGAGGCTGTGCACGGTGACGGTCATTTTTGCGCCCTCCACCTTCACGTCGTCCGCGCCGATCCCCAAATCGGGTCTCGACCAGTAAGGCACGCCCTTCTCCATCAGCTTGAGTTCCAACACTGTCGTGGTGTGCGGGGCAAATGTGAAGTCAAGGCTGGTGCTTCGTTCAAAGTTCGCCGTCCTGGTCGTGACATTCTCGACCGGATCGGTTTCCGCGTTGCCGCGCGCGCCCTGCGTGATCTCCCACTTGCCGGGATCGATCTCCCATCCGGTCATCCGCGTCTGCACGGGAACTGCATCCAGGTTGTACACGAGGATTTTCAGATGATCTAGCGTAGCCACCGGAACGAGAATGCCAAGACTTTGTGGCGTGGCCGGCGCGACAAATCGCCAACTGACGGCATTGCCAGGATAGATGTGATTGCGGATCAGCGCGACGCCGCCAAAGCGCGCACGCTGCAGTTCTGTATTGACGAACATGGGGCCCGCGGAGTCAGTCACGCGATCGATCCAGAGACTGCCTTCCGTATTGATCCATTCCCGGTTCGATTCCGCCTGCAACTGCGCTGAGTAGAGCCGGTCGAGATATTTCGTATCGCCGCTGACCTGCCAAGCGAAGGTCTCGGCAGACCCGGTGATGGATTGCGCCGCGGTTGGCGCCACTCCGGTTGTGGGGTCTATCGGTCCTGCCGCCGCCACCAACTGCTTGCCCCACGTGTCGCGCAAATCGAGCATGTCGAGCGCGTCAGAGCTGATATGCGCGAGCGACGACGGGCCCGCATCCATAAATGGCAGTAAATACTTCTTGTCGCCGGTCCAGCGATATGCGGCCCAGAACATGAAGTCGGGCGTGGCGTCGCCGCCGGGCAGATCTTCATCGGTCTTGAAGTTGATATCAGTCCGCGTGACCCACCTGCCGTCCGCTTCCTGCTTGCGGTGCGCCAACATGCCGTCGACGGTCTCGAGCACCAACTTGCGCGTCTCCGGCGCGCCGTTGAACAGCACCAGATCGAGCGCCGGATGAAAGTCCATGTAAGATCGGGCCTTGGTCCATCCCCATACGCCGCCTGTAGCCATCTTCGAGCCGCTGAAATAGGCAGAGCGGACATGCCGATGCCCGGCGGCGTTGATGCCGGTGAGCCACTCCAGTCGGCGGGCGGTCAGCATCGCGCGTTCCAGATCCTTTGGATTGCCGAAATCCATCAGGAGCGACTGGCCGAGAACATTCAGTCCGTCCTCGTAGCTGTGCAGCTCGTCAAACTGTCCCGTAGCCAGTCCGTTGGTCCACATCCGGTTTTCGTACATGGCTTCCAGTTCGCGGGAGAGCGACGTCTTCAATTTCTCCGGCTCCGTGCCCATCAGGGCGAGTGAGGGAAACAGATTGGTGAAGTCGCTGTCGTCGCCGAGGCCGCCTCCAAATTCCCCGTCCCACGCCTGGCGCCAGTCGATATAGAAGTCGGCGATGCGCTGGAAGTAGTCAACGTCCCTGGTCTGGAGCCAGGCCCACTCTGGCACACCTGCCGGCGCCGCCGGTTGCGTGAAATCCGGAGCTGCCGTCTCCGGGTTCCATTCGTGCCAGTATTTGCGGCCGAGATCGTTCTGGGGATCGACGCGCAGCAGGTCGGTCATATCGGCGAAGAAGCGGTTGTAGGCGTTCAACCGCCGGCTGTTGACGTGCTCTTCCGTCATGTTTGAGAAATTGTCGCGCACCTGGGTCAGGCGGTCGGCAATGTGCTCTTTGAGTGCATCCTTGTACGGCTTGAAAATCAGCCGCACCTCCGCGCCTTCAAGAGACCCAGCATTGAACTCCGCGCTGGCAGACGCGATCGTGATCAGCAGGCTCTTGTCGTTGGGCAGAATGCGGTCGCGCGTGTCGAGCCACAAGGTGTGCGCCTCGCCCGGCTTGACTGAAAATGTGAAGTTGAGCATGTCGCGCATGGGCCACAGCGGGTCCCGCACCTCGATGTTCATCGGCACATAATCGCCGTGCGTCGGCTTCACGTTCAACGCGGGCAGATCGATGGCAATGCCGTCCAGGCCCGCAACCATGTCGTCCCAGGTATAGGAGGGAATATGGGTCGTGGTTGCCGGCATTCCGCGCAAATCGGCGGGAATGAAGATGTGCACGATGGGCAGGGCGGCTGCTTCTTCTTTGTTGCCGGATGCTCTCGGCCTTAGGCCTGCACGCCGGCCGCCGCCACCACCGTCTCCGCCCGGCATGCCCACGATCAGCGAGCGCTCGTCCGCCGGATAGCGATCGCGAATAAAGTCGACCAGCGGCGTCAGGCTTGGATTGTCATCCGGAGACGTGGCAGTCGAAAGCCTGTACTTGAGCTGGACGGTCCCTTGAGGCGGATCGCCCGGATGGACATAGTAGGCGGAAAATTCGCCGATGGGCGTCTCCTGCTCCACATTGGTGAAGCGCAGCTTGCCGCCGGTCATCGGCGCAGAGAAATCGTGAAAGGTCGTCTCCTGCCCGCTGGGCCGCTCAAAGAGCGTCTTCCCCGGCAGCGTGGTTCCATCAAGCCCACTGCGGCGAACTTCCATCTCGGATACATCCGGAGTAAGCAACGTCATGTTGCCGAATGCGCCGCCGTTGAATTCCAGGTGGTTCCAAGGCTCGTCCGGCATGATGAAGGTGATGGTCTTGCCTGAGATCGCGTAGCAATCCCAATCCGGCAGTTGGAAGTAATCGAAGCGGCCAACGAGGCGCGAGCGATTGTAGACGCCCGGCCATGTGGTTTCGCGGATGCCGTCGGTAGCGCGCCACCACCAGCGCCCTATATCGAATGCGTCATTGATCTGCACCTTGCGAACCGTGGTGTTGGCAGCGGGAAGCGGAGCGGGAATATCGCCGGGCCGGTTCCAGCCGTAATGAAACCACCACTCCTTCTGCGTGCCGGCGTCTGCAAGGCTGCGTGTGACCGGCGGAATATTTTGCGGTATTTCGCCTTTGAAAAGCGCAGCCACATTCTCGTCTGAAAAAGCGCGGTCGTAGATGCGAACCTCGTCCAGGTCGCCCCCGCGGTCATAGCTGTAGGTGCTTTCCACACCGGTGGGTCCAATGATGCGGGAGTGCGGCCCGAACTGATCCAGCGCGGCATCGAACATGCCCGTGGCAGCCTTTTCGGCCACCATCTTGCCGTCGACGTAAAAGCGGATGCCCGTGGTCTCATCCCATGTCAGCGTCAGAAGTGTCCACTGATCCGGCTTGGGAAAGTTCGGCATGTCGTAGGAGATGCGCGTCCGGCCCAGGTTCACGTCGGTGACAAAGGCATCGAAACCATGGCCGTTGTAATCGATGCGCAGCCAAACCTGGTCCCAACTGGAATGGTCCGCGTAGCCCACGCGGAAGATGGGAAACGCCGTCTCATCCACCGGATCGCGCGAACGCCAATAGAACGAGAGCGTGCCGCGCTGCGCATAGATGTTGCCCGGCGCCCAGTAGGAAAGCAGTTGATTGTTGCCGCACTGAATGTAAGAACCGCTGACGCCGCCGGGAAGAATCTTCACGTCGTGCACGTAGTTGGGGACGGGATCGCCGCCGGCCGCGTAGTCGGCATTGAGGCCGTGGTCGCCGGAGAGATAAAAGAGCAGGCCGGGCTCGCTGGCATGCGGGTTGGGCGGCAGCAGCGAAGTGGTGATAGGCGGCGCGTATTCGAGGGCGGTTTGCGACTGAACAGCGGCCGCGCAGAGGATTGAGGCGAAGACACAAGTGAGCGAAACAAGACGCGAACGGCGCATGGCGAGCCCTCCCACGGATGATGGACCTCAAGCGCATTCGTGACGGCGCAGACTGGTCAGACCACCCCCACGGCATTGTCCATGGCGGGGCGCAGGGTTGGCAACTGGGGAAAACAGCTTCTAGCCACTAGCTTCTAGCCACTAGCTTTTTCGTGCTACAGCGAGTGCATCGGTTTCCCACGTCTCAAAAGCGAGACGTGGGGCACCCAATCTATCGCCGGCGGAGTCGCTGAGAGCTGAAAGCTGCACTTACATCGCTTCCGGGCTTTCGATGCCGAGGAGGGCGAGCGACGCGACGAGTTCGCGCAATGTGATCGCAGCGGTGGCGAGGAGGAAGGTTTTGCGCGCGGGGTCTTCTTCAGTGAGGATGTGGTGGCGATGATAGAAGTTGGCGAACTCCTGCGCGAGCTGGAAGGCGTGCTTGGCGAGATAGGCGGGTTCCGATGTCGCGATGCACTGGTCCAAGACCTGAGACCGGCGTCCGGCGCGCAGCCACAGCGACCAGATGTCTTCGTTTTCCTCGCCGGAAAGGAAGGAGCCAAGAACGGATTCCTCAGGGGCTAAAGCCCCACCATTTTTTGCCGTCTCTACGGCACGACTGAAGTCGTGCCCTTTCAAAACGCCGAACTGTTGGGCGAAGTCGGCGAGGACGACCTCGGGCGTAGTGTTGCCTTTGCGGAAGATGTTGCGGATACGGACGACGGCGTATTGGATGTAGGGGCCGGTTTCGCCTTCGAAGCTGAGCGCGTCTTTGAAGTCGAAGGCGATGACGGAGTTGCGCGTGACCTTGAGCATGAAATAGCGCAGCGCGCCGATGGCGATCTGCCGGGCGATTGTGTGCCGTTCCGCCTCGGCACTTTCGCCCGCTCCACCCGTCTGCCGCGCTTCCACCTCGGCGCGCGTGGCGGCGATGAGCTTGTCGATGAGGTCATCGGCCTTGACGCCGAAGCCCTTGCGGCCGCTGACTTCGATGTAGGATTTCTTCTTGTCCTCGTCGGAGATGCTGTAGCCAAGCTCCTCCGCACAACGCGGTGTGAGCGCGACCATCTCGTAGCTGAAGTGCGTGTAGTGGCCGGCCTGCGCGGTGTATCCCATGCCGCGCAGCGCCTGGATCACGTTCGACTGCGGATCGGACTGGCGCGCATCGATCACGTTGTAGATGGCGGTGGCGTTTCCGAATTGCGGGTGGTTGGGCTCGCCGTGCTCGGCGGAGATCCAGCACTCGTGATCCGGATAGGTGAAGAACGGCTTGTAGCCAAAGTCGCGGCCGAGGAGACCAAACTTCCAGAGATGGTAAGCGATGTCCTTGCCGACGTAGGTGACGGTGCCGTTGGAGCGGACGATGACCTTTGCATCGTCGTCGGTGGCCTTTGGGCCGTCCTCGTTTTGGACTGGGTCCGGGGACGCGCCGGCACGCGTCATCACCCAGCAGCCTTTGTTCTTGCCTTCGTTTTCGAAATAGAGCACGCCGGACTGCTTGAGCTTTTCGAACGCCGCTTCCCAGAACTTGAGGTGCAGAATCTCGCTTTCGCGGGGCAGAAAGTCGTACTCGATGCCGAGGCGCAGCATGGTTTCAAGATGGCGGCGCAGGACGGAGGTGGAGATGAGGTCGGCGATCTCGGCGGTTTCGTTGCCGCCGTGTTCGATGGCGTGAAGCGTGTCGAGGCGGACTTGTTTCTTCGCGGCTTGCTCTTCGGCGGTTCCTTCGCCGTACCACAGCGAAGTGCGTGCGTAGAGGTCCCAGCAGTAGTAGTCAATTCCCGCGACGTGACCCTCGGGGCCGGCGGCGCGTTCCTCGCAGGTGACGACGAGCTGGCGGATTTCCGCGACGGATTTTTTCTCGATATACAAAAAGCCAACCACCACATCCGCCACCTGCACGCCGGTGTTGTCGATGTAGTTCTGCACATCGACCTTGTATCCGGCGGCGCGCAGCAGGCGCACAAATGTGTCGCCCAGAATGGCGTTGCGCAAATGGCCGATGTGCGCGGCCTTGTTGGGATTGATGCTGGTGTGCTCGACGATCGCCACTGCGTGGGGCACCATTGCATGGAGCGGGTCTTTGGATGAGACCTGTGCTTCGGGGGCTGCCACGAGGTGGGCGGCCCCTGCGCGATCGAGAAACGCATTGATGTATCCCGCGCCGGCGACCTCGAAGCGGGCGAAGCCCTCGACGGAACCGAGAGAAGTGACGATTTCTTGCGCGATGATCTTGGGCGCTTTGCGCAAGATGCGCGCAAGTTGCAGGGCGATGGGTGTGGCGATTTCGCCGAGGTGCAGCTCGGGCGGCGTCTCCAGCGGGATGTTCGCGACGTCGAGCGCGTATTTTTCCTTCAACACCGCGCGCACGCGATCAGCGAGCCGTTTTTCCAGTTCCAGAACCACGTCAAGAGCCTCGAATTTCCGCTGGTTTCAGTGTTAATTTTAACAGGGCTATCATTTCGCTCTCTTCTTGCAGCAAAACGGCCTTTGCAGCTCCCCTGCGGAGGTCGAAGAGGAGGATCGTCATGTTTGAGCGATATACGGAACAGGCAAAACGGGCCATTGACAACGCACGGGCCGAAGCGGCGCTGCGCGGAGCCGAACATGTCTCGCCGTCGCACCTGCTGCTGGGCCTGAGCCAGGAAGAAAGCTCGCGTGCCGCCCAGATCGCATTGTTAAAGGACCGGCTGCGCGGTCTCTGGGCGGGCCCGGTGGTACCGGACCGCTTTCCCACCACGAACCAGGCCGGCTTCAGTAGCAGCATTCCTCTGCACCCCGAGACGAAGATGGCGCTGGTCCACGCGGAGAAGGAAGCCAACCGGGAGTGGTGCGAACACATTGACACGGACCATCTGCTTCGAGGGTTGCTGCGCTTCAAGAACGAGGCATCCGAAGCGTTGAAATCGAAAGGCGTCAGCCTTGCCGACGTGCGCGCCGCGGCCAAGCGCCATCGCATTGAAGTCCCCTCGGTGCGGACTTCGTTTCATTGGGTCTTGAGGCATGCGTGGAAGCTCGCGTGGCCTGTGGTGTGGAGGTTGGCGCTGTTGGCGGCAGTCATCCTGGCGATCAAGTATGCCATTCTTCGGCTCCTGTAATTTAGCCGGGGCCTCGGCTGGTGCGGCAACAGACGCGTGGTTGACGATGCTCCGCGGCTGAGATGCCATGCCGTAAGATGGAGAGAGATTGCCGTGACGCTCCCGTCAAAATTGTGAGCGCGAACGGAATGCGCTTTCCATGACCGATTCAGGCTCCCATCCAATCTCGCGACCAGACTCGCAAGCGGACCGTTTTTACCTGACCACGCCGATTTACTACGTGAACGCGCGGCCGCACCTGGGGCACGCGTACTCGACCATCGTGTGCGATGCCATTGCGCGGCGCAAGCGGGCGATGGGCATTGAGACATGGTTTTTGACGGGGACGGACGAGCACGGGCAGAAGATCGAGCGCTCGGCCAAGCTGGCCGGATGCTCGCCGCAGGAGTTTGCCACCAAAATTGCCGGCGAATTTCGCGGCTTGTGGGACCTGCTGGGGATCACCTACGACGACTTTATCCGCACCACGGAAGAGCGGCACAAGCGCGGCGTGCAACACCTGTTTGCGACCCTGCGCGACCGCGGCTACATTTACAAGGGCTCGTACACGGGGCAGTATTGCGTTTCCGACGAGGCGTATGTGGACGGGCCGCCGGGCACTCTTTGCCCCGACTGCGGCCGGCCCACCGAAACAGTGAGCGAGGAGAATTATTTCTTCAAGCTTTCAGCTTTCGAGCGCAAGTTGCTGGAGTTTTACGAGGCGAATCCGGGGTTCATGGGGCCGGAGTCAACGCGGCGCGAGGTGATCAGCTTCGTGCGCAGCGGGCTGAAAGATCTTTCTGTGAGCCGCACCAGCTTTTCCTGGGGCATTCCCGTGCCCGGCGACGAAAAACACGTGGTGTACGTGTGGCTGGACGCGCTGGCAAATTACATTACTGCGCTTGGCTACGGTTCGGACGACGACGAGAAATTCAAAAAGTTCTGGCCGGCGGACATTCACCTGATCGGCAAAGAGATCAGCCGCTTCCATTGCGTGTATTGGCCGGCGTTTTTGATGGCGGCGGGGATTCCCGTGCCGCGCTCGGTGCGCGCCAACGGCTGGCTGCTCTTCGACCAGGGCAAGATGTCGAAGTCGCGCGGCAACATTGTGCGTGCCGAAACCGTTCACACCGTTTTGGGTTCCGATGCTCTGAGGTACTTCTTACTACGCGAAATTCCGTTCGGGAAGGATGGGAATTTTTCGTTTGACGCGCTCGTTCAGCGGTACAACGGCGACCTGGCTAACGGCTACGGCAACCTGGTGAGCCGCGTGGTGAACATGGTGCACAAGTATTTTGGCGGCGTGGCGCCGGAAGCGGGCGCGGAGACTGCTGCGGAGGGCAGCTTGCGCGAGAGCGCCGAGAATGCGATGGCCGCGTTCGGATTGGCCTTCGATGAATTGAATTTCTCAGAAGCTCTGAAGGCGTTGTGGGCGCTGGTTGCAGAGACCGACGGCTACCTGACGGCGAACGCACCGTGGAAGAAGCCCGCGGAGCGCAGCGACGCCGATCATGTGGCGCTGCAAGCGCGCGTGCTCTCGACAGCGGCCGAGGCCATCCGCGTGATCACGGCGCTCGCGTATCCCATTGTACCCGATGCCGCGGCGAAGGTTTGGCGGCAGCTGGGGCAGGGCGAGTTGGCTGAAGCGGCGAAGAAGGGATTCTTGAAGGACCTCGCGTGGGGCGGTTTGAAGGCGGGCACGAAGTTTGGCGAGCCTGCGCCGCTGTTCCCCCGCGCGGAGAAGGAAGCAATCGAACGTATGCAGAACCTTGAAGACGAGAACAACCGCACCGTCGTGGAGGCTGCGAGCGAGGGCCAGGTGAATGCGGCAAAGACGGCACCGCCGGCACCGGCGCAAGCAAAGGCTGCCGCGACGCAAGCGCCCGCACACGCGCCGAAACCCGCCGCTCCCGTTGCCGCAAAGGGTCAGGCTGAGCCTCCGGTGCCGACCGCGCCAGCGAGCGTGCCTGCCTTTGATTCCACAGCTCCCGTCCAAGAGGCTGCCGCACCGCAGGTGCCGCAGGAGCCGCAGCACATCACCATCGAAGACTTTGCCAAAGTGGATTTGCGCGTGGCGCAGATTCTGGTGGCGGAGCGCGTGCCCAAAGCCGACAAGCTGCTGCGTCTCGAGGTCGATCTCGGCTACGAAAAGCGGCAGATTCTGGCGGGCATCGCGCAGTACTACGAACCGGAAAAGCTTATCGGCCGCAAGATTGTGATTGTGGCCAATCTGGCGCCGCGCAAGATGCGTGGACTGGAGTCGAATGGCATGCTGCTGGCGGCCTCGCTCGAAGGCGGCGCGCCGGTGCTGGCCGGATTTCTGGAAGAGGTCCCGCTGGGCGCGCGGCTGAAGTAGAA
>Ga0181533_1005728_pt1 | contig 11728 bp, 11 predicted proteins | sample PEATcosm2014_Bin_45_FD_119772 | JGI IMG/M metagenome (GOLD analysis project Ga0181533, IMG submission 119772) | Peatland microbial communities from MTU Mesocosm Facility, Houghton, MI, USA - PEATcosm2014_Bin11_60_metaG | ecosystem: Environmental > Terrestrial > Soil > Wetlands > Peat | place...
GTACCTACCGCTGGTAGAAATGGGACGGTGGGAATCGGCGGGAGCAATCTGAGTAGTTCCGCCAAGCCGGTTCCCACATCGCGCACACTTGCCGATCCTGAAATGTGCAAGCGTATTGAATGCGCCGCAGGTCGGGCAAGTCTGGGAGACCTTTCTCCGACCTGACGATCCTTGCTCAGTCTCGGCGTTGCCGACCTCACCGACCCTGGACCCCGGTTGTGTCGGTGGACTTGAAAGTTCAGAGGGCGCAGGCGTCGATTGCGGTTGAGCGGGGACCACAAGAGGTGCGCCGCTAATGGCAGACTCTTGTACTCTCGAAGTAGCCCTGACTGTTGGTGCCGACAGGGGAACCGATGGAGGTACCTTGGCCAGCGCCTCCGGCGTGATCATCATGCCGCAGTAGCGGCACTTGATGGCGGCGTCCTGGATCTGCGATGCACAGTAGGGACAAGATTTCATCTGCGCCTCCTTGCCGATCGGCTTTCGGCCATGAGGCTTTCTCTGACCTTCTGCTCGTTCGCCCGGTCTTCTGGTGTGAGGCTCGCCTGGCTTGCAGCGGGGTCCTCTTTGAGCTGTTCTTCGAGGGGAAGATGCGTGGTGTAGTAGAAATTGGCTACCGACGGGTCGTCGAGCGGAAGCCCATGGCGGGCGCTGGGTGCGGCGGCAAGAATGAGCCTTTCTGGTCGGGAAAGGCCGATAATTAGGGGCTCCGCGAGGCCCTGGCCGGAGAGGGCCACCTTCACGGCAGCCAGAAGTGGCGGCGTCGGATGCTGACTGGCGTTAAGAGTCCGGAGGGCATCTTGCGCCGCTGGGTAGTCGAACCGCTCGCCCAGAGCCTCCTGGTAGGCGGTCTCGGCTTCACGGATCTTACCCCGCTTGACCGCTATGAACCCAAGCGCCAAGTATGCCACAGCTCGGGTCTTTGGAACCGTACTGAGTTCCAGAGCCTTGTTCGCAGACATTGCAGCTTCATCCAGCCTGCCTAGCTTTAGGAGAGCGTGCGCACGGTTGGCCCACGCACCCGTCATCCGGGGGTCCAGGTGAATCGCTTCGACGAAGGCTTGGATGGCCTCATCGTAACGGCGCCCTTCCGCCAGGGCGGCCCCGCGGCGATTTGCCTCTGCGGCCCCTTGCGTGTCAGCCGTTGGCGATGGTGCAGAGGAAGACGTCGTGGGAGCCGGAGCAGGCGTAGCTGCCTGTACTGGCAGTGGCGAGGAAGGGGGGGCCGTCTGACCTGCTGGGCGGGATGCTACCGTGCGGAACAGGAGGAAAACGAGCAGTAGTATCAGGGCAGCTCCGCTTGCTCCCAAGAGAAACACTCCTCGTTTGCCACGGACCACCATCGAGCCCACCTCGTCTTTCGTAGTGATCTCCGGCGGTTGAGGGGGCGTGGGCGGCGGTGCTTTGGCCGGCATAACCTGCGCCGATGCTCCCGAGGGGTACGTGACGGCCGGGACATGGGCATCGGGAAGGTTGGTTCTGCAAAAGGGGCATACGATCGCCGTCGCAGGAATCTGCTCTGCGCAGAATGGGCAGGCCTTTTGTTCGTCCACAGTCGAACCCCTCGCTGGCTAACAACAGCGGCTCAGAATGGAGTTGCCAGGTCGTCCAGCCCGCAGAAGGTATCACCTTGCTGCCAGGCAAGATCAACGCGCAGCTTCAGTTGTGTATTCAACGCACGAACGTAGGTCTGGTCTTCCCTTGACGGACGTTCGTCCAAGACGACGTGCGAAAAATCGGCTGGTTTACGTTTCCCGTAGAAGCTGTATTCGAGGAGTTGCCCCAGTGCCTCGCGAATGCTCTTCCTGGTACCGATTCCCTCGCAGACCTTCAGTTCAAACCGGTGGAGGCGACCGGAAGTTCGCAGTTCCACGTCGACTCTGTCGTGCTCTTGGACGATATCACGCAAGCCACGATCCCGCAGCCATTTGGCCAGCTCATTCGACAGCTGACTATGCCTGCGAATGATAAGATCCCGCCTGGCTCCGATCTCACGTGGATAGGCTTCCTCAGCCAGCCGACGGTCGGACTCTGGCGGGACAGACTTACGTCGGGCAAACAGGAAGTCGACATAGTCGAGGAGTTGGTGACGCAATCCTGGCTCGTCGAGATAGCAAATGTTTGCACGAGGCGCGCCGGGTGTACCGGGTTTCGGTATGGTACAGACACGCTCATTTTCCGGAATCGGACGCACGTCATCCTTGGCCGCCTCGATGTTATAATGCGTAATTGATATTGATCGGCCCTGGTACAGGACGACCCTAGGTCGGGCCGCCTTTTTCGCCTCCGCATACACCGTGGCGTTTCTGTAGACACCGACGACCTTCTGACCTCCGCCGCTCGGGTCGCGCGCAAACCAAACCACGGTGACTCCTTCAAGAAACTCGGCCTCCTTGGGCAGCTTGAAGCGCTTCTTCAGATCCAGACGACCGAATCCCTTTACGTACTTGCCACGCGGCGCCTGGGCGTATCCGTAGTAGCGACCGCGATACGGTTTGAAGTTGAGCACCTCGCCCTTCAGACCCTCATAACTGCCGCCGTAGCACGGCTCATCGTTTTCGAGGTCCCCTTGGTATGCTTTCATCCAGGCAACGCGACAAGCGAGCAATTTCACGCTCATATTGTTGTCCTTCCTCCAGCGCTACTTTCCGTGGACTTTGAAGAGGTAGTAGTCATAGCAGGCCATTGAACCACACCACGTCGGCAGCCAGAAGTTCAACCACTTGGCGTTGATGTCGGCAGCGGCCAGGCCCCAAGCCAACAGAAACCCTAGGGCGAGATATGCTATACCCTTCCGCCACATGCCCTTCGCGAAGTAGTAAAACGGCCCAAAGAAGACTCCCCAGTAACTCCACAGATGCAATCGTTCAGAGAAGGTCAGATGATAGTAGTTCCAGTAGTTCTTCCAAATGCCCTGGTCCCAGCCGATTCTCTCGATCAGCTTGAAGCGCATCTTCCATGTCTCGCTGACGTCGAGCGCGTCGACGTTGCTCCTCGGAGTCGAGTTGATCTGGGCTGTGCTCGGTGATCGGGTAGAAGAGCCGACATTGCCTCCACCAATCCGATTCCCACATCGCGCACACTCGCCGGTCAAGAATTGCTCAAGTGTATTGCGCGCGCCGCACGACGGGCATATCTGGGAAAACCCGCTCCAACCTGATGATGCTGACCCAGCCACGGAGCTGCCAGATTCACCGTCTGTCGGCCGTGCCTGCGCGGGTGGGTCCGAACTCTCGGATATCCCAGGCATTGCCTGCGCTTGAGCGGGGACCAGCGTGAGTACTTCGTCAAGAGCCGTGGCACCGGGGTCTTGTGCCGTTGACGTTCTCTTTGACAGGGGCGTGCTTGCCGGTGGCAGAGACGAATTCGCCGTCAGAGCTGCCGCAGTGGGGTTGACTGATCTTGTCGGCGCTGGAGCGGACGGCGGCACCTTGGCCAGCGCCTCCGGCGTGATCATCATGCCACAGTAGCGGCACTTGATGGCGGCGTCCTGGATCTGCGATGCACAGTATGGACAAGCCTTCATCGTCTCTCCTACGGTTGCACAGGCGCCGACTTCTTGCGGTCGAGGCTCAGCCGGACCTGGACGGCTATCCCAGACCAGCGACCGAAGACAGGCGGATTGGTAACTGTCACGGAGCCCCCGATGCCAAAGTCGCATTCCGCGTCATGGATGGCTGCCTCGGGACGAGCCTCACAAGTTGAGACCGCGAACGAAAGTTCTACTCCCGCGCCCCCAGCCTCCCCACCCTGCGTCTTGACACGCACGTGATAGCGCCCCGGAGGGGCAACTTGAAAAGTCCTGGCCTCGCCATCGGCCAAACTGAACTTCTGGAAGAGAACATTGTCCACCACATTCACTGCGATCTTCGCAGACTGCGCACCGGCGGATACGGTCAGGGTGGCACTCCCGAGACCCACTGGCGTGATGCGTGCTCCTTCGATGCGAAACACGGCGGGATCAGATGTCTGCATTGACAAGGGGACATCGGCGTACTTTTCGCCGTCCTTGTCGAGAGCAGCGATGTCAACCTTCGTTGCCTTCGCGGTGAGGGCGAGTGTGATTCCCGTGGACTCGGTTAGCCGGGCCACTGGTCGGCACCGAAATTGGACTCGCTCGGATTTCCCTCCGGCGGTCGCAACCAGGGTGCCCTCCCCACGTTTGAGACAGGCAAGACCTCCGTGAGGTCCAGTCGCAACAATGCCGGCCGGCTCCGCCGCGTAGGTGATGGGCGCATCGGCAAGATGTTCGCCCTTCTTGTTCAGCACCCTGGCTTCCACCTTGACCTCAGCGTAGTCGAGGATCACCTGGGGAACCCCGGTCAGCTCAATTCGAGCCGGCGTCCGATCCGGGCGCAAAAGCAACACAAGCACCAGCGCAACAATCACGCCCACGCAAGCTGCGACGATCACAGTCTTCCTCGAAATCCGAAGGCGATTGATGCGCTCTCCCGCCGCTACGGGTGTGGGAGGCGCAGAGATTGGAGCGCGGGAAGCTTCCCGTGAAGGCTCGGCCTGGCTCGGACCCGGTGAAACACCTCCACCCGGTGGTGGCAGGGATGGTGGGTTTGGTGATGGCACCATTGGTGGTAACGCCACCGTCCGTGCCCCAGGTGGCTGCGGCTGCCGGATCACTGGGGGGAATGTGGAGGCCGGCGCCGCTGGCAGCGACACCGGCACTGGACGTGTTGGAGCCGGCGCTGGCTTTGGCGGCGCCACCGGCAACGGAAATGGTACCGGGGGTGTTGGAGCCAGCGCTGGCTTTGGCAGCGCTACCGGCAAGGGCAACGGCGCTACGGGTGTTGGAGCCGGCGCTGGCTCAGGCGGCAGGTCGCTCCTGCAAAACGGGCACCGAACCGCGATGGCGGGAATCTGCTCGGCACAGAAGAAGCAGGTCTTGGTCGCGTCCATGGTCCTCTATCAGAGAAAGACGCTTGCCCGCTCATGAACTGGTTGGTGTCCGATGAGCGAGCTTCGACGGCTAGCCTCGATGTCCATACATGCTGAAATCCGGGCGCACTCGGCAGACAGGCCACTCTGTGCGCGCTGTGCAACGAATATGCTGCGCCCGGTCCCCCACCCAAGTCAAGAAGCCACGCCCCTTGCCACCTCCTGCTCAATCCACCGTCGGTGTGGCCGGAATGCGTCTCGCCTTGGCGCGGTCATGGCGAGGACGTGCCCGCCTGCGCGACGCGGAAGGCGCGATGATCGGCCGGCTGCACACCGCCGTGATACACATGGACATTGACACGCTCGCCACGATGACCGATCAACTCAACGAGGTGCTTACGGCATGAAGAAGTCCATCACGAAGAACGAGACCGCCGGCCCCGTCGCATCCGTCAGCTACTCCAGTTTGCTCAGCAGCGTCGGTGAACTGCTTGAAGCTGCCAGGCGTGCCAGCGCGCGAACCGTGAATGCGTTCATGACGGCCACGTACTGGGAGGTTGGCCGCCGCATCGTGGAATTTGAACAGGGCGGCGCAAAGCGGGCAGGATACGGCGAGCGGTTGTTGGAGCGTCTGGCCAGTGACCTCACAGCACGCTTGGGGCGCGGTTTTTCAGTTCGCAACCTTGAGAGCATGCGGCTCTTCTATGGCGCCTGCGGCGCGAAGCAGATTTCCGAGACGCTGTCTCGGGAATTGCCATCAGCGCCCCCACGCTCGTCCTCAACTCAGATTCCCGAGACACCGTCTCCGGTTTTCCAAATGTCACCCGGAAGCTTGTGTTCCCTTCCGTTCAATCTGGCCGACCTTGCCCGCGCCTTCCCGCTGCCGTGGTCACACTACACCCTGCTGATCCGGCGCAGCCGCTCGCCCGAAGCCTTCGCCTTCTACCAGATCGAAGCCCTGCGCGGTGGCTGGTCAGTACGCCAGCTCCAGCGCCAGATAGACAGCCAGTTCTACGAGCGCACCGCCTTGTCGCGGAACAAAGTCGCTATGCTTACCAAGGGCGGCAAGCCGCAGCCAGGCGATGCTGTCACCGCCGATGAGGAGATCCGCAATCCACTGGTCCTCGAATTCCTCGGCCTGCGCGATGAGTATTCCGAGAGTGATCTGGAGGATGCCCTCATCCGCCACCTGGAAACCTTTCTCCTTGAACTGGGCAACGACTTCGCGTTTGTCGGCCGACAGCGCCGCCTGCGCATCGACGACGAATGGTATCGAGTGGATCTGCTCTTCTTCCACCGCCGCCTGCGCTGCCTGGTCATCTTCGATCTGAAGCTAGGCCGCTTCACCCACGCTGACGCCGGTCAGATGCACGTGTATCTCAACTACGCCCGCGAGCACTGGGTACAGCCCGGCGAGAACCCACCCGTAGGCATCATTCTGTGCAGCGGAAAGAGCGAGGCCCTGGTCCATTACGCCACCGACGCCTTGCCCAACAAGTTGCTTGTCCGCGAGTACCTCACCGCGCTGCCGAATGAGAAGCTCCTCTCCGCTGAGTTGGAAGAGACGCGCAGACAGATCGAGGCTCGGAGATGATGGCGATCTCACGGTTGCACTTTTTCGCCAATCCAATGAAGATGCTGACCATCACGATGTGCCCCTCGCGCGTTCTGCGCACCTCCCACCTGGCTCGGCCGGGATTGAACCCTTGGCACGGCACGTTTCTGGGGGTAACTCTGGGGGCAACTTTCTGCCCACATTTTCGCAAACATCCTGAGTTTATAGGGTTTTTCGTCTAGTTCGGTAGGTGTCCCGCCGCCCGTGGGCACGCTCATCACTGCGCCGCCGGTGTAGGTTGTCCAGAAAACGCTCGTGGCGTCAACGGCGATGCCGTAGGGACTATTCTGCCCTGAGGCGAGGGTGGTGGGAGTGGCGCCGCCTATGGGCACCTTCATCACCGTGCCGCCAGCGTAGTTCGTCCAGTAGACAGTTGTGGCGTCGACGACTATGCCGAAGGGGACGTTCTGCCCGGATGCAAGGGTGGTGGAAACGCCACCGCTACCACCGGAGCCACCCGCACCCGTACCCGCGTCGGAGCCGCAAGCGTTAGCGCCAGCGGTTATGCTCAGTGTGAACGACCCGGTATTGTCACTACAACCACAGTCGGCGAAGCCGAAGTGGAGCTGCTGTGCCGCACCGCTGCCGAGATTCAACTGAACGGTGTAGACATGAGACGAGTTGAAGAGCGGGTATCCCTGGGTCAAAACCTGGGACACCAGGTGCGATGTCGTCGGGCACTCGGTGCTACAGACGCAGATGCCTTCGCTAGCATGGTTGTAGCGGAGGCAGTCGGTACAGGCTCCCACTGACGTGCTTGGGCTTGCCGCGTTCACATTGTAGAAGGGATCTACGCGGCTTGCGCCGTTCGTCATGAGACCACCCACCGTTATGGTCACCAGTCCGCTGTACGCCTTCTGGGTAGCGACTGCTGGAGTTCCACAGCTAGGAACAGTGACCGTCTCGGTTGCCGCCACGCAGGTCGCATCGGGGACTACGGACGCATCAGGGACTTGGGGGACATCAGGGACTGCGGTCGCATCGACGGCCCACGGCCCATCCGTCGCGCCATCCGGCCGTGGAGTCGCTTCAACTGGAGTAGGGACATCGCGTGGGCCTGCCAGATCTGGCGGAACCGCTGCGTCGCCTGGATTTTGGCTGCCTCCAGCCGCTGCGGCACCCACGTCGACAAGCATGCCTCCATCTCCGCCCGTGCTGGCGGCGCCCCCACTGCCACCTGCTCCGGGAACGGCGTCGGGGGTGCTGGCGGTGATGCTGTCGATAGCGTCGGATTGCGCGGAGTATTCGACAGCCCCGTCGGTCAAGGGCCGCAATTGGCTGGCGTCGAACGAGCATCCGGCTTCGGCAACCAGCCACGTGAGACCACACGCTGCGAGGAAGAGTGCCTCTAGCCGCGACGCTGTCTTCACGATCAGAACCCCACCCTCGCCACGGCGCCGGTAGTTCCACCCGCCACCGGCGCCACGGTCACGGGTTGGCCCTCGACATAGAACAGCACGCCGGTGGTCACGGCGGCGGCACCAGCCAGGCCCCAGAACACGTTTGCCGTGGTCCGCCGGGAACTCACCGAGTCGATGTCGCTCTGGCTACACCCGGGGCGGCCCGGGTTGCCGGCGCCGCACGAGCTGCGCAGACTGTCGAATTTGGAGTCCATGAGCAGCCCGGCGGTGATCGCGCCCACGGCCAACAACACGGTCGATCCGGCTGCCACCCAAGTCCATTTCCTGCCTAGCCACCAGCCCTCACTGCCGCCGCTGGGCGCTGACGCAGCTTGTACGTCGAAGTCTGGAGCAGCCTTGTGCGCCGGGGTGGCCTGGGAAACCGCCACAGGGCGCAACCGTAGGGCCACAGTGCCCACTGAGCCCGCCGTCACGTCCACGTCCTCGATCGCTGGCGCGGCGCTTGCGTACTTGGCCGTGACCTGGTGGCGACCGGGGGTGACCCAAATCAGGTCAGGCAGCGGGGCCAGCCCCACGCTCTTGCCGTCAACGCTGACCTCCGCGCCGGCACTTTCGCAGTCGACCTGGATTCGTCCCAGCTTCTTCTGGAGCTGAGCCACCGACTTGCGCGCGTCAGCGATCATCTCAGGCGACGCATCGACGGCGCCCACCAGGAACTTCTCGAAAGCCTCCAAAGCCTCGACGGGCCGGCTGAGATCGCGATTGGCTTGGCCTATGTTGAACATCAGCTTGGGGCTGGGAAACGCGGCATAGGCCGCTTGGAACTTTTCCAACGCATCAGCAACGTCGCCTTGCTGGTAGAGCTTTGTGCCTTGGCCGAGCAGTGCCTGCGCCTGTGCCTTGGCTTGTGGATCTCCTGTCGGCGACCAGGCTTGCGCGAGAATCGCGAGCAGCATGAGGCAGGTTGCGTGCATGGTCACAGCTCCTCGTACAGTTTCTTCTTGGCCTTGTGTCGGGGCGTAGTGGTTTGCGTGGGCTTGTTGGCCCCTCCGTCGGTGAAAGGATTGGGCTTGTTGGACTGGCCGTCGGCGAAGGGGTCCACCCACTTCTGGTGCTTTGGTCGGGCGGATCTGTGCGCGGGTTGGGCTGTCTTGGCTTCTGTTGGTTCCGGCGCAACTACGGGAGGCGCTGGCGGCTGCGGCAGCGGTGTGACGACGGGTTGGGCTGCGCTGGTGGCCGTGGGCTTGGGTGCGTGGCTCAAACGGAGCAACAAGAACGCCCCGAGCAGCAAGAGCACCCCGACGGCTGCGGCGATGGCGTAGATCGGCTTGATCCGACCCAACTGCCCCATCGCTGACTGCACCCGATCTTTCACGCTGGCGACAATGGCATGAACCGAGCTGACGCCAGTTTGCGATACACCGGCTTCGACTTTGCGCGCATCCCGTGGCGATGGGCCGGCGGACTGGCTGCGCACGGGTGTCAGGGGCACCTGCGTTGCGCTGTACCCGATGGTCGGATGTGTTGGCTGCGTGATTGATGACACCATTACCGGCGCTGGAGTGACGTCGGCGGGCCGGCCAAACGCGGCGGCTTCAAGCTCGCGCGAGAATTCTCGCATCGACGAGAACCGCTCCGCCGGCTTCTTGCGAAGCGCCCGCCGCAATACCGTTTCCACGGCCGAGGGCAGGCCCGGCACTCGGGGCGCCAGAGGATGCGGATCCAGGTTGATGATCTGGTACAGAAGTGCAGCCGCCTCGTCAGCCACGAACGGGCACCGGCCCAGCAGCATCTCCCACGCGATGCAGGCCAGCGCCCACTGATCAGCGCGGTGATCGATGTCATCGAGCATGCCGGTGGCCTGCTCGGGAGACATGTAGTTCGGCGTGCCCATCACCGCCGATGCGCTCGTCAGTTGCGTGCGCGCCGCCTTCATCTTTGAAATCCCGAAGTCGAGTACCTTCACGAAGTCGGGCTCGCCCGGAACCTGTACCAAGAACACATTCCCGGGTTTGAGATCGCGGTGAACGACACCTTGGTCGTGGGCGGCATTCAGCGCTGAGGCAACCTGCCGGACCACGTGGACAGTGATTTCGATCGGCAGGCGACCCACGCGGCGCAGGCGGTGGTCGAGATCTTCCCCTTCCAGATACTCCATCACCAGATAGGGCTCGCCAGATTCTGCCTGGCCGAAGTCGAAAACGATCACCAAGTGTGGGTGTCCGAGATGTGAGGTGATTTCGGCTTCACGGTGAAACCGCGCCAGGGCCTCACGATTGGCGGCCAGATCGCGAGCCATCAGCTTGATCGCCACGCGCTTGTTGAGTCGAAGCTGCACCGCCTCGTACACCGCGCCCATGCCGCCCTCGCCGAGTAGGCGCGTGATGCGATACGCGCCTTCGAGCACCGTGCCCACGAGGGCGTCCATGCGAGGTTCAGCCGACATGGACGATCTTCTCCTGCGATGCAAACTCTCGAAGAGGTTGCATGCTCATCAGCTCAAGTGTCCGTGGCACCGGCCTCGCATCCTTGCTGCCAAAATCGCTCAGAGGACTTCTCCTTCCGCGCTCTGTGAACCATCATGTGGGAGACCCACTTACTCGGAGTGCGCCATGTAGATGGTAGATCCAACTTGACCACTTGGTCAATGGTAGCTGCTTGACCATAGGCTCCTACTCTCCGCCGAGCCCGACCCGTAGGCTGCCGGTGAGTGAACTAGCGAATGCCCTTCAACCCGAAAGACGTGGCACGTGCTGTCCGGCAGCACCGTGTCGCTGCTGGCCTGACGCAGGCCGAGTTGGCCGAGCATGCTGGACTGGCATTCGAGACGATTTCGCGCATCGAGAGTGGACGGGAGCCGCCGTCGCTACGTACCGCTATTGGACTGGCGGACGCTCTGGCCGTTTCGCTTGATGCTGTTGTGGGCCATGTTCCTGGACAGCCGCCCCCCCAGAGACCCGCGCTTCGCACCAGATGTACGAAGGCTTCTTGCGGGCGTGCAGCGCCTGGATCCCAGGATGCTCAGGCACCTGAACGCCCTGGTGCGAGAACTGCCGCACGGACGCAAGCGAACGTCGCGACCCGCGCCGTGATCGCTGTCTCAGCGTGCCGGTCACGGCCCCGGATTCCCACGCTCATCGAGCAGGCCAGGGAGATCATCGCATGCCAGGCCGATCGGGCAACGTGCCGAACACGCGCTCGCCGTCGAGTGCCCGGAAGACCTTGAAACTCATCGAAGGCAGCTCCAGGACGCCGAACGTGGCCGGCCGGAACTCATCGGGCACCATGAGCGGGCCGGCCTGCCTGTAGATGTAGGCTTTCCCGCAGCAGGCTCCGGGGTTCAAGATCTTGCCGGGCAGGGCGTTGACGACTAGCTCGAATTCCAAGTGTGTGTGGCCGACGACCAAAACCTGGGCGTGGGCCTGCTCCAGCAGCCGGCGCCGCAGCTCCGGGCCAGTCTTCTTCCCCTCGATTCCCTCCATGTCGCTCCCCGGCCTGGCGTGCCACATGGCTACGCGGACGCCCTCTAGCTCACTCTCCCAATGCACGGACAGGGTGGCAAGCCAGGCCAGGGCCTCGCGCGACAGCTCGATGCCGCCGCCGACGTACTCGGAGACGTGGCATGGCTCGAAGAAACTGCGCACGTCCTTCTGGCGGCGGCGGCGCTCAAGCGCCCACCGTTCGTGGTTGCCCAGGATGCAGATCACGCCGCTTTCGGATTTGAGGCGCTGGATCACCTCCTCCCCGAAAGGCTCCATCTCGATCAGGTCCCCGGCGCAGAGGATTGGGTCGCACCCCATCTTGCGGAGGCGGCCGAGGGCTGCGTCGAGGGCGACGATGTCGCCGTGGACGTCGGTGAGGA
>Ga0181533_1005733_pt1 | contig 11718 bp, 10 predicted proteins | sample PEATcosm2014_Bin_45_FD_119772 | JGI IMG/M metagenome (GOLD analysis project Ga0181533, IMG submission 119772) | Peatland microbial communities from MTU Mesocosm Facility, Houghton, MI, USA - PEATcosm2014_Bin11_60_metaG | ecosystem: Environmental > Terrestrial > Soil > Wetlands > Peat | place...
GAGCCGAACTGCGCGAAGGCCGCCAGTTCGCGGTACTGCGCCAGATCCAATTTCAAAGTCGAGCCCACCTGCTTGACCGCCTTGATCGCAGCCGAGAAGCCCACGCGCGAAACCGAAAGGCCCACGTTCACCGCCGGACGCACGCCGGAGTTGAACAGGTCGGTTTCCAAAAAGATCTGGCCGTCGGTAATCGAAATCACGTTGGTCGGAATGTAGGCCGAAACGTCGCCGGCCTGGGTCTCGATCACGGGCAATGCGGTCAGGCTGCCGCCGCCCCGCTCCTTGCTGAGCTTGGCCGCGCGCTCCAGCAAACGCGAGTGCAGGTAAAACACGTCGCCCGGATACGCCTCGCGGCCCGGCGGACGGCGCAGCAGGAGCGAAATCTCGCGATACGCCATGGCGTGTTTCGAAAGATCGTCGTACATCACCAGCGCGTGCTTGCCGTTGTCGCGGAAGTACTCGCCCATGGCGCAGGCCGCGTAGGGAGCGATGTAAAGCAGCGGCGCGGGCTCCGACGCCGAGGCGGCCACGATAATCGTATGGCCCATCGCCCCATGCTCGGTCAAGGTCTGCACCACCTGCGCGATCGACGAGCGCTTCTGGCCGATGGCGCAGTAAATGCAGATCAGATCGTTCTTGGCGTTGTTGATGATGGTGTCGAGCAGCACGGCAGTTTTGCCGGTCTGTCGATCGCCAATGATCAGCTCGCGTTGCCCGCGGCCGATGGGAATCATGGCGTCGATGGCCTTCAAACCGGTGGCCATGGGCTCGCGCACGGGCTGGCGGTCGATGATGCCGGGAGCCAGACGCTCCATGGGCAGGGTCTCGGTGGTGGCAATGGGGCCCTTGTCGTCAATGGGCTGGCCCAGCGCGTCCACCACGCGGCCGACCATGGCCGGGCCCACGGGCACCGAAAGAATCTTGCCGGTGCGCTTGACCTCCTGGCCTTCCTTCAGCTCCGTGTAATCGCCCAGGATGACGCAGCCTACCTGGTCCTCCTCGAGCGAGAGCGCCAGGCCCGCAATCCCGTGCGGGAAGCTGAGCAGCTCGCCGGCCATCACCTTGTCCAGGCCGTTCAGGCGGGCAATGCCATCGCCCAGCGTGGTGATGGTCCCCACTTCATCCACCTGGACCTTCGCGTCGTAGTTCGCGATCTGCTCGCGAAGAATTTGTGTAATCTCGTCTGCTTTGATCTGAGCCATTTTTTCGTTCCTGCTTCAGTTTCCTGTTTGTGTTCGCTAGCTGCTAGCTTCTAGCCCAATTCTTCAAACTGCCACCGTCTTCTTAAACGTCAACCAAGTCAATCCCTGCGATAACAAGCCAGAGGCTAGAAGCTAGAGGCTAGGAGCTTGTCAGCGCCTCTCTCAGCCGCTCCAGCCGCCCGCGGACCGAGCCGTCATACACCGTCGACCCGACGCGCACCACCGTGCCACCCAGAATTCCCTTGTCGAGCTTGAAGCTCGCATCGATCTTCGCGCCGGCCAGCTTGGCCACTTCGGCCGCAAGCGCGTCGCGCTCTTCCTTGCTCAACTCGCGCGCCGTCACAATCTCGGCGGGGCGAATGCCCTGCTGCTCCTGCAAAATTTTCCGCCACTCCGCGGCCACCTCGGCCACGTGCGCAATGCGATTGTTGTTGATCAGCACGGCAAGCAGGTTGCGCAATTCCTTCTGGAGCCCCATTTCAGCATTCAGCTTGTCCAGAATCGCCACCTTCTGCGTGGCCGGAAAAGCCGGGTTCGCAAACAGCGTGCGCAGTTCGGCGCTGCCTTCCCAGGTCGCCAGAAAATCCGCGAACTGGCGATCCAGTGCAGCCGGGTCGAGCTTCAGGTCCTCAACCACATCGGCAAAGGCCTGGGCGTAGCGGGCGACGAATGCTGGCATCTAGTTCTTGCCTCCCTTGCCCGCCGCGGCGGGCTTGCCTGCGGCGTCGCCGGCCACTCCGGCCACAAACTCGGCAATCAGGGCGCGGTCGGTCTCCGGCGTCAAGCTGATCTGCTTCTCCGCCTGCCCGATCGCGAGATCGGCGGCAAAGCTCCGCAGGCCGCGCTTGGCCTGGGTCACCGCCGTGTTGATCTCCTGTTCGGCTGCGGCCACAATGCGGGCGCTCTCTTCGCCCAGCGAGGCCTTGATGCGCTTCTCGTCTTCCACGCTCTCCTGCTCCACCTGCGCGGACAGTTTCTTGATCTCCTCGCCGAGTCCGGCCAACTGGGCCTCCACGGCGCTCAGCCGCGCCTGCGCATCCGCCGTGGCCTGGCGCGCGTTCGTCAGGTCCTGGCTCAAGGTCTGCGACCGCTTGCGCATGATCTTCGGCATGGTGCGCGTGAGCGGAATGGCAATGGCAAAGAAGATGATCGCGAAGTTGATCCCCAGCAGAAGGTAGACCGTGGTATCCAGCTTCAGGTGCAACATGCGGGCCACCGACTGCACCACGGGCGAATGCAGAAACGCGGCGTCCCCATCGTCCCCCGATGTTGTCGGCGATGTCGCCGAAGCCGGCTGTGCGGCCCCAGATCCGTTCCCAGATCCGTTTTCAGACCCGCTCGCCGGCGCACTCGCCGCCGGGGCACCCGTCGCACTCTGCTGCGCGGCCGCGCGGCTCGGCGCAAACACGAGCGCCGCCACGGCCAGCAGCAGGACAAGCCAGAAAGCACGCACGCAAAAACTCAATTTCGATCCAGAAGGTCTCAACGGGAACCCCCGGCGGCGGCTGGCAGAACGGCGCGGACGGCCCGGCCGGCGAGATCGGCAGCAGAAGCTTGAAGGGCAGCCCTCGCGGCCGCGGCTTCCGCCTCCAGTTCAGCCTGGGCCTCACGCACCTTCTGGCCGGCTGCCTGCCGCGCGGCATCCAGCGCCGTATCGCGCTCCGCAGTCCATTGCTTCGTGCGCTGCTCGCGCAGTTTGTAGGCGCCGGCGCGCGCCTGCCGCAAACGCTCGGCGTAGTCCTGGGCCTTGGCCTCCGCCTCGGCCACGGCCTTGCGGGCATCTTCGATGGCGCCCTCCGTCAGGGCGCGCCGCTTGGCCAGCACCGCCGTCAGCGGGCCCTGCACCAGAAACTGATACGCAACGACCAGCACGATGAAGAGCAGTGCCGTTGGGATTGCGCCCACCAGAAGCTCTCCGAGTTGTTGAAAGATGTCCTGCATGGCGGTACCGGACTACTGCGGCTGCTCAAATGAGATTTTAAGCAAGTGGAACCCTTTGTTTTACCAAGGGAAAACCCCCAAGTCAACGCATCGGGAGTCCACAATAGGCCTTAATGTGACTCCTGTCACGAAGTGGGAATTTTCATGCAAAATAGGGCTTGCTTTTGCCTGAAATGGTCCTACACTTAAGCTACCACCTAGACCCGGTCCAGGGTCCAGCGGGCATCCGGTTTCGGGATATCCTTCCACTCCCGACTCCGGAGGCCCGCTTCTTAATTTTCAGGGGCATTCTCTCCCGTTTTGCTTTCCGATTATGCTTCGTAAGTCTGTATCGATGCTTTGAGCATCATCTATTGAGGCCGTTACTCGATGCGGATAAAGGGCGTTCTTCCCGCCACATCGAAATGGAAATCTGGCGCTACTGCCCCGGTGGGACAAGCTTGAGCGCATCTTTGGCACATAATGCATTCCCCAGAGAGGACGCGCCTGCCGGAAACGGCAAATGCTCGCACATCGATGTCCATCGGGCACACGCGGGAACAGGCGCCGCAGCCGTTGCACACGTGGCGATTGGTGGCCATCTTCAGCAAAGAGAGCCGGCTGGTCAAGCGTAGGATGACCGCGCTGGGGCAGAGATACTTGCAAAAGGCTCTTTGGTCGTTCATTGCAAAGGCAAGGCCGATAGATGCGGTATAGTAGACGCCGAATCCAATCAGGAGCGATTTTGTATCGGCAGCGCCTGGCGATCTGGGAGCGCCGCCAGCCCGGTGGCCGAATACAAAGAACCCCAGAGCCGCAGCACTCAAGACCATACCCAAACCGGCGAAGGGCAGGAAGCGCCAAAGGCCCGCGCGATGTCCTTTGCCGCGGCCTACGGGCAGCAGTTCCAGAACCATCGCGCGCCAGCATCCCCACCCGCATAACACACGGCCGAAAAATAAAGGTCCAACGACAAGGGTCGCCAGTGTGTGGCCGACAGTAGCGCCCATCGTGCCTTCGAAGAGCAGGAGAAAAAAGCCTTCGAGATCCAGGTTCGCGGAGGCCAGCAAAGAGAAAGCCAGAATGCTGAGCCCGCCCGTGAACAAAACCAGGCGGCGCGCCCATTGCTTCTGCTTGATTGGGACAAGTGCGTATGCGGCAAGACATGGCCCTAACGACAAGCCAAGCAGAAACATTGGCGCGTCGAGGGGCGTTTGGCCGAGCCGAAACAACAGGCACACAGCCCAACCTGCTGCCGAGACAGAAAATAGAATGGCAACAACCAGCAGCACTTTGGAAGGCTTGGCGTACTGCATGGATTCTCCAGCTGAAAGGCGATCTACAGCCTTTTACGTAGCTTGCTGCCGAGAGGTTACAACCTGTCTGATCTCACAGACCCGGCTTCTTGAATCGGACCACCAGGATCCTTTACCTCCCAGTTTCGCGCATAATGATCCACTACGGTTTGTCCGCCGTAACGGATCTGTCCACGGTTAGCAGCCCCTGCGCCCGCATCCAGTTCTCCAGCAGCCCCGGCCACTGATCCAGCGCCGCATCGCCCTTGCCCAGGCCGCTGCCATGCGCCCCGCTGGCAAAGACGTGGTATTCCGACGGCACGCCCGCCTTCACCAGCGCCTCGTAGAAGCGCAGGCTCTGCTCCACGGGAACCGTCTGATCGTTGAAGGTGTGATAGATGAACGTGGGCGGCGTATTCGGAGTGACAAACTTGTCCGGAGAGTAAAGGGCACGGAGTGCCTCGCACTGGTCCATCAGGTTGAAGACCTTGCAGTAGTTCAGGTGCGAGAAGTCGTCGCCGACCGCGCCGAGCCACGGGTAGCCCAGTACCAGGAAGTCGGGCCGGCTCGACGCGCGCTCGATCGGGTCGTCCGCGTCGGGTTTGCCGGGCACAAACTGCGTCCCGGCGAGCGCCGCCAGGTGCCCGCCGGCCGAGAATCCAATCACCACAATGCGGTTGGGATTGATGTGGTAATCCGACGCCCGCGCGCGCACCGTCTGGATGGCGCGCCGCGCGTCGAGCAATGGCACCGGCAGCACGTAGCCATGCGAGGTGAGCCGGTAGCTCAAAATAAAAGCGCGAAAGCCCCGCGCGGTGAACCAGTCGGCCACCTCGCGCCCTTCGAGGTCTCCAGCCAGCCCACGATAGGCGCCGCCAGGAAAGATGATCACCGCCGAGCCGTTGGCCGCGCCCTGCCGCGGCTCCAGCAGCGTGAGCGCAGGAATGTCGTCGCACGTGGCGCCCTTGGCCTCAGGCGCGGTTCCCGGCCATAGCCGGATAGTCTGGATGCCCAGGAAGGCATTGTCAGTCCCCGGCGTGGCGCAGGAGACGGTTTGCGCGCCGGCGGGCAGGGCCAGCGACGCCGTAATGAGAAACGCAAATATCTGTTTCATGGAAGCCTCAACTGGTTTCGCGAGGATTATAAAGGCAGGGGTCAGGGTTCAGGTTTCAGGGATCAGAAATTCACGCGCGACCATTTTGATCTGGCTTCGTCCGTCGCAGCGGCGGATCTGTCCGCTGGGCGCTGATCCCTGACCCCTGACCCCTGATCCCTGCCCCCTGCATTTACAGCCAGAGCGCGGTGTGCCCCGTACAGGAGCCGGCCTGCTCTGAGAGAACTTCGGCGAGCGAAAGACCGTGGCGCGCAAAATAATATGCCGCCCCGTGCACCCGCTCCTGCAGCACGCCGCCGGGATAGAGCGCATTCCAGATGCTGTTGGCGTGGCGCGTGAGCGTGTTTTCGCGCTGCAGTTGGAAGTTCGCGGCCATCGTGCGCAGGCGATTCATCTGGTAGCGCATCTTGCCCGCCGCCGTCTCGGCCGACTGCCCCAGCCCCTTGTCCTGCGATTGCAGCCACTCCACCAGCATCGTGAGCTCGGCGTCGAACGCGTTGCCCGCCGCAGCCAATTTCATCTTGGTCTCGGGAGGCATGGCGCGTGCCGCGAGCTTTAGCGCCAGCGTGGCCGCGCTCTCTTCTTGAAAAACCTGTTCCAGCGTGAGTTCGTGCCGCCGCAGCAGCTCCGCAATCGGCGGCTCGATCAGCGTGGCCGAGAACCGTGCCATAGGCGGCGTTTGCCGGCCCAGAATGCGCTCGAATAGAACCGTGGACTGCGCCAGGTACGCAATCTCCGCCGGCCCTCCCACCTGCGCCGAGCTTCCAAACAGAAAATCCTGAAAAACCGGCCGCAGCAGTGCCGCGGGCGAGATGCGCTCCGGCTCGGCATCGAGAATGCCCAGCAGATCCGCCGTGGAATAGCTCTGAGTCCCGTCTTCGCCCGCCGTCTGCCACAGGCCGTTCGGCTCCTCGGCCGTCGGCGCCATGCGCTTGAGCGCCAGCCGCGCTCCCGACTTGTCCCCCGGCCTATCATCGATCAAAAACAGCAGGCTCGATTGCGGCGCAACCGTCACCTGCGCGTGATAGCCCGCGGCTTCCAGAGCCTGGCTCCTCTCCACCAGCGCCGCGTGGAACTCGTCGGCGCGCTCAATGGCCGCGCGCAGCACCGGCGCGCCCAGCCGGTGAAATGGGCGGCTGCTGGCGTCCACAATCAGCAGCCCCTGCGCCGCGAAAACCCTCGCATAAAACTCTTGAAACGCCTGCGCAAAAGTCCGCCCTGGCTGGTAGGCCGCGATCAAGGCGTCTGTCGCTTCAGAGGGCCCAAGAATCTCGGCCGTGCGTTCCGCAAGCGCCGTGATCGACTCGTCCAGCACGATCCGGCCCGCCGGCAGGGCGGCTTCAGGCGCGGTGGCGTAGGCGAGCGTTGCCAGTTCGCGCCCCGCCGGAAATGTCACCTGGTTAATCTCGGCAAAATCGTGGTCTTCTGAGGCCAGCCAGAAGACGGCCACATGCGGATGGCCCGCGGCACTCGACTTTCGTGCGCGGGCAATGGCGGTCGCGGCTTTGAACGCCGAAAACAACGGCCCGCCAAACAATCCCACTTGCTGCCCGGTCAGGATGGCCCCTGCGCCCTGCTCCAGCGCCCGAAGCGCCCCCGCCGCAGAGCCCGACGGATTCTGCGGGGGATTCTGCGGGGGATTCTGCGCCGCCAGCAGTCGCACCAGCTCCGGCCAGTGCGCCGGGAGCGGCGGTCGTTCCCGCTCGATTTCGTCCAAAGGCAAAAAGGCTCGGAGAGCCTGAGCGCAAAAATCCAAAAACAGCCGGCTCTGCCCCGGCATCACAGTTACGGGATAACAATCTGCAGTCGTTGTTTCGTTAGTCGTTGCTTCACTCACTGGCGGCTCGTTTCGTTGCTGTCAGCGTTCTGCCTCCGCAGTTCGCCAAATCAACGGCTTGTCATCCTGAGCGAGTCCGCCTTAGGCGGACGAGTCGAAGGATCTGCGGTTGCTTTTCTGCGAATCTTGAGTTCACCATCAAGCTAAAGTTCACTCGAAATCGCGTTTTGTTGCTCAGTTAAGGATGCCACGGCCGGCCGGATCGATGCACAACTCGCATGGCGAAGTACCGCCGGTCTCCTGACCGGCTGTAGTGCGGGTCTCCAGACCCGCACGCGCAATGCGTATACTCGACTTGAACCGGCGCGCCAACTATGCGCATCGGGCGCTTGCCAACGGAAAAGGACTTGCCATGCCCTCAAAAATCGCGAAGAAAACGACGAAGACCACAGCCGCCAAACGGAAAAAGGCGCCGATAGCAGTCGTCGCCCGCGCCACGGTGCTCAGCTCGAAGGTGGTCTACCAGGGGCCGCTCTTTTGCGTTCGTCACGACAAGCTGGTCGAGCCCGGCGGCCGCGAGAACGAGCGCGACGTCATCCGCCACAACGGCAGCGTGGTCATTCTGGCCATCGACAGCTCGAAGAGCAAGCGCGACCCGTGGATCGTCCTGGAGCGGCAGTACCGGCATGCGGCCAATCAGTATCTCTGGGAGCTGCCGGCCGGAAAACTCGACGCCGGCGAGACGCCGCTGGCTGGCGCCCAGCGCGAACTGGCCGAAGAAACCGGCTACCGGGCGAAGAAATGGCGTCCGCTGGTGGAGTATTACGCCAGCCCCGGCTTTCTTGGCGAGTCGATGAAAGTATTTCTCGCCGAGGGCCTCGAGCCCGGAGAAACCCACCTCGAAGATGACGAAGAGATCGAGCTGCGGCTGGTGAAGATGTCTGAACTGTTAAAAATGATCGAGAAAGGCGCCATTCTCGACGGCAAAACCATGACCAGTGTGCTCTTGTACGCGCGCCTTCAAGGCCGCCGCCGGAAGAGCTAGGCCTCTGACCGCTTGACGAGAAACCTCCCCGTGCCCCATCCATTCTGTCATTCTGAGCGAGCGGAGCGAGTCGAAGAACCTGCTTCTTGAAATTTGGGCGAATGGGTGGGATAGCACGAACTCCACTGGCACGAATTCAGACGGTCAGAAACCAGCCCCGGCAGAGCCCGTTTACCCCCAAACCCGAGCATCGCCTCCGGCGCGCTTCCGCCCCCGTGCCCTGCCCTTCTGTTCCACATTGCGGAAACGGAAAGATTAGTCAACCTTTCGTCTCTTTTCCGCGTCTTAACAAATACGGCGTGGTGTTCCCCGAATGACGCGCTGTATCCCCGCAACAGAAATGAGGAAGGCGGAACCTGTGGCTCAGTACAAGGGTAAGGTCAAGTGGTTTAACAACGCCAAGGGCTACGGATTCATCGGACGCGAAGACGGGCCGGATGTATTCGTTCACTACTCAGCAATCCAATTGGACGGATACAAAACGCTCAAAGAAGGCGACGAGGTCGAGTTCGACATAGTCGAAGGACAGAAGGGTCCCCAGGCGGATGCTGTGATTCGCCTTCGGGATGCCGCTCACAACGCTGCTTAAGCGTCGATAGGTCCCGGGCGTATCGCAAGCGCAAGACCGCCGCCCGGCGGTAAGGGCGAAGTGCGCCCGCTCCATTGCTTCTCCTCACATTCTCAGTTGCTTCTTCTCAAATCTCCTAAAACCGCCTTCCAGAACACCCGCACCCGAATGGCCACGGCCTCCTGCGTTCGTGCCGCCGGTCTCCCGACGGGCTGCCGTGTTTTGTAGCGCCGGTCTCCAGACCGGCTGTAGTGCGGGTCTCCAGACCCGCACATGCCTGGGAACCACGAATTTAAAGGTGTGAATTCTCTCGGTCAGAGATCTCTCTGGCCCTCCATCCCGCAAATGATCGATACTGCTAGGCGGAGAGTCGCTTCATGGACAACAAAACCATGGCCCGCCTGCTGGCGGAGACGGCCGACCTGCTCGAAATCGACGGGGCCGACAGCTTTCGCATCCGCAGCTACCGCCGCGCCGCCGAGGCCGCCGAGCAAACCACCGTCGACCTGACCGATGCTGCCGCCGACACCGCCCGCCTCATGGAGATCGACGGCATCGGCAAAAGCATGGCCGCCAAGCTCCAGGCCATCGCCCAAACCGGCGCGCTGGAGCAGCGCGATCAGCTCCTGAAAAAATACGGCGCAGGCGTCCTGGAACTGCTCAAACTCCCCGGCATGGGCCCGAAAACCGTCGCCCTCCTCTGGGATGCCGCAAAAATCGCCAGCATCGACCAGCTTTCCCAGGCCATTGAAGCCGGCCGCCTCAACGGCCTGCCGCGCATGGGCGTCAAGCAGATTGAAAAGCTGCGCAAAGGTATCGAGGATTTTCGGCGCAGTGCCGGCCGCTTCCGCATCGACGTGGCCACTGAAGAAGCCGCGCGCATCGCGTCCTATCTTTTGCAGTTCAAAGGAATTGACAACGTCACGCCGGCCGGATCTTTGCGCCGCGGGCGCGAGACCGTGGGCGACCTCGATCTGCTGGCCACCGGTCCGGCCTGCGAACCGGAACATACCGGAGCTGCCGTCGAGCACGTGGCCGCCTACCCCGGCATCCACGACATGATTGCCAAAGGCGAAAACAAGGTCAGTTTCAACCTCGACCAGGGCCTGCAAGTCGACGTGCGCCTGCTGCCCACCGCCTCCTATGGCGCTGCCCTGCAATACTTTACCGGCTCCAAGGCACACAACGTGGTGCTCCGCCAAAGGGCCCTCAAAATGGGCTACACCCTCAACGAGTGGGCCCTGGCCCGACTTGACGACGGCTCAACCGTGGCCGCCGCCACCGAGGAGGAGATCTACGCCGCTCTCGGCATGGACTGGATGCCCCCGGAGATGCGCGAGAACCTCGGCGAGATTGACCTTGCCGCCGAACATGCGCTGCCTCGCGTCGTCTCGCTCGACGACGTTCGCGGCGACGTGCACATGCACACCACCGCCAGCGACGGTCACAACTCTATCCGCGAAATGGCCGACGCCGCCCTCGCCTGCGGCTACCAATACATCGCCATCACCGACCACTCAAAAAACCTCGCTATGACCAACGGCCTCGACGAAAAGCGCGCCCTCGAGCAGATCGAGCAGGTACACGCGGTCGATCGCGCCCTGAATGAAACCACCGGCGGCCGTTTCCGCGTCTTCACCGGCATTGAAGTCGACATCCTCGCCGACGGCGCCCTCGACCTCGACGACGAAGTGCTGGCCCAGATGGACGTGGTCATCGCCAGCGTCCATTCGCGTTTCGACCAGCCCCGCGAGGAGATGACCAGCCGTGTGCTGCGCGCCATCGAGAACCCATACGTGCGCATCCTCGGCCATCCCACCGGCCGACTGCTGCTGCGCCGCGAGCCCTTCGCCATCGATCTGCCCGCGGTGTTCCGGCGCGCCGCCGAGCTCGGCGTAGCCATGGAGCACAATGCCGCGCCGGAGCGGCTCGACCTCAACGATCACGACCTACGCCTGGCCAAAGAGATGGGCTGCCGCATCGTCATGTCGTCCGACTCGCACGATAGCCGCAACCTGGGCAAGATGGTTTATGGCGCCAGGCAGCTACGCCGCGCATGGCTCACCGCCGAAGACGTTCTGAACACGCGCCACGCCAAGGGGTTTCTCGAGGGCCTCCGGCCAAGGAAATAGCACCCAATGGATAATCCGTCGCCACTTTGCTACGCTCAATCAGAAGAAGCGGAGGTTTGAACCAACATGTTGCCAATCCCAAATCATTCGTGGCCCGGGAAACTCTTCGTTTCCTCGCGCCCCCGTGGTGGCGATTGGCTCAGCGATGAGACAGAGAGGTGGCGACAGGGCGGCATTCAAACCGTGCTTTCGCTCTTAACGCAGGAAGAGGAATCCGAACTCGGCATTCTGGGCGAATCCGTGGAAGCCGTGAAACAAGGTATGAGATTCATCTCCTTCCCGATTCCCGATCGAGGCATTCCGGATTCAAGCACCGCGGCGATCGAAATGCTCGAGGAAGTCCTCAACGAGCTTCAGCGCGGCAAGAACGTCCTGGTTCACTGCCGTCAGGGCATCGGACGAGCGGGAATGGTCGCGGCGTCGTTGCTGGTGCTCGACGGCGCGGAACCTCGCGCTGCAATTGAAGAGGTAAGCAAGGCTCGTGGCGTTCCTGTCCCCGAAACCGCCGATCAAGAGCAGTGGATATACCGTCTTCCGGCGAGGGTCAAGTGATTCCTCTTAGAACCTGTTTAAAAACTACGCATGCCTTCGCAAGAACAGATGAGCGGAGGCAACGTAGATCATGGTTTCGGCTGTGGTGTGAAGCAGTTCGTAGTCCTTGGACA
>Ga0181533_1005735_pt1 | contig 11716 bp, 15 predicted proteins | sample PEATcosm2014_Bin_45_FD_119772 | JGI IMG/M metagenome (GOLD analysis project Ga0181533, IMG submission 119772) | Peatland microbial communities from MTU Mesocosm Facility, Houghton, MI, USA - PEATcosm2014_Bin11_60_metaG | ecosystem: Environmental > Terrestrial > Soil > Wetlands > Peat | place...
CTGGGAATGGACTTTACGCAGGAAATCGAACTCAGCCTTCATGTCGATGAGCACAGCAGCCATCTTGTTATAGGAGAGGCACGACAGCCTATTGTCCAATCTCTCTTTCTGGATAGCCAACATGGTATTCCAGACAAAGCGGTTGCAGCCAGCAGTCTTCGAACAGTCATTATCCTTGAATCTGTCGGGCTTAAGCCTGTATTTGTACCCCTTGCGTATCACCATATGTACCTTTATAGTAAATTCTCCCAAAATGTAAAGCGATTATTAAGCTCTCACCGACAGAAAAAGAGCAACGGCCATGGCTTATATCCCCGGCCGAGGTTTTACGCCACTACCTGATAAGAATCTGAGATCGTTTGTCAAGGCAGTTCAAAGCATTCAAAGCTTTGCATTTCAGGATTTGCCAGCACGAAGCGCCTCCGTATGGACAAAGTCTCTAATTTCCGCTTCACTGGCGTTATTATTGAGGACACGACTCTCAATCCGACATACGTTCACTCCTATATTTACGAGTTCAGCTTCGATCAGTTCTCTGCCAGCCAGAAAGCCGTGGTTGCTTCTCGCAAAAACAATTAAGTTGGGTTCAGGGATATTGATAATAAGGAAGGAAAATAACGGATAACTTTTCAGATATTTCTGCATAGGCTTATCAATCTCGTCCATATTAAGTGTATTGACGAGTAACGCTGTAGACTGAAGGCCACGATACATCTCCATCAGCTGCAAGATTGGATTATAATTTGAATAAACACGCATAAAGTCTTTGATTAATAGCGTAAGATACGTATCTTTTACAAAGCGATATTCGCCTCCGACAACCTGCTCTAGGCCAAGTGTTGCGATAACATGATCCAGATTTTCTTCGCTTAGAACATCATCTCTCTTGCCCATTTTGGATATCGTGCCTATACCAAACCCACATGCACGGTCAAGCGAGCTTCTGCTAACCCCCTTAAGTTCTCGCGCCCACTCAATGAGTTGAACCTTCCCCCTGAGCGACATATATTTAGTCCTCCTTTCAGCATCTTCACTGAGAATTGATTGTTGCAGTGCAGTCGCGCAGAAGGTCAAAATATTCCTCAGCGACCGGGAGTGCTTGAATATCATACACTTCGACAAATCTGAACACTATACCGTGTCTGCCCATCGCCTCAGCCACAGCAGCAAGCAAGCTGGTGGGCACATGAACTGAAAACCCCATAAAACAATCGTCGCCATCATTCTCCCCTTTAGTCCTTTCGCATTCAAGACCCATAGCTCTTATTGCCTTCTCAGTGTCAATGACTCGCCGTAATGATTTGACGAGCTCCTCTAAATCGTCTTCTGGGTAGGTGCCGAAATCTACTTTATTTAGCGCTTCAGTTACCATTCGCCTCCCTGAAATTTATAAGAAATTTAGTTATATTGACTACCAGTGGCAACTACAGAACACTCCCCCAGTTCAGTGAAATGCGCCTCCACGGTATATGAATTTCTTGCCGTTTATTTCAGCATAGCCATCACCGGAAACAGGTTCCATAGTATTATTATCAGTAATCCGAACGTTTTCGCTGTTTGGGATGAAAGTTATTGTATGATCGAGTTCGTTTATGGAGTAATGGAAATTTGACAGGAAAGAGCCTCCCAAAAGGTTCATTGCTGAAGCTGGCTGATAGGTGCATTGAACATTCCTGAGCTCTATAGATCCTATCTTTATCGAGGATGCTGTAAACAGGAAAGAAGCCGTGGGACCAGCTGCCGTATCGGAAACAGTTTTTACAAGGGGACTCGAGATCTTCAGTTGACTCATTATCTGATTATTTACGGTTATAAACGAAGCCCCGGTATCAAACATCATTTCCGTTGGCACGTCGTTGATAAAGACGGTGAGAAACTTTACATTTAGTACCGTCGGTTTCGTGTAATAGCTTACAGTTACTTTTGAGTGTGTTGATTCTATTGTCTGCGACTTTTGAGAATCTATCCCTTGCCTCTGAATGTAGCCGACAGTATCGTGGCCACCTCCAGACTCCTGTGCCGGGATGGCTGGTTCCTGTTGTTGGGTTGCGGAAAGATCTTCATGAGCGGCAGCCAAGGGATGCGGAAGCTCCTTAGAGACGTTGAAACGATAGAGAAGAACCAATCCCAGCAATATCAGCAATCCCCCCAAAACGACCACAAATATAAAACTTGAACTGGCCTCGATGCTTCTCAGAGGCGATTTCTCGCGATTAAAAAATAGAAGCTTCCTAGTATCTCTCATGCAAATTCCTTTGTCCTATATCCTCCATTGGCTTAATTTCTCCAGTGCCGTGGCTTACATACATGCGACAATAAGGAGATCACGAGAACAACTACGATAATCAGGGGGCTAAGCCCACTGCGGTCCCCTCTGTATTTCTTCAGCCTCATATCCACTCGCCTTGCCCCTCCTTATTCCCACGGCAATAATGTCGCATGCAACACCTCAATGAATAGAATCGAATAATCTCATGTCTTCAGCACTGGTCTCCAAGGGTCTTCCGGACATACTGTACGCTTTTTGCATGGCAGCATCCGTCGACACAGAATACGTCCCAACATCCACAATGTCCACGATATTGCTTGATGAGATGTTCATCTCAAACACTGTCCACACCTGTTTCCCTGCCTGAGTCAAAGCCGGCGCTGGCGGCGTGTATGTCTTCAGGAGTCGATTCCCTTGATATATCTGGACAATTGCCGCACTGCCAGTGAAATTGCCTGTGCCATCATATACTGAAAACCGATAGGTGCCCGGGGTGAAAGCGTCGTTGGCGTCCAATACGGTAACAGTCTCAGTCCCGGTACTGCTGTCAATGTTAAGCCACGCCGGGATATTGCTATCGCAGGGGGACGAATTACAGCCGTTCGCCTGCGCCCAATAAACGTGGAAACGATTGCCGGACTGCGCCGTCGGTCCGGTCAGATGTGCATCTAAATCGTCAGAATTGGCAGCCCAGGTCAGGGTAACCTTGATATCGCCGGCATTTGAAGGCGATTGTGTCGCGCCTATTGCCGTTGACAAATCAACGCCCTTCGATACAGGTTTGACAGATTCTAGCTTTTGGTCGGCGGATATCGTGCTGCTGCAGTTGGCGCTTAGAAAGGCCCTGTACAGGAATACTGCCATCTGGTCTCTTGGAACATCGTCCGAAGGGCAGTAAGTATTGGCGCCGCATCCCGTAGTGATGCCAAGCTCGTTAAGCTTTTTGATGTATTTGCAATAGACGCTGCTGCTGTCCACATCAGTGAAAGGACTTCCGCCCGAACAATAGTCGGCAGGGGGCTCGCCGTAGACCGCACGCACGATGAAAGCGGCCATCTGGTCACGGCTTACATACCCAGAAGGACAGTAATCGCTGTTGCCGCAGCCGGTCGTTATTTGCAATTCTTCCAGTCTTTTAATATATGGGCAGAACGGATCGGTGGTTGACACATCATCAAAATCGGTTCCTGTCGCACAGTAATCCGCAGGAGACTCGCCCTCTTTAGCCCTGACTATAAAAGCCGCCATCTGCTCCCTTGTGACGTAGTTGCTCGGGCAGTAGTTGCCGGCGCCGCATCCCTGAGTGATTCCTGCACAGCCGATGCTATAGATATCGGTATAAGCCCAATCGGTTGCCGGAACATCCCCAAACGTCAGGCCACAGGACGTGCATGCCTGTTTGGGAGCCTGGGTTACAGTAATGGTATTCCCAAGGACAGTTATATGACCGGTCCTTGTAGTGCTGCCAGTGTTCGCGGCAACCGAAAAGCTGATAGGAACGGAGCCGGTACCGGACAGTGATGATCCACCGCAGATTGCGCCGCTGCAGGTGGAAGAGATTTGTAGCCACGAAACGTCCGACGTCGCGGACCATGCCGGATCACATGCTGAATTGGAAGGGTTAATCGATATCGCCCCGGACCCGCCACTCCCGCCGAATGTTGCGTTTGACGCCGTTGTCGTGTACGTACAGGGAATATTCCCGTTTTGAGTGAGCGACAACATCTGCCCTTCAATAATTATTGCTCCGGTTCGAGGTCTCGATGAGGGGTTCGCGGACACGGAATAAGCAACAGTCCCGTTACCTGCCCCGTTGCTTCCTGACATTATTGTGACCCAGGAGGCGTTACTTGCGGATGTCCAGGAGCAGCTCCCAGGCGCCGTGACATTTGCAGTGCCTGTCCCTGAGCCTGAATTAACAGTTTGATTTAAAGGAGATATAGTGTAGGCACAGTTGGATGCCGCAACTGTGTTGCTTAGGATGTTCCCTGCCTGGTCATAAGTATACGCAGTGCTATTCCCTCCTCCGAGGTCTGCCAGGAGAAGCTGAGTGTCGACATCATACGTATAAGCCACGGTCTCGGCATGCAGGGTCCCGAAAGAGGACAAGACAAGTGCAATCAGGACCAATACAAAAGAAACGGGGGGCATCTTCTTCAAACCGCCAAAAATCATATATTTCTCCTTCGTCGGTATATTAGAGTACGGCTTTCTTCTTGATCACTATCTTATCGTTAGTAAGTTTTGGCAGCCTATCGAAGAAACCTTGCACGGATTTGTAGTCTGCCGCGGCTATCCGGGACTTCTTATAAAGGAAGATTTCCTCCCCTGTGACTTTGTTGCCGGATTTATTGTAAGTGCGGGTATAGGTTACAAAAGGACTGTCTTCGGAGACATTCTTCGGCACGCTCACAATCTCGTAGCCATCGGGGATACTGTAATCGGCAAGGCTTTCTATTCGAGAGTCCTGGTAGGTGACTATCGGATAGAGCCGCTGTTTTGCTGAAAAGTTCGTTCCACGTTTCACCTGGGGCAAGCCAAACAGCATCAGATCCCCAACTTGCTGAACAGCGGTAGGGTCGTCGCATTGAACATCAATGGACATCTGCGAATACGGGACGTCTTCATTCCTAAGACCAAACTTGGTCACAGTACCCCCGGATGACATGGATTTGCCTATCCGGGCCAGGAGTTTCTCCTTCTTCTCATTGCTCTGCTCCTTCAAACTTTCACGAAACATCGAGGAAGCAGTCCTGGGAAACGTCAGCGTCAAATCCACGGCTGCGGTAGCATCGGCGTTAATCAGCACTTTTGAATGCGATATAGTTGTGATATCATTGCTATCCGATAATGGAATACTGACAAATCCCCCGCCTTGGCCAGGGGCAATAATCACAGCGCCTCTGCCCGCGAGCGTAGTCGGTATCTTCTCGAAAGGGTATCCCTTGAGCAATACGTCGGTGTAATATTTCTTGCCATCAAGGTCGAGAGAAAGGGTGGCATGATCGAAATAAGTCGGCATCGGTATCAGGTCTTGGCGGTCCAATATAAGTTGTGATGACAGGAAGACAGGCCTTGCCTTGACGCCTATTTGGGAAAGCAAAGCGACTGCGAGAAGTGTTTGATCCTTACAATCACCATATTTGTTTGAGAAAATCTTATCTGACGGATGGGGCTCATATCCGTGGGCATCCATATTCATTGAAACATAACGGAAATTATCTTGGATATATTGAATAATAGCCTGTACCTTTTCGGGCGTCGTTTTTTTGCCGGCAGTAACTTCTTTCACTTTTTCTTTCATCTCTGTGGATAACTTGATGTTCTTCTCATATAAAGACCATGCCCAGGCGGAGAACTGCTCCCAACTATTCAGCGTTGATATCGCCACTGCTTTAAACATCTCTTCGTGGGATGGCATACTTTCTTCAGCCTCGTCCTTATCAACATTGCTCGCAGTCCAGACATAGGTCACATCGTCACCGGAGGTCAAAACTTTTGGTTTAATCTCGGTATTCATATACTTGATATTTAGCTTCATGCTTTTGGGAGCGGTGAGCTCGGAGTGGGACTCCTTAATGGGACAGGAACTGGATATGCGAAACATGCCGTAAAAATTATTCTCGATGATCGGCTTTTTCAGAACGGTCGTTACTTTATAGTCCAGGATGCTTCCAACGACCACGTTCGGCATGGTGATAACTTTAGTCCTGGTATCGCTATAGACGGAATCCTGGCTATCGTTTAGTTCCTGGATCTTCTCATAAGGCAGTTTGGTGCCATCGGGCATAATTGTGTAGGCTTCCAAGGCAGTTACTTCTTCGCGCTTTTGGTCATAAGTCACCCTTATCTCGCCTTCCTTCTTGCCGCCTTCCTGCTGGATCTTCTTTATAATGTGGGAAGTAGTTGTGACGGAATAGTCAGGATTGACCTTAATGCTGCCTTCATCAAGGAGCACAATGTATGGCTCGCTTTTATACCGGTCCTCCCACGATTGACCCCCCTCATCGGCAAAAGCCAAGGAATACATATAAATCGTTAGAAAAACAGCGATAAATGCAACAAACGGCAGTAAAGATTTACGCAAAAGCATATGAGACCTCCTAATTATAGTGGAATGACTAAAAATATTTGTTAACGGTGTATATATTAATAATACCCGGAGAGTTCGTTCATCACGCCCGAATGACCATTTCTCAGTCTGGCGTAACCGATCATTTCCCTGTTCTAGCATCATAATACCGATTTTTCATGAAATACGCATTGCCACCTTCGCTCATTACGCCATATGCCCCTGCAAAAGTAAAAGGATTATACAACGTGCCGCTCGAATTCGAGAGCATACCAAATGGTGTGTACGTGTATCCGTTAACCACAGTCCCTGAGCTATTTGTTATGGCCACCGCATTGCCGATCTTGTCAAAATGATAGAAGTATCTGGCCCCAGATTCCTTCAAACCAACAAGCCTTGTTTCGCTGTAAATATAATAAGCCATTGCATTGCCACTGCCGTTGGTCTCAAACAGCAGCCTGCCCATGTGGTCAGAGTGGTAGTTATGTGTCTGGCTGCCGGCTGCCTGCGCTCTGTTACCAAGCCCGTCGTAAGTATAAGCCGTGCTTGTCCCGTTCAGAGTAAGAGTTATTGGTCGATTCTGCATATCATAAGCCACCGACAGGGTCCTGCTTCCAGTAACGGCCGTCAGGTCGCCGTCCGCATCATAACTATATTTGCTGTGCCCCACGTAACTATCTGGTTCGCAGCGTTATACGTCCCGCCGGAAACGCCTTTCACCAATAGAGTCGGTACAGGCAACGTGCGGGTTTCGCTCGTAACATTGCCGAGGGCATTCCTTGTATAACTCATCTGCGCGAAGCTCCCAGTGCTGTTTGCGTGGTTGATGGTCAGGACCTGGTTATCGGCATCATAAGTGTTATCAGTCCGAGTAGAATTTGATCTGACCTCACTCAGAAGATTCCCCACCCCATCATAAGACAGCGCCTCCGAATTCTTGTCCCAGGAGAGGGTATCTACCCTGTTGCGATCGTTGTAAATATAAGATACCACCAACCCTCCGGGATAAGTGATGGTGCTCATGTTCCCGGCTCTATCATAAGTAAATGCCACCGAATTACCGTCCGGATATGTAATGGTTAGCACCTGATTTCTCGCGCTATAGGCATAAGCCGTTTTCCCTGTTGTGTCGGAACCCGATGTCAGATTGCCCACCTTGTCGTACCCGAAAGTGGCTACCGAGGCCCCATCATACAACTTCCCTGACAACCTCCCGTCCGCATCATAAGTAAATCCAACCTTGCCGCCTCTGGCATTAGTCCACTGTGCCACACGCCCAAGAGCGTCTCTTGATAGCGTGGTGGTCTTCCCCAAGGGATATGTCGTTGATAGAGTCAAATTGTTGGCATTGAAAGTGAACGAGGTAACATTCGATCTCTCATCTTTCAGGGAAGTCATGTTCCCATTACCGTCATAGCTCATAGAGGCAGTATTCCCTGAAGGTTTTGCCGCCGCGATCAGCCTATTCCCGAGATCGTACGTATTCCTATAAGTGTGGCTAAGCGCATTCACCAGCGTAAGCATGTTGCTGTTAGAGTCATACGTTTTGCCAGTGACAATTCCCATAGGATCGATAATCCCCATTATATTGAGCAAATTGTCCCGATGCAGAACCGTCTGATGTCCGTTCTCATCAGTGACGTCCGTCAGCACGCTGCCTCACTTGCGGACTAAAGATTTCCCACAATGGCGACATTCCACAGGGAATCGACGCCACCAAACCACAGGTCTTTTGCCGCAATTTGGACATCTGGCAAACAAACTTTCACATAGCGATATTAAGAAAACTAATAATACAAAACAAACTATAAAACCTTTCCATAAGATATACAGCAATACGGAGAGCGTCCCAAAAAGGAATACAACAGATGCGATGAGGATATTATATCTGTTTCGAAACTCGATATAGTTCATTGTTTATTTAGCCCCGCCCACGTAAAATTGACAGTTTTTTTCTGCACCTGTACTGGGAGTGTCGATTCGTCTACATTGATTGCTGATAGCTGCCGCAGAAATCTATCCCTCCCGCCAAACGCTACTACTTCTCGATTAACCGCATCAGAAAGCAGTTCAGCCACTACTTTCTTAGTAATCCCCATTTTCATAGCTTCTTGGCGATCACGTTCTAAGGGGCTCCAAGCGTAGCCTGCGCCAATTGACAAACAGGCATTGTTGCCAATAACGACAAATATCCCACTGTTATCTTCGGCTTCAAGGTGACGAACGCCGTCATGCGATTCCACTTGTTCCCATCCATAGACGTAATAAAAGTGAACTTTCTTTCTGTGCACAACGCCAAACATAAAAAGGTCACCATGCCTTTTTTTAAGTCCTTTGCATTTGTAAACAATGTTAGGCGCTTCCTGGAAATGAACTTTAGCCGGACTGTAGTTGATGCCAAATAACGGGTCCGAAAGTGTACGTGTTTGTACAGTTCGCTCTGGCGGCAATCCATCACCCTCACAGTCCAGGGAGGGCAAAAGTATTGCTATAAATGCAAAGATGCAGCCGAAACTTATCGAAAGCTTTGTTCTCACTTAGAACCTCCAGTCCTGAATATCGACCTACTCCCTGTGCAAAGGTACGCCTGCATTCATAAGATGCATATCGAATGCATCAGCGCTATCTGGTGTAATCAATATCTTCGTTGTAAAGACTCCCCGTTTTTTTCTGATAAGGTACGTGGGATGAAATAGCCTATTCTTGAAATTAAAAACAAATAGAAAGGCATATCCGCCTTTCGTAACTTCAACATAATCGATTACCGAAAAAGGTAGAGAATATATTTTTATAAAAGACAATAATATAAAATCGATCCCCTCATCGCTAATACTAACATTGTAAATATATGTGAGCGCCTGAAACTTCCAAATCGCGACAAACAAGATTAGCACAATAAACAACGTGCCTATCGGGGAGGATTCTCCCATTATTGATTATCCCTGTTAGTGGCTGTATCACCGATTCTGCCAAAAATTAATTTTATATCCCTTATATCCTTATTAGAGAGATTTGTATCAAAAATCCAATAGACATCGGCAGATAACACTTCATTTGGTTTTGCCTCTTTTGGTGTGATGTTGTAATAATCGACAAAGCTGTCAATGTATATTCTGCTGCTTTTTATGCCATTCAAAACCAGATAGTAGTCCCCAATATCCACTATCTGTTTCTTAGACATTTCATTGGTTACCTGAATTGTCCCGTAAATTATCGTCTGTCTATCGGTTTGCAGTCCAAAAGTTTTTTGATCTTTAGCGCTCCAATGCTTAACCTCGAATTTTTTCACGATGGATACAGTTTTAAGCCCACCACCTTCATGCTGCAAAACTACAATAGGCTTCCGAACACAACCCAAAAGCATAAATATTGACATTACCAAAACAATATTTTTCAAAGTGCATTCTCCTATAAATATTTTTCAATAAGGCCAGGTTGTTGGCACCCAATATGCCTACATCTCTTTTATCGCGGCCTTTAGCAAACAGAGTCAATGCTGGACACATCGATAAAAATGATTTTATCCCCCCTAAATTTAATGGCCACGCTTGAGCATTCATTGTAATAGGGGGCACCATTATAGCCACCCTTATTATCTTCAAAACAGTCCTTACTCTTTGTCCATCGTTCATAGTATGGATCGGACGGCAACATGGCTCTTTTTATACATGCACTCCAGTAAAGAGAGCCATTCTTTTCGTTATATTTAGCCCCTAAAATTGACAATGTGCTCTTCCGTGAGAGACCTAAATGTAGCCCATTTACGAGAATCATTTGTGAAGCCTTAACTTTAGCTGCTGCCACCGAGTCTTTGAAAGGTTCTGCAGCACCATATATTCTTATCGAAGTGATTACCCCTTCTGAGCGAGCCATCTCAGAGTTGGAAGCAAAAACAACAAAAATATTTCTCGCGGCAGATTTAACCTTATAACCTATTTTTGTCTCTGCCTCCGAAGCATCACCGGTTTCCCAGGATTGTGTATCCCCAAATATTTGTTTTGCATCGTCAAATTTGCTAACACCAGGTGTAATTCGAGACAGCCCGAGAGAATATCTCTTTATCGCATGCCTTGAAAAGCAAGTATCTGATTGGAACGAAAAAAACAGTGACTGATATAAACATGACTACCAATGTTGCCGCAAATGTTATTATCGTCATAAATATATTTTTCATGGAATCACCTCCAAGGCTATAGGCTATTTCACGTGGACCATAATAACATTCACAAATAGGACCGACAGCAACCCCATTATAAACAGGACTATGCTTAACACTTTAGCTAGTTTCAACGAGATTGGCTTTTCGGCAGAAACCCAAGTTGGATAAAGATCCTTGAAATTTTCTGGATGTATAGAACAGTATCCAGACGGTATCATAAGGAATAACCCTAAGAAAGAAAATACAGTTTTCATGTATAAATCAAAAAAGTTTTGCTCCCTATTTGAAGCCCTGCGAAGATGCCTGTAATTCGCACAATCTGCCTGTGGTTGACAATATATACGCGAGATATTCCCTTCATTTATTTCCTTCTTTATTAATCCTGCGTGTTTTATGATGTTATCTCCACCATCATGCAAAAAATCCGCATCATCTGCCTCATAACTTCCTTGATTGGTATCTATGGAGTAAAAGCGTTTCTTCCACCTCGTTGAAATGCGTTCTGTAATGCTAACCACGTCCTTTAAATAAATATGTGTTTTGAAAATGTGCTGGATAGTTATTTGATTTGCATCAACAAACACTTTATCGGGGATAAATAATTGACCAACCAAGCCTACCAACAGGATATGCATTGCTTTTGTAAACAACGAGTAATGGTAATGACCTTATTTAACAATTTCCCTTATCCTCCTCACAACGTGATAGGCTGGGAGCAGCTTTGAACTGCCTTCCCTCGTATGCCAACTGGGCAACATCTCGAATCGATTTGCCTCCCATTATATGTTCTCTCTGGTCATAGCCACCGTAATGCCAGTTTTGCCAATGGGGTAGAAGTATCTAGCCTCAGATGCCTCAAGGTCCGTCCGCATCATGGACATGTTTACCCTGCCCCCAAAAAAGGTTGCCGCCCGTTGTATAAGCTATTGGCTGCAATCCTACCATTATTCAATCCTGTGCCCGCAATGTTTGCATGCAATATCCTGTAGAGACATTAATAGATTAAACTTGAACAGTGGCTCCCCACATTTAGGGCAGCGGAAATTTAAAAATCTATAAACTAGTATCACGAATACAGCCCCCCATAAAACATAGAGGTGGTCCCCGGAAATCGGACAGTCGTATAAGGTGTAAAATACGACTAATGATGGAGGGAACACGAAATGAGTACAACGAAGAGGAAGCGGTATGCTGCAGAGTTTAAGGCGAAGGTAGC
>Ga0181533_1005740_pt1 | contig 11710 bp, 7 predicted proteins | sample PEATcosm2014_Bin_45_FD_119772 | JGI IMG/M metagenome (GOLD analysis project Ga0181533, IMG submission 119772) | Peatland microbial communities from MTU Mesocosm Facility, Houghton, MI, USA - PEATcosm2014_Bin11_60_metaG | ecosystem: Environmental > Terrestrial > Soil > Wetlands > Peat | place...
ACATCCAAATTGGCTCGCGCCTTTTCAAGAGTGACTCCCGGTTTGAGACGCGCCAATCCGAACAGTCCGGGATGATTGTCTCGCTTCTGCCAACTGGACTCGACGGAATAAGGACCCACCGGTACCCAGACATCAACTTTGTTGGGAAATTCAAATCCCGTGGGCATGACTCCCAAGAGTGTGTGAGGTTTCCCATTGAGACTGATCGTTTTATTGAGAATTTCGGCCTGACCGCCAAATCGATTCTGCCAAAGTGCGTGGCTGATCACGGCTACCGGCGGGGCACCCGGCTTATCTTCGTCTTCGCGGAAAACCCTCCCGATTTCCGGTTGCGTGCGCAAGGCCGCAAACACATCCGCCGACATCAGCGCTCCCGCCAGCCGGACAGGCTCGACTGTGCCAGTGAGTGTAAAATTGTTCCCGTTGTAAACGCCAAATTTTTCAAAAACCGATTGCTGATCTCTCCAATCGGTGAAATTCGGATATGAAATCGATCCACCCGACCAATCGGGTCCCCGCTCGCACAACCAAACCAATTGTCCGGAGTCGGGATAAGCCAGCGGACGCAACAGTACCGCATCCACAAGACTGAAAATGGCGGTGTTCGCTCCGACGCCCAAGGCGAGCGTCAGGACCGCAATGGCAGTGAACCCGGGGTGCTTATACAACATGCGCGCACCGTAGCGGATGTCTTGGCCAAAGTCTTCAATCCAACGGACCCTCCGCTGTTCGCGACAGGTCTCCCTGATGGATTCGACCCAACCGAACTGCCGCAACGCGGCGTAATGCGCCTCCTCCGGCTTCATCCCGGCTTCAATGTTCTCCTGGGTCTGCATGTCGATGTGTGAACACATCTCGTCGTCCATTCGTGCCTCCAGCTTTCCTTTCTGAAACAGCGCGCGAAATCGACGTTGAAGTGTCGATAACCAGTTCATGGCAATGAAGACTTGAAACTTAAGTCGTTCTCAAAACGAGATTGACAGCTGTGGAGATGCGATCCCAGTTTGACCTCTCTTCGACCAGTTGCTTCCGGCCAGTGGGCGTTAGCTTGTAAAACTTTGCTTTCCGGTTGTGCTCGGAAACACCCCATTCGGATTCGATCCAGCCTTGATCTTCCAACCGGTAAAGTGCTGGATACAATGAACCTTGCTCCACTTGGAGAACCTGCTTCGACATCCGGCGAATCAGCGCTGAGATGCCAAAGCCGTGCATTGGGCCAAGTTGAAGCGCTTTGAGGATGAGCAGGTCCAGCGTGCCCTGCAACAAGTCAGGTATTTCTTTCATCATAAAACGCAACTCTAGATGTTCGACAGGAAAACAATGGCCCCGCTCCTGTCGATTGTCAAAGGGAAAATGTGACGCCCCGAATGGCTCAAAAGTCCTCACCACGGGTATGCGGCTATTGTCGGGCTTAAGAAATGGAAACGTCGTTTTTTTGTCTTTGGCCCCGCCAAACAACGCATTCTGGCCGAAAGCGACTGCTTTTGCTTCCCAACTTACTACTACGCCGAGAGTTTCGGCCTCGTCCTGGTCGAGGCAATGGCCTTCGGCCTGCCGGTCATCACGACCCGCTGGCGCTCGATCCCGGAGCTCTTGCCCCAGGATTATCCTGGGTTCGTGGACATTCGCTCCCCTGGCGAAATCGCAGAACGGCTCGAGGCCCTCCTCACCCTCGCTGCCACCGGTGAAGACCTCCGCCAGATTTTCCTTCGCAATTTCACCCTCGAACACCACCTCAAAGGTCTGGCAAGCGCCATTCGCAGCACTGAGAGCGCGTCCGAGAATCTCGCCGGAATGAAAGCCTCGCCGCATCCTTTGTCGTGAACTTTCAAACCCTTCTCCTCGGGGAGAGGGTCAGGGTGAGGGGAAATCGTGAGCATTCACCTCAAGTCCGGTCCAACTCCAAGAGAACGTTGTGAAGCGGAGACCTATAACTGAGGAATTATACGTCAAGTTTGTTGTTTCCTTTTCCATTTAATTGGGCCATGCTTTGCTAGAATGAAGTTTTGGGCAATTTCGCGCGGGGAATTCCGCAGGCTGGCGCCTTCTCCGGCCAGGGTGGCCGCCATCCTGCTCCTCGCCTCCCTGAGGGCTTTGGGAACATTGCCCGAGGACATGAGCCAGGATGCCCGGGGCCAAATCCGCGCCCTGCTGGATGAAAAGGCGACGCGGACGCCCGCGCAGAGGAAGATGGAATCCCAACTGATCCATGCCGTAAAACAGCATCGGGGCGAACCCTTTGTTCCGGGCGCACCGAATCTCGAGCTCGACCTCAAACTGGAGGTGGACGGGCGCGTGCTGGTGGACATCACGGGCACGGTCACCCCCGAGCTTCTGGCGCTGGTGGCGCAGGGCGGCGGCCAGGTCCTCAGCAGTTTCCCTCAATTCCATGCCCTCCGCGCCTTGGCCACGCTCGAGCAGCTTGAAACGCTGGCGGCCTCAGGCGATGTGACCTTTCTTCGGCGCGCGGTCCAAGCCCGCGCGAACACCGGCATTATCGACTCCCAGGGCGACGCGACGCATCTGGCGGCGGCAGCCCGGGGCTTGTTCGGCGTCACGGGGGCCGGCATCAAGGTGGGCGTGCTCTCCGACAGTGTGGATTACCTGGCCAGTGCCCAGGCTTCCGGCCAGTTGAGCCCCGTCACAGTTCTGCCGGGCCAAAGCGGCAAGCCGGCAACCGGCGAAGGCACCGCCATGCTCGAGATCATCCACGACCTCGCCCCCGGAGCACAGCTCTATTTCGCCACCGGCGAGGGTGGCGAAGCCAATTTCGCCCAGAATATCCTCAACCTCCGCCAGAGCGGTTGCGACATCCTGGTCGACGACCTGGGTTATCCCGACGAATCCCCCTTTCAAGACGGGGTCATTGCCCAGGCGGTCAATACCGTCGCCGGCGGCGGCGCCCTCTACTTCTCGGCCGCGGGCAACTCGGGCAATTTCGATTCAGGCGCTTCGGGCACCTGGGAGGGAGACTTCCTGGATGGCGGCGCGGTGAGTTTCCCCGAGAAAGCCAAAATTCACAGTTTCGGGTTGGTGAACTACAACACCGTCGTCGCCGGCGGCAGTCAGACCATATCCTCCTCCGCTCCGCGCGCGGACCTCTTCTGGTCGGACCCCCTGGGCGGCTCGGCCAATGATTATGATTTGTTCGTGCTCGATCCAACGGGCAGAACGGTCTTGCGCAGTTCCACCACCACTCAAGACGGCGCGCAAGACCCATACGAATCGGTCTCGACGCTCAATCCCGGCGAGAGGATCGTTATCGTGAAGTCCTCGGGCGCGCCGCGGTTTCTCCACCTCAGCACCAGCGGCGGGCAGTTGACTGTCGCCACGCCGGGCGCCATAGCCGGTCACCCGGGGGCGGCCAATGCCTTCGCCGTCGCCGCGGTGGATGCCGCCACCGCCTACCCCAGCCCTTTCACCGGTCGTCCCGCCAACCCTGTCGAGACGTTCAGCTCCGACGGACCCAGGCACGTCTTCTTCAACGCCGGCGGCGCGGCGATAACTCCGGGGAACTTCTCCTCGAGCGGCGGCGCCATCCAGCAGAAGCCCGACGTGGCGGCAGCCGATGACGTCTCGACGTCAGTGCCGGGTTTTGCCTCCTTTTCGGGCACCTCGGCTGCCGCGCCCCACGCCGCCGCCATCGCCGCGCTCCTCGAGTCCTATAATCCCAACCTCACTCCGGCCCAACTGCGCGCCCTGCTCACGACGACCGCCCTGGACACCATGGCCCTGGGCGTGAACCGAGACGCGGGGTTCGGCATCGTGATGGCCACGGCAGCACTGCAGGCCGCTCCCGTTGATTCCCTGCTCGTCACACCGGGAACGGGCCTGACCGCCTCCGGACCGCCCGGCGGCCCCTTCACCCCCACCGCTCCGGCCTTTGTCCTGACCAACAACGGGGCAGCTTACTTCCGCTGGTCGTTGCACGCCACTTCCCCTTGGGTCAACCTTTCGCCCGCCAGTGGCGCGCTGGCCCCCGGCGGGCCCGCTGCAACCGTGACAGTGAGTTTCAAATCCGCCAGCAGCAACCTGGCGCAGGGGACTTACCCGACGACCGTCTGGTTCACCAATTTGAGCAGTCATCTCGGGCAGAGCCGTCTGTTCACGCTTTCCATCACCGCGAATACGGCAGACCAGGGAACATACGCCAACAGCATCCTGGCCCTGCATCCGCTGGCTTATTGGCGCTTGAATGAGACCAAGCTGCCCCCGCCCGCAGACTTCGTGACCAATTTCACCACGATGGGGTCTGCCTACGACGGGTTCGGCCTGGCGGGTGTCATCCAGGGCGAACCGGGTGTCATCAGCTCCTCTTTCCGTTTCTGGAACCCGGAGCTGACGGCGGGCTGGCTTGGCTCCCACGTCGATATTCCATTCCAGGCGGCCCTCAATCCGAACGGGGCCTTTACGGTCGAACTCTGGATCAAACCGGCCCAAGTCACCACCGATTTATTCTGCCCGGCGGCAGCGCTTGATTCGACCCAGAACGGGGGGAACAGCCGGTTGGGCTGGGTTTTTTATCAGGCAACCAACACCTGGCAATTCCGCCTCGGCGGTTCCAGCGGCTATACAGCCACCCTCTCCGGCGGCTCGGCCCGCGCCAACGTCTGGCACCACCTCGTCGGCCTGTATGATGGCGCGAAAGCGTCGCTTTATGTGGATGGCCAAAAGGCCGCAGGTCCCACATCCGCCGCCGGGTTCAGTCCAAACCTAAGTGCTCCGCTGCGACTGGGGGCCACGACCCTCCCCGATCGCACTTACGATGGCTGGGTGGAACAAGTGGCCTTCTACGCAAAGGCCCTCAGCCCTGCCGCCATAGCAGCGCACTATTCCGCCGCCACGACCAACAAGAGCGGTTACAAGGCTCAAATCCTCGCTGCCAACCCTGTCGGCTATTGGACTTTGGAGGGCTCGGCCTACACTGTGCCGGCTCTCGACACACTGCCCCAGGCGTTGAACCTCGGCACTTTGGCCCCTGAGGGCAACGGCTACTATCAACCCGGTTCGGCGCCCGGCGCGCCCGGCGTGCCGGACCCCGGGATGGGCGCCGGCAATTATGCCTGCCGCTTCAACGGCACCGGCGCCATCGATGTCCCAGGTCTCTTCCTCAATCAGACCGGCCCGCTGACCCTCCTGGCCTGGGTCAAGGCCAACCCGGCAAACGGTTCCGTGCAGACGCAGACTGTCATCAGCAAAGGCGCCACTTCTTACCGCCTGTTCATGGATGCTTACGGCTATCCTCATTTCGCCGACGGCGCGCAACCGGGCGGCGATGTCGTCGGAGGCAACCGCGTCAACGACGGCCAATGGCACCAATGGGCGGGCGTGTATGACGGTGTTCAATCCGAATCACTCTATATCGACGCGCAACTCGTTGGCTCGACCGCCGGCGCCACCACCCCGGTCGCCGGCAATGGCGACGACCTCTGGCTCGGCGGCGACCCCGACCCGGGCGCCTTCCGGCTCCTTAATGGAGTGATTGATGAAGTCGCCCTCTTCACCAACGCCCTCTCGGCGGCGCAGATTCAGCAGGTGTTCACCGCCGCAACCAGTTCGTCCGCCCCGGTCCGGTTTGTCATCGTCGTTCCGCCCCAGTTTGTCACCACCAGCCACACTCGGGCCGGCGAACTCATCCTGACCTGGAGTTCCATCCCGGGGCGCTCATACCAGGTCCAGCACAAAACCGACTTGACCCAAACCGACTGGGCCAACCTGGGCGGCGTCCATGTCGCCACCAGTTCGGTCTGCTCAGCCACCGACGCGGTTACTTCCAGGCCGCAACGGTTTTACCGCGTGGTCCTGCTGCCTTAGCGAAGACAAGGCGCACGAAACGCGGATAGTAGAGCGTTTGGTCTTGGATAACATCCGCCAGCTCGAAACTGTTCGTTGCGTACGTCAGCACGAGGTCTGAACCTGTCAGTTCAGGATGAGCCTTGGCGGCGTAGATCATGATACGGGGCCGATTCTTCTCTGGCGGCGTGAAGATTGCGCGCGGAGCGGACCAGGGACCGGTGAGACGGCCTGCCGAGCGCATCGCCACGATTGCCGCGCCAAAACCCACGGTCTGGAACTCCAGGTAGCGATGAAAGCGTTTCGAGAAATGCACGGTGAACTCCGTCGCCCCATCGCTGAAGCTGATGCGGGCCGGCGGCCCAGGCCGCGACTGCGCCGCCCAATTGGATTCCCCGGCCCACCATTGCGGCTCGTCGAACCGGCCTCCGAGGGCCGAGCTTAACGGCCAGCGGTTGACGTAGATGTCGTGCCTTCCAGGCTCAGTCGAGCCAAAGGCGTACAGGTGGCCGCCTTCGGCAAACGAGCTTCCCGAACCGGGCACAACGTGGCGCGCGTTTTCGGGAATGGGGCAGAGCCGGCTGCGCCACTCCGAAGGCTCGGCACCCGGGTTGTCGATCAGCGCGGCTGCCGAGCCGAAGGCTTCAAAGCCAAGGCCTCCGCTCACGGCCCGCACACGCATCAGGAAGAGGATGAGATGCCCCTTGACCAGGGTTCCTCCCCCCGGCCAATACCATTCCGTTTCGGTCTCGGGGAAAAATGAGCCGGGCCGGCCGTCCCTGCGCCCCCAATAAAATTTGATCGAAGCAGAGGCCGGGTTATGGCCCTTTTGGATGGCGAGACTGTTGCGGATGAAGACCGCTCCATGGCGCTCATGCTTTCCAGAGGGATCGATGAAGGTATCGGCGAACAGCCAGGCAACGCGGCCATGGCCCAGGTCCACCGAGTATGCGTCGTCGCTGCCAACCCAGAAAGGGTCCCTCCGAAACAGAGAGTCCGCCTCCGGCCATGCGGTGGCGATGGGGGACGGCACCTCAGCCGCTGCGCCAGGTGACTCGAGTAGCATCAAGATGCTCGCGCCCAGAGCGCATATCTCCGCAACCCGGTCCATCTTGCAGAGCATCCTGAAGCCAAAGCCCTTGGGGGTCAAGCCTTTCGACTGCTTAGACCGCGTCCGAAAAACTCTGACTCCGAATCTTTGTCGCCGCCTTTGTCGCGACCCTTTGTCGAACAACAGACAATCCAATCCAATGTTCAACAGCGGCACAGCAGAGGTCCAGGTGCGCGCAAAGCCGGCTAAAGCCGGCGCTCCTCCGGGGGCAGTGTCGGGATGCGCCCTGGGAAGTTCCGCCTTCGTGATGCGAATTGACGCCAGAGCGCCCCCAGGTTATCACTGACCCCGGATTCATCCGCCTGGAAACAGGCCATTAAGAGCGGCTCGATTTGACTGAATGAACAAGTTCGATTGCGATCGTGTGTTGTTAAGCGGCGATGAGGCCATCGCGCTGGCGGCGTGGCACCTGGGGGTGTCGCTCGGCGCAGGTTACCCCGGGACTCCCTCCACAGAGATCCTCGAGTCATTCTCCGAACTGGGCGGGCGAGCCCAGTGGTCGCCCAACGAAAAAGTGGCCCTCGAGGTGACGCTCGGCGCGGCCTTCGGCGGGGCTCGGGCCCTGGCGACGATGAAACACGTCGGCCTGAACGTGGCGTCCGACCCGTTGTTCACCGCCGCCTATACGGGCGTGAGCGGCGGGCTGGTCGTTGTCTCGGCTGACGACCCGGGCATGGCCTCCAGCCAGAACGAGCAGGACAACCGCCGCTACGCCCAGGCGGCCGGCATCCCGATGCTCGAGCCGGCCGACTCCCAGGAGGCATACGATTTCACCTTCGCCGCCTTCGAGATTTCAGAGCGATGGAAGATCCCGGTGCTCTTCCGCGTAACCACCCGTGTTTGCCACAGTTACACCGTCGTGCGCCCGCGCCAGGCCGAGGGTGCGCCCAGGTCCCCGGGTTTCGAGCGCGATATCAAGGGCCGCGTCATGATCCCGGCTTATGCCCGCCTGGCCCACCGCAAATTGCGGCAGAAGCTTGCCGAGATGCAGGAGTGGAACGAGACCAGCGCCTTGAACTGTGTCGTGCAGGGCAGCAACCTCCTGGGCATCATCACGTCCGGAATCTCGTTCATGCACGCCCGCGAAGCCGCCCCCGAGGCCAGCATTCTCAAGCTCGGCTTCACCTATCCCCTGCCGATGCGCAAAATCTGCCAGTTTGTGCAGAGCGTCCGCCGCTGCGTGGTCCTCGAGGAAGGCGACCCGTGCGTACTCGAGGCCATCCGGGCCGTGGGCCTCCAGGTGGAAGGCAAGGCCGAGATGTACCGGTTTGGAGAGCTGGACGTGCCGCGGGTCCGGCGCATCCTCAAGGGCGACGTGAGCCCCGAGCCGCCCATCCCTCCAGGCAAACCGCCCCAGCTTTGCGATGCCTGCCAGTACCGCATCGTCTTCGAGTCCCTGCGCAAACAGGACTGCATCGTCGCCGGGGACATCGGCTGCTACACGCTCGGGGTGCTCCAGCCCTTCGAGGCCATCGATTCGTGTGTCTGCATGGGCGCCAGCCTGGGAGTCGGCCTTGGGCTGCGCCACGTCCTGCCTCCGGCCCAGGCCCGCCGCGTCGTGAGCATCATCGGCGACAGCACTTTCGTCCACAGCGGCATCAGCGGCCTGGTCGAGATGGTCTATAACCCTCCGCCCAACGGCCATGTCCTGATCATCCTGGATAACTCGACCACCGCCATGACCGGCCACCAGGAGCACCCGGCCACCGGCCGCAAGCTCGACCACCAGCCGACCCACAAGCTCGTCCTCGAAGACCTCGTCCGCACCCTGGGCGTGCCCCGCGTCCATGTCGTCGAACCCCGGGCCGGTTCGGATGGGTTCGACCGCCTCCTTCGCGAGTGCCTCCAAAGCAACCAACTGGCCGTGATCATCGCCCGCCGGCCCTGCATTCTCATCGCCAAACAACTCAAGCAATACGAAGAACAACGCTGCGATTGCCCTCCTGCACTGCCGGCTGAAGCCGACGTTCCAGTCCCATTGAGTTTCCAATGAACAAAGTCACAAATGTCGTGCTCGCCGGCCTGGGAGGCCAGGGCGTGCTCAAAGGCACGGACATCCTTGCCGATGTCGCACTGCGCGCCGGCTTTGATGTCAAGAAGAGCGAAATCAAGGGCATGAGCCAGCGCGGTGGCTCCGTCACGGGGGATGTCCGCTTTGGCGAACGCGTCTTCAGTCCAATGGTCCCCGCCGGAGAGGCCGATTTCCTGCTCGTCCTGGAGCCGACCCAGGCCGCCCCGAACCAGCGCCTGCTGCGCCCGGGCGGCGTGCTGATTACCCCGGAGGCGGTCTGCGCCGAGACCCTCCCCCATAAGCGAACCCTGAACGTCGCTCTCCTGGGCGCCTTGAGCGCCCACCTCCCCCTCTCCGAAGAACTCTGGCTCGCCTCGCTCCGCGCCGCATTCGACGAGGCATTCTTCGAGGGAAACCAGAAGGCATTCCTGATTGGCCGCAATGGAAAACATTAAACAAATTCTCCAGAAAGACCGTTTTGCCGCCCACTGTGGCATTGAACTGCTCTCGATTTCTGCGGGCCAGGCGCGGGCCAGAATGACCCTGCGTCCCGACCATCTCAACGGCCTGGGCAGCGTCCAGGGCGGAGCCATCTTCACCCTGGCCGACTTCGCTTTTGCCGCCGCCTCCAATTCCCACGGCCCGGTCGCCGTTGCCATCAACGTAAGCATCAGCTTCATGAAGGCCGCCCAGACCGGCACCTTATGGGCCGAAGCCAGGGAGATTTCCAGGAGCTTCAAACTCGGCTCCTACACCGTCGAGGTCAAAGACGACGCCGGCGACCTCGTCGCCCTCTTTCAGGGCTTGGCCTACCGGAAGAGCGAAAAGCGCAGAGAAGCATAGTCCACGGGCACCGAAAGGGGGCTAAGCATCGGTGAGTGCCCCGATGCCCCTACGCTCTACGCTCCGACGTTCCGGACGCCAGGGGGAGCGGGCGCTAGAATCCTTGAAGTTCAAAACATGGTGTAAACAGGTCAAGTCTTTGGCAGACACGAATTGCACGAATTAACACGAATTCGTGGACAATTCGTGAAATTCGTGTCAACCCTGGTCTGAGGCGGTGCCTCGCTAGACGATTTGCTGAACGAGCTTTTCAGCGATTCGCACAAATGCCTGCGCCGGCGCGCCCTCGGGGGCTGAAACGACGATCGGCACGCCGTCGTCTCCGGCTTGTCTAATCTCCGTAAACAAGGGCACTTCACCCAGGAATGAGATGTTCTGACGCCTGGCCTCGGTCTGGCCGCCGCCGTGGCCGAAGATCTCGACCCGCTCACCGGTCGGGGTAGTGAAGTAACTCATGTTTTCCACGATTCCCAGGATGGGGACATTGACCTTCTGGAACATGGCGATGCCTTTGCGGACGACGCCCAGCGAGGCCTCCTGCGGGGTCGTAACAATGACGCCCCCGTCCAGAGGGACCGTTTGGCACAGGGAGAGTTGGGCATCCCCTGTGCCGGGGGGCAGGTCCACCAGCAGGCAATCCAAGCTGCCCCAATCCACGGCGGTGATGAATTGCTGGATCGTCTTCATGATCATCGGGCCGCGCCAAATCACAGGCTGGTCACCCTCGATGAGAAACCCGATGCTCATAAGCCTGACGCCGTGGTTGGCCGGCGGGACCATCTTCTCGTCATCGGTGAGGGTTGGTTTTTGGCTGATTCCCATCATCAACGGGATGCTGGGGCCGTAAATATCGCAATCGAGCAAGCCGACCTGGAGGCCCAGATGCCGGAGCGCGCAGGCCAGGTTCACCGAGACGGTCGACTTGCCCACCCCCCCCTTGCCGCTCGCCACGGCGATCACACGGCGGACCCCCGGCATGCGCTGTTGCTGGGCCCAGGGGCCTGACGCGCCGGCCGCGCTCTGGCCGCCCGGTTGGTTAATCTGAACACGGACGACCGACACCCCCGGCAGAGCCATCAAGACACGTTCGCAATCCGTCTTGATCTGGCTTGCCACCTCCGGTCTGGCCGACGTGAGCTGCAGCGTGATGCTCACCACGCCATCTTTGGCGGCCGTTTCCTTGACCAGCCCAAAGGAAACCACATCCCGGCTATAGCCCGGATACCTGACCGCTTTCAGAGCATTCTTGATCTCGTCGTCCGATGGCATTTTCGTGTTCATTCCACTGCCTCAATAAACGGCCTGGCTTCGGCCGTGTCAACGCTGCTCATTTGAGGCGAAAAAGGGCTGAAAACCGCAAAAGCGCGGCTATTGCGCCGGCGCCGCCAGAAGGCGAAGTTTGTTGGCGCCCATTTCGAGGGCCAGCGCGCTGCCATCCGGGGAAAACTGCAGCCAAATGCCCGCGTGCGGCTCGTCCTCGGAAACCACCTCGCGCAGCGTCGGCAAATGCCAAAGTTTCAGCGATTCATTCTGTCCCAGGGAGGCCAGGGTCCGGCCATCGGGCGAAAAGGCGACATCCGTCGTCTCCTGCATGTGGCCGGGCAGCGAGGCGATGGTTTCTCCGGTCGCCACGTTCCACAGACGGATGGTTGCGTCCATGCTGCCGGTGGCCAGCGTCGAGCCGTCGGGCGAAAAAGCCAGCCCGCTCACAAAATCGCGATGCCCGGCCAGCGCCCGTTCTGCGCCGGTGGCGCAGTCGTAAAGCCGCGCCACATTTTCTCGCTCGACACACACGGCGAGTCGTTTGCCCTGCGGCGAGAGGACGGCATTGCGAATGGGTGGAGCGGGACCTTGCATCGCGCGCAACAGCCGTCCCGTGTCCACATTCCAAACGTGAATCAACCCCGCAGCGTCAATCGCGAAGAAAAACTCCTGTTCGGGCGACATGCCCA